>Ga0214172_1000215_pt1 | contig 30194 bp, 38 predicted proteins | sample TroBogEpilimnion_29_FD_153010 | JGI IMG/M metagenome (GOLD analysis project Ga0214172, IMG submission 153010) | Freshwater microbial communities from Trout Bog Lake, WI - 12JUL2007 epilimnion | ecosystem: Environmental > Aquatic > Freshwater > Lake > Epilimnion/Euphotic zone | place: Trout Bog...
AAGGGGGTACGTTTTTTTTATACCCCCCTAACGCGGCTGATTTTTATAGTAATTTAATTTATTTTTTATGCTTAAGCTGGGGGGGGTATTTTTTAAATAAGGGGGGTACGCTTTCGGTATTGGTATGTTCCTCACGGTAACAATCCGCATCTTTGCAGCTTTGCTTGATAGACAGCAAGTAGTCGTCGAACAGGTGTATATTAGTATTAGCTACGGAGTACAAGGCACTAGGCTCTTTTACCCCCCCCCCCCCCCACATTTTCCGCAGGGCTTGTCAAGGCTTTATGTTCGGCTTTTACAGGGTTAGTTTGTGACTGAGCTTGTACTAATGTGTTTACCATCTGCTCAATTAGCGCCCTATTTTCTTTGCTTAATTTTTCAATATTTTCATAAAGAGGGACTGGTTTTTCAGCTTCCTCAAAGCCTCTTAATGCAGCTTCTGTTGTGCCAAGTCCTTTGGCGAGCTTTTGAATTGTGCTACTTCGTGGGTCGCCATGAGTTCCTGATAAGAATCTTTGAATGGTTGGCTGAGGAACGCCTGAATTTTCAGACAATACTGTAGCGTTCCATCCTCGGGAATCCATTTCATTTTTTAAATTTTTTCGTAACGTAGTCATATAACAAATATACGTTTGATTATTTAATCCGTCTAATACGTTTGCGTTTGACAAATATACGCTTTCGTATATGATGCTATCCATGAACATACAAAATGCCTTAAATGAAATTAGAAATAGCGGCCTTACTGATAAGGAAATCGGCGTTATTGTCGATATTCCACAGCCAACAATAAATAGGCTTAGAAATGGTGTGCATGTAGAAACGTCACATACAAGAGCAATGGCAATACAGAAATTGGCTCAAGAAATCCGCTCCGACATCTTTGGATAACCATGGCACACGATAAGCGACACGACAGCCTTAGCGATCCTTACAATGGCTCGATTAGGCTTTCGGACATTCTATCCACTCTAGCGGACTGTCCAAAAATGTTATCCGGTACGCTATTGACTCGATATCCAGTAGATTCAAGAATGAATTTAGTGGTGGCAGATCTGTATTTAAACAGCATTCCAAAACACCTGCTCCAAGTGTTCGTGTGTTTTCAGATTTTTTTAGCATTGCTGATACGGTATTGGCTACTTTTTCGCGGTGCTGCTGTTCTTTTGCGCTTAAAGCAAGCATTTCGGGGTTGGCGATATGGATGAGTGCGTAAGTCATGTGTTTTTACCTGTTATTAAAGTGAGTGGTTATGTCTGATAATTTTTACGCTGATTTTTATGCTGACAAACTGGGCCTTAATGAGCCTAGTGAAATCATTAGTGAGGGGGTCCGGTATCGGGTACCGCAAGCACTAATTGCTCCACTTCGTGATGAGTTGCATGCCTTGATAGTGCCTTCAGAATCCCTGCCGCTTGTTGAGATCCGTTCTGCTGAAGACTTTGCGCCTCTGCGTTTAAGGCTAAGAAAACGTGCGCTTTCGAGGATACGTCTAAACGCACTAATTCTGCGACTACCACTTTTGCAAAAGCTAAGAAAGCATCTTCCAGCTCTTCTGGTGTTACTGCAGGTGCTTTTGGTGCTGTGGCATGGCTGGTTGTTGTCATAAGTTTTTACCTGTTATTAAAGTGAGTGGTTATGTCTGATAATTTTAACGCTGATAAATTAGGCCTTAATGGGCCTAGCGATCCACCGATAGACATCGCTTTCTATGAAAAGTTGAAGCCTTGGCAATTTGAAGCCTACCTGCTTAATGAGCGACTGATAGGGCTTGATCTCTTCGGCTTGTCTACCGGTGGCGTGCATTATGCTATTTCCGGTAGCCTAGTTCGCGAGCATCAAAAGACGCTGAATAACGTGCCAGCCCCACTAAAAAGTTACCCGATTCAGTTTGTTCATGACTCCGATGTGTATCAGCGCGTACTTGAAAAGCATCGCTTAGACGCGCTGGTGTCATTAGGTTGGTGCGGATTAGTTCGTCAATCAGTACTTGTAGTGCGGCTTGAAAGCAAACTTGCTGCTCTGTCTGCAGCTGTGTTACGTAAATTTCTGAAGCATTTTTTTCGGTCATAAGTTTTACCCGTGTGTTGGTTGAAGGTTGTGAGAAATTGGATTCTAACATACGGGTATTTTTTAATTTTTAAGGGTTAGGTCATGGCTAGAGAAACTGCAGAACTCAGGGCACAGTTGCCGCGCTTTATTATTGATGTCTTAGATGGTCAATGCGCGGCTTCGGGCGAATGTCGCACTAAGTTAGTGGCGGATATTCTGGGTGAGTGGGCTAATCAACGACACCGTGAGGCTATTTTAATTATTAGAGTCGCCGGTAACAAGCCGACTGAGTCGGATAAGTAGCTTTACTTATAAGGAATAACCATGATCGCCCTTTACGATTATCAAGATACCGCGATTGACAGCTTGCGCCAGGCTTATCAGTCTGGCAAAAAAGCCCCGCTGCTAGTGATGCCTACGGGTGCCGGTAAAACCGTGTGCTTTACTTATATGGCGGAACAAGCTCAGGCTAAAGATAAGCGCGTGTTGTTGGTGGCGCATCGTAAGGAGTTGGTTAACCAGATCTCTGCGGCGCTGAATGCTTGGGGTGTGAGTCACGGCATTATTACCGCGGGCGCTAAACCGACTCGGCATAGCGTGCAAGTGGGTATGGTGCAGACTTTGGCTAATCGGATTAAGTTGGATAAGGCTGGGCGCTTTAAGTTTGATTTGGTGATTATTGATGAGGCGCACCACGCTACCCAAAACAGTACCTGGGGTGCGGTGCTGCAACACAATAGTCGCGCAAAGCTGTTAGGCGTTACCGCAACGCCATGCCGTTTAGATGGCAAGGGTTTGGGTGTTGAGGCGCAGGGCTTTTTTGATGCGATGGTTTTAGGGCCTAGCGCTGCTAACTTGGTGGAGCGGGGTCGTTTAGCGCGTCCGGTGGTGTATGCACCGGCTCAGGGTTTGGATTTGTCGGCGGTTAAGCGCCGTGGTGGTGATTATGTGGCTTCGCAGTTGGTGGCGGCGGTGGATAGATCAGCGATTACCGGCGATGCCGTGGCGCATTATCAGCGTTATTGCGATAAGCAAGCGGCCATTGCTTTTACTATTACCGTGGCTCATGCCAGCCATGTGGTTGAGCAGTTTAAGGCCGCAGGTTATCAGGCGGCGGTGTTAACCGGATCCACGCCGGATAAGGAGCGTGCGCAGATGCTTAAGGATTTGGGCAACGGTAAGCTGCAAATTTTGGCGAGTTGTAATGTGGTCTCTGAGGGTACCGATATTCCTACGGTGGCGGCGGCTATTTTGCTAAGGCCGACTGAAAGTTATGCGCTGGCCCAGCAACAAATTGGTAGGGCGTTACGGGCCGCACCTGGTAAAGATAAGGCGATTATTTTAGATCATGCCGGCAATGTGCTGCGCCATGGGCTGCCAACGGATGAGGTTGAGTGGTCTTTAGAGGGTATGCAGCGTAAGAAGCATAAAGGCGGCTCGCTGGTTAAGACTTGTAATGGCTGTAGCGCCTTGGTGAGCATACGCACGACTCAGTGTTTGGAGTGTAATTTTGTCTTTCATGCGCCGATAGCAACTGAGCGATCTTTTATTGAAGCTGAGGGTGATTTGGTAGAAATGACGCCTGAGCGGTTGTTAGAAATTCGCTTGCGCAAACGTCAAGAATTAATCAGCGCTAAAACAAAGCAGCAGTTAGTGGCATTAGGGCAAGAGCGAAATTATAAGCATCCGGCCTTTTGGGCGGATCGGATTATTGAGGGTCGGGCCAGTTATAGAGCCCAGCAAGGGAGTCATGTGTGAGTTTAGTTTTGGTCTATAACAATTTAACCAGGGCGGCGACAATGCCAATAGAAAAGGCCATGAGCGTGCCTAGCTTAATCGTTAGGCGCTGCTCCATCTGGATAAAGCGCGCGTCTACTTGGGCAAAGCTTGAGCCCATTTCACGCCGCAATACTTCCATTTCTCGATGTAGGTCCTCTTTAGTCACTAATTCCTTAAGGTTGACTTCAAGCGCTTCTGCTAAGACTTCAGCCTCTGCTTCGGCTTGTTTGTCTGGTACGCCTGCGGCTTTAAGTCGATTGGCATATTTTAAGGTGTCGAAAGTAATGGCGGCCATTAGGGTTGCTCCAAGGTTTATGTATGTTTGATTATAGTAGTTTGACTAGCGCAGCAATGACGGCAACGGCCACAGAAAGCATGGCGCCCATTTTTATGGTTAAGCGTAGCTCTAATTCTTTTAAATCACGTTTGGTGGAAATATTATCAAGATCATATTCATGTTTAGCCTGCTCAAGTGTTGAGGCAACCGCTGCTTTTTGTAAGCGGGTGATGGTTTCGGCTTGTTGGTCGCTAAAGCCTGATGATTTTAGCTCGTTAAAAAATTCATGGGTATCAAAGGTAATGGCGGCCATTAGTGTTCCTATTCAGTTTAATTCTTATCATAGTTTAGCACAGGGTTTTAACAAATGAGCCTGCTGTCTAGCGCTGATCAAGATAGTTTTTTAAGGGCGTTATGCGCTGCAGGTTTGCAGGCGCATAGCGCTAAAGGTTTGGAGGCTGACGGCAAAATCCATCGATATCGCGTCGAGGGTGATAAGTCGGGGTCTTTGAATGGCTGGTATGTGCTGTTTGTTGACGGCAGTTTATCGGCTGGGGCGTTTGGCAGTTGGAGTACCGGTGCTCAGCATCAATGGTGCGCTAAGTCTGAACAAACCTTGTCACCACAAGAACGCGAACTGTGGCGACGCAAACAACAGGAGGCTAAGCTGGCACGAGAAGCAGAGCTTAAGGTTGTTAGGCAACAAGCCTCTGAAAAGGCGACTTATTTGGAAGGCATTGCGCAACTGGCGGCGGTCGGTGGTAGTGATGTAACAAAGGGGGCGACGCATCCTTATTTGTTAGCCAAAGGGGTTAAGCCTTACGGGGTGAAGATCTTGAAGAAGATGCTCTTGGTACCACTGCGGAACGCGTCCGGGGTGACTACCAGTGTGCAGTTTATTCAAGAAGATGGTAGTAAACGCTTTATGACGGGGGGTGAGGTTGTTGGTAGTTATTTTTCCATCGGTCAGCATCCGTCGGTGTTATGTGTGTGTGAGGGTTTTGCAACAGGGGCAAGTATTTTTGAGGCCACGGGCTTTCGGGTTGCAGTGGCGTTTAATGCGGGCAATCTGGCTGCGGTAGCGAAGGTAATGCGGGACAGGTTTCCGGCGTTTACCATTATTATCTGTGCGGATAATGACGTTAAAAAGGAGGTTAATACGGGTCTGATTAAAGCGGCAGAAGCTGCGGAGCAGATCCACGGCATGTTGGCGGTTGCCAAGTTCCAAGAATCAGAATTAATTAAGGGTAAGTGTCCAACTGACTTTAACGATTTACACCAGTTGCACGGCTTGAGCGCGGTGCGTGAACTACTTGAGAGTGTGATGGCTGCACCTGAGCAACACCTTAAGGCGGCCATGCCTGAAACAAAGTCGGTCAAGCAGACGCTTAAAGACTTTGAGCTGTTGATTGATGAGTCTGATGACTTTGATTTTTTGACCGATGAGTTGTTGGGGCGCTTAGCGGTGTCTGATTTGCCGCCGCCTGCCTTGCATCATTTGACGGCTAAGGCGGCTAAGAAGGCGAGTGTGCCTAAGCATTCGTTGTTGGAGGTTGTCAGTGCTTATCGTAATGGCGACAATGCTAAGAAGCTGGGGGATTATGAGGATAGGATTAACGAGCTTAATCTGAGTCATGCGCTGTTGCCGATTGGTGGGCGCATGGTGGTGATGAACTTGGGCTATGATCCAGAAACAGAGCGCAAGCTGTTTACTTTTTCGGCTAAGGCAGACTTTGAGATGCGTTATTGCAATCGTAAGGTCTTCAGTAAGGGCGAAGAGGTGGGCTTGGGTACGTTCTGGATGAATCATGCCCGTCGTGCTGAGTTTGATGGCATGGTGTTTTCACCAGGGTTAGATCGGCCGGGCTATTTAAATTTGTGGACCGGCTGGGGTGCTGAGCCTAAGGCGGGTAACTGCCAGCTGTATTTAGACTTTGTCTATGATGTGTTGTGTTCGGGTGACGGTGATTTGTTTGATTATATTATCCGTTGGTCTGCGCATTTGTTGCAACGCCCCCAGGAGTTGCCAGAAACGGCGCTGGTGTTTCGGGGTGCTGAGGGTATTGGTAAGAATACTTTTGTAGATCCGTTAAGTGACATTGTCGGCCGTGAACATTTCTTAACCTTGACCTCGATGGGGCAAATTACCGGGCGTTTTTCGGGGCACATGGCCACGTCGCTGTTGGTGTTTTGTAATGAGTCGGTGTGGGGTGGTGATAAGTCGGCGCAAGGCGTACTTAAATCCATGATTACCGATAATTTGCAGCCTATTGAGTTTAAAGGTCGCGATTTGGTGATGGTTAAAAGCTATCGCCGGATGATTTTTGCGACTAATGAAACGTGGGCTGTGCCAAGAGGCGAGGGTGATCGCCGCTATGTGGTTACTGATGTCAGTGATAAGCGTAAGGGTGATTATGCTTATTTTAAAGCCATCCGTGACGAAATGAGTGCGGGCGGTACTGAGGCGTTGATGGCTTATTTATTAGCCATAGATATTTCCCAGTGGCATCCGCGCTCTATACCTGGCAAGTTACAACTGTGCGGCTGGGAGCTTAAGATTCAATCGGGCGGTTCTATCGTGCAGTGGTGGTTTGATATGTTACAGCAAGGCTGGTTAAAGACTGCGCGTTATGCGGAGGATGATGTTTGGCCGCCGATGTTGTTGGTTGCTGAATTGCAAGCGGCGTATTTGGCGTGGTGTGTGAGTTATAAGATTACCCATCCTGAGCATTCGGTGGTGGTGGGTAGGAAGCTTAAAGACTGGGGTATTCATAAGGTTAGGCCGCGTCATGACAACCCAAACCGAAGTGCTTTTTATCAGTTGCCTGATTTGGAGCAGTCTCAAGAGCTATTTTCGACGCGCTTTTCTATCCCCCCCGCGGTGTTTGAAAGCGTTGAGCTTGTGGCTGGCCATGGTGACCATGGCGGAGGCTAACAATGACCATAGATAAAAAAAACCTCAGCCCGCGCCGTTCGTGGGGTGGTCATAGCGGTCATAGCGACCATAGCACTAAATCGCCCACGTCTGACAGTGCTATAGGCATACCCTAGCCATAGGTAGGGTGTTTGTTATTTTAATTATTTAAAAAAGATCTATGACCGCTATGACCGCTATGACCACACTAATAGATTCAATAACTTAGGTGGCCATAGCTTGACCATAGCGACCATGGTTAGAGAGGATTTATGAGTGATAAGAAACAACAGTGGTTAGCCATTCAGGAGCAAGCGCCAGCGCTGGCTGCTTGGCTGGTTGAGATGAATAAGCTGTTTGGTAAGCCTGTGGCGTTGCGGATTGAGTTTCCTTCGGGCTTGGTGGTTGAGTCGGGTAGTATCAGGCAGCCGCGTACGCCTTTACATTAAATACAGTTAAACACTTATGACTAATAAAATAGATGAATGGGATCAAACAGAAATCTTCGGTGATGGTATTTGTGTGGTGTGTGGCCAGGATGTTGAGCCGACCTTAAGCAAAGGTAAGTTGGTGCTGCTGATGTGGTGCTCTTCGGCTTGTACTCAGTCTTATGCGGCTCGGTTTTTAACCGACAAACAGGCGGTGTTCTTTAAGGAATACTTGCTTGATTTGAATGCCACGCAAGCGGCGCTTAGATCGGGTTATTCTGCTAAAACTGCGCGGGTGATTGGCTCTGAGAACCTGACAAAACCTGCTATAAAACAAGCCATTAGCCTTGCTATGACCGAAAGAGCTAGCCATTTAAAGCTGACGGCGACTAAGGTGATGACGGATATTGAGTTGGTAAGATTAGATGCCATTAAACCGCTGGGTTCGCAGTCGATGAATAATCATGGTGCGGCGTTAAAGGCTAGTGAACTCCAAGGCCGGCATATGCAGTTGTTTGTCGATAAGGTTGAGCACTCAGGCGGTCAGACTTTACAGGTGATTACCGGGGTTGATGCAGAATGACTATGGGTATGGTGGTAGCGATGGCTTTTGTGTTGGCGGTTATTGTGGGGCGCTTAAATGATAGAGCCGATTAGGTTACGCTACTTTCCTAGGGATTGGCAAAAAGAATGCCACGCTAATCGCAAGCGCTTTACGGTACTAGCTCTACATCGACGTGCCGGCAAAACAGAGCTAGCTATTATGGAGCTGCTAGACAAAGCCATGAAGTTTAAGCTTGAGATGGGCCAGTTCTTTTATGTGGCGCCTTTTCTAAAGCAGGCTAAAGCGATTGCTTGGTCACGGCTTAAGCAGAAGGTGGCGCCTTTGGTGCCTTATGGGGCTGTGATTATTAATGAGTCTGAGCTATCGGTGACTATCGCTGCTAACAACTGCCTGATTCGTATTTTTGGTGGCGATAATCCTGACGCGATGCGCGGGGTTCGTTTGGATGGCATTGTTATTGATGAGGTGGCACAGATTAAGGCGGAGGTGTGGCAGGATATTATTCAGCCGGCCTTATCAGATAGGCTGGGCTGGGCGCTGTTCATTGGTACGCCTTCGGGCATCAATTTATTCTCTGAGCTGTATTTTAGGTCCGGCAGTTATGACGATTGGCATAGTGCAAAATATACCGTCTACGATACCCACTCGCTTGATGAGGCTGAGGTCGAAAGGCTTAGGCGCGATATGGCTGAGACTTCTTTCGCCAGGGAATACCTATGTGACTTTACCGCGGCTGGTGACAATCAGTTGATGTCCTTATCTGATGTTGAAGCGGGCGCAACTCGAACAATACCGGATAGAGATATCATCTATGCGCCTAAAATACTGGGTGTCGATCCTGCTCGCTTTGGTGATGATCGATCAGTCATCTTTATGCGCCAAGGACTAGCAACTCACAAGCCTATCATTCTGCGTGGCATAGATAACATGGCATTAGCTCAACGGGTAGCCTCTGAGATTATGGAGCATAAGCCTGATGCGGTATTTATCGATGCGGGTGCGGGTTCTGGTGTGATAGACAGGCTGCGTCAGCTGGGCCATGAGGTCACAGAGGTAGCCTTTGCCGGTAAACCTACCGATGGTCGCTATCTTAATAAGCGCGCCGAAATCTGGTGTGAGTTACGCGACTGGCTAACGGGTGGCGGCTGTATTCCCAACGACCAAGGCCTTAAGCAAGACTTAGCCTCACCGACTTACTTCTATAACTCTGCTGGTAAGATTCAGCTTGAATCTAAAGATGAGATTAAGAAGCGTGGCCTGCCTTCCCCTGATATTGGTGACGCCTTAGCCCTGACCTTTTCATTCCCGGTGATTCCTAAGAAAGACACTCACCATTCTTCTAACAGGCCGCGCAACGATGCTATGCGTGGCCATGATCCCTTTGCGAGATAACCATGATTAAATGGCTTAGAGCATCCCATTGTGCCGTTCCCCTATCTTATCCTTGTTTAATGATGTTAGCGTCGGGTGATTCAGTCATTGGCGTATTCACACCTGATATGAAGGTCATCGCTTGGACGGTGGTTAATCTGCCTGACTGGTTGATGCTAAAGACCGGCGCAGGATCTGGCAGAGTTCGTGGCGAGAACCATCCAAAGGCTACGCTATCAGACGATGATTGCGCCACCATTAGGTCCGCGTATGATACTGGATCGTTCAGCTATCAAGACTTAGCTGGCAAGTTCGACTGCTCCAAGTCTACGGTTAGAGACATCATCAAAGAGCGCACGCGCTTTAGTGAGCGCCTGCATAAGTAAGCCGTGCGGATGATAATTAATTGAGCTGATAAGCTCTCACTAACTTTAAAAGTGAGAGTCATTATGTGTTCAGCTCCGGATATCCCAGCACCACCGCCACCACCGCCACCACCTCAATTAGCTCATGCGCCTGATGTTAAGGCTGTGGTCGCTGATGTGGGTACGCAAAACGTAGCACAAGGCGGTGGCGGGGTTACTACTACTCTATTAACGGGCGGCCAAGGCGATCCAATTGCTGCTGGCACGCTGGCTAAGAAGACCTTGCTAGGCTCTTAAGTGTCAGAAGAACTCAAGCTACTTAATAGCCGCTGGAACGCTCTAAAGATGGAGCGTTCTACTTGGCTACAGCATTGGTCAGACGTGAGTCGTAACTTACTGCCGGTCAATGGCCGCTATTTTATAGGCGATAGAAACAAGGGCTTTAAAAGACACAACACTATTTATGATTCAACTGGCACTAGGGCGCTTAGAGTCTTAGCTGCTGGCATGATGTCTGGCATGACCTCGCCCTCACGACCTTGGTTTAGGTTATCGGTTACCGATACAGACTTGATGGAGTTTCAGCCGGTTAAAATATGGCTGAATGCCGTATCAGATCAAGTTAGCGATGTGTTGGCTAAATCAAACTGCTATCGCGTCTTACACTCTATGTATGAAGAGCTAGGCGCCTTTGGTACAGCCTCTGCTTTAATCGCTGAAGATTATAACAATGTTATCCATCTACATCCTTTCACGATTGGTGAGTATGCCATCACGACTGACTGGAAGGGTGAGGTTAATACTTTATACAGAGAGTTTGACAAGACGGTCGCTGAAATCGTCGGTGAGTTCGGTTTAGAGAACTGCTCATCTGTCGTTAAGTCTGCTTATCAGCGTGGCAGTCTCGATCAGTGGGTGACCTTGATCCACGCTATTGAGCCTAGAGCTGATCGAGATCAGAGTAAAAAAGACAATCTTAATATGCCGTTCAAGTCGGTGTACTTCGAGCGTAATGCTGGTGATAAGAAGGTTCTGCGCGAATCAGGTTATCAGACCTTCCCTTGCGTAGCACCTCGCTGGACTACCGTCGGTGGCGATATCTATGGCGTTTCACCCGGCATGGAAGCACTAGGCGATATTAAACAATTACAAGCCCAGCAGTTTAGAAAGTCTCAAGCTATCGATTATCAAGCCAATCCCCCTATTCAAGTGCCATCGAGTATGAAGAATAGAGAGATCGAGTTATTCCCCGGCGGTATCTCTTATTACGATGCCTCCTCTGGCACCCAAGGGGTCAAGACCGCCTTTGAGGTCAATCTTAATCTCCAGACTTTGCTCATGGATATTCAAGATGTGCGTACCCGTATTAATGGGGCGTTCTTCTCTGATATTTTCATGGCGATCAGTCAGCAAGATACGCGCATGACCGCTACAGAAGTGGCTGCGCGTAATGAAGAGAAGATGCTGATGCTGGGGCCAGTGGTTGAGCGCTTAAATAATGAGCTACTTGATCCACTGATCGAGACAGTCTTCGAGCGGCTACTGACTGCCGGCATGTTACCACCCCCTCCTGAAGAGTTAGCCGGCCATGATCTTAATATCGAATATGTATCTATGCTGGCTCAGGCTCAAAAGGCTGTGTCAGTCAATGGTATCGACCGATTTGTCTCAAGCATGGGACAGATTGCTACCTTACGCCCTGATGTCCTGGACAAGTTTGACCCTGATCATTGGGTGGATGTCTACTCGGACAAGCTGGGTATTGATCCAGAACTGATTATCAGTGGTGAGCAAGTTGGCTTAATCCGTCAACAACGCGCACAAGCTCAAGCACAGCAACAAAAACAGGCGCAGCTGATGGAAATGTCACAAGCGGCCAAGAATCTCGGACAAACCTCAACTCAACCCGGTACAGCCACTGGCGACATGCTGTCCAAACTTCAAGGACAACAACCCCATGGCTAGACAATTATTTTCAACTGTAGGTTATACGGTTGGCGCTAAAGAATACACAGAGCTTGAAGGTGTGCCAACCACTGCGACGGACGCCACTGCTTTAGTCAGCGGCCCTTGTACTGGCATTGCTGTTACCGGCGCTGGTAACGTCGCGGGTACTTTGGCATCAGGTGGTACCTTCTTATTAACCGGCTTAAGTGCGAACCAGATCGTTAAAATCAACGCCTCTATTATCGCCGCGACTTCAACCACTGCGACCGGCATCTTTGCCTTGTACCCAGCGGGAACAATCTAATGGCTCAATATCCTAATACCCTGGCGTCATCCAATGACATGTATACCAGTTATTCGGATGCTTATGCGGTTGTTCCGAATGACTCAACTGACTTTACTCAAGGCGCTACTAGGGCCATCTATGTCGGTGGTGCTGGCACGATTAGTTTAATCATGGCTAGTGGTAATGCTGTGACTATGACTGTACCAGTTAATGCGATTGGTTTCGTTATCAACTTAAGAGTTAAGCGCATCTTAGCTACCGGCACAACGGCCACTCTGATCTTAGGCTTGTACTAACATGAAAATGCTCAGTATGAAGAAAGATGGCGACGACAGTGGCGATGCTGCTTACTGCATGTCCGCTAAGTATGGTTATGGCTTAACGCTGCACTTAGATGAAGACCAGTGCGAGGCGTTAGGTATCTCTAAAGCATTGAAGGCTGGCACACAAGTCACCTTACAAGCCATTGCCATCGTCACCTCTGCAACTGAATCATTAGAGCGTGATGGCGACGATAAAGGCACTGATGTCAGTATCTGTTTACAGATCACTGATATGGGCTTGACAACCGGATCTACACTTAAGAATGCCGCTAATCTGCTTTACGGTGTGGATGATAAATAACTCAGTCGGTTACGCTATGGATGAAGATTTACGAGCGCAACGGGAACAGCTTAGAAAGATTCATCTGGCCGCCGAGTCGCAAGACTTTCAAGCCATCGCTACTTTACCAGAAGGCCGTCGTTTACTCAGGCGCTTGATGGGTGAGTGTGGGGTCTTTCAAACGAGCTTCACTGGTGAAGGCTTGACCGCCGCACATAAAGAAGGTAAGCGGGTTATAGGATTATGGGTACTGGAGCAATTTAATAACTGCCCAGATTTATACATACAATTACTTACGGAACAAACTAATGACCGAAGAAATAGCATCGACGACTGAAGAAGTTGCGACTGATGTTGTCATTGAACCGACTACAGAAACCACTTTATTGTCAGCAGAAGCGCCTGAAGCGCCTGCCGAGATAGAGTACACCGACTTCACGTATCCCGAAGGTACAGTGGTTGACGAAACTATCCAGGACGCCTTTAAAACAGCGGCCAAGGAAGCGGGTTTAACCCAAGCGCAAGCGCAACACCTGACAGATATGGGAGGCTTGATGAGAGCTAAAGTAATGGCCGACCATCAAGCTGCACAAGCACAGGTCTATACCGACTGGGCAGAACAGTCACGCTCTGATAAAGAGTTTGGCGGTGCAAAAATGGACGAGAACCTGGCTATCGCAAGCAAAGCGATCAACGCTTTTGCCACGCCTGAACTGAAAGCTCTACTCGACCAGACGGGTATCGGTAATCATCCTGAGATGATCCGAGCCTTTTATCGAGCAGGCAAAGCAATGTCAGAAGATAACTTAGTACCTGGGGGTAAAGGCCCAGCCGCTACGTCATCACTGGCTGATCGACTTTATCCACAATAGGAAGTAAATAATGGCAACTTTAGCAACTGGCGCTTTAACATTGGCAGATTGGGCCAAGCGTCTTGACCCCGATGGCAAGGGACCTGCGGTAGCAGAGCTTTTGTCGCAATCTAATGAAGTTTTAGAAGATGCGGTTTTCCAAGAAGGCAACTTGGCGACTGGTCACCGTGTCATCATCCGTACTGGTTTACCGACTGCCTATTGGCGTTCGATCAACCAAGGTATTCCAACCAGCAAATCGACTACTGCGCAAGTAGATGAGTCAATCGGCATGTTAGAAGCCTACGCTAAGATCGATAAAGACTTAGCTTTACTAAACGGAAATACCAATGCTTTTAGACTGTCTGAAGATTCAGCGTTCTTGGAAGCGATGAACCAAGCTCAAGCTAGTACATTATTGTACGGCAACCCAGCCACTGACCCACGTCAGTATTTAGGTTTAGCTCCACGTTATGGCGCTATCTCTGGTGCGGGTAATGCTCAAAACGTCATCGACGCAGGCGGTGTATCAACTAACAATACTTCTATTTACTTAGTGGTTTGGGGTGATAACACTACTTTCTGCACCTTCCCTAAAGGGTCTAAAGCTGGTTTGTCTCATGACGATCAAGGTGAATTGGTTGTTTATGACGCTAACTCTAACCCTTACCAAGCCTTCCAAACGCATTACCAATGGAAGAATGGCTTAGTTGTTAAAGATTGGCGTTATGTCGTTCGTATTTGTAACATCAATACCGCTAACTTGGTTGCTGAATCTGCAGCTGCTGACATTATCAAATTGATGTCACGCGCTTTAGACCGTATCCCTAGCCTTGGTATGGGTCGTCCTGCTTTCTATATGAACAGAACCGTGTACTCAATGTTAAGAATACAAGCGTTGAACAAATCACAAAACGTCTTAGATATTAACAGCGGTCTAAATCAATTCGGTACACCAACGAGCTGGAACACTTTTGAAGGTGTGCCATTACGTCGTGTCGACCAGATCTTAAACACAGAAGCGAGAGTGGTGTAGTCATGGCTTATGTAGACAACAACTTATTATTATCTGGCTCGATCTCATCGACCGGTGCAGTCGCAGGACAAACCGTATTCAGTGCGGGTACTTCGGTACTAAGCACGAACACAGTGGACCTCGGTGTGGCTCGTGACATGGGTGAAGGCACTGATTTATTCGGACGCTTTGAATATACAGTCGCAGCGGTAGGCGGCACATCCATCGAGATGCAAGTGATCTCGGCTACTGATGCGGCCTTAACTACTGCGGTTACTGTATTAGGCACAACTGGCCCTATTGCTGTAGCGTCTTTAACCATAGGCTCGCGTTTTGCTTGTGACATCAACCCACAAATTGGCTCTAAAGGTCAGCGTTATTTGGGTTTACGTTATATCTCTGTAGGTACAACTACGGCTGGATCGGTTTTCGGTGACTTAGGTGCTGAAATCCAAGACGGCCAAAAGTTCTATCCTAGCGGTTTTGCACTTTTATAAGGAGGCTTTATGGCACGTTACAAAGTATTGGTACAAAGTTTTATTAATGATGCGTTAGTCGCAGAGGGTGACATCATCGAGCTTGATGATAAGGCCGAAGTCGCTGACAACTTAGAGTTGATCGTAGAACCTAAAGAACCAAAGAGTTAAAGACCATGCCCCCTGCTAGCGTGGGGGGTTTTTCTAAGCAAAAGAGTCCATCCCTAATGATCGAGATTATTCAATTTACCACAGGCATTATGGATGCGCTTTCAGCTATGTTGACTAGCCTATCAACACTTATTCCTCAAATTATAGCGGGTGCTTCTGTACTTGCAGCCTTTATGCCTCCTCCTGATGGTGAGTCAACCTTGGCAAAGGTTCACGCTGCTATCAACTGGATAGCCTTTAACTTTAAGCACGCGACCAATAGGCCGGCAGAATGATCTATGCGCTACTTATTATAGGCGTCTTTGGTTTTGGTGCTGGCTTTGGCGTTGCTTACAAAATAGACAGCGCTGCTATTAGCGAGTTACACCAGGCTATTCAAGCTAGTAATGAACAAGCAACTAGCGCATTAGCTAGTAGTCAAGAACGAGTAGCACAAGCTCAGGCAGCTGCTAAAGATGCAAACACTAACTTGGAATTATCACATGCCCAGTCAATTACAACGATCAATGCTTATCACGACGCTCTTAAGTCTAAGCGCTTGTTCGACCCCGGTGCTAAAAACAGTGATTGCACCGTGCCAACAAATTCAGCTACCAGAATCCCTGCTCACTCAGCCGAACCTACCGAGCTTTCAGCAGGACTTACAGACTTTCTTTTATCCCAAGCCCTCGCAGCCGATCAAGTAGCTGTGTACGCACAATCATGCTGGTCATTCGTTAATCGTAATTGTGGGATAGGAAAATGAATATTGATAGGGATGACCTGCGATTATTGCTTGAAGAGATACTAGAAGATAGATCGCATGTCGATCAACAGCTTCATGTTGAAGAACACGAATGGATCAGAGGGCAGATTAACTTACAGCGCGCTCGCAAAGAATTAATGTGGGAAGCGGCTAAAACCCTCACACAGTGGTCAGTCTTAGGTATCGCTGGTGCTATCATTTATTACCTACAAACAGGACACTGGTCTAGCTAATGACAATACAAAATACAACGATTCGGAAAGCCGGTCCTAGTCTAGGCAATGGGATTAATACTTTATTTCCTTTTACTTTCAAAGTATTTGTTACTACTGATGTATTGGTTACTTATCTTAATTCAGTATCGGCGCAGTCCTCTTTGGTATTAGGATCTGATTACAGTATTAGCTTAAATGCAGATCAGAATGCAGCTCCAGGTGGCGTTGTTACTTTGTTATGGGCGCCAGCAGCAGCTACTTATATTACTTTGACGTCTCAAGTCGCAAATACACAAAATTTAGCATTAACTAATTCAGGTGGATTTTATCCGCAATCGATTAATGATGCACTAGATAGAGTCGTTATTCAGGTTCAACAACTTGCTGAGCAAATGAGCAGAACCTTTCAGATTTCAGTTTCTTCGATAGGTTCGCCAGGTGCTTATATTTCTGATTATTTAGCACAAGCAGCGTTATCTGCTACAACAGCTGCAGCTTATGCTTTAGCTGCGAAAAATTCAGTAGCATCTGTTTCAGCGCTATCAGTAAGCTGCACGTCATCAGGATCTGCGGCGGCGTTATCTGCAACTGCGGCGGCGAATTCAGCTATATCCGCCACAGCGCCATCAGCAATAGCTTTAGCAAACTATATTGATTTATTTTTCCCATCAAGCAAAGCAGTAACATTTACTTCAATTTACGTGAGTGGTGGCTGGGATATGGGTGATATTTCTCAAGCAACATTTACTAATGAATCATCGTCTCGATGTATCAACTTAGCATCAGACGCAACCGCATCTTTTAATTTTGGCACTGTGCCTTAACCCGGAGTTTATATTTTATGTCAGATCAAATACAACGCAGAGGTGGCACAACAGCTCAGCACACTACTTTTACCGGCGCATTACGTGAATTAACTATTGATACTGATAAAAAAACAGTAGTCGTCCATGATGGCGTTACTGCTGGTGGCTTTCCGCTACTGCGTCAAGATTTAAATAATCTCCCTTCTGGGACTGGATTTGCTCCATTAGCCTCGCCTACTTTCACGGGTGTAGTAACTATTCCTTCTGGTGCTAATATTGCTGGATTTGCTCCATTAGCCTCGCCTACTTTCACGGGTGTAGTAACAATTCCTTCTGGTGCTAATATTGCTGGATTTGCTCCATTAGCCTCGCCTACTTTCACGGGTGTAGTAACTGGACCATTCGTTCGCGGCGAGTTTAGAAAAGATGCCCCATCATCCGTAGCCTTCACAGTAACAGCGGCTTTTGCTCTATCGACTCAGGCTAACTTATGGGTTGAAGTCGGTGGCGCTTGCTATGCTTATACGACTGGAACTGTCGTCGTTATGCCGGCTGCAACAATAGGTACTGATTATGCGATCTATGCGTGTTCCGATGGCACGATTAGAGCAGATGCTAACTTTACTACACCGACTGGTTATACCACTTCTACAAGCCGTAAGATCGGTGGTTTCCATTATGCGCCAGGTGGTAATGCAACTGCTCAGTCGGGTGGCAATACTACACCTTACATCAACGCCTACTCATTATGGGATTTAAAATTCAGACCAGCATGTAATGATCCTCGCGGTATGACCTTAGTTGCTGGTAATTTCTGGGCTGATATTTATCTAACTAATACCGATCCTGATACTAACGGCACGTCTAAATATAACGTCACTATTGCTGATGGCTCTAGTCCTCCAAGAGTACCGACTAAGTTTGGTGGTAATGGTTCAACAGCTTATACCACGCTAACTTGGTGGGAAGCTAATGAGGTCTTAGCGGCTAACGGTAAACGCTCTGCTAGCTATCAAGAATATGCAGCGTTAGCTTATGGCACAACAGAAGCAAGTTCTATTGGTACAGATCAAATATCAACCATCCTAAATGCCGCCTACACGTCTCGATGGGGTGTTATGCAATCTACAGGCGTAATGGATGTTTGGGGCAAAGACTTTGGTGGTGGCGCAGCTGCGGCAGGATGGGTAGCTAATACGACTGGTCGCGGTCAGACTTATCAGTTACCTAATGCCGTGGCCTTTGGGGGTGACTGGAGTGTTGGGGTGTACGCAGGTTCGCGTTTCTCGTACTGGATCTTCTCGCCGACGTCCTCGAACGCCAGCATCGGTTCTCGCGGTGTCGTTGACCACCTGTTGCTTGATTAAAGTGGCGAAAGCCACGAGCCTTTAGAATGCAGCCAGTACAGCAAGCGGTTGTTAATTATAATCAAATGGCGATCATCGAGAAGTACGAAGCGGTGATCCATTATTTATACCCCATTATTCAGTCTTTACCGAGGAAGCATGGGGTAGTTAGAGATATGTTTTTACAGTCTTTGTTTACTCAAGCTGAGTTATTTTATATAGCTGGTAAGAGCAATCAAGTCAGTAAAATATATGACGCAGATGCAGGCTTAGCGCAACTGCGGTTTTGGTTACGTTTCTTAGTAATACCGAGTACACGCGGCATAACACCTCACCAGCACCAAGTAGTCTTGATGATGCTTGCGGAGGTGGGGGCTATGCTAGGGTCATGGATTACTAAGCGTAAAGGGCATAATGGGTAAAACACCGTGAACTTTGGAGGTAACTGGAGTAATGGAGTGAACGCAGGTTCGCGTTACTCGAACTGGAACAACTCGCCGACGAACTCGAACAACAACATCGGTTCTCGCGGTGTCGTGACGGCATTATTTCCTACGCTTTGCAATCGCTACGGCATTGCAAGCCGATCACTATGTATGTGGTCAGCCATTGTGTCCTGCTTCGGCAAATACTTTTCACGGTTCAGGATGCCCTTAGTAATATCGTTTGAACAGGGCTACTGGCTTGAAAGCGCATAGAAACTTAATCGAGCGTATCGCTAGTCCAGAAAATATGGAGCTAGCCTTTAAGAGGACAGCTTGTGCAAAACGCATGAGCTTTGGTTATCTGGAGTTTAAAGAATATAAGTCACTTAACTTGGCTAGGCTATCTCAAGAATTACTAGAAGGTAGATATCAAGTAGGTAAGTATAAACAGTTCTATGTATTTGAACCTAAGCAGCGCTTGATTTCAGCCTTAGAGTTCAAGGATAGATTAGCACAGCACGCACTTATGGCGGTGGTCGGTGATATTTTTGAGGCTATGTTTTTGCCTAATACGTATGCGTGCAGGGTTGGTAGAGGCACTCACGCTGGGGTTCGGTATATTCAATCAGAGCTTAGAAAAGCGCCTATCCCTACCTATTACTTAAAGACAGATTACAGTAAGTTCTTTCCTAGTGTGGATCATACGTTATTACTGGCTATGATAAAGAGAAAGATTGGTTGTGCTAGAACGCTAAGCATTATTAAACAGCTAGTGATACCGGGTAATGTTGGTATTCCAATTGGCAGCCTAACCAGTCAGTTGTTTGCTAATGTCTACGGCTCACAACTAGATAACTTTATTCACCATGAGCTAAAGCACAGGCGCTGGGCTAGATACATGGATGATGTGGTCATACTAGGTAATGACCCTGATAAGTTACGTGATGACTTTAAAAGGATTGAGGTGTTCTCAAAAGATAACCTGAATCTATCCATTAGTAAGTGGGAATGTGCCAGTGTCAATAGAGGCATTAACTTCCTTGGGTATCGCGTGTGGCCAACCCATAAATTGATTAGAAAAGACTCAGCATTACGTGCAAAGCAAAAGATTAAGCGATTTATTGAATATAACGAAACAGAAAATTTAACCAAATTCTTAGCCTCATGGCGTGGTCATGCGGGCTGGGCTGATACTCACAACTTATTTAACTGGCTGGATAAAAAATATGACTATGCAAATCATTAATACAAGAGAAGATTTAGACTCATTAGCGGGCACACCAGCTCATGATGAATTTATTTCTCTACTAAAAGGTTCAATGACTTATAGAGCAGACAGTCAATCTTATCCTGATGACTACAATAAACCTGAATATGCGGGTGAAGTATTAGAGTCTATCTGGATTGACGTCGAGGATTTAGTCACTATCGAACACTTTGGCTTTACCAAAGAAGAATTATTAGCGCTTTAAAAAGGATAATTAGATGAGTTCAGACGTCGATATTTGCAACCTTGCTCTATCTAGGCTTGGCGATGAGGCTAATGTAGTAAGCATCAATCCTCCCGATCAATCGGCTCAGGCTGGTTATTGTGCTAGATTCTATCCGATGGCTTTATCATCAGTCCTTGATGACCATAACTGGGGCTTCAACAGCAAGATCGTAACACTGGCATTGGCTAACAATCCTACTAGCCTATGGAATTACTGCTACGAACTGCCTAGTGACATGATTAACGTCATCGCGCTTTATGATTCAACGGCGGTGGGCGACGTCAACTACGGCGGCTTCCCGAGTAATGCGACCACGTCTAGTATTTATGGTGACGGCAGCAAAGCTAGTTATATGAATAGGCTCGCGACGCACGGCAATCAGCAGGATTACTCGATGGAGTCTGATAACGATGGCAATAGCGTACTCTATGCGAATCAAGAAAATGCTATGCTGAAATATGCAGCTTACACAACGAATACCGCCGTGTTCCCTCCCTCCTTTATAGATGCGCTCGCTTGGAAGTTGGCTGCTAATCTTGCTGGTATCATACTAAAAGGTGATGTGGGTGTATCGGCTAGCATGAAATGTATGCAGGCTTATGCGATAGCACTTAAGGGCGCTAAAGATTCAGATACCCAGAATAGAAAAGTATTCCCTATTCCAGCACCAGCGGGGATAGCTGCCCGTGCCTAATGTCAGAGTCTTAAAGAGTAGTTTTAGTGGTGGTGAAATATCCCGTGAATTGTTTGGGCGTCTTGATATCTCCAAGGTGCAAGCGGGCTTAGATACGTGCCGAAACTTTATCGTCATGCCTCATGGCGTCGCCTCTAATCGCCCTGGCTTTCAGTACGTTAATGAGGTCAAGACGTCTGCTAACTTTACTCGGCTGATTCAGTTCTCATTCTCGAATAGTCAGACTTTTGTCATTGAGATGGGTGCAGGCTACTTCAGATTCCACTCGGCAGGCGCTACCTTGATGAATGGTGGCGTACCTTATGAGATTGCTCATTCCTACGCGCAGGGTGATTTATCAACCATAAAATATGTACAGTCTGGTGATGTCATTACCATTGTCCATCCCAGTTATCCGCCCAAGGAACTGAAGCGCTTATCAAATCTAAATTGGACGCTGACAACAATTTCTTTTGCGTCACAAACCATAGCGCCAACGGGCGCAGCTGTAGGGGCGAATTATGCTACAGCGGGGGTTGCTCAGAACTTCAAATATGTAATTACGGCCTTGAACAGCTTGGGCTATGAGGAATCACCGGCTTCCGCAGTGACGAATACCGTCAGTAACGATTTAACGATATCAGGTAACTACAATACGATTAGCTGGGGCACAGTCACTGGCTCAATCCGCTATAACGTCTATAAGTACGCCTCGGGTACTTTTGCTTATATCGGCCAGACCTCAGGCTTAACTTTGACTGATGACAATATCCTAGCTGATCTAACCAAGACCTTACCGATTACTGATGCTATCTTTGCTTCGGCTGGCAATTATCCTTCGTCAGTCTGTTATTTTCAGCAGCGCCGCTGGTTTGCCGGTACGATTAATCAGCCGCAAAATATTTGGTCCACGCAGTCATCGTCTGATTACAATATTGCTTATTCTATCCCTAGCCAAAGTAGTGATGCCTTACGCTTTAAAATAGCGGCACAGAAAGCGAACGCGATCCGTCACCTATTACCAAGTCAGGCTGATTTATTAGTCTTGACCGCCTCGACTGAATGGAGTGTTAGTGCTGACTCAGGCAGTGCTTTAACTGCGGCATCCTTAAATATCCAGACTCAAACCCAGAATGGCGCGTCGTTAGTTGCGCCTATTATGGTCAATAAATACATCCTTTACCCACAGGCCCAAGGCGGGCATATCGGTGAGATGGTGTATTCATGGCAAAGCTCAGGCTATACCTCTAATGACTTGTGCCTGCTAGCACCACATTTATTCGACACCACCACCATTACTGACCTCATCTTATCCAGAGCGCCCACGCCTATCATCTGGGTGATTAATAGCGCTGGAGCGTTATTAGGCCTGACCTACGTGCCTGAGCAACAAGTCTCAGCTTGGCATAAACATGATACGGTGGGCGGTACCTTTGAATCCTGCGTTACGGTCACTGAAAATAATGCTGATGTGCTTTATGTGATCGTCAATCGCACCATCAATGGCGTGACTAAGCGCTACATAGAAATGCTCCACACGCGTTTCTTCACTGATCCTAAAGACGCTTTCTTTGTCGATTGCGGCTTAACCTACAGCGGCGCAGCAACCACCACTATTACTGGTTTAGATTATTTAGAAGGCCAAACAGTGGCTATCTTAGGGGATGGTGCGGTCATGCCCCAGCAAGTCGTGACTAGCGGGGCGATTACCCTACCCTTTGCTGTCAGTAAGGCACAGATAGGCTTACCGATTACCGCTGACTTAACCACCACACCTGCTGCTATTGTCGGTGATGTCACCTTAGGCCAGTCGCGTATCAAAAACATTAATAAGATCTGGGTGCGCGTCTATAACTCAGGCGGCTTTAGTGCAGGCCCTGATACCTCACACTTAACACCCATTAAGACTCGGCATTATGAGTCACCAGGTACAGCGCCGAACTTAATCACTGATGAGATTCCTTTGTTTGTAACCTCAAGCTATAACCCATCGGGTCGTGTCACCATTAGACAATCAGATCCTCTGCCCTTAACCATCGTAGATATTACTACCGAGGTGTCCATTGGCGGTTAAGGTCACTAAGCGCTTCCCGACCGACGAAGACATCCTTGAACTAACCGCAAACATGCGCCAGCTTGATATTGATGAGATCAAGGCTGTCACTAATTTAGGGACTTTAGATTGTGTGGTAGCCTCTGTCCGCAACTCAGAAAAGCACTGCTGCTTTGCGGTCTTTGCTGATGGCGTGCTGGTCTGTATCTATGGTTGCTCGGTTGTGGGTAATCCTTGGCTCTTAGTGACTAATGCTATGGACAGTCATGTTCTTAACTTAACGCGTCGTACCAAACGCATCGTGCGGATGATGTCCAAACGATGGCCTATATTGTCTAACTATGTTGATGTCAGAAACAAAATGACCATCCGCTGGCTTAAGACCATAGGCTTCACCTTCACCGAAACCATTGAGATCAAGCCCGGATTTCCAGTAATACGCTTTGAAATGGTGCGCGATGAACACACTCTCCCAGATACTGCCTGATTCGGTCGATTTTAAAACCGCGATACTTGCAGCCGAAGAAATCCTCCTTAACTCTGACAATCCTATATCTCCCGAAGTTATCCATCATTTTTCACCTGGTGTCTATGCCAGAGAAGTCCGCATTCCTAAAGGCGCTGTGCTTACTGGAAAGATACATAAAACAGAGCATCTTTGTATTCTTAATGGCGATATAGAAATTGCCTCACAAGATGGCAAAGGTCGTTTTACCGGCTATCTAACTTTCCTCTCTAAGCCTGGCGTTAAGCGTATCGGCTATGCTCACGAAGATACTGTTTTTACTACCATTCATGCTATTGAAGGCACGGACATCTCTGAGCTTGAAAGAGCATTAGTCGTTGATACCTTTGAGCAATATGAGAACTATTGCTTAACCTCAAGCAATCAGGAGTTACTGGTATGAGCTGGATTATCGTTGCAGTTTCTGTTGCTGTTGTTGCTTCAGTTGGATCAGCTACTATGCAGGGTGTGCAGGCTGCACAACAAGCAGACGCAGCCAAAAAAGCAGCAACCTTTAACGCACAGGTTGCCAGCAATAACGCCACCATAGACGCACAGAACCGGTCATCGTCCTTACAGCAAGGTGAGGTAGAGGCTCAGAACGCTATGCGCAAACAAGCCTCGATGATAGGCGATCAACGCGCACAAATGTCAGCCAATGGTATCGATATTACCCAAGGCTCGGCACAAGACATGTTAGCCAGCACCAAGTTCTTAGGCGGTATCGATGTCAATACCATTCAATCGAATGCCGCGCGTCAAGCCTGGGGCTATAGCGTACAAGGCATGAATGACCAGAATGCAGCCACCATGGAAACGTGGAAAGCTAACAGCATTAATCCAGCTGCGATAGGTGCAATGACTGCAGGTGGATCTTTGCTTAGTTCTGTGGGTAGTGCAGCAACGTCTTATGCTGGCGCTAAATTGGCTAGAGGTTAATAAAAAAACAAAACCCCGACAGCTGGCAGGCCGACGAGGGTTTTTAACAAACAAACCTGAACAAAGGCTTGAATGATTAGCGAAAAGTTTAACAGATTAAAATTACATGTGCATTCAGAAAAAGGCTTAAAAATGAATATTCCCTACAATGAATTTGTTATTAGATGCGTGGGTGTGGCTATTATCTTATGGTCATTCTCAAGCAATAGCGCCAGTAATAGCCGCTATTCGCTGGTGGTAATCCTGCTAGAACATAAGGAATAGACAATGAGAGTCCCAGAATATCAGCAATCAGTCCAACAACAAGGACTACCTAACGCTAGGCTAACCACTCACTACACAGCCGATGACTTCATGGGTGGTACTCAGCAAGCAGCGCTGCAAGTTGGCACTGAGCTAGCCAAAAGCCTAGCCCATGATGCCACAAATTTAGCGGTTGACCATTATAAAGATCAGCTAGATCAGAATAACAAGATCCGCATCTTGGCTAGCGCAACCGATATGGGCACCCATATCGATACCGCCATGTATGGCGCTAACGGAGCGTTAACTAAACAAGGGGCAGACGCCTTCCTAGGTTCTGATGGCAAGTCAGCTATGGATACAGTCTATGACGATGCCGTCAAAAAGCAAGCAGCGATAGCCGACACCCTTGGCACCGACTCGCAAAAGTCCGGCTTTATGCAGCAATCAACCGCCATGCTTAATGCTATGCGCGGTACCTTGATGAGCCATGAAGCACAAGAGCATCGCGTTTATGCCCAAGGCTCTTTAGAGGCTAGCACCGCCTATCATGTTAACAACATGAACTATAACAACAACAACGATGACGGACTCACCAAGTCCATCGCGCAAATAAAAGCCAATAGCCTACAGCTAGCCACCCTCAATGGTAAGCCGCCCTTGTGGGGTGAAGTTAATGCCCAGACTCATATCTCTGGTGCGCTGAACAAAATAACCAGTGATATGATTGATAACGGCAACCACGCCGGCGCTAGCAACATCCTTCAGCACTTCTCTCAAGACATGAACCAGAACGACTTGGCGGGTAATTATTCTAAGATGAGCAAGTCCGTAGACCAGGCCAATGCTATCAGTATAGCAACCTCAACAATGACAGACTTTCGTGGCCGCTTTACCCCACAGAATGGCGATAGAATTAATAATATTACTTGGATGACTGAGTCCGGTAATAAGCAGCTTGATGATAAGGGTGAGCCCATCACCAGCCCAAAAGGTGCAATAGGTGCCGCACAGGTCATGCCTAAAACCGCCAGAGAAGCAGCAAGCTTAGCCGGCTTGCCCTGGGATGAAACTAAATACAAATATGACATTACTTACAACAAAGCCATTGGTGCAGCTTACTTCCAGAAACAACTACAGGATAATCAAGGTGACTTAGAAAAAGCCTGGGGCGCTTATAACGCTGGCCCAACCGCACTTAGAAAGGCCATAAGCGCAGCCCAGGCAGACGGCACTAATTGGCGTAGCCACCTGCCAGAAGAAACTCAAGCTTATATAGCTAAAAATATCAACGCCTATAACGCGGGCAAGGGCGCCGATGAACCCGCGACCTTACAAGAGGTTCAGCAAGCGGCCCTCGCTAAAAACCCTAGCGCCTCGAGCACCGAACGCAAGAACACCCTTGAAGAAGTTAATCGCCAGTATGCCGTGAATGCAGCCGCTATAAAAGATCATCAAGAATACAACACCGATCAAGCTTATAAAATGCTTGCTAAGAATGGCGGCAACTATGCCGCGCTACCTCAGTCTGTCAAAGATGACATTCCCGGCAATCAAATCCAGCATGTACAAGACTTTGCCATTAAGACTACCAAAGGCATCCCGATTGAGACTGACGATAATTTATATTACGAACTCTATAGAAATCCCGCCACCTTAAAACTAACCAACTTACTGGCTTTTAGAAACCAGTTAAGCGATGTAGACCTTAAGGGCCTGCAAAAACTCCAAGCTGACAACAACAAAAGCAATGACCTAACCTCAGTGCGGCCAGCCAAAGCCGTGCTTGATGACTACATGGCTGAGGTCGGCATTAACCCGAATCCTAAGGCTGATGATGCAGAAGGCTCAGCAAAGGTCGGCAAGATCTACGGACAATTTCAAACCAATCTCAATAATTTTGAAGAGTCAGCAGGTCACAAGGCCACACCGGATGAGATCAATAAACTAGCTCAGAAACTCTTTACCCAGATTGACATAAAGGGGGTGTTTTGGGGAACCAATAAAATAAGCCTTGCCCAACTGAAAGACACTGATGTTATCAGCGTGCCTACTGATGAGCGCGCGCAAATAGTCCAGCTTTATAAAGCCAAGAATGGCGGAGCTGATCCATCTGACAGCTACATTCTCTCAATATATAAAGCCCATAAAGGAATCAATTAATGGAAGCGCAACGCTCGTATGAAGAGCTAATCAATAATGACGCCATCAACTCTGCCAAGAGTGGCATGCAGTTTGCGGTGGACAAGCAACCCGATACCGAAGCCAGACTACAAACACTCGCCAAGCAGTACAACTTACCCGTGGATGCCGTCCGCTTAGATCCCAAAGCCATTGAGCGCAAGAGCCAGTTAGATGCAGTCGATTATGAGTCACTGGTAAAGACTGCACCCCACACCAACTATTTATTGTCAGACCCCAATAAAGCCGCCGTTGCTCATGATGATATTCCAAACCTAAGCCAGATAGAAGGCGGACTCAAAGCCTTGCGCAGCCCTGAGCCTAATGCGCTTAATATCGCCTCAGGCTTACTCAGCAACTTATCTTTTTCGCCCTTACACAGCGCCATCAAAGTGGCATTTCATGATGCCTTTTTTGATGATGGCACGGCCACAGCACAACTGCGCCACAATGATTTACTGCGCAAGTCCTTGCAGCAAAAAGACGCGCTAGATAACACCACGCCAGACTTTGAAACCGACACAGCACGGGGCATTTATTCAGGTGCCGCAAGCTTTATGCAGGCACTGCCGGGCATGGCCGCCTCGGTAGCCACCGCCAATCCACTGCCCATGATCGCCAGTGCTGGGGTTCAACAAGGTTTTCCCGCTTATGGCAAATATCTCGATAGAGGTGCGACAAAAGCAGAAGCCGCTTTAGGTGCAGTCGGCGAAGGCACTGCGGAAATGGGCTTTGAAGCCCTGCCCATGGGTTTCATAGTTAAAAAGTTTGGTAAAGTAGGTGCAGGTGAATTTTTAACAGGCTTGTTTGCTAGAGAAATCCCCTCAGAACAAGCGACTACGATCGCACAAGATGCCATTGATACCGCTATTGCCAACCCTGATAAATCATGGGGCGACTTTGTCAATGAGCGCCCAGACGCCGCCTATCAAACCCTATTGGCCACCGTCACCCAAGGTGGCATCACCGGCGCTATTAGCAGCATTGCTAAAAGAATGACAGACCAGGGTAAGCATGTCGACTCCGCTAACCTTGGCGCAATCAACATTGAAAAGCTTAACCAACTAGCCGCTGCCAGCAAGGTACTCGCCCGCAGCCCCGACACCATAAAGACCTTCGCTGAGGCAGCCTTGGCCGGTAGCCCGGTTCAAGATCTATACATCGATGCCGAAACCTTCTTACAGTCTGGCGTTGCCGAACACGTCGCCGCACTATTGCCCGACGTAGCCGAACAACTGAAAGAGGCCTTACCGGGTACAGAGATCCGCATCCCCATCAGCGACTACCTAACCCATATCGCCGCCACTGACTATGCAGCCACTTTAAAAGATCATCTACGCCTTGAGGGCGACGACTATAGTCCCGCACAAGCGCAAAGCTATATGCAAACTCATGCACAAGAAATGCAGCACGAGATTGACAGCATATTAACCAGCCATCAACAAGCCGACACCTTTAGAACCAGCCAAGACACTGTTAAAGCCACGGTGCTAGAGCAGCTCAATAAGCTGAATCGCTTTAGCAGCACCAAGAACGAACTCGACGCCACCTTGATCTCGGCACGCATGGCCGTTAGAGCCGCACAGCTGGGCATTACCCCAGAGCAGATGTATGAAAAACAGACGCCAAACTTTGCGGCTGAAGACATAAGTGGTGGGCCAGTATTTAGTCAGTCTGAGATAGCACGCCAGCAAATAGAGCAATGGACGAAAGATAAGTTGCCTGGCGGTCAAATCGTCCAGTTAGGTTCGCCATCCGCTATATTACAGAGTTTTGGAATGGACGATTTACCCATTCACCTTACAAAATCTGTTCTTGATAAAGCAAAAAACAAACATACAGTCGACCCAGATGACCTGCTCGGACTAGCGGATGCAATACATTCTCCAATCGCTGTCTTTGCCTCTAAGCAAGGTGATGGGCACTTGGTTGTTTTAACTGAGCTTAAGCATGCGGATGGAAATATTATCGCGGCACTTGATTTAAATAAATCACGAGATCATTTTGAAATACATGACATCCGAAGCTTGCACCCTAAAAATACCAAAAGCGTACTTAAATGGATAGAAGACGGATTATTGCTGGGTTATGAAAAAACCAAAGGCCGCGAATGGCTTGAACGCAACTCCGGGTCCGATTCCCAGCGCGGTCAAGTCAACGCAGCCTTTGAAGGTGCAAGGATATATGAGGCTGAAAAAAATAGCAATACACCAAACAAAAGTAGTTTTGATGAATCTACAGCGCTTTATCAATCTACAAACGAAGCCCCACGCCTTGCTCCCAACGGCAAACCCTCAAACCTAAACCCACTGCAATATGCACAAGTTCGCACAGCAGCGTTTAAAAAGTGGTTTGGGGATTGGTTGCATAATCCTGAAATGGAAATGACACCGATAAAGCTAGTTGATGACCCTAATCTGCCTATTGATGGGGACGCTAAAACACTATCTAAATACTTGCGAGATACATTCGGGAATACTAAGGAAATCAATCAGCAGACAGGTGACGAGATTGGATTCTATCGAGATGGCATTGAAGCATCAGTAAAAAATAGAAAGCTTTTATCTCGTCGTCTCTATGCCATATTGCCACAATTACTAAGAGAATCAGCTTATGCGGGATATGAAGAAAACACTAAGCTAGATAAAAAACCGCATGTTTTAGGTTATGAAACCTATTATGCCGCCGTATCTATAGATGGGAAGGTTTATTCGGTAAGAATTGCAGTTGACCGAATTAAAAATGATGTACGAGGAAGGGGGTATTATTATCATCAAGTTGATGAGGTATCACTAGGCGACGAAGTCGGATCAACCCGGGTTCTATCTGACTCAACGAATCAGGCGAGCACCCCTTCATCGCCTAATGGCAAAATTATACTAAGCCAACTAACAGGAAAAGTCAATAACGACGCTTCCAAAGTCATCGATGAAAACGGCGAGCCGCTGGTGGTTTATCATGGTAGTGATGAGGGCTTTGATACTTTTCTAAAAGAAAAAATAGGCACTAATATTGTCCTTCCCAATGGAGCGCCAAGAGGGTTTTATTTTGCAAAAGACAAAGCGCTAGCTGAAAAATATGGGAAAACTATAACGGAAGCTTTTATTTCTGGAAAGCCTTTATTAAATAATAGCAAAATTGTTGTTGCTGGCGAACCCAACCAAATCAAATCAGCCACCGGCAACAACGGTAACTTTGACGGCAATGATGCCAACATCCTACACCAACAACAATACGGCTCTTTCCATCCACCCACTAACACCATCGCCATCTTCAAACAAGGCAACCTGTCCACAGTCCTGCACGAACTCGGGCACTTCTTCTTTGAAAACGACATCGCCCTAGCGGCTGAATTATTCACCAAGCCAGAGCTCACAGCAGGCGAACAACAAATTGTTAGCGATGTTTCGGCCTTACTGAACTGGAGTGGTATTCAAGGCACACTACAAGAACAGCTAGACCAATGGTAT
>Ga0214172_1000216_pt1 | contig 30136 bp, 25 predicted proteins | sample TroBogEpilimnion_29_FD_153010 | JGI IMG/M metagenome (GOLD analysis project Ga0214172, IMG submission 153010) | Freshwater microbial communities from Trout Bog Lake, WI - 12JUL2007 epilimnion | ecosystem: Environmental > Aquatic > Freshwater > Lake > Epilimnion/Euphotic zone | place: Trout Bog...
CCTACGCTGGGGATGGACAAAGAAACAACAAAAACATAAACTCAACCATGTCCCAGGACTAACTCATGGGCTGGACCAGAAAAGTGAACCCGGTCAGGACCTTTGCGCCGATGGTGGATCTGGCGCGTGACCCGCGTTGGGGCCGCATCGCGGAAGGTTTCGGCGAAGATCCTTATTTGGGTTCGCTTGACGCCGCGGCCAGCGTACGCGGGTTTCAAGGAACGAATGTCGCGGACCCTCATCGCGTCGTCGCGTGTCTGAAGCATTTCGTCGGCTACGGCGCGGCGGAAGGCGGACGGGATTACAATACGACGGAAATTTCCGAGTTCACGCTGCGCAATTTCTATCTGCCGCAGTTCAAATCCGGCGTGGACGCGGGCGCGCTGACGTTGATGAGCGCGTTCAACTGTCTGTCCGGTTTTCCGGCAAGCGGCAATCGGCACACGCTCTCGGAAATTTTGCGCGGCGAATGGAAGTTCCCCGGGTTTGTCGTCAGCGATTGGCAGTCGGTCGGCGAACTCACGACCCACGGCGTTGCTGCCGACGAGACCGCGGCGGCGCGGCTTGGCCTCACGGCCGGCGTGGACATGGAAATGGTTTCAGCAACCTATCGCAACACCCTCAAGCAGCAGGTGGCGCAGGGGATGATCTCCAAAAAAGTAGTGGACGAAGCAGTGCGCCGAGTATTGACGGTGAAATTTGAAAAAAGTTTGTTCGATCATCCTTATACCGACGAGGCCCGCTACCAAACGGCTTTTCTCCAGGGCGACGCGCTTGATCTCGCACGCCAGGCGGCGCAAAAATCCTGCGTGTTGCTGAAAAATGAAAACGGCGTGCTGCCGATTTCATCGCACGTCGACAAGCTTGCGCTCATCGGGCCGTTTGCGGAAAACGCGCAGGAACTGGTCGGCCCGTGGCATTCGCGCGCACATACCAATGACCTCACGACGTTCGCCGAAGCCGTGCGCCATCAGTTGAATTCTGATGCTCAACTTACCGTTGCGCGGGGTTGTCCGATGCTGGAACCGGGCTGCGCGAAAACGCCCTTGAACATTAGTGATTTTTCGCCCGTCCAGGAACAGCCCGCTGGCAGTAATGAAATGGCCGACGCCGTTGCGCTGGCGAAAACGGCGGATGTCGTCGTGCTGGCGCTCGGCGAACCGTTGGATTGGAGCGGCGAATCCGCCACGCGCACCGACCTCGGTTTGCCTGGACGCCAGCAGGAACTCTTTGATGTCGTCGCCGCGACGGGCAAGCCGGTGGTGGTGGTTTTGTTCAATGGCCGTCCGCTGGCATTGCCGCGCCTTCAGGATAAAGCCGCCGCGATTTTGGAGGCGTGGTTTCCCGGCACGCAGGGCGCAAATGGCGTGGCCGACGTGCTGTTTGGTCAGGCTGAACCCGCCGGCCGCTTGACTGCCACATTTTTGCGTAACGTCGGGCAGACGCCGTTTTACTACAACCATTACAACACCGGACGTCCGGGTGTCGGCGACTATCACGGCAACTATGTGGACGTGCCGACAACGCCGCTGTATCCGTTCGGTTTTGGTCTCGCTTACACGACCTTTGAATATGGGAAAATGAAGTTGAGCGCCGCGTCTTTGCAAACCGACGGAACCATCACCGCCACCGTGCCAATAAAAAATAGCGGCGTGCGCGCGGGCACGGAAGTGGCCCAGCTCTACTTGCGCGCACTCGCGGCGTCGGCTGGGCCCAGACCGGTGCGCGAACTGAAAGGCTTCCAGAAAATCCTGCTGCAACCGGGCGAATCGCGCGCCGTCAGCTTCACCTTGTCCGCGAAGCAACTGGGCTACTATGACGCCAAAGGGAACTGGCTTGTCGAGCCGGGAGATTATCAACTGTGGATCGCGAGCGATTCCGCGTCGGGCGAGCCGGCGGTGTTTCACTTGGCGAAATAGCTCAATGGCCCAGTTTGAAGTTCGGCGCTTGCCGGAGGAATGTTTTCGGGTTTTTAAAAATCACCTGCTCAATCGCGCTCGCGGGGTGGCCGCGCTTTTTCATCTCCCGTGCCGTCTTCGGCACCGCCAGCGGATCGCTCACCCCCCAGTCGCACGCGCTGTTCAGCCATAGGCGCTCGCGGCCGTACGTTTCCAGCATGTCAATCGCCCGCGCCGGCGTGCATTTCGTCTCCGGATACAGCGTCATGCCCGCCCACAGGCCGCCGTCTAAAACCATTTCCACCGTGTGTTCTTCCACGTGGTCAATGATGACGCGCTCCGGCCGGATGCGCCCGTCGTTTTTTATGACATCCAGGATCAGCCGCGTGCCTTTCAACTTGTCCTCCAGATGCGGTGTGTGGACTAAAATCAACTGGTTGAATCTCGCCGCCAGGTCGATCTGCCGTTCCAGCACGCGCAATTCGTTCCGCGAATTTTTGTTCAGCCCGATTTCGCCGATGCCGAGGACGTTCGGCCTGTCCAAAAATTCCGGAATGAGCGCGATGACTTCCTCGGCCAGCGTCACGTCTTCGGCTTCCTTGGAATTGATGCAGAGCCAGCAGAAATGTTTCAGCCCGAACTTCGCGGCGCGCTTCGGCTCATGTTCGGTGAGCTGGCAAAAATAGTCGTGGAATCCGTCCGCCGAACTGCGATCAAAGCCCGCCCAGAAGGCCGGTTCGCAGACGGCTTCGCAGCCTGCGAGCGCCATGCGTTCGTAATCGTCCGTCGTGCGGCTGACCATGTGGGCGTGGGGTTCTATGTATTTCATGGCACGTTTTTCTTGGATGACGTTGAATGATCCCGCGCCGGTATGGGTCGTGATTTATCGGCGTGTCTCATTGACCTCGGTGGGGAATAGGCTCCAGTCGCCCCTTTGCCCACCGCCTTTTCAATCGGCACAATTGTCGGGTCGCTAAACGCGCGGAGAACCAGCGTCGCCTTGTTTTTCTTTTTCCCGTCCAGCACGGTCAGCGCGGCGCGGAAAGCCGGCAGGCGGAAATCCTCCTTGCCGGTGGCGCGGTCCACGCGGTCAAGAAAGGCGGCGAGCTCAATGAGCTTGTGCCGCGCATCGAGAAAATAAAGGTCGAGGACTTGCTGCTTGGTCATACGAGTTTGAAAGGAAGATAGAAAGGTGTCGTCTGGCGGCAACAAAAATGATTCATAGCTGCATCCATGTCAAAATGTGTCGGGCGGCTGTGGCCGGTGCGGTGCCCAAAATGTTGTGGTCGGCGGCGAAGATGATTTTGTCAGCCCGCAGGCTCGGACAATGCTTCCGCAACCAGTGCCGTGTCATGGGCCATGGCACTATCGGATCCAGCCAGCCGCTCAAATAGAATACTGGAAGGCTGGTGGTCCGGGCGATTTCGCGGGGGTCAAATTCGGCAATGTGATCGAGCCGGTGAATGGCCGCGCGCCGATCTAATTCTGTCCTGCGGACAATAAATGCCTCAAGATTTGCGAGTGTTTCGGGAGAATTACGATAGCGCCAGCGGGCTAGCTTGCCATAACAGCAGAGCAGCATGCACAGCAGCGTGAAAGGCAGTTTGTCGAAGAGAGTCCGCACCAGTCGAACGCCCAATCGGAGGGGATGTTTGACGAAACCGCCTGCCAGAATGATTCCTATTCCGGAAAACTTTTTGCGCGCACACAGACTCCATACTACTTGTGAGCCATAAGATTCGCCCAATAGCCAGCCACAGGTGATGTGGTTCAGTGCCAGTGAGCTTTCAATGGCCTCTGCGTAATCATTCAGCGACCAACAGGTCGTGCGCGGATAGGTGAATTCCACGAATCGCACTTTGCCAGTGAGCTGTTTGCGGAAATCCCCGACCAGTGTCCAATCGCCGTGCAGTCCGGGAAAATAAATCAAAGTGGGGAGGGCTGAATCGCCATGGATTCGCAGCTGAAGTTCTTCGGGCATAGGGATTATTCCAATTTCCGGAAAAAGGCGTGCGCCGTGTTGCACGTGGCCGCGCTCAATTCTTCCAGCGAAATCAATTTCACCTGCGCCACGGTTTCAGAGACTTCCTTCACGAACGCCGGCTCTCCGCGTTGGCCGCGATACGGCACCGGTGCGAGATAGGGGCAGTCCGTTTCTAACATGAGTTTGTCTAGCGGCGTGGCCGCCACGGCGGCGCGGATGTTCTGGCCGTTCTTGAAAGTCACAATCCCCGTGTAGCTGACCAGTGAGCCGATTTCCAAAATCCGGTTCAACCGCTCCACGCTTTCGCCGAAGCAATGGAACACCCCGCGCACGGTTCCGGCGAACAATGTGAGCTGGGCCAGCGTGTCGTCAAACGAGGACCGCTGGTGGATGATACAGTTCAACCCCGCTTCCGCGGCGACCTCAAGCTGTTGCTGGAAAATGTCCGCCTGCCGCTGTTTATAGTGCGCGTCGTCTGCGGCGCTACCGCCTTGTAAGCTCGGCAGGCGGTAGTAATCCAGTCCCGTCTCGCCGATGGCCACCACTTTGGGATGGCGCGCCAGTTCGCGCAGGGCCGGGCGCAGGTCGGCGGGCGCGGTCAGCGCCTCGGAGGGATGCCACCCCACGGCGGCGTAGAGACACGGATGCTTTTCAGCGAGCGCCACGGCGCGGCGGCTGCTGTCGAGGCTTGTGCCAATGGAAATGATCTTCACGATGCCGGCGGCCTGCGCCCGGGCAAGGACCTCCGGAAAATCCCGTTCGTATTCGGGATAGTCCAGATGCGCGTGGGTGTCGAAGAAAGTAGCCATGATATCAGTTTTTTTTGGTCGCGGCCATGGTTTGCTCCAGCGCCTTGAGCTTTTCGTCAATGACGTTCCGGCCGGGGTAATCCGGTCCTTCGGCAATGAGCGCCCGGTAATTCTCCGCCGCCTCGGCCAATCGCTGTTGCGCGGTCAGTTTTTCACCGAGCGTGAGCCGCAGGCGAATGCGTTGCTGCGGTGAGGGATTTAGTTTTAAGGCGTTTTGCCAGGCCTCAATGGCGGAAGCCGGCTTGCCGGAGTCCTCATATAAGGCGGCGAGTTTTTCGCTCAGCACGGCGCTCTGCGCGGTGGCCGGCAGGTTGGCGAGAAAGGACAGCAGTTGTGGCGCGCGCAGACCGTGAGCGACATCCAGGCACAGCAGCCGGTCAAACGACCATTCGATCAGGGGGTTTTTCGTGCGGGCCAGTTGCGCATGCAGTTCCGGCGGGGATTTTTTGAACGGCTGATACAGCGGGTCGCCAATGATGGTGCTTTGCCAGGACAGGGCAATTTGCGAGGCCCACGCGGCTTCGCCAAACGTGTAGCCGTTCCCGAGCGCCTGCAGGCAGAAGGCGATGTTGGGCGTGAATTGCAAATACGGTTCATACACGCAGCCCATCGTGCAGGTCGCGCCTTTGGCGAGCAGGGGCCCGCACCAGTGCTGGGTGGTGCTGCGCAGCGTATCGGCGCTGTAGGAATTCAGGTGATAGGCGAAGGCCCCCGGCATGAACTCCATTTTGGACGCAGTGAAGGGGCCGCACGGATCAAACGCATACCAGCCGGCGTAAATGCCGATGTGGCTCATGGGAAACGTGGCAGGCAGGGTGGCCTCGTTGGTGTCCACCTCCACTTCAAAGCCGAGTTGGCGGCTGATGTCTGCGCCCGCGAGCAGCCACTGGTCGCCGAGGAAATAATGATTCGTCGCCGTCAGTCCGCGCGCGTCGAAATAGGCGCGCCCCCACAGGCCGTTGTTTTCGGCCGTGATGGCTTTGTCCACCAGTTGCAGGGCGATTTCCGGCGTCGGTCCGTCAAGCCGCGCCACCAGTAGCAGTCCGTTCGTGCAGTTCAGGGCGGCGCGGTTGGTGCTCAGATAGAACGGATTCGCCAGCGGCCCGGTCAGCGGAATCCGCATCTTCACCAGTGGCAGCCACGCCAGTTCCGAATCCACCGCCGCTTCGTTGCGCCGGAATAAGTCGCCGGTGATTTTGCCCTCCCATTCATTCAGCTTGGAGCTGGGCTCGATCTTCAGCGGCACGCCATAGCACAAAACGGCGTAGCGGATTTTCGATGCCACCACGCGGACCTCCGTCTGCGCGGGTTGGCCGTTGGTGCCGGGCGTGGTGACCTCGCCAAAGGTCCACAGGCCGGCGGCTTCCAATCGGTCGGCCAGCGGCTTTTGTAAAAAATCCGTGAAGTCCGCGCGCGTAATGACTTCGTTGGTCGTCAGGCCAAAGCCGTAAATCTGTCGCGCCGGCACCTGCCGCACCGCCGCGTAATGCTCGGCCACGGCCTTGGACTCCGGCATCTGCGAATTGTAAATAACCACGACGTCCTCGCCGCCGGCCCGCGCCCCCGTCGGGGCCAGCCACAGCAGCCAGAGCGTTAAGCCAATGTGCCAAAATTTCATAGATAGATTCGACCGCCTCCGTGTCTGCGGGTTCAAACTCACCGGTCAAACAGCGCTGCATGCAGGCCCGCCACCGCGCGCTGCTCTTTTTGGTCCCAGTAGCGGAAGCCGGCGCTCCAGTCCCAGAGGCACCAGCCGATCCGTTCCTGTTCCGCCGCCCGCCGGAAGGCGGTATAAAAATTCACGCGCGACGCCGCATCCGCTTTGGTGTAAGCGCCGAATTCGCCCAGATGAACCGGCCGGCCGTAATAATCCGACCACGCGCGGGCATATTTCAATGCCGCCGTTAACCTCGCCGGGCTGCTCGGGTTTTTCTCTGCCGGCAGCGTGTTGTATTGGTGGATCCAGTCCCGCACCCACGGCTTTAAGGTTAGGCTAGCGTCCGGCACCAGCGGTTGGGCGGGCGGGCCGGGGAACCGCACGCCCGTCGGCAGGGTTTCATGGATCCAACTCGCGCCCTGGTGCGTGAAATAAAACGGTTCGTAGCAGTGCACCGACACGATCACGTTGTCATCCGGCGGCAGTAGGAGTTTTTTTAACTCCCCAATGGCGCCCCATTGTCCGGGCTCCACAAAAATCGTCCGGCCAGGATTCGTCTGGCGGATTTCCGCAATGGCCTGCGCGTAAATCGGATTCATCACCGCGGTGGTCGCGTGGTCGTGCGGTTCGTTGTCCAGTTCGAATGCCAGTGTGTTCGGCTGACGTTTGTAATGCGCCGCGACCTGCGCCCAGATTTTCAGGAATTCCTCCGTCGCGGCGGCGGGCGCTTGGTCCAGTGCGTCAAAATGGTGGATGTTGATCATCACCGCCAGATGGTTGGCCAATGCCTGGGTCACTACAAAATCCACACGCTCAAAAATGTCCGGTGTCAGCGCAAAATCCGGCCCCGGCCCCGCGTAATGTTGCCAGCCGACCGGCACGCGCACATGGTCGAACCCTTCGCGCTGCATCGCTGTAAATTCCGCCGCCGTTACGGTGACGCCCCAGCTTTTACCCGGCGGCGCTTCCAGATAATTGCCCAGATTTACTCCGTGTAGGAAAAGGTTCGCGGCGTGCCGGGCGGGGGTGTCGCGGCGCGTGAGCGGCTGCATCGCCGCCGGATTCTCCGGCGTGAAGGCCTTTTCTTCCGCCCCGGGCGCCGGAAATCCACCGCCCAGAATCAGGCCGGCGATCAATATGGCCGGAAGCGGTTTCATCTATTTGCCGAAAACTTTCAGCCCGTCCCATGCCAGCGAAATGCCCGCCGGCAGTTCCGCCTGGGACTTGTCGTGATCGTAATCGTGTGTGAGGTGCGTGAAAAACGTCTGTTCCGCGTTAATGCGCCGGGCCGCGGTCAGCGCCTCGTCGAGGCACATGTGCGTGGGGTGCGGTTTGTGGCGCAACGCGTCCAGCACGGCGATTTCCACGCCGCGGATCTGCTCTAGCACGGGTTCGGGAATCTCTTTGCAGTCGCTCAGGTAGGCTAGCCGTTTCTTCCCGGCCTGCTCGAATAAAAACCCCGTCGTCGTCATCCTGCCGTGGGGCAGGTCGAACGGCGTGATTTTCAAATCGCCGATTTCAAAGGGGTCCGTGATCACGCGTTCTTCCGGCATGAAATAGCCCTTGGGCCACGGTCCTTGATGGAAGGCGTATAGAAACACGCGGCGCAGATGCACCATCGTCTCCTCGCTCGCATAGATCGGCAGTGTGCCGCCGCGCAGGTCGCAGAACCGCCGGCAGTCGTCCATGCCCAGGATGTGGTCGGCATGGGCGTGCGTCACCAGCACCGCGTCCAGCCACTGGATGTGTTCGCGCAGGCACTGAATGCGGAATTCCGGCGGCGTGTCCACAACCAGTTTCACTTGGTCTGTGGCGACATGGATCGCCGGGCGCGTGCGCCAGTTCTTCGGGTTCGCCAGATATTCCGGCGGATAGTCAACGCCGATGAGCGGGACGCCCTGTGAAGTGCCGCTGCCCAGGAATGTGAATTCAAACGCCATGCCGAGCCAACGTAGCAGAAGTCCGAAATTCGGCGAATGAAAAGGAAGACGAAATAGGCCCACCGCCCGATGCCGGGTGCCAGGACTGCATTTGGGGCGGGGCGGCATGAAGCGAATTCCCCTGCGCTCTGTCAATCGCCCTGCGCCAATCCTGAGCCCGCAGGATTCTCCGGCATTTTCCTTTTTGCATCTGGGTCCATCTGTGTTTAGCTGTGGCACGAAATTTGGCCATGTTGACGACGCTGCGCATCAAAAACCTCGCCCTTGTGAGCGACCTCACGCTGGAACTCCAGCCCGGCTGCAACGTCATCACCGGCGAAACCGGCGCGGGCAAGTCCATCATCATCGGCGCGCTCAACCTGGTCCTGGGCGAACGCGCCGACCGCACGCTCATCCGCAGCGGCGAGGACAGCTGCTCCGTCGAGGCTGTCTTCGATACCAAAAAACTCCGCACGCCGCTCAAAAACTTTCTGGAGGAAAACGGCCTGGAACCGTGCGAGGACCATCAGCTCGTCCTCAAGCGCACGTTCACGGCCGCCGGCACCAACCGCCAGTTTATCAACGGCTCGGCTACCACGCTCGCCACGCTCGCCACCCTCGGCGAATGGCTGGTGGATATGCACGGCCCGCACGATCACCAATCGCTGCTGCACCCCGGCAAACAGCTTTTGATTCTCGACGCCTTCGGCGGTTTGGAAAAGGAACGCGAAGCCTTTGGCGAACTGGTCCGCCGCCGCGCTGTCCTGGAAAATGAGAAATCCGCGCTCATCGTGGACGAGAAAACATACGCGCAGCAGTTGGATCTGTTGCGGTTTCAGGTTCAGGAAATTTCCACCGCCAAGGTGCAGCCGGACGAGGAGGCGGCCGTCGAGGCCGAATTCAACCGTGCCAGCAATGCCGCAAAATTATTGCAACTGAGCCAGGCTGCGCTGGACGCGTTGAGCGAGAATGAGAATTCCCTGCTCACTCAGTCCGGCGTGATCGGCCGCGTGTTGGCCGAACTGCACCGCGTGGATGCCGGCGCGGCTGGGGTGGTCGCGCTACACGCGCAGGCGGGCGAGACCCTGCGCGAGCTGCAGACCGAGCTGTCGCGCTACGCCGACAAGGTGGAGGTGGACCCGGCCCGGCTGGCGGAAGTCGAGGAGCGGCTGAACCTCCTCCACACGCTCAAGCGCAAATACGGCGCGACGCTGGCCGAAGTCATCGCGTTCGGCGACGAGGCCAACACGAAATTGCAGGCGCTCGAAAGCCGCGATGCGGAGCTGGCGCGGCTCCACGCCGCGCTGGAAAAAATCGCCGTGGAAATGGCGGGCGCCGGCAAAAAACTGTCCGCCGCGCGCAAAAAAATCATTCCCCAGCTGGCCAAGGCCGTCAGCCGGCAGTTGGAGGATCTGGGCTTCAAGCAGAGCCAGTTTGACGTGGCGCTTTCCGCCGCCGCGCAGGCTTCCGCCGCGGGACTGGACGACATCGAATTTCAGTTTGCGCCCAACCCGGGCGAGCCGGCCAAGTCGTTGCGTGCCATCGCTTCCAGCGGCGAAATGGCGCGCGTGATGCTCGCGCTCAAAACCGTCTTGGCGGCGGAGGATGAAATCCCCGTCCTCGTCTTTGATGAGGTGGATGCGAACGTCGGCGGCGAGACGGCGAATGCTGTGGGCGAAAAAATGCGGCAGATCGCCAAAAATCGGCAGGTGTTTTGCATCACGCATCTGCCGCAGGTGGCCGCGCCGGCCGACGCGCATTACGTCGTGACCAAGTCGGTGAAGAATGGCCGGACGATTTCCGAGATCACCCTGCTGGATAAAAAAGCGCGCGTCACCGAACTGGCGCGGATGCTGGGCGGCCAGAGCGACGCCGCGCGCCAGCACGCCGGCGCCTTGTTGAAATGATTTTTAGCTTTTCCAGCGGGGGCGTTGTTGCGACTGTAAAAGCACCGTTTTAAATTGTTATGACCAAATTAACGTTTCCCTTTACCGAGGATAAAATCCGTGCGCTCAAGGTCGGTGACGAGGTGCTGATATCCGGCACGGTGTTCACGGGGCGCGACGCGGTGCACAAGTATTTGCACGAGGGCGGCCAGCTGCCGGCGGGCGTGAGTTTAAAGGATGGCATCATGTATCATTGCGGCCCGGTGATGATGCCGCAGGCGGACGGCTCCTACCAATGCACCGCCGCTGGCCCGACCACGTCCATCCGCGAGGAACCGTATCAATGGCAGGTCATCCGCGATTTCGGTCTGCGCGGCGTCATCGGCAAGGGCGGCATGGGCGCCAAGACGCAGGCGGCGTGCAAGGAATACGGCTGCGTGTATCTGCACGCCATCGGCGGGGCGGCGCAGGTGCTCGCCGAGTGCATTAAAAAAGTCCGCAATGTTTACTTCAAGGAAGAGTTCGGCTCACCCGAGGCCATTTGGGAACTGGAAGTGGTGGATTTTCCGGCCGTGGTGACGATTGACGCGCATGGCCGCTCGCTGCACGAGGAAATCTTTGCCAAGAGCCAGGCCGCGCTGGCCTCCAGGCTCTGAGTTCACGCCACCGGTGAAATGCAAAACTATCGACGAAACCGGGTTCTTTCAGAAATTTGAATTTCGGTGTTCAAGCTGCCTTGAGCGGCGGGTGCTACCGGTTTTTCAGGCGCCGGCTGGGATGATTTAGCCTGTCGGTTTTGAAAATGCGGATAATGTATAATCGTGAATTCTTCCTCCCAAAAAATTTGCTGGAAGAATGTGATCCGCCTGCTGGTTGGCGCCGGGATTGTCTTGTATGTGTTTTCCCGGTTTATTCCCTGCGCGTCGGTCAATGACTATCCGCTGATTGACGGTCTGGATAATGCCTGGACACAGGCCTTGCATCTGGCCTTTGCTGCACAGTGGCAATTTGGAACAGACATGGTGTTCACCTACGGGCCGTGGGGTTTTTTGGCGCGCGGTTATCATCCCCTGACCTATCTGGATTCCGTCATCGCTTGGGTGATTTTGTCGCTGGTGTTTTTAGGCGCGGGCTGGCGGCTCGCGCGCCACTTTTCCGACAACCGGCTGGTGGCTGGGCTGTGGCTCGTCGCATTCGCGGCGGCGGCCAGCCTCCCGGCTGGGGAGGATTTCAACAACCGGTTGGTGGCTTGGGGCGTGCTGTTGCTGGCCCTGCACTTTTTTGTGGAGGAAGGCGTATTCTCTCTCCTTCAAATGCTATTGGTCGTATCGCTCGGGTGGCTGAGTTTGGTCAAGTTCACCGGCTTGCTGGAAAGTCTGCTGGTCATTGCCGTCATCGCTGCGGACAATGTTTTCCGCCAGCGGCGTTTTCCCTGGATTGTAGCGGCCTGGGCGGGGGGGCTTCTGTTCTTTTGGTTTGCCGCTGGCCAACATTTCAATTTACTGGAACCATTCTTGGTTAACTCCTGGCGGATCACCAGCGGTTACACCGAAGCGATGATGGTGACCGGCCAAAGGGAAGCATGCGATGTTACCTGTTTTTTGCTGATGGCCGGACTGCTGTGCGCGTTGGCGGGGCGGCTGGCCTGGGCGCGGAGCCGATATTTTGGGCTGCTGCCCTTGGCGGGGTTGGGAATGATTTTATTCATCGTTTTCAAACTGGGTTACGTCCGCAATGGTGGACAGCACGGGACCACCTCGGCCACGGCGCTGGTGCTTGTGGCGCTGGCCTGTCTCGCAGTGGCCAAATTGGGAAAAAAATTCACGGCCGTTGCGGCCGCCTGCCTCTTGCTAGCCTCCGTGCTGTATGCGGCCACCGTGTTCAACTTCTGGCTGCCGGGCAACGGGCTCGGCCGACAACTGGCCGGGACATTCAGCCCCAACCAGCTCTTGGCACCCGTGACCGTACCATTTACCGGATACTTGCGGAACGATTACGAAAATAATCTGGCGCACGAACGAACGAACTTCTCCTTGGCGCCAATCCTGGGCAATGCCGACCTTTATTCCTACGATCAAACCGTTTTGTTCGCTCACCACGTGGCCTACCAGCCACGCCCGGTCATGCAAAGCTACTCCGCGTACACGCCGGAACTGGCGGCAATGAATGCCGCCCATCTGCGCGGCGCTACTGCCGCCGACAATATTTTGTTTGCGGTCCAGCCGATCGACGACCGGTTTCCTGCCCTGGAAGATGGTCGTTCCTGGCTGGAATTACTGACGCGTTACGACCTCAAGGGTGCGGCGGATAAACAGGGGAAATTCCTGCTGCTGACGCGGGCGGTTGTGCCGCGGAAATTTCAACTGACGCCGCTCAAGCCAGCCACGACCCGGTTTGGTGAGCCAGTGAAGTTGCCAGAGGCAACTAACGGCCCGGTCTGGGTTGAAATTGAAATTAAAAAATCTCTGGCCGGCCTGGTGGTCTCGACGCTCTACAAACCGCCGGTGCTGCGGCTGACCGTGGTACTGAAAAATCACACACAACCTCGTTTCCGTTTGGTGCCCGGCCTGGCCGCCGCCGGTTTTTTGTTGTCGCCGTTGATTGCTGACACCCATGCTTTTGCCGCGCTGGCGACTAATGGGGGGCGGTCCGTTGTGGCCGGAATGGAAATGGACTCTATGATGATCTCCGCCGACACCTCGTCAGGTACCACCCTGTGTTATCAATCACCCGTGGTCATCCGGTTTTATCGGCTGGCTTTTCCGGCGCAACCTGCGGCGGCCAAATGATGAGGGGTGGCGTTGATCAAATATCCACCCTGAAAATTTAACGGGCGTCTGTTTTGCGGTGGAAAACCAGAAAAGTTTGGTCGTATTGCAAATAAGACCTGCCGGGCAACCATCCGAGGGCCGCAATTTTGTCACTGGCGTCAAATACCTGAACTTGTTCGTAGTATTTTCGCAGTCCTTCCGTATCCACATAGGTTCCGTTCTGGGCCTCGCCCGGTCGCAGCACGAGCCAGTCGGGCTTAAGGTCGAGATAGATTTGGTTTTGCCGGCCCGGGCCGAGTCGTTTGCGAGCCGCGACCATTTCCTTGGAGGCTAGTCCGGGATAGTCGAGCATCTTCAATCCTGAAAAATAGCCGATGTAGCCAAGCGGTTCCAACATGACGGAATCGTGCGGAGTCTGGGCATGTTCGCGCAGCCAGAGCCCGATGGGCTGGCGCAGGCCGTTTTCGATGAGCGACTGTTGGGCTTGAATTTGGCGGGCAACGCACACCGTGACGGTCAACTGCCCGGCCAAAAGGCCGACCGCGGAAACGCGCAGTATTTTTGGCAGTTCTGTAAACCAGCCGCGATTCCAGCCAGACTGGGGTAATTTTATGGCCAGTCCAAGGGTTTGGTCGAAGAGCAGGCCAAGGGCGAGATAGCCAAATAAAGCGACCATCGGCAGATACCACGGCGGATAATATTTCAACACGTCGGTGAGGTAATAATTGCCGAGGAAATAAACAGCCGAGAACAGCCGGGTCTGTGGTCGCAAGACTGGCATCACCCACGCGAACGCCGCCACCAGTCCCAGTAGGGATGACAGCGAAACATAACCCTCCGACCAGCCGCCGAGGCTTGCATAGCCCGGCAGAAAAGTGGCGGCGATGCTCGTATTGTAGGAAAACAAAATTTCATGCGGGAACTGCAGCAGGCTTGTCGCGAGTTCGCCCAGATGCAACGGGGGTTGACCGGCCGCTTTGGCGGTGATGGTATGTGGCACGGGCGACCCATAATATGCCCACGCCCACAAGAACCACGGCAGATAAAGGGTGGCGCAAACCAGCGCGGCGCTGATTAGTGTTTTTCCCTGGGCCTGATATTTTTTGGCCTCGGTTCCTTTTGAAAGGAACAACAATGATCCCAATCCCAGCGCGGCGATATAAACACAACTATCCGGACGCGTCCACATCAGGCCAGCCCAACCACCACCGATGCGAAAAATTTGTCGCGATCCTTCCACCAGCAGGCCGTGAATCGTCAACGCCATGAATAAAACCAGGAGCCCGGTCTCCATGCCGTTGATGGTGAAATCCACCAGTTTGGCGTCCAAGCCGATGAGGCCCAGCGTCAGCCAAAAGGAAACACGCCGTAATGGCAAGGTCTGCAGAGATTTTAGAAGCAGACATACCCCCGCTGCAAACGCACCCACGCTGATAATCCGGAACAACCACAAAGCGAGCGTTGCCATGTGATTGCCGGTAATCCAACTAAATGCCGCCGGTAGCAACACTCCCAAAGGTGAGGTGAACGTGTGCAATCGTTCGCCGGGAGTGTAGACCAGGCCGTTTCCCATCGCCAAATTTCGGCTGGCGCGAAAAGTGATCCAGTAGTCTTCCCAGACATGCTGCGTGTAAGCGGCAAACGTCAGCCCCACCAGCAGGATGATGGCAACAGTCAACCCCGGCCTGATCCCTGTCTTTTTCATGGAGAGCGAACCTAGTGGACGCAATGTTTTTGTCAAGGTTATGCCCCCTCCGCACGAATGCTTGGCATTTTTCCTATACGGTCAGCCTTTCGATTTGCGCGCTGAATATTTTCCGCGCGCCAATCTCGTTGCCCCCTCCGGGCGCAAACGAGTCACAGGCTAAGCTGCGGGCAGGCGTCTGCCTTCCGAATCCAGGTTTTCCCTTGGCGTCCTTGGCCCCTTGGCGGTTAATTTTTTTGGTTTCCGCTTTCCGCTTTAATTTTTTGTTTACCTGTAACCATTCGTCGGTTTTTCCTAATATCCGGGTGCATGGCCTCCACCAAAAACACCAGCTCCGCTCCGATCAATCCCCGGGCCGTGTTTGTCACCACCCACTGGTCGGTGGTCCTGTCGGCCGCCGATTCGGACACCCATCATGCCCGCGATGCCCTCGCCCGCCTGTGCCAGAACTACTGGTATCCGCTGTATACCTACGTTCGCCGGCGCGGCTATGCTGCCCACGATGCGCAGGACTTGACCCAGGCCTTCTTCCTCCGCCTCTTGGAACGCCGCTGGGTGGCCGATGCTGATCGCGACCGGGGCCGTTTCCGCACGTTTTTACTCACCGCCTTGCAGCGGTTTCTGGCTGATGAATGGGACAAGGGCCGCGCCCAAAAGCGCGGGGGCGGCGTCCTGCATGTGCCGGTGCAGTTGGACAGCGCGGAAACTCGCTATGGCCACGAACCCGTCGATGAACTCACCCCCGAACAAAGCTATGAGCGGCGCTGGGCGCTGACGCTCCTCGATACTGTCCTGAAAAACCTGCGCGCGGAATACGAAGGCGCGGGCAAGGGTGAAGTGTTTGCCGGATTGAATTCCTGCCTGGTGGGCGGGCGCGAGACCCAGCCCTATGTGGCCCTGGCCGCGTCCTTGGCCATGACGGAGGGCGCGGTCAAGGTGGCCGTGCACCGGCTGCGCAAGCGCTACCGGCTGTTGCTGCGCGATGAGATCGCTCAGACCACCGCCGAGCCCGGGGCGGTGGATGACGAACTCCGCCACCTGTTTGCCGTGCTGGCGGGCCGCTGACCGGATTGGAGGGTTTCCCCGCCGGAATATTTCTGATTTAATCGCTCACGCCTGTAACCTTTCGCCCGCAATGCCTAAGCAGGGGGTGAAAGGAACCTATGGATACGAAACGAATTTGCCCCAGTTGCCACCAGCCGCTCGCCCGGGATGTGCCGTTGGGCCTGTGCCCGGGCTGCCTCATCCAGGCCGGCTTTCCCACGGGCGTGGATACGGAGTCCGCCGCCCGCGCCGCGTTTGTCCCGCCCCCAGTCGGGGAAATCGCCAAACTGTTCCCCCAGCTCGAAGTGCTCGAACTCATCGGCAAGGGCGGCATGGGGGCCGTTTACAAGGCCCGGCAAATCAAGCTGAACCGGATTGTCGCCCTTAAAATCCTCCCGCCCGGCATCGGCCAGGAACCGGCCTTCGCAGCCCGCTTCACGCGCGAGGCCCAGGCCCTCGCCCAACTCAATCATCCCGGCATCGTCACCCTCTACGAGTTTGGCGAAGCCAGCGGCCAGTTCTATTTCCTGATGGAGTTTGTGGACGGCGTGAACCTGCGGCAGTTGCTGGCGGGCAGCCGCGTGTCCGCGCGCGAAGCCTTGGCCATTGTGCCGCAAATCTGCGATGCGCTGCAATTCGCGCACGATCACGGCATCGTTCATCGCGACATCAAGCCGGAGAATATTTTGTTGGACCGCCGGGGGCAGGTAAAAGTGGCGGACTTCGGTCTCGCCAAAATCATGGGCGCTCCGCTCACTTCTCCTTCGGACACCCTCGCCCCCGCCGGGGGGGAGGGCCGGGGTGAGGGGGCAGCACTGCTCTCCACCGACGCCAGCAAAGTCATGGGCACGCCGCAATACATGTCGCCGGAGCAGATTCAAGCGCCGGGCGAGGTGGATCACCGCGCGGACATCTACGCGCTGGGCGTGGTGTTTTACCAGATGCTCACCGGCGAACTGCCGGGCAAGCGGCTGTTGCCGCCCTCATCAAAAGTGCAGATAGACGTGCGCCTCGATGAAATTGTTTTACGCGCCCTGGAAAAGAATCCCGCCCTTCGCTATCAGCAGGTCAGCGAGGTGAAGACGTTGGTGGAAACGATTGTGGCAACTCCACCGGGTAGCAGCCGGCGTGAGGAGGCTCAAACTGAAAACGGAAAGCAGAAGGCGGAAAGCTGGTTCAGACAAATTTTTTCCCCTGGAGCGCCGGGGTTGGACACCCGCTTCGTGCCAGGGCCGGTTTGGCTAATTGCCATCCGGATTTGGGCTTTCGTCGTCCTGGCTTTGGTGGTCCTCAAAAATATCGGCAGTCCAGCATGGGATTTCTGCATGTCGGTTTTACCCCTGCTTCCAGTGCTTTTGTTGGTGGAAATACTTTTCCGAAACCGCAAAGCAGGAATTGCTGGCATAACGCCGCCAGGTAGCAGCGGACGTGAGTCTGCTCAAACGGAAACGGAAGTGAGCCAAAGCCAACCGGCACCACAGGCAACCTCAAAAAACAAAAATTCCGGAAACTTTGGAATCAAGACACATTGCGAAGCTTGCGGAAAGATGGTCTTGGGTATTTTTAGGGCACTCCAAAAAATCGGCGGCAGATATTTATGTCCGGATTGCGCTGCCAAAGCCCAAAACCCCAATTTTTCAATTTGCACTCAATGCGGAGAGTTAATAAGCCGGCAGGCTGCCAGTTGTCCGAATTGTGGTGCTCCCAATTCGTGTGAAGCCTCAACTTTTCGCAGTCCCAGTAGCAGCCGACGTGAGGAGGCTCGAAACCAGGCCGAAGGAGGACAGTCAAAACTCACATCGTTACAAAAGTATCGTCCTGGGCGAGTCCTTAATGCAATTTGGGGACTTTGGATATTCGTCCTCGTTCTTTTGGTGATTTTAGAAAAGGTAGGCACCCCTGCATGGAATTTCTGGGTGTCGCTGTTTATTCTGCTCCCGCTTGGCACCTCGGTGGATTTCATTCTCCACTTGCGTAAAGAACGCCTGGCCAAGCCAATCACCGGCCGAGGTGACGAGGCTCAAACTAAAAAAGCAGGACCCGGAAATCGGAAATCAGAATCGCGCACGGCCATTCGGCCATGGCGTTGGATTCTGACAATTTTCTTTGTCATCGCTGTGGTTGTGGCGGTGCAGTTTGGAGTCGCGTTTATCACGGCGAAACACGGCGAGGCGTCGCAGTCGCATCGATGGCAGCAAATCAAACATGGAATGAGCCGGGCATTAGTTCACTCGACGATCGGTGAGCCGGATGCGCAGCATCAGGCGAATCCGCCGTTCGCGATAGTTGAGATATGGAGGGAGAAAACATGGTTCGGTGCGACAGCATTGGATCTGACATTTGACGCCACTGGTCATGTGGCGTCGATTGAGAAAGAATCCGTAACTTGGCCAGGCAGCATGGCTGTCGGCACGCCGATAGAATCAGCGCCGACTCCCTACTTGCTTTTGTTCTTTGGTATTCCAGCCGCCGTGCTGGCAGTCATTTTCCTCATCCTCCGCCGCGTCTGGCGCGCGGTGAACAAGAGGGACTCCGCCGCACCTTTAGCCGGAACACGAGGAAAAACCAAACCTAGTGGGTGGAAATATTCGCTAGGGCGTGTTTTCAAAATCGGTTTTTGAGCCAATCCAGGATGGCTGCGAGTTGAACGAAGGCCAGAAAGTATCGGTCATTTTTTTCATAGCGTGTGCCGACTCGACGAAAGCGTTTTAATCTTTGGAATAAGTTCTCTACCTTGTGTCGTTTTCGGTAATATCCCCGATGCCAACGTGCGGGCTTGAGTCGGTTGCTGCGCGGCGGAATGCAGGCACGGCTTCCCCAGCGCCCCAACTGCGCGCGGAAACCATCGCTGTCGTAACCCTTGTCGGCCACCGTGATCGTGCCGCGCAATTGGGGCCGCGCGGCCGATTGTGCCACATTCACATCGGCGTGCTGCCCTTGCGCCAAGCTCAAACTGACCGCTTGGCCACCGCCGTCCACCCAAGCGCTCAGCTTGGTATTCAGGCCGCCCTTGGTGCGTCCCATGGCCTGATTCTGCTGACCGCCTGCGGGGTTGCTGCCATCCTGATGCACCTTGACGTGGCTGGCATCCAAAAAGCGTAGTTTGCCTGCGGCTTGCCGTGCCAACACCGCCAGCAACTGTTCCCACAGTCCGGCCAGACACCAGCGCCGCCAGCGGGTGTAAACGGAATTCCAAGGTCCGTAGCGGGTAGGCAGATCCCGCCAGGGGCAACCTACTCGCAGGATATAAACCATCGCCTCGAACATCAGGCGGTCGTCTTTGGGCGGACGCCCTCGCTGCTTTCGCCCCGCAAACGATAACGAAAACCCAGCCCGCTAAGTTAATTTTTTTATCCGCTTCCAGAGCAGATCCGACACGTGAAACCGCGCAGTTATTTTCATTGGTAAGAACCGTTAACCTAGACGTTTTGGCTTTCACAAAGTTACATTTTTTATTTTGAAAACACGCCCTAGGAGGGACGTCCCCATTCACCTCGGCACAAGTGCGGGAGATTGCCGCACACATGACCGACGCCGAAAAGTTGGGCATGAAAAAGTTAGGCGGGCAGTTTGGCCTCTGGAACGCGTCGACCTTCTTTCTGCCGATGGCGTGCCTCTTCTTTATTCCCATACCTGTGCCGTTGAACTGGATTGCCGCAGCGGGCGGGCTGATGATTGGGCTGGCTTTCTATCCTTTTTGGTGGCGGAGAATGGCCAATCAGCTGTGCGCCACGGCGTGGGCCAAAGAGCGCGGCTACAACCCAGCGACCCTGCGCATCTTCCCCTTTGGCAGCACTGGAATCATGCTGCTGGGCGTCGTCTTATTGCTGATCATGGCGGTTTGCTGGTGGCAGACCTACCGACCCGAGGGCGTTTGGCTGCCGTGGTTAGCCCCAGCCTCGATCAAAGAAGCCGGTGGCGGCCCGTCCATCCGGGTCACGGATGTTTCGCAACACGGGCAGACCGTGCTCGTTCGCATCGTCTGCGACCAGATTCCGCATGGTGGCGAACTCGCGCCCGTTTTTGCCGGACCGCTGATTGAACTGCCCTACATCCTGCCCGCCGCAGTGACTAATGTGGATTGTCTACTCATGGCCGCGCCGCACACTTACACCGGGAAAACCATCGTCGGCACGAACGTGTTGAGTGGCAAACCGGATTTTTTGCTCGGTTTCATGTTGCCGGATGACCAGGCGGCGGCGGCGGCGGTCAAACAAGTCCAAAAGCTCAATCTCGGCAAACGGCATAGGGTGGATTCCCCGCTCTTTATCCTGCGCCGCAATTTGGGCAAGGACGCCAACGGCAAGCCCCTCTTCGAAGAGATTGTTTGCTGGATTGGCATGCAGGCGAAATCGTCACCGCGAAAATCGAAAACCGCCGCGCCCAATCTTTCCTTCGGCCCGGTGATGGAGCGGGTGGTGAACGGTGCGATTGATTTTGATTCAGGACGGATGGGGGCGGTGCCAGTGGATAAATCCGGTAAGGAAGGATTGGAACGAGTGCTCGCCAACCTTAAAAACTTTCAACAAGCTGGCTGGGACTTCATGCAGGATCCTGAAATTCCAGGCGCAATCATGGCCGTGGACATGAAGATTCTGCCGTTTGACGCTGCTGCTTGGGATAATTTGAGCAGCAAAGATCTCACGGTGCGCATCAGGGATGCAGCCGAATTACAGTTGAATGATTTTAGTCCATTACCAAACTTGCCAGCAACCTACGGATTCAAAACCCGCGAAAGCGGCATGGGTCTCCTGCAAATCACCGGCTTCACCGATCACCCGCGCGGCGTGAGGATTCGCTACAAGTTGGTGCAGAACGGCATGGCCAACGCCACGGTTAATCCGGGCGACGCGATACCTGCAACGAACGGCGTAAAATAATCCCTTCATGGGCAATTCCTACGCGGGATGGGCGATTCAGCCTTCAAGCCACTGGCCGCGTATCGGGCGAAATCTTCTCCCGGAGTCGACTGGTATGAGGGCGGAGGTCTTTCTACTTCCTTCCGAATCCAGGTTTTCCCTTGGCGTCCTTGGCCCCTTGGCGGTTAAATCTCATACAGGCTGCACTTTTGTGCCTTTTGCGCCTTTTTGCGGCCGAAATTTCCGCTGTCCGCTTTTTTCAAAACCGGTAATTCCATTCCCGCGTCGCGTATTTCTCGCGCGCCAGTCTCCCGATCTCCGCCAGCGGTGCCGTGGCCAGTTTCTCCTGCGTGTCCCATTCCTTCGCCAGCGCGGCTTTCACCCCGGCGGCGGGTAGGTTCAAATTGGTCACGAAATCTCCGTGCGGCCGGTGGGCCCGGTAATCCGGCTGGAGCGACGGCATGTGCAGCAATTCACTGACCCGCCCTAGGTCGCAGTCCAGTAGTAGTGTGCCGTGAAACAGCAGGAAGTCCTTCCGGCGCCGCTGCGCGTTGCCGGCAAATTTCAGTTCGCCAAGGCACAAATCGGTGTGGCCGCGCACGGAAATCCGGCCTGCGACCTCCTCGCTGCGGACGAGGGCCTCCATCGCCGCGCGGTTTTTCTCCATGATGTACTGGTTGGCCGACGTGATGCTGCGGGTCGGCCCGGTTTCAGTGATCTGCAAAATCAAGCTGTAGTTCAAGCCGCCGCGCAGTTGCACCACGGTGCCGCCCCCGGAACAGCGGCGGTAGATGGGCACGCCGCCGGCCTCGCACGCGGCCACGTTCACCTCCGTCGCCACTTTGTTGGCATAGCCCACCACCACAAAGGTTTCGCGCGGCTCCCAGAACAGCAGCGTTTCTTCGCCCCGGCCGGCTTCGCAGAGATCCAGCAGGGCCTCGTCCGCCGCCAGCTGGTCGGCGGGCGTGGGGAGCGTCAGGTCAAGTTGCTTCATTTTTTGCGCTTTGATTTCGCTGGCGATACGGAGACAAATTCGGTTTACTGTGCCAGTATCGTTTCTGTGTTCACCCAACGAGTTTAACCTAGTGAAAGCATCCAAAAAAGAAATTTACGGTTCCCGCGCCGCTGGCCCTGCCAACAGCGACAAATGGTCGGATTCCATGCAGTCGGTTTTTGAACTGGCGCTGGAAAGCCAGGGACCCGAGCGCACGGCCCAACTGCTTGAAAAGCTCGCCACGCAATTGCGCTCCGAGCCGCGCCCGCCCGCCGGCCAGAACACGCCCTACGTCAACACGATACCGCCCGAGCACCAGCCGGACTATCCCGGCGACCGCGACATCGAGCGCCGCATCAAAAGCATCATCCGCTGGAACGCCATGGCCATGGTGGTCAAGGCCAACTCCAATACGAATGTCGGCGGCCACATCGCCTCCTTCGCCTCCTCCGCCACCCTCTACGAAGTGGCGCAAACGCATTTTTTCCGCGGTCGCACCGAGGAGTTTCCCGGCGACATGGTTTATTTTCAGGGCCACGCCGCGCCCGGCATGTACGCGCGCGCCTATCTTGAGGGCCGTTTGCATGAGGCGGATCTCCAGAATTTCCGTCAGGAACTCGCGCCGGGCGGCGGCCTGTCCTCCTACCCGCATCCGTATCTGATGCCGCAGTTCTGGCAGTTTCCCACCGTCTCGATGGGCCTCGGCCCCATCATGTCGCTGTATCAGGCGCGCTTCAACCGCTACCTGCACGCGCGCGGCCTGACCCAATGGAAAAGCGAACCCAAGGTCTGGGCCTTCCTCGGCGACGGCGAATCCGACGAGCCCGAATCCCTGGGCGCCATCACGCTCGCGGCGCGCGAGAACCTGGACAACATCGTCTGGGTGGTGAACTGCAATCTGCAGCGGCTCGATGGGCCGGTGCGCGGCAATGGTAAAATCATCCAGGAACTGGAAGGCCTGTTCCGGGGCGCCGGCTGGAATGTCATCAAGGTCATCTGGGGCACGGAATGGGACGACATCATCAAGCGCGATAAATCCGGCCTGCTGCTCAAGCGCATGGAGGAATGCGTGGATGGCGATTACCAGAAATACATCGTCGAGCCCGGTAGCTATACGCGCAAACATTTCTTCGGCAAATATCCGCAACTGCTGGAACTCGTGACGCACCTGAGCGACGAGCAGATTTCCAAACTCCTGCGCGGCGGCCATGACGTTCGCAAAATGTATGCGGCCTACAAGGCGGCCACCGAACACAAGGGCCAGCCGACCGTGGTGCTCGCCAAAACCGTCAAGGGCTACGGCCTGGGCGAGGCGGGCGAGGGCAAAAATATTTCGCATCAGCAGAAGAAGATGAACGAGAAGGAACTTCGCGAGTTCCGCAAGCGCTTCAACATCCCCATCTCGGATGATGTGATCGCCGACATGCCGTTCTTCCGTCCCGCGCCCGACAGCGTGGAGACCAAATACCTGCTGGAAAAGCGCAAGGCCCTCGGCGGCTTTGTGCCGGCGCGCATCGTCAAGCCGGTGGCGCTCGACGTCCCCAAGCTGGAACATTTCGGCGAACTCGTGCGCGGCGCCGCGCGCGAGGCCTCCACCACCATGGCCTTCGGCCGCCTGCTGAGCCTGATGCTCCAGCACAAGGGGTTCAACCGCCATCTCGTCCCGATCATTCCCGACGAGGCCCGCACGTTCGGGCTGGATCCGCTGTTCCGCGAGATCGGCATTTATTCGCCCAAGGGCCAGCTCTACGATCCCGTAGATAGCAAATCCCTCTCGTATTATCACGAGGCCAAGGACGGCCAGATTCTCGAAGAAGGCATCAGCGAAACCGGCGCCATGTCGTCGTTCATCGCCGCCGGCACCAGCTACGCCTCGCACGGCGTGCCGATGGTGCCGTTTTATATCTACTATTCCATGTTCGGCCCGCAGCGCGTGGGCGATCTGTTCTGGCTGGCGGGCGATATCCGGGCCAAGGGCTTTCTGCTGGGCGCCACGTCCGGCCGCACCACCCTCAACGGCGAAGGCCTGCAGCATCAGGACGGCCACAGCCTGCTGCACGCCAGCACCATTCCCACCTGCCTGCCCTATGATCCCGCGTTCGGCTTCGAACTCGCCGTCATCGTCACCGACGGTCTGCGCCGGATGTATGTGGAGCAGGAGGACATCTTTTATTATATCGCCGTCTATAACGAAAATCACGCGATGCCCGCCATGCCGGAAGGTTCCAGCGAGGGTATCCTGAAGGGCCTGTATAAATTCAAGGCCGGCGTCGAAGGCGGCAAGGTTAAGGCGCACATCTTCGGCAGCGGCTCCATCATGCAGTCCGCGCTCAAGGCCCAGGAAATCCTAGCCGAAAAATACGGCGTTAGCGCCGATGTCTGGAGCGCCACCAGCTACAAGCTGCTCCGCACCGATGCCATCCGCACGCAACGCTGGAACATGCTGCATCCCACACTGCCCGCGAAGAAAAGCTACGTTGAAACGCTGCTGGCCAAAGAGGAGGGCGCCTTCGTGGCCGTCTCCGACAACATCCGCACCGTGCCCGACCAGATTGCGTCATGGGTGCCCGGGGGCCTGTTCACGCTGGGCACCGACGGGTTTGGCCGGAGCGACACGCGCACGCGGCTGCGCCGGTTCTTCGGTGTGGACGTGGAAACCACCGTCATTGGTACGCTCTACGCGCTGGCTGAGAAGAAGCTCATCGACCGCAAAGTTGTCGCACAGGCGATCAAAGATTTGGGAGTGGATCCCGAAATGGTGCTGCCCCAGCTCGTCTAACGACCGCCGCGTCAGGATAGCGCAGGCTTTCCAGCCTGCGGGTTCACGGAACTTTCCAGTTCCGTGTCCCTGCCGCGAATTTTAAACGGGCCTCAATCAAGCTGAGGTCGCCCACCTGGGAGCGCCGACGTCCCACCAGCCCGTTAATTCTTTTTGTGTAGGGGCCACCGCCCGGAGCGCGCCCGTCCCCGGGCGCAGCAATAGCCAAGCAACCAGCCGTGTATCCTTTTTAACCATCGTTCAATTGTCCGTGAATTTTCGCTTTTCGCCTTCCGCTTTCCGCTTTTCCCTATTGATGTCCGCACCTTGGGATTCATGTGAGTTGGATTTGCCGCTTGTCAGGCCGGAGAATTTCTGGTTTGATACGTCCCCCACGGTTGGCAGGATAGCTCAGTTGGTAGAGCAGAGGACTGAAAATCCTTGTGTCGCCGGTTCAATTCCGGCTCCTGCCACCACTTTTATGATGGTGGTGAAAAATATACCTACGCAATATACCCACGGTCGGAGGGGTAACTGCGAGGGTTCACGGGCGGGTTTTCCTTGTTTCATTCTTCCCCTGGCGGGCAATGGCGGCACTTTATTTTCTATTTTATGAAAGGTTTTTCCAAGACTCGCACGCCGAATATGTGGCGCAATGACGCCAGCGGCCGGTTTTATGCCGTGGCCCGCAGTCCCGGCAAACCGTTCGCCACGGCCCATTCGCTCAAGACCGACAAGGAAACCGTGGCCAAGCTCCGGCTGGAAAAGGCGCTGGATCAGATCCGCGCCAGCGCGGGCCCGGATACGCTCCGCACCCAGAACCTGACGCTGGGCACTTGTGTGGAGGCGTATTTGCGCGGGAAACGGGAGGAACAAATCAAGCCGCTGTCCCTGAAATATTGCGCGCTATCGGTGCAGATGATCCGGAAACATCTGGCGCGGTTTGATGCCCGACTGGTGGAGACGTTCACGCCCTACGATTGCAAGGTGCTCTGTGACCGGTTGCGGGCCAAGTATTCGGCGCGCCGGTTCAATGGGGCGCTGTGGAGTCTGCGCGGCATTTTGGAGGTGGCGAAAAAGGCCAAGGTGATCAAGGACAACCCGGCGGATGAGATCAAGCCGAATAAAATCCACAACTCGCGCCAGGAGCTGCCGGATGACGCCAAGTTTCAGGAATTCATGGTGAAGCTGCGCCGGCTGCCCAGTCGGTCGGATGCGCTGGTGTTTGCGCGGATCATGGCATTGACGGGACACCGGCCGGAGTCGGTGCGCCGGTTGCGGGCGGAGCATGTGGATCTCAAGCGCCATCTGGTGCGCTGGCCGCCCATCAAGCACAATACGCAGTTTAATGAGGTGCCGATGAGCGAGGAGCTGGAGACGATTCTGCGCGCGCTGCTGGCGGAGCACAAGGGCAACGGGCCGCTGGTGCCGATCAAGGATCCCAAAAAGGCGCTGCATACGGCGAGCCGGGAGGCGGGCTTGGAAAAGCCGATGACGAGCCGGATGTTCCGGCATTTCTTCACCACGCGGGCGCTGGAGGCGGGCATTCCCATTCCGGAGGTGGCGGCGATGCGCGGCGACAAGGACGGCGGGGCGATGCTGTTGCGGACGTATGTGCATCCCCGGCTGGAGCGGATGCGGGAAATGGTGAACAAACTGCCCGGGACAGGGCCGGAAGGTTTGGAGAAATGGTCCCTGCGGACGGCCGATACAAAAAGCGGAAAGCGGAAAGCGGAAAGCGGAAACAAAGTGCTTAAAATCCACACGCCGGCGCGGAATTGAATATGACGGGGGTTTTAAACCACGAAATACACGAAATACACGAAAGGGAACGGTTCGGAATGGCCGAAGGGTTGACGTGAGACGCGGCCGGTAGCTTGGCGGTTGCTGCGCCCGGGGACGGGCGCGGGCCGGAAAAACGCCAGTGCGGGGGTTCGTCCGTGACGGCAACCCGGGAGCAAACACCCACGGGCCGTTAGTAGGGCGGATCGTCTTGTTAAGCAATCCGCTTTTCCCGTCCGGCTTTCCAGCCCGCCGCACTGGCAAAATCGTTTCCGTTGCCGGCGGGTCACTGACCCGCTTGCCGCTTCATTGTCGCGCGCTGCCGCGGCGTTCTCGCGGACGGCAACAGAATGCGAGAGGGGTATTTGCGGGCGAGCGCGTGCCGGTCCTCGTCGAAGGCCCGCCAGCCCAGCCAGTTCAGGGCCAGCCAGATCACGGCGCGTTCCCAGCGGTTGGCGCGCTGGCTGCCCAGGGCGTCCCATATCAGCCAGTTACATTCCTGCTCGTTGAGGGTGATTTTCTCCCATCGGCCATTTCGGTAAATCTCCAGCCGGTTACGAAAGCCGCCATCATGGAGAACGCCGGAAAACCATGTGCGTTTGCCAAAGGGCGGGATGAGAAACCAGATGATGCGGGGGGTGGAGAGTCCGTCCGTGCTGGTTTTTGTGCGCCAGGCGCGGCCCAGTGAATCGGTATAGTTCAGATAATCCAGCAGGGAGCCGTTTCGCCCGTCGCCGGTGAGGAACGGGATGGACACCTGCTGGAAGCCGGGGCGCATGGTCAAAAACCTTTGCTGAACGCCACTGCGCCGCAGACATAGGCGGCATCCCAATAGCCGGAGCCGGTCCGTTTTTCGTAGAAGCCGCACAGATTCAGGTTCCAGCCGATAAACGTGACGAGGACCGTCTTGCCGCCCACGGTGAGTATTTCAGACACCCCGCCGCTGCCGCTGGCCACCAGCCCATTGGCAAACGGCGTGACGATGAAGTTGGTAAGCCCGTAGTTTTTCAGGGGGTGCAGGTCGGCGGAGAATGAAATACCACCCTTGACCATGTTGGCCTGCGAAGGGATCCCCGACGCCTTGGAGGTCCAGAGATAATCATAGCCGGCCACCATGCCCACATTTTGGGAGACGTTGTAGATGTAATCGGCAAAGGCCAGATTGCGGTTGCCGGTGGTGGCGCGGCCGTAGCCGGTGGCGATGGCGTAGTTGGTGGAGACCGTCACGGAATCATAGATCTGCTGCAGGCCCGAACTGAACGACGGCATGGCCGGCGCGGGATTGGTGACGAGGACGGTTTGGGCGTGAACCCGGCCACACTGGAAAAACAAGATAGCAAGGATGAGCAGCGCGAGGAGGAACGGAACGTAGGATTTGGTTTTCATAATGGATGGTTTCAAACAAGGGGCGGAGTCACCGGGGCCGGTGGGGTGGGCCTTGAATCGGCAAAGGCGGTAGAACGGTACATCTTGCCCGCGAGCATCCCGGCACCGATGGCTCCGGTGAGGGTTTTAATTTTAAACAGGTATTCGGGGGCAATGAACTTGCTCGCCTCGTCGCTGCCCAGGCTGGCGGTGAGGGCGGCGCATACGGCCACGCCGACGTAGAGCCAGCCGTCAATATGGTTGGTGGATTTCATATTAATTGTTCACCCGGCGAATGGTTTTAAGGATTTCGTCATCTTTCATCGCGCCCAGGATCAGGAAAATGCAGTTCACCGTGCCGCGAATCACCCGCACATCCGTATTGGGCGGCTGGGCTGCGGCAAGCGCCTCGCAGAATTCATCCCGTGTTTCTGGGAGGATTCCGTTCATTTTTTGATAAATTCAAATACCAGAAACACGACGGCGTTAATCACCACCCCCATCCCGACTGCTTTATAGACGGTCTTTTCCACCTCGCGCAACCGCTTGCCAAGACCGTCCTCGCCGTGAATGGTGTCATGCAGGGTGGATACCTTTTCTTCCACCACCGCCAGCCGCGTGCCTTCGTTACTCATGGGGTTTAGGGTTTGCCAGTCTGGGGAGATTGCTTTCACGGTTATGGGGCCCAGTAGAAGGTGCCGTTGGTGTAGCGCAGCGCGTAGCCGTTCGCCGGCGCGTTGGTGGCCAGCAGCACCGCCGGAGTGAGATTAACTAGGAGAGAGCCATCGCCGGAATATTTTCCACCTGTCACCGCCACGGAGTTGGTCACCTGCGCCGTGCCCAGCGTGACGGCCACCGGCGGATTCGTGGTGGTCCCGGTGATGTTCCAGGTGCCGGTCGGGAACGTGGCATTCGTGATCCAGTACAGATTTGCGTGTGTGAAGATATTTTGCAGGAACCAGGCCGAGCCGGTATTGGTAATGCAACGCTGACTGTTGGCGTTGACGTATTGCGTGCCGGACCAGGTATAGGTGCCGTTGATATAGATGTACGCCGAGTTGGTCACGATCAAACTGTTCGTGCTGGGCGCGGTGATGAAAGAACTAATTAATATGCTGTTGCTCGTGGTTGTCACGCTGCCATAGGTGGTGGCGATCTGGTAAGCCGTGGCATTGGTGAGGCCGGAGGCGTTGCCTGAGTAGTAGCCGCTGTCCATGATCAGATTGCCGTTGACGATGTGGGTATCCACCCCGTTCGGGGCGTCCCGATTGATGAGGACGTTGCCAGTCTGGCCCGCATTCAACACCAGGTGGCCGCCGGTAAATCCGGCCGTCATGATAATGTCGCCGTAATCACCGGCCCAGATCGTCGTACCGGAGCTGTAATGAGCACTGCCGATGACCGTAGTCTGGTTTGAATTAAGCACACCGCCCAGAATCAGATTATTCAGAGTGACGCCGGACTGGTTATTCGTCACCACGCTTGCCAGCCAGTTTGTTAAGCCGAGCACCCCGGCCAGGGGAAGGTTACCACTGGATTGCAGATTGAAGTAAAACGATCCTGATGTGGCCGCATTGGTGAACTGGTTCCATGCAAAGCTCTGTGCGGCAAGTTGTGCAGTGGCCGCCAACCCAGCCACATCGTACTGCGCCGTGTTAAACGTGCCCGTCAGGCTCACATTCGTCCCGGTGGCGTTGTTGATGTTGGTAGCGGCAATTAGGGCCAGGCTGTTGGTCCAGCCGAACGTGCCCAGATTGGTGGCCAGATTGGCGCAGTCGTTGAACTGCCAGAGATTCGTGTCATTGGGCGGGACGAGGATTTTCAGGGTGCGGGGCTGGGAGGGCGGGCCGGAATCCCCCAATAGTCCGACATAATAGAGCCCGCCGGCGAGCTGGATCTGGAACAGGCCGTTGGTGAGGGTGACGCCCTTGGCGATGGGCCAGACGGTGTTGGTGCCGATCCGTTGCGGGCAGCTTAACGGGGTGAATTGGAGGGTGTTCACCATGCCGCCATAGGGCTGGCCGGTGACATCCTGAATGCTCCCCACGACGGTAGCGCCGGTCGCACAGCCGGGTAAAAAGGCCGCGCAAGCCAGGAAGATGGCGAGCGCGGAGACGAAGTGCGAAGCCGCACGGGCAAAAGGCTGGATTCGGGCAGTCATGCTACCCAAGCCGAAAAGTCAAACCAGCGGGAGTTGTCCGGAATTTCCAGATAACTGAATCAATGGCCCCATTCACCAGTGCGGCTTTAAAATAGGCACGGCGTTGCTCATCCAAACGTCCACCAGTTTCTGTCCGTTTGAGTTCACGGTGATGACATCCCCGTTTTTCATGCCGTTCGTGATCGTCGTTAAACTCCAAGTGTTCGAGGGCCAGAGCGTGCCAGCCTGCATCTGGACGGGCGAATAGAACGTGCTGACTGATCCTGCTCCATAGATGATCCGAAAGAAGATTTGCGGCTGCGCGGTATTGATAGGAATCGTGAACGTGGCCACCCCCGTATTGGTCGTGAGGGTGCAGTTGGTATAGGTCGCCCAGCCGCCAGTGAGTAAAAGGTTCGTCTCGCTTTGAAGGGTGTAGCCGGTCAACAGATTGGTCGCATACGCAGAAATCAGCAGATTTGTCCCGGTGCCGTCCACGGCGGTGGCAATCGGCACATACGCCTGCTTGCTGGTCATGTCGAATACCGTCTGATTATTCCGCGAG
>Ga0214172_1000217_pt1 | contig 29947 bp, 24 predicted proteins | sample TroBogEpilimnion_29_FD_153010 | JGI IMG/M metagenome (GOLD analysis project Ga0214172, IMG submission 153010) | Freshwater microbial communities from Trout Bog Lake, WI - 12JUL2007 epilimnion | ecosystem: Environmental > Aquatic > Freshwater > Lake > Epilimnion/Euphotic zone | place: Trout Bog...
CGTCGTCACCGGCGGCGTCACATTGTTCGTCGGGTTCGGATCCCCCGTCGGCGTGCTCACGCTCGCCACGTTCGTCAGGCTGCCTGCGGCCGGAGCGGTCACAATCAGCGTCAGGTTCGTCACCTGACTGTTCGTCAACGTCCCCAGACTCCAGTTCACAATACCGCTGTTATTCACGCCCCCGCCGGTCGCACTCACAAACGTCACGCCGGCCGGCAACGTGTCCGTCACCACCACCAGGCTCGCGCCCGACGGTCCGTTGTTCGTCACACTGATCGTGTAACTCAAATTGCTCGTCGCCAGGATGCTCGCCGCAGCCGTCTTGGTCACCAACACATCTGCCGACGCCGTCACTGTGACAGTGATGATGGCTGTAGAGACACCGCCGTGGCCGTCGCTGAGCGTGTAAGTGATGGTCGTCACGCCACTATTCGTTGGCGTGAAGGTCAGATTAGTACTGCCGGGATTGATCACCACCAGACCATTGGTGCTGGTAACGTTTGTGATCGTCAGAGTATCGCCGTTAGGGCTCAGGTCGTTGGTCAACGGATATATGACGACGGGCACTAAATAAAAGGCGGTATTGGTGTCGTTGACCGCAGTGGGTGACAAACGCTCAAAGAAGCTATTGTTGGTGGAAACCACGCCATTGGTGGAGATGAAGACAATTTGACTGTCCGTTCTACCTTGCGAATTGCCCGTGCTGTAGTAGCCGTAAGCCAGGGCCTGGCGAATGATATAATGGCCGAGAGTCACGCCGGCGAAAGAATAATTGCCATTGCCATCGGTCAACGTACTGCCCATAAGCGGATCACCAACCACGAAGGCACCGTTGGTATTGACATCCTGAAACAAGTCCACTTGGGCATTGACCAAGTTGGTTTCACCAGCATTGTTGGTACCATTGCCGTTGAAGTCATACCACACCGTGCCGCTGAGGGTCGAATACTGGGAAGCACTCGGCTGATAATCAAAGAAATTGTTATTATTTGTGGAGGTCAGCGTTGGCAGAATGAGCCCCTTTTGATTACTTGACGGGGCCGTACTGTCGTAGCCCGGCAGATGATTCTCGACAATCACGTAATGCCCCACATTTAAGTTTAGGAATTCATAATAGCCACTCGCTCCGGTGGTGGTGACTTGCGTGATCACACCATCGGACGGATTTCCGTCACCATTGGGGTCAGTGTAGAGACTCAAGCTGACGTTAGCCAACCCGGGGTCGGCGGGATCATAAACTCCGCTTAGGTCCACATCATAATAAACATAGCCGGTGATGGATCCGGCCGCCGTATTCACCCCGATGGTACTAGAAGCAGCCGGCACGGCGTTGCCCAGACTATCCGTGGCATAATCCACGATGGCCATATTATTCGCCGGGGTGGCCTGGCCAATGACCTTCATCGTGACATCGTTGGTCAGGGTGGCATTGGGCGCAAGGTTGGTCAGGCCGGCTAGATTCGTCCAAATAAGCGTACCAAAACCCGCGCTGTTCGTGTTGAGGGTGGCGGAAACAAACTGATAATACGCGCCGCTATAATAATCCTCCATGGGCAGATTATTGATGGTGGTATTGCCGGTGTTCTGGACCGTGATCCGGAAAACCACATTGCTGCCAACCGCCACCGGGGTGTTGGTGGGGCTCAACAGGATTTTGGTGACATTCACCGCCGCGCTATTGACCAGCAAGGTTACGGAGGTGGTGTTGGTGATGGTGCCGCCATTGACGGTAGCACTATTCGTAGCGGAACCGGTGGTGGCGCTGGTTGTGAAGCTGACCGTGATATTCGTGCTCTGGCCGGGGGCAAAATTGCCGAGGGTGTTCCAGGTCAACAAGCCGGCACTGGTGGTATTCGGCGCGGGACTGGCAGAGACATAATTGAGCCGGGCGGACGGATAATTATCGGTGACCACTACATTGGTGAGGGTGGTACTGCCGGTGTTGACCACTTGCAAATTATAAGTGACCGGGCTATTGATGCCCACCTGACCACCGGCAGGCGAGGCGATCGTCTTGATCAGGCTCACACCGGGAACCGTGGCGTTGGGCAGCACTGAGGCTGTGGCCGTGGTGTGATCGGTGGCATCTGTCGGATCCGTGTAACTCGCAGTGAGGATGGCGCCGATCGGGGCATACAGGGTGCCGTTATTGGTCAAATTGAGTTGGGCGCTATTGGTGCTGACAACGAGGGAATTGGTGAAAACACCGGTGTTGACGCCGGTTTCAGTGAGGGTGATGGGTTCGGTATCGCCGGCGCCGCTGGTCACCGTGGCGGTGATGACCTCAACCGTGGTTGCATTGGTATTCCGGTTTAAATCCGTGATCCGGACGCTCACCAAGGCATTCGCGGCGTAGTTATTGGTAGCGACGCCGTTCGGACCGGCAGTAAACTCCGTGGTGCTGGGCGTGCCGAGGTCGAGGAAGATGGTGGTAAGGCTGGTGGCCGCTGAAGCCGTAATCCCTTCGGTACCCTCGCTCCCGGTGGCGGCGATGCTGTAACTGCCGGGCGTGACGCCGGTGACCCACTTGTATTCGTAAATCTTGGTGGGCCCGCTGTTGGAAACCACATTCACGTCGGTTAGGTTGGTGGTGAAATTCGCCGGGCCGGTCACCACGAGGGTGTTGGTGGTGATGTCGTAATAGCCGAACGGATCCGTGACATAGGTGCGGATATATACCGTAGAACCGGCGAGAGGCGTGGTGATCAGATTGCCACTATTGTAAGGGGCGTCGTAGATGCTGAGGTTGGTGATTTGAATCACCGTGGAAGCCGACGCTGGCAGGACGATCACGGAGGGTGCGTTGGTGCTGTCGTAGTTCACATGGAACGCCGAGTTGGCAACGTTGTTGGAGATCACATAAGTAATAGTCGTGTTGGTGGGGAGGGTGATGCTGGAACTAACGGTGCCGCTCCAGATTAAATTTGTAGCCCCCACGCTGTTGGTACCATAAGTCGTATTGGTCAGCGTCAGGAAATTCACCAAGTTCGTTTGCAGCGTGGCGGTGATAAGACTCGCATTCGCCGCCAAAGCGGCGGCCCCGTTGGTAACGGTGATGAAATTGGTAATCGTAATCGTGCCGCCCGCCGGCATAGTGAACGGCAGGGCAAATGCTGGGTTCTGGGCAAAGGACGTTGTATTTCTAGCCGGGCCACCACTGGCACCGCCGGCCGCCGGCCTGACGGATACAGCAATTTGCCCCCAGACATTACCCACGGTAGCCCATGACATAGTAGTCGAACTGCTTCCCGTCTTCGTGCTAGCAGCCCCCCCATCATTTGAACCCTCGAGCCACCGTTGTGTCTGGCCTGTTCCAGGAGTCGAGGGGGTGGTATTGTCATCAGCCAGATTATCAAAGACTATTTCATTTGTCGCCGAGCTGATGGTGACACTAGCGGGCACAGTTGTACCGGTGTTGAAATTCGTAGCACTAATCGGCGTATTCGTCGCTACACCGGTAAATGTCACCGCACCCGCGTACGTTCTCCCAGAACCGGATCTAGTGATCAAAACTGTGTTGGTGCCGGAGATCGGATTTACCAATTGCCACACTTCACAGTTAACCGATGAATTCGTAATGCCCAAAATTTTTGTCAGATTCACCCCACCGTAGGTGATACTAGATGAACCAGACGATGCAGCTGCTCCTTGAACGTAAGTGACGCCGACCAGCATCAATCGATTCGCAGCATTGGTAGTGACATGAGTCCAAGACAAAACGGCAGAAGTATTATTCGAGGAGGCACTGTCAAAAACGACCACCCCGCCACCACTGCCACCCAAACCGATGTCCACACTTTTGTTAATAGGCCCGTGGCCATAGGCAACCGGGCTATAGCGACTCAAAGCGTTCGTTGCACTTAAATAGAGCTGTTTACTGGGCGGTAGCACAGTGATGGTGGCGATGGCGGTGGCGCTGTCGCCATAGGTCGGGTCGGTGTAGCTCACCGTCAGGGTATTACCAGGGGACACATACAATGCGCCATCCTGCGAAATTAAACCCGAAGTGGTGGAGGTGGGCAGACCGCCGATATTGCGGAACACGCCGGAGTTAGTGGCCGTCTCGGTCAGAATGATGGTTTCCGCATCGCCGGTGTTGGTGTCGATCACCGTCACCCTGAGGGTCTGCAGCGTATTGCTCGTGAACGCGGAGTTGGTCATCGTCACAAACACATTGGTCCCGGCCAGATACGAGGCAACGGGCGCGCCATTGGTGGTGGTAAAATTCAAGGTGACAGACTGCACGTTGGTGGACGCTGCGGGCAGGTAGGTATTGGCAATGATAGTGGTACCACCGATATTCACACTATTGCTAATCGAACCGGCGGCAGCGACTTTGACCTGATAGGTGAACGTGCTGGTGCCCTGACTCAAGAGAATGGGGATGGTGTACCCCTGTGACCCGTTGGTATCCAGCGGAAATGCGGTATTGGTAACGCTGTAGGGACCGGGATTATCCGAGATCAGACTGCCGTTGTAGGTGGTTGAGTTGGTAACATAGGTCAGGTTCGTGGTCGGCGTATCAATGACCACCGTATTACCGAGCGGCAGCAGACCCTTGTTATCCACTTCCACCTTATATGTCAAAATATCATTGAGGTGCAAGCCGTTCGTGGAAGTGTTATTCGTGACGGATTTTAACAATGTCGGCGTCGGGAAGGGAATGATGGTGGTACCGGCGTCAATGTAGGGACTGAGGGGCTGAGCCTTGTCCGGATCTTCCCCCCAAGCGGCGGTGATGAGCGTCCCATCCACAGTGTACACTTTCAAGGCCGTCTGGGTATTGCTTGGCCCGTAAACCTTCAAGGTTTGCAGAGCGGAAACGGGGAAGTTGGTGGCATAAGCGTTCCCATTCACATCCCGCAACGCATTGGTGACGTTGTTGTATGCCACATAAATTGTGGTGTTGGCCAGCGGGGTCACCCACACCGGGCTACCATTCACTGTGTAGTCCGAGCTGCCCGGCGCCCAGCCCGCCTGCGCCACCGTGGTCAGCGCACCTTGGGGAACGAGGGTGAATCCCCAGTTGAAGGCGGTGTCGGAAGAGTTATTGGCGGCCACGGTGCTGATGGCAAAAAAGCTCTTACCGCCGGTGCTCACGAAAGCCGCCCCAGAACCGATGGGCATTTGAAAGGCATGGACCCCGTTGGTGGCCGGGACGGAAAAACTGCCGCTGCTGACGAGGGTGGTGTAATTGATGGTGATGGGGTTGGTGCCCGAATTGAACAGGTAAACATAGGCCGGCTGGGAACCGCTGGCCGCCGAACCGACCGGCGTGTAATAGGAACTACTCCAGGCACTTACCGGATACAGCGTGAACCAATCACTCGCATAGTTGTTAGTGGTGTCGCCGATCAGGAGATGAGCCTGAACCGGCTTGGTGGCGGTGATCCGGCCGCCTGTTTTGACACCGCCATTAATCAGATACGATTCGCCCTGATTCAAGATCAAGCTGGTCGCACCCACACCGTTGCCATTGGGGTCCACCGTGATGGCCGTGTTATTTTGGGCTGCCATGACCGACATGCCGACGTAATTGAAGAGATTGGTACCGGTCAGGTCCTGACCCACCGGGCTGATGTAATTCGTGCCATAATCAATAGTCGAAAGCACGCTCACAGCCCCGCCAAACACCGGTCCGGGCGTCACGGGCCAGCCCGCGTGCGTCACCACGAGCGCCTTGTTGGCCCCGATGCGGTCACGACCATCATACAACAACGACACGCCGCGCGGAGCGGTCGGCACCGTATTTGTGAGCGTAATGACCGTGCCCTTGGGCAAACCCAAGGGGTTGTGCACAAAGCCCGGCGGGATTCCGTGCGCATCATTGCCGTCGCCCCAGATCTGCGTGGTGGACTGCGTGGGGTTGCCCAAATCCGTTTCGTAGCCGTCTTCCCACTGATCGTAATAAATCTGCGTGCCATCGCCGGTGACCACGATGGTATAAATCGAACTCTGCGCCGTACTAATCGAACTCTGCGCCGTACTGCTGACACCGGGGCGGATGGTGTTCAACACGCTGTACAACTGTGCCTCCGGCAACGGCAGATAAAATTCCTGCACCAGATTCGCCGCCCGCGCCGGGAGACTCGCGGCCAATAAAAATAATGTAACGGCCAGAAACGGCAGCCGACGGCGGCAGAGTGATTGAGACATGTTCATATCAGGTATTGGGAAAATGAAAACAAAGGCGATGGGTTAGCTCACCTAAAGGTTTAATTGCGAGTTGGGGTTGGATTCTGCAAAATCAATTCAGGTTTTTTATACAGAAATCAGGTCGATAGTGTCACACGAATGGACACTTGGCAACTCCTTTATGAGGTTTCAGAATGGTTTACGAATACGAATGACTAATCAATGCGACAAAGGAAGAACCCACCCAAGCGCCATCGCCAAACCGTAGTTGACATGATAATTTCGTCTCAAGTCGCAGATGTTTTACGTTTATTGAGAAATTGCAGCCATGAAACACCCTCCCCAGACCATCATAAAAGCGTAGTTAGCGTTAACTTATTTTGAAATTGTATTATATCGACCCTCAAACCCGATTAAATGCCATTTAAGTGCTTAAATAAACCACCCATCACCATTGAAAACCGATGGATTTACTCCCAAAGACGGGTAGGAAAACCATTTTTCTCCATAAAGTTGCCACAATGCGGGCAGCGGGCGGGATCATTCCAGGCGGTCACCCGATGTTTGGGGTCCACGGGGCAGGCGAGGGGAAATTTGTGCCAGACCAAACGCTCCTTCGCCAGGCTGGACCGTAACGTTGCCGGTGGAATTTCCGGGCGGAAAAAACCCGGAAACTGGCGAGCCATGGTCGGGGCATCAGCACGGCGGCGCACACGGGTGAATACGTCCAGCAATTCGCGACAATCGCGACATACCACGGTCTGGACCTCACAATGCAGCCCGGCATCAGCTCCGCCGGAAATTTTGGCGCGGTAATGACAATGCGGACACTCAAAATGGTGTGTCTTACCCACACCCTTCAAATACCTGCCCGCGCGCCATCAGGCAAGCCACTCCTTGAGCTTTCTGTTACGGGAAAGTGAAACAGAATGATGCTTTGTAACGTCCGACATCCATTACAGGGAATCCGTTTAAACGGGTAAAGGGGAAACGCACACGCTGCCCCCTTCCGGTTGCCGTTTTCCCGACCATCACGAAGCCGAACGGGCTATCTGACAGTCTGGCTTATTCCGGCCGGGTGCAAGCAATGAACTTCTCCACCAGACCTTCTTCCGTTTCCGTTCGCCAGACCGCACCCACGGCAATCGGCGGCAACGCCGGATTCAACGGGATTAATTTTACCCGCGTACCGACGATGCACGCCAGACTGCTCGGCACCAGCGCAATACCACGACCGGCCTCCACGGCGGCGATAATGCCCGTGCCGCCCTCATGCTCCTCAGCAATGTTCGGTTTGCGGCCAACGGCAGTAAATATTTTTTTCATCTCGCTGTGATATTCCGGATAATCCTGGCGACTCAAACCGATCAGCGGCTCGGAAGCGGCTTGCAGCAGGGTAATGGCTTTCAACTTTGCAAGCGGATGACCGGGGGCCACCGCCACAACCATCGCATAACGGGCCAGCTGCAGGAACGCCAGTCCGCGCAATAATTTTGCCGGCGGTCGCACGGTCAGCGCGACTTGTATTTTTTTGCTGGCGAGCAGCGCGAGCATTTCTTCGGAGGACAAATCCTGCAGCGTCACGCGCACGCCCGGGAACTTTTCCTGAAATTTCCGCAACACCGGCGGCAAAATCTGGACCGTAAGCGACGGCGCGTAACCGACTTTGATCTCGCCGGCTGTCCCGACGGAAACGGTGCGCGCTTTTTGCACGGCTTCTTCGGCGTGCTGCAACACGGCGCGCGCCCCGGTCAAAAACACTTTTCCAGCGTCCGTCAGCTTGAGGGATTTGGCGCTGCGTTCAAAAAGGGAAAAACCAATTTCATCCTCCAGGTCCCGGATCTGGCGACTCAAGCCCGGCTGCGACACGTGCAGCTTGAGCGCCGCGCGCGAGACATTCTCGGCTTCCGCAACGGCAACAAAATAACGAAAGTGACGCAGCTCCATCTAACTTCAAGTATGCCTAAAGGTTATGGTAAGGCAAGAAACATGGTATTTCCACAAATTGGCAAGGGCGCGCATAGTATAAACATGAAAACGATTCGTCGATCCAATGAACGCGGCCACGCCACCCACGGCTGGCTCGATAGCTATCACACCTTTAGCTTTGGGGATTATTTTGACCCGAAATGGATGGGCTACCGCAGCCTGCGGGTCATCAACGATGATCTGGTAATGCCGGGCATGGGCTTTGGCACCCACCCGCATCGCGACATGGAAATCATCACCTATGTCTTGAGCGGTGCGATTGAGCACAAGGATTCGATGGGCAACGGGCGCGTCATCCGCGCGGGGGAATTTCAGTACATGGCCGCCGGCTCGGGCGTACAGCACAGCGAATTCAATCCATCGAAAACGGAGCCGCTGCGCCTGCTGCAAATCTGGATCCAGCCCGATACGAAAGGCGTCCCCCCGCGATACGCCGAGAAGAATTTCGCCGCCGCACCGATGGGGACCTTAAACCTCGTCGCCAGCAAAAACGGACGCGCTGGTTCCATCGCGATTCATCAGGATGCGAATCTGTTGTTTGCCAAACTGGATGCCGGACAGCACGTCACCCAGCCCCTCGCGGCCGGCCGGCATGCCTGGGTTCACGTTGCCGAGGGCGAAATGGCAGTCAATGGCGTCCTACTCACCGGCGGCGACGCCGTGGGCTTGGACGGGGAAAACCCGCTGACCATTGCCGCCACCAAACCCGCACAAGTCCTAATCTTTGACCTGAACTAAAACATGAAAAAAATCCTACAAGGATTTGCCGCGCTCGTGCTGTTGACCACCGGAATCCTCTGGCTGGCCACCGGCGCCAACCCCGGCTGGACTAAAACCAGCGTCGCAATAAAGACGCTGGATCCGGTGACCGGCATCGAGGGCATCACCTACGAAAAGAAATTTCTACCCGGAGTAGATTTCGTCGGTGCCGCGCTGGGTGGCGCGGCGCTGCTGGCGGGGATATCCCTTTTCTTGAGCAAACCAAAAAACAAACAATCACCAACCAAACAAATAATATAACAACATGAAACTGACACATATCCTTCCCCTGGTCTCCCTGGCTACGTCGATTTACGCCGCGCCGCAAACCTACGATTTTAAAGATCCAAAGGGCGTGAACAACGCGGTCTTCCAGTTGGACGCCCCGCTCGAATCCATTAACGGGAGCGCCAGCGGCATCACTGGCACGGTATCGTTCGACCCGGAAAACCCGGCGGCGACGACCGGAAAAATTGTCGTAGCGGCCGAATCCTTGACGGTGCCGAATCCGATGCAAAAAGAACATTTGCACAGCGTCAACTGGCTGAACGTGGCGCAATTCCCTGACATTACGTTTGAGGAAAAGTCGCTTGCCAACGTGAAGACCACCGGCACCACTACCACAGCCGAGGCCACCGGCACGTTTACGCTACACGGCGTCGCCAAGGAGATCACCGTGCCGATCAAGCTCACCTATCTCAAGGGCAAGCTGGGCGACCGGGTGCCGAACATGAAGGGCGATCTGCTGGTCATCCGGGCCCACTTCCTCATCAACCGCGAGGACTTCAATATTCAGAAAGGCCAATACGAAGAGAAAGTTTCGCCGACAATCGACCTGTCCTTGAGCATCGCCGGCGCCTCCGTCACCCCGTAACAACAAAATTATTCAACCCCAATGCATTTATGACGGTCGCAGACCGTCGCCATAAATAAAAAAATATGACTACTGTATCCATCATTTACTTCTCCGGCACGGGCCATACGACCAAGCTCGCCGAAGCCGTGCAAACAGGCGCTGCATCCGTCGCCGGCGTCACGACCCACCTGATCGCCATCAACGGCGAGGACATCCTCAAAGGCCGTTACCAGAACGAGGCGGCGTTCGCGCAGCTCGACGCGAGCGACGCGATCATTTTTGGCAGCCCGACCTACATGGGTGGCCCGGCGGCGCAGTTCAAGGCCTTCGCTGACGCCACCGCCGGCAAGTGGTTCGCCAGCGCGTGGCGTGATAAAATCAGCGCCGGCTTTACCGTTTCCATGGGGCCGAGCGGCGACAAGTTGAGCACGCTGCATTATTTTTTCACGCTGGCAATGCAGCTCGGCATGATCTGGATCGGCCTGCCGGAAACGCCGATGAACGACAAAGGCATCAACCGCTTGAGCAGTTACAGCGGCGTGATGGCGCAAGCCGGCCAGGAGCCGACGGACGTCGCGCCGAATGCTGCGGACAAACTCACCGGCGAACTGCTGGGCAAGCGCGTAGCCGAATACGCGGTGAAATTGAAAAAGTAATTATTTTCGAAAACCCTTCCGCCGCAGGAATCAAATCCTGCGGCGGATTTTTATTCCGCCATCGCGTGACCTGCCACAAATCCGGTCGTCCACGCAGCTTGAAAATTGAAGCCGCCGGTCACACCGTCTATATCCAGCAATTCGCCCGCAAAAAAAAGTCCGGGGCAGGGCTTGCTCGCCATCGTCTGAAAATTCACCTCGCCGAGGTTCACGCCGCCGCAGGTCACAAATTCATCCTTGTTCAGACTTTTGCCCGCCACGAGAAATTCCGAGCGGAGGATTTGTTGGGTCAGCGCCTGGGCCTGCGGCCGCGTCAACGCCGCCCACCGCGCGTCGCGCGCGATGCCGGCCGCCAGGACCAGCTGCTCCCACAGCCGCGACGTCAGCGGAAACAGGGGCACATTCACGAGCAGCTTGGCGCCCGCCGATTCGCGCCGGGCTTGAAAATCCCGGATGATTTTTTCCGGGTTCGATTCCGGTAGCCAGTTCACGAACAGCGGAAATTGATAATTCAAATCGTGCAACGCCCGCGCGCCCCAGGCGGATAGTTTCAAAACTGCCGGACCGCTCAAGCCCCAGTGCGTCACGAGCAACGGCCCGCGCTCGCGCAGCTTGGCGGCGGGCACGGAAACCTCCGCCCACTCCAGCGAGACGCCCGCCAGCGAGCGCAACCAGGGGGTTTCAATTTGAAAAGTAAACAACGACGGCACAGGGGGTTCGATTTTATGGCCGAGCGAAGCGGCCAGTTGACCCGCCACCGCCGCACGACACCCGCCGGTTGCAAGCAGCAGCCGATCACAGGACATCATTCCAGCGGGCGGCCGCGTTTCGGGAACGACGTCGCCGGTGGAAACGCCCGCCCCACTAAGTGATAGTTCAAATTTGCCGTCGGCATTTTTGAGAACTGATTCCACCCCGCAATTTAAGTGTAGTTTCACCCCGGCGTTTTGCGCGGCATTCATGAGGCAATCCACGATGGTTTGGGAGGAATCGGTAACGGGAAACATTCGGCCATCGGCCTCGGTTTTCAATTTAACGCCGCGCGCGGAAAACCAATCCACGGTGTCGCGCGCGGAAAACTTCTGGAACGGCGACAAAAGCGCACGGCCGCCGCGCGGGTACCGCGTGGCAAATTCGCGCGGCTCGAAGCATGCGTGCGTGACGTTGCACCGGCCGCCGCCGGAGATGCGCACCTTGTCCAGAAAGCGCCCCGTTTTTTCCAGCAGCGTCACAGCCGCGCCCGCTTCCGCCGCCGCGATGGCCGCGAAAAAACCGGCCGCCCCACCGCCAACCACAATGATTTGCCTCGAATTCACGCGCAGAGAATCGCAGAATCTCCGCCATGGCCGAAGAACATTCACCTGCCGCGTCACCAACCCCGCACAAGCGCCGCGTGCGTTACAGCGGGAAAAACCCGCGCCGCTTTGAGGACAAATACAAGGAGCGCGACCCGGCACAGCACGCGGGCACCGTGGCCAAAGTCATCGCTTCCGGCAAAACGCCGGCGGGAACACACCGCCCCATCATGGTCGCGGAAATTCTGGAGGTGCTTGCCCCCAAACCCGGCGACATCGCGGTGGACGGCACGCTGGGCTACGGCGGCCATACCGAGGAAATTCTCACCAAGATCCGGCCCGGCGGAAAGTTGCTGGGACTGGACCACGACCCGGTGGAACTGCCGAAGACCGAGGCACGGCTGCGCGCGCTCGGCTTTGACGAAGCCATTTTCACCGCGCACCGCAGCAATTTTGCCGGCCTGCCGCAGATTTTGGCGGCGCAGGGCCTGGATGGCGCGGATTTGATCCTGGCCGATCTCGGCGTTTCCTCGATGCAGATTGATGATCCGTCACGCGGTTTTTCCGTAAAGCATTCCGGCCCGCTCGACATGCGGATGAACCCGCAGCGCGGCCAGCCAGTCTCGGCATTGCTGGAAAAAATCCAGCCGAGCGCGCTCGCCCAACTGCTCATGCAAAATGCGGACGAACCCAAGGCGGTGCAACTCGGCGCGGCGCTCGCGGGTAAAAGTTTTGCGACCACACACGCGCTTGCCGACGCGATCCGCGCGGCACTGCCGCAAGTGGCGAAGGAGGATTGTCACCAGAATATCCGGCGGGTGTTTCAGGCGTTGCGCATCGCCGTGAACGATGAGTTTTCCGCGCTGGAAAACTTTCTGCGGCAGCTGCCCGCTTGCCTGAAACCCGGCGGACGGGTGGCGATTCTCACCTTTCATTCGGGCGAGGACCGGCGCGTAAAAAAAGCTTTCATCAGCGGCCAGGCCGCGGGCATTTATTCGGAAATTTCCATTGAAATCGTCCGCGCCTCGGCGGAAGAGCAACGTTCCAACCCACGGTCCGCGCCGGCAAAACTGCGCTGGGCGCGGCGGTCCTTGCAGACGACCACCCCGGATGGGGCCGTGTAATTTCCGCTGCCTTTTTGCAGTTCGGGTTCAAATCAAAGGCATAGTCTTTTCCCGCAAACTTGACGGGCGCCTTCTGAAATGGCAGGATTGATCGGCCGCCAGTTTAGCTCAGTGGTAGAGCAGCTCATTCGTAATGAGCAGGTCGTCGGTTCAAGCCCGACAACTGGCTCCATTTTCCGCCTCCAATCATTGGCCGTTCCCACAGTGTTTTCAACCATTCCGCAGACAGGTATCAGCCTGACCCAGTAGAGATTAACCATGCTCAGCCGGAACTTAAACCGGATCGCGATCAAAGATTTTCAGGCTAAGCGACAAGGAGCAATAGCGTCAGGGGGAGTTGACCGGCTATTTGAGTTGATGCGACGCCTTGTTTTCCGAACGGATCTCAACTGGACCACCGAAACCAAAAGCCACCTAGCCTTTTACAACTTCAAGATCCGGGTCTTACTCAGGAGGTAATAAACATCGGACAGGGTACTGACGGCGCGGTTATTTTCAACGGTAGCAGGGCGATTTGACAAACCCATTACCTGCAGCATTAAACGGGGAGAATCATGCGTTTGCCGGGTTGCGAAGCAGTCAACCCAACCGCTACTGATAACGCCAAAAAAAATGGCGGGAATGGCGGGGCTCGAACCCGTAACCTCTGCCGTGACAGGGCAGCGCTCTAACCAATTGAGCTACATCCCCGCTAAGGGGGCTGAGACATTAAAAAAAAAACACCGTGCCGTCAAGTTTTGGTTTCACATCTTTGAAGGGAAGGGAACGGCAAATAAAAAATCCGGGCAGCAGACGCCAAGGAGGTGGGGGTGGGGAACCCCGCTGAAGAAACGTGCTGCTACCCGAATACAGCAATGTTACATTCTCGCGACGGTTTGTCAACAGGTCGCCCTTTGCCATTAAAAAAGCCCCGTTTCAGCCCGATTTGAAGCTTTTAGTCCGGATTTATTCCAATAAAATCATCGTCGTGACCACGCTCGATACCATCCCGTTGTTCCGGCACCTGAACCGCGCTGAGCTTCAGACACTGCGGCTCATCGCACAGGAACAGCACTTCGCCGCGGGTCAGGAAATTTTCCGCGAGGGAGCCTCCGGCAACGGCGTTTATTTTGTTAAAAGCGGGCTGGTGGAAATTTCCGCCGAAACCGGCACGCGCCGCGTTTTTTCCCGGCTTGGTCCGGGTGAGATTTTCGGGGAGATGGCCGTCATCGAGCACCGACCACGTTCGGCCACCGCTTCGGCCGCGGAGGAAACCGACGTTTATTTTCTACCGCGGGGAGAAATGCTTGCTTTCATCGAACACTCGCCGGCGCTCGCGTTTGCGCTGCTCCAGGATATCAGCCATCGCCTCCGCGAGTTCAACCAGCTCCATTTGCGCGAAGTCCTCGAAGCCGAACGCCTCGCGGTGGTCGGCAATTTTGCGCGCAGCATCATTCACGATCTGAAGAACCCCCTGAGCATCATCGGCCTGTCGGCGGAAATCTTTTCCAGTCCCAACCTCAAGCCGGAAACCCGCAGCCTGACGCAGTCCCGCATCCAGCGGCAGGTGGTGCGCATCAACGACCTGGTCACTGACATTCTCGTCTTCACCGAAGGGCGCAGCCGCGCCGATCTTCGGCCCAATGAGTTTCGTCCCTTCGTTCTGGAACTGGCCGCGGAAATGGAGGCGGATATCGCCGCCAAAGCCATCCGCCTGGTCTTGGAAAATGAACCACCCGCTGTGGCCTTTGCTTTTGACCCCCGCCGGCTGGGGCGCGTTTTTCATAACCTCGTCAACAACGCAAAGGATTTCTCGGGTGACGGGGGCCAGATATTTTTGAGGTTCAAAACTGATGACCGTGAAATCCTCGTTGAGATTGAGGACACGGGCCCCGGTATCGCGCCGGAAATCGCAGGCAAACTATTCCAGCCCTTCGCCACGCACGGCAAAGCCCACGGCACCGGCCTAGGCCTCTCCATCTGCAAGAAAATCATCGAGGATCACGGCGGGAAAATTTCCGCCCGCAGCGAACCGGGTCGTGGCGCAATTTTTAGTTTCACTCTCCCGCTGGCCCAATAAACGTCGCCCGGAAACGTGAAGAGTTGCATCGAAAGCCAACTGACGACAAACTGGCCCGACGATGCCACGGTTTAACGATTCAACGATTCACGCCAGACCATGAACCGGATCAAGCTCCTTTCCGAACAGGTTGCCAACCAGATTGCCGCCGGCGAAGTGGTGGAGCGACCGGCCAGCGTCGTGAAGGAACTCGTCGAGAACTCCCTTGATGCCGGCGCGCAAAAAATCACCGTCGAAATTGGCGCGGGTGGACGCAGCCTGATCCGGGTGACCGACGACGGCACCGGCATGAGTCGCGACGACGCATTGCTCTGCCTCGAACGCCACGCGACCAGTAAAATCGAACGCGCGGAGGATTTAACCTCCATCATCACTTTGGGGTTTCGCGGCGAGGCCGTGCCCAGCATTGCCAGCGTCAGCCGCTTTACGCTCACCACCCGGGAGCGCGAAAACTCCTCGCCCGAGGGTACGCAAATCCTCATCAACGGTGGCACCATTGCCGAGGTGAAAGCCGCCGGCAGTGCACCGGGGACCAGCATTGAGGTGCGGCAATTGTTTTTCAACCTGCCTGCGCGCCGGAAATTTTTGCGAACGGAAGAAACCGAGGCGGCGCACATTCAGCATTACCTTACGCTCGCCGCGCTGGCGTTTCCCGAAGTCGCCTTTACGTTCGTCAAGGACGGGCGTAATATCTGGCAACTGGCCGCAGTCAAAAGCGAACGCGCCATTTCCAGTCGCATTGAGGCCCTGCGCGAACGCCTGCGCGCCCTGCTCGGCGTTGAAAAGCTATTGCCCGTGAATTTCAGCGCCGCGCTGGAAGACGACCAGCGCCCAGTCGTTCCGGAAGAAGCGGATATTTTTGAAACCGCCCTGCCGGAAAAACCGGCAGCACCCGAAAGTTTAAACCTGAAATCGCGCATCCGCATCTGGGGCTTAATGGGGTCGCCCGGCGTCTCGCGCGCCACGCGCGAGAGCCAGTTTATCTTTGTCAACCGCCGACCGGTGGAGAACCGCGGGGTTAACTATGCGCTCATTGAGGGGTATCACAACTCGCTCATGAAGGGCCGCTATCCCGTCTGCTGCCTGTTCCTCGAAATTGACCCCGCCGCCGTGGACGTGAACATCCATCCGGCCAAGCGCGAGGTGAAATTTCACCGCGAGTTTGAGGTGCGCAAATTAGTCGCGCAGGCCGTGCATGAAGCGCTGCTGGCATTTCATGCCGAGCCGGCGCCAGCCCTTTCAACGGCCAAGACATTCAGGGCGCCCAGTGAATTAGCCTTTGCGCCGGAACTCACCGCGCCAGCGCTGCCAAATTTCCCAGAGCCACTCAAACCCGCACCAACCGTTCCGCCGCAACATCCGCCAGCCGCACCCGCACTTTTTAAAATGGGCTACCCGGCGCCAGCGGGGCAACTGAAACCCGAGTCCGGCGCAGCGGAACTCAAAACCCCCAATCCCCAACCCACGCTTTCACCGGTGTCCGTTCCGGAGATGCGAATTCCCACGCCCGCGGCCCCTCAGCCCTCGGCGGCCACGCCGCTGCTCAATGTGCCACTCCGGCTCGTCGGCGTGGTCGGCAAATTGTATGTGTTGCTGGAATCAGATCGCGGACTCGTGCTGCTGGACCAGCACGCGGCGCATGAACGGATTTTGTTTGAGCAGATGCTGAATCGCCTCGAACAAAATGGCTCCACCCCGTCGCAGAAATTATTATTGCCGGAGACGATTGAACTCCCGCCCCGCGATGCACAATTTTTGCGTGAACAACTCGTCGCGCTGACGCGGCTCGGGGTTGGCTTGAGCGAGTTTGGCGAACGGACGTTTCTGCTGGACGCGCTGCCGCCGTTCGTGAAGGTGCCGGACACCCGCCGGTTTGTATTCGACCTCGTGGACGAATTGCGCGCGGCCGGCCGCGAGGTCAATCTGGCACGGCTCGGCGAGCACACCGTGGCGAAGACCGTCTGCCGCCACGCCGTGAAAGCCAATGACCCGCTCGGCGGGGCGGAGCTGGAAAACCTCGTGGAGGATCTGCGCCGTTGCGCAATGCCCTACACCTGCCCACACGGTCGACCGACCCTGATCGAGATGAACTATCGCGAGCTGGAAAAAAAGTTTGGGAGAACGCAGTGACCCATGGCCAATCCACTCTCAACTGAAGCTGATCCCGGGATCTGCCCCGCTTCGTCTGACAAAACTCCTTCCGGCGAGCACTGGCGGTATTGTCTGCAATGCGGGCATGAGCTGATCAATGAGAAGTGCAAACTGCGGTGTCCCCGCTGCCATTATTTCATGAGCTGCTCGGACTTCGATTTTGCGGTCTGATAAAAAATTCAGGACTGCGGCGATTTCAGTTTGTTCCTTGCGCGTGGCGCCGTAAAATCCCCGCGTGCTGGAAATTCTCACCCAACAACTCACTGCCGGACAATCCTTGTCGGCGGGGCAAGCGCGCCAGTCAGTCGAAAGCCTGACGGATGAATCCCTGCCAGCACTGGCGAAGGCGGAATTCCTCATCGCGCTCGCCCGGAAAGGGGAGACGCCGGAGGAAATCGCGGCCTTCGCCGACGCACTGCGTGAGAAATCCGTGCCGCCGCCGCTCGACGCCGAGACGCGCAGCCGGGAAATTCTCGACATCGTCGGCACCGGCGGCGACCGCTTGAGTACGTTCAATATTTCCACGACCGCCGCGATTCTGTGCGCCGCCGCCGGCGTGACCGTCGCCAAGCACGGCAACCGCGCCGTGACGTCCACCGTGGGCAGTGCGGATGTGATTGAAGCGCTTGGCATCCCGGTCAATTTATCACCGGCGGACGCCGCGCGGGCATTGAAAGAGCAGGGCTTTGCATTTTTCTTTGCACCTCATTTCCATCCGGCGTTCAAAAGCATCGCGCCGGCACGGAAACTGTGCGCGGAGCGCGGACAGCGGACCATTTTTAACATCCTTGGTCCGCTGCTGAATCCCGCGCGGCCGTCCGCCTCACTGGTGGGCGTACCGCGACCGGAACTATGCGAGCCGATGGCGCACGCGTTACAGATGCTCGGGGGGCGGCGCGGGATGGTGGTGTGCGGCGTGGCAGAAGGCAAACATCTCGATGAGCTGTCCTCGCTCGGGCCGACGCACCTCGCGGAATTTTATCACGAACGTGGTTTCACCACGTCGCTTTTGCCAGCAGAAAACTTCCCGTTCCTGCCGGCCACGCTGGCGGATTTAGAGGGCGGCGACCACCTGACCAACGCGGAAATCATTCGCCGCATCCTGCGGGGTACCGAGCGGGGTCCAAAACGCGATGCCGTTCTGCTCAATGCGGGGGCGGGCTTATTCGTGGCGGGAAAAGTCAGGTCGCTGGCGGAAGGGTGGGAACTGGCGGGCGAAACGATTGATTCCGGCGCGGCGGCAGCCAAACTCACGGCGCTGGCCGGCTAATTATTCCGGCACCTGACCGGCCTCGACGGCGGCGTAGTGCAGACCGAGGTTGTGCTGCGCGGTTTTATTGCCCTGGCGCGCGGCCTTGATAAACCATTTGACGGCTTCCTGAGTGTTTTGCCGGACACCCCGCCCCGTCTGGTAACACAGGCCAAGATTGCATTGCGCGTCGGCGAGCTCCTGTTCGGCCGCGAGCAGGTACCATTTGGCGGCCTCGGCAAAATCCTGCTCCACGACCTGACCCGCCTCAAAAAAAACACCAAGGTTGAATTGCGCCGCCGGATAACCGCGTTCCGCCGATTCGCGATACCATTTCACGGCCTCGGCGTAATTTTGCGGGACGCCCTGGCCGGTTTCGTACAGCATGCCCAGATTAAACTGCGCCGCCGGGTCGCCCTGTTCCGCCGCCTCGCGCAGCCATTTGGCCGCCTCGGTAAATTCCTGCGGCACGCCCTGGCCAATCCAGTAGCAGACCCCCAGATAACACTGTGCCACCGGATCGTTCTGATCCGCCGAACGGCGCAACCACTTGACGGCTTCCTGATGATTCTGGTCGACGCCCTGCCCGTTTTGATAGCAGACGCCGAGATAGCATTGCGCCTGCGCGTCGCCAGCCTGGGCGGCGGCCCGCATCGCTTCAAAATTGTCCCAAGATTTCCGGGTGATAGACATTGTTACCAGCCGTGGGAGAATAACTTCCGTCCCGCCGAAAACAAGCCGTGAATTCCCGGCCCCTTCATCCGGACCCTCATTTAAACCCAACGGGCCAACCGTTTAGCCGGAAGCTGACAATTATGATTACGCGTAGAATGGTTTTCACTTCCGCGGCGGCGGATTGACTGCTACAAACTCCGCATGGCAACACCATTAAAAATTGGTTTTCTCGGCGCGGGCAAAATGGCCACCGCGCTCGCCCGCGGTTTTGTGAACGCGAAGCTCGTGACCGCGAAACAACTGCTCGCCGCCGACCCGTTTGAGGCCGCGCGCCAGCATTTTACCGCCGAAACCGGTGCGAAAACGGCCGCGGCCAATCTGGAAGTTGCCCGAGCGGCGACGGTTTTGATTCTGGCCACCAAGCCGGATCAAGTCGCCGCCGCGCTCGCGGAAATTTCCGGAGCCATCACAAAACAGCACCTGATCATTTCCATCGCCGCCGGCGTCACGCTGGCGAAATTGGAAGGGGCCCTCCCTGCCGGGGCGCGCGTCATCCGCGTGATGCCGAACACGCCGGCACTCGTGGGCGACGGCGCGGCCGCATTTGCGCTGGGCAAAAGCGCGACGGCGGCGGACAGCGAGCTGGCGAAAAAACTCTTGTCCGCCGTCGGCCTTGCGCTGCCGGTGAAGGAAAGTCTGCTGGATGCCGTGACGGGTTTGAGCGGCAGCGGCCCGGCGTATGTGTATCAATTCATCGAGGCCTTAAGCGACGGCGGCGTGGCCGCCGGTCTGCCGCGCGATATCGCGACCCAACTGGCAGCACAAACCGTTTTGGGCGGCGCAAAAATGGTTTTGGAAACCGGCCAGCATCCCGGCGTACTGAAGGATCAGGTCACGAGTCCGGGCGGCACGACGATTGAAGGGTTACACGAACTGGAAAAAGGCAAACTGCGCGCCACCGTGATGAGCGCCGTCCGCGCCGCGACGGAGAAATCCAAGAAGCTGGGGCAGGGATGAAACATTTGTACCGGCACATTGAAGGCGTCACCGTCACGGCTCAATTCGCGCATCAAAAAACGTTCCGCTACCGGCTCGATATCGAGCTAGAAAACCCGGCACGCCGGACGCAGACGGCCTGTGTGGTCATGCAAAACCCCAGCTACGCCGGCGAGGACGTGGCGGACAAGTCCGTGCAGTTCATGGAAAAGAACGTGTTCCTCAGGCGTCTGCCGATGTTCAATGCCGTCCGGCGACTCATTGTCGTCAATCAGTTTGCGAAGATTCAAACGAATCTCTTTGAAGGGTTGCCGCACGAAATCGGACCGAAGAATAATGCGGCCATTAAATCGGCCCTGATGGAATCCTCGGTCATCATCATCGGCTGGGGTTCCGGGAATCGTTTTGAGGAGCGCAAAGCCTTTGTGATCGGCTTGCTGCGTCAATTGAAGGGCAAGCAGTTGTTCCAGACCCGGATGCATCCGTCCCGCGGCCGTTACGACGGTTTCATCCAGCCGTTTGTTTTCCCGCACGCGACAGCGGGCCAATAACATGGTTGCGCCGTCGCAAAATTTCTTCGTGTTCATCTGCACGTTTTTTGTTAAATTCCCGCGCCCATGAACGAGTGGAACATCCAGTCCCGCGCCCACGTCTGCGAGGCGTGCGCCCAGCCATTTACCGATAAGCAGGCCTATCACACGCTGCTGCTGGAGCTGGCGCCGGAGCTGCGCCGCTCGGACATCTGCGACCCGTGCTGGCAAAACCAATTTGCCGGCGATGCGCGCGGCCGCGCCGGTTTCATTTCGCACTGGCAGGGCATCTATGAAGTGCCGCCCGCGCAACCAGCCGAGGCCATCCAAAAAGAAACCGCCGAAACCATTCTGCGCAAGCTCGTCGAGCAAAACGACCCTCGCTACGCACCCGCCGCATACATCCTCGCCGTGATGCTGGAACGCAAACGGCTGCTCAAGGTGAAGGAGCAGATCACCCGCGACGGCAAACGCCTCTTCATTTACGAGCAACCCAAGACGGGGGATATCTTCACCATTGCCGATCCGGATTTGCATTTGAATCAACTCGAAGCCGTCCAGCGCGATGTGGCCCACTTGCTAGAGCACGGCTTGAATCCGCCCGCCGCGACCATTGAAGCGGCGGCGGCCCCGGAGCCGGTGGCGGCTGACAGTGAACCGGTGGCGGCGGCCGAGGAAACGACCACGCCCAACTAAATTCCCGTGTCCGATTTCGCCGAACTCCAAAGCCGCCTCGGCTACCTTTTCCGCGACGAATCTTTTCTGCGCCTCGCGCTCACGCATCCGTCCATCGCGCACGAGGCCAACGCCGCGACGGCGCACAACCAGCGGCTGGAATTTCTCGGCGACTCGGTGCTGGGGCTGGTCTTGACGCGCGCGCTGTTTGAAACCTTTCCCGCCGCGGACGAAGGCGCGCTCACCAAATCGCGCGCCAAGCTGGTGAATGCCGGCTCGCTGGCGGCGCACGGGCGCTCGCTCGGCCTCGGGGCGCATCTGATTTTAAGTCGCGGCGAGGAGAACACCGGCGGGCGGGAACGCGCGTCCGCGCTGGCGGACGCGTACGAGGCGCTCCTGGGTGCGGTGTTTCTCGATGGCGGATTTGAGGTGGCACGCGACTTTGTATTGCGCGAGTTCGCCGCAGATTTCAGCGCGCTGGCGGAATCGGCCGATATTGAGAACCCCAAGGGAGAGTTGCAGGAGCTGTTGCAATCGCGCTCCACCCACGCGCCGGAGTACGAATTTCTTTCCGCCAGCGGACCGGATCACGACCGGATGTTTGCCTGCGCCGTCCGTCATGACGGCACGGAACTCGCGCGCGGAACCGGCAAAAGCAAAAAGGCCGCCGAGAGCGCGGCGGCCGTGGCGGCGCTGGAAAAATTGCGCGCGGAACCGGCCTCGGGTTAAGCCAGCTTACTGTGGCTGCCGTCGCAGAACGCGCCGGTCTTGGAATGCTTACAGCCGCACCACGCGACTTTTTTCACCTCGGCCAGGTCCACCTTCAGCGGGGCAAAGCTGCTGCCCTTGTGCGAGCCGTCGCAGAACGGCTGGCCCTTGGATTTGCCGCAGGTACACCAATAGAAGCTGCCGGGCTTCATGTCCTGCACGTAGGGGAATTTTTGGGCGATGATCGGTTCACTCATGGGACTCTTTGTAGCCGCCTGCCGGAATTTGGCAACATAATTATCGGCGGCTGAGGCGGCGAGGCGCAGCTCCGAAACCCATCAACCCCGGCTCTGATACAGCGCGACCAGCGCCGCACCAATGGCCTGCGACATATCCCCCAGCATGGCGGGAACAACCTTGATCGTGTCACGCTGCTGCGCCCAGAGATACGGGCGCGCCGTCTCCTGAATGATGCGCACGTAACGCTCGCGGAACTCCGGCGTGGTGGTTTCATGATCCATCAAGCCGCCACCGATAACGACAATGCCCGGATCCAGCGCCATCACCAGATTCGCAACGTGCACCCCCATCACACGCGCCTGAAAATCAAAAATTTCCACGGCGAGCGGGTCCCCTTTTTGGGCACGACCCCGGAGGGAAAGGGATTTTTCCTTGGGTGTCGCGGAGGACCGGGCCAACTCGTGGTCGGGATACTTCAGCAATTTTTCCGCCAGGAGATGGGGCAGGCCGGAAATGGTGGTGTAAGCTTCCACGCAGCCCCAGTCGCGGCCGCAACCGCACGGCAACGGTTTGCTGGTGACGCCCAGCACATGAAGGGGCGTGGGCATATGGCCAGCTTCCATGCCGGCAATCGTGTCGCCGTCCAGCGAAAGCCCGTCCGTGCCAACAAAGGCTGCGCCCAGGCCGGAACCGGGCATGAGCATCATCACGGACGCCTTGGTGTTGCCCCGCGCAATTTTCGCCTCGGCAACACCGCCGTAATTCCCGTCATTCCCCACGACCAGCGGAATCGGGCGACCAGCTTGTTTGGCCAGCGCCGCCTCATAATCCGCGCACACGTCCCAGCCACAAAAACTGGCGGGCAGATTCGGCGATTTACCAAACACACCGTAACGTTCATACGGTCCGGGGATGGCCAAACCGACGCCGTGAACCTGCGACCATTGCAACTGATTCTGCGCAAGAAAATCGCTGATCCCATCAATCCAGCCGCTGATCACAGCCGCACGGCCATTTTCCGAACTGGTGGAGCGTTGCAGAAGTTTGGTGCTGACCGCTTCGCCATTTTCGCGGACGGCAGAAAACTTGGTGGTGGTTGCGCCGCTGTCCGTGCCGATGTAAATTTTTTGGTTCATGCGTGCCCGTTAAGTTGCGGACACGGCCGACAAAGGCAAGAAATATTCTCCCCAAACTGATGACGGCCTGAATTTTTGCACGAGAAAAGGCTGCATTCAAGGAGGCAACAACCCTTGGCGGAAGGGGCGGGGGCAACTTCGACCCAAGCGCTGGCAAAATGCGATACGGCATCGTTCACATCAAAAATAAACACGCTTGTTGAATATAATGCGCGTTTTGATTTTGGAGAATGTAACGTAATGACAGATCAATACATATGGTCGCCAATCACGCATCAACTTCGAACCCTGAATATAAAATGGATTCGTTTGGTCAAGCGGGTTCGGAAACGGAGTTCATCAGACGCACCACTCCTCCCGTCACCGGCCGGGTTCTGGTCATGGATGACGATAAAACGCTTCTGGAATTTGTGTCTATGGCTTTGGCGACAATCAAGGTCGACGTGGTGGCGGCAGACAATGGGCGGGAAGCCATGCGGCATTTTGATTTTGCCAGATCTATTGGCAGTCCATTCAAACTGGTGATATTGGATTTGGTCATTCCCAATGGTCAGGGGGGCGAAGAAACATTGCGCCAAATCCGGTTTGTAGACACCGAGGTCAAGGTCATCGTTTCCAGCGGATACTCCCATGTACTGGAGGTCACTCAATGCAAACATCATGGGTTTGATGGATCCCTTCCCAAACCCTATCGGGGTGCGGATTTGTTACGGGTGGCATTTGAGAACCTGCCACGAAAAAACGCTCAATAACGAAAAGTGGTGAATTGGTATAAACAACCAAATTCTTGTCAGGTGTTTGTCAGGTAAAAAACCCCGCTTCTGAGTTTTTTTATTTTTTGGAAACTCACAAAACCATTGTAAACATTGGCGGAAGGGGAGGGATTCGAACCCCCGGTAGCCTTACGACTACTTCTGATTTCGAGTCAGGTGCCTTTAACCACTCAGCCACCCTTCCACTATGTTGATTTAATTGGTTGAAATGCTGGTTTTCACATTTCTCAATTTGCTTTTTCTATACTGGTGTTCTATACTATACGCATGAAGACCAATTCATCGGATAATACAGACCCACGCTGGCAAAAAACGCCCGTGGCAAATCTGGTTCGCCACGTTCAATCAGGGAACTATTATGCGCGAATTCGCGTGCGCGGCAAGCTGATTTGGAAGTCGCTCAAAACTGACCGAATCAGCGTCGCCAAACTGAGGCTTGGCGATTTCCACAAAGAGGAGCGGCAACGCGCCGCAGCGCAGACGGCGGTTGCGCGGGGAAAAATGACTTTTGCCGAAGCCCTGCAAACCTATCGCGAGCGGCTAAACGGCGACCAGTCGCTCAAACAACGAAGCAAAGCATACCGGGAGGAACGAATTACGGCTTTGCTCAAATCCTGGCCCGATCTCAATCAGATGGATGTTGCCCAAATTTCCAAAGCCGATGGCTTGGCCTGGGCCGCGCGATTCGGGAAAACCGCCAGCCCGTCGGCATTCAACAATACCATCGGAACATTCAAGTTGGTTTTGGACATTGCGGTTGAAGCCGGTGCGCGTTACGACAATCCTGCCGTCCACATCAAACGAAAAAAAATCCGGCTGAAGCAATTGCAGCTTCCGAGTCAAAAGCAGTTCGTTGAATTGATCAACACCATGAGGAACGGGGATGGCGGCTGGGCGGAACGCTGCGCCGATCTCGTGGAATTTCTGGCATATAGCGGATGCCGAAAAGGTGAAGCTGCACGCGTTAATGGTCGGGACTGCGATTTTGAAAAGGGTGAAATTTCAGTTTTGGGCGATCCTGCTACCGGCACAAAGAATTGGGAAATTCGCCGCGTCCCCATGATTCCCGATATGCGCCGGCTGTTGCAGCGGCTGCAAACGGAGCGTGGCGAAACGGAATTTGCAAGCAAGCCAGTCATGCTGGTTCACGAATGTCAGGGTGCGATTGACACGGCCTGCACGAAGCTGGGTATCGTCCGTATCACGCATCATGATTTGCGCCACCTGTTCGCCACGCGGTGTATTGAATCGGGCGTGGACATCCCGACTGTCAGCCGCTGGCTCGGCCACAAGGATGGTGGCGCGCTGGCCATGAAAGTTTATGGACATCTACGCGACAGCCATTCCACTGCCATGGCGCAAAAAGTTCGCTTTCTTGAAAGTGAGCAAAACACGAACAGTGGTGAAACATCACAAGTTTCGGCATAAATCATTTTACCCCTGCTCCTTGTTGTCATGAATTTCTATTTTTTTTACCAATGCATCCTTCCCAGCCACCGAAGAATACCGGTCAAACACCGGCATGGGTTTGACGAACTCCACGGCGCGGTCTTGCAGTGCCAGTCCCAATTCACGCAGGTTTTTGCCCGTGATCAGCACCGTGCGTCTCAGGAATAACAGCGTGAGCGTGTCCAAACCTTCGCCCGCTTCAAATTTGATTAGTTCCAAATGGTGGTAGGGCAACAGGTAGAAACCTTTGGGGTCCAGTTCCAACCGCAAATTATCTGCTGGGACGTTACTACCGTTGACGCCTCGCTTGATGTTAAAACAAATGTTTTCAGTGCTCATACTCTCATGCCTTTGCTTTTTTGTTGGGTTTGTTTTGGCGGAATCGCAAGGTGCCGCCGGGTGGTTTCAGATTTTTGAACCGTTGGCTTGACCGCCTCGGTTGGGGTGATGGATTCAGTTTGCTTCGCGGTTTGCGATTGCCCGACCGCCGCATCTTGCCACAGAGCCTCGGCCAGCCGTTCTGGAAACTGGCGTTGTGCCTGTTGAACATTGAGGACGTAGGCAATTTCGCGGCCCCAAATCTTGGCCAACTCCTGGACAGAACTGGTTATATCCAGCGCCAATGTCCGGTGGCCGGAATGAGCGATGTTCTGGCGAAGCTGGATTTTATCCGCGGTGAAAATCTTCACGCCTTTGCGACCGCGCGAAATCGTGACATACCATTGCTGCTCGTTGGTAGCCGCTTTGACGGCGGAATCCGAGAACAGGACGTAATCCACGGTTTTGCCTTGAGCGGCGTAGGACGTGACGGCGTAGCCGCGCACGAACTGGCGGTAATTTTTTGGCAGAGTCCGCCCATCATTCAGGGTAATGAGTCCATCGGCGTGCATTTCCTTCACCGTCACCAGTTCGCCATTGGCAAGCCGACGCCCATCCTGACTTTGAGCATTGGCCTTGAGTTGCAGTCGGTCGCCACTGGACAGGGATAGTTCTTTTGGCTGGCAGACGGTGATTTTTTCCAATTCCTTGAACGGCACAGGCCGGATACGGTGGTCGGCTTCAATCAGCAGATGCTTGTCGGTTATGCCGCGCAGTTTTCCTGCACTGCCGGATTTGAAACCGGCCGTTGGCCGGTTGAATACCAAAACGGATTCCGGCTGATAAAACCGCTTGTCGCGTTTTTGCGCGTCGGTCAAATCCTGTCGTTCCAATGCCGTGACCATCGTTTCAGCTTCGCCGATTAACTTGCCTGCTTTCAGGCCGAGCCGAACTTGTTCATTAACCTTGTGAATCTCTGACCAGCTTTGTGACACGACCACGGTAGATTGCTGATTTTTGAAATGCTCCAGAAAATGTTCGGTTAATTTCTGCTGTTGATCTGCCAGCGAGCAAGGGACGATAGCTCCGTGTTTGTCCAGCCGGTCGAAGGATGCACCAAGTTTGCCCCGCTGTGCTTCATTCACGGCGAGCCGATATTGTTCCAGCCATTGACGTTCCGCATGAGTTTTTGCCGCGTTAGGATTTTGCCGACGGATGTTCGTCAGCTCCGCGAAACCCAGACCCGAATACTGTTCAATGGCGCGCAGGGCATCGGATGCCTCGACCGCTCCATGCTGATGCGTGTCGCCGGACAGAATGACCCGACCCTTGACCGTCTGAACGAGCGAGAGCAGTTCCAACATCTGTTGCCCGCCGATTTGTCCGGCCTCGTCCACCAGAACAATCGTCCCGCGTGTCAGGAAATTTTGCTTGAGCAAGGCACTGACGGTTTGTGCGCCGGAAAAGCCGTCTCGTTCCAAATCAGCGACCTGCTGGCGCTGCGGTGCGATGACTTGAACAACATGACCGGCTTGGTTGAGTCCGGCTTTGACTTCCCGCAGCGTAAAACTTTTGCCCGTCCCTGCACCGCCACGGAACAGGGTGACGAAATCACGCGAGGATAAAATGTGTTCGACGGCCTTGCGCTGTTCATCGTCCAGCGAACGGTTTGACGGCTGATAATTGGCTGCGAGCGGTTCGTATTGACGCATCTGGTGTTGGGCGAGTCGGACGATGTTAAACTCACGTTGAAAAACTTCGCGGGTGGTGATCTTGCCTTGGAATTGTTCGTCACGGAGATACTCACGTTTCCGGGTAGCCGCTTTAATTTCCGGCAGTGATATGGTTTGACCACGCGTATGTTCCAGCGCGTGACGCCAAAGTTCATGCTCATGGACGACCGAGCGACGTTCAAACAGATGTTGCTCCGCCCAACCCACCGCCTGTTCCGCTGTCATCTTCTGTGAAATTTCCGGTGAGCGCTGTTTGTCCAAGCGGCTGATTTGCCACCGTTCTTTCCATGACAGTTGTTGATTCCAGATGGATTGCAGTTTGACGATGCCGACATCCTTGATCTTCCGCGCCCGTTCCTTATGCGCGATGTTGGCCCGGATGACCTTGATGTTCTGATTGGCCTTGTCGGGTTCACGTTCCAAGAACTCTTTGGTCTTTTCATCAATCTCTCGGTGACGCTTGGAAAAACGGTCAATCAATTCCTTGCCAACCCCTACGATCTCAAAATCACCGCGCGGATTGTTTTTAATGCCATAGCCAATTTTTTGGAGTGATCTGACCAGTTCGTGATAATAGACATTCCTGACGAACTTCTGCGCCGCGACCATTTCACAGGCTTCCAGTGCTTTCCAACGGTCTTCAACGGCATCGCGTGTGGCATTGAACAGGATGCAATGGCTGTGCAAATGTGGATCCAATGCCCGTGACGTGTCATGCCGGAATACTGCCCCCACCACATTGCCCGTCACCCGATGCGCATATTGATTCTGCTTGCGAACCCGTGTGGCAGCGTAGGTTTGCAATTCACGCATGGCCACCTGAACCGCCTCATCATGGGCCTCGATGATCCGCTGGTCATTCCCCACCAGTGCCGCGATGGAAACCGATTTGGGCGGTGACAACGTGAAATCGTAAAACACCCGGCGATTGGCGGATTCATGGACGTTCCCATCTTTATCCACACTGACTCGTTTTGAATTCAGACGCGGTGTCAATTGCTCATCGGTTCGTGGATGAATGTTTCGGCACAGGTTCAGGAAATCCTTTTCAGTCGTGACTCCTGACAATCCCAATTCCCTTGCCCCTTCACCAATCCATTGACCGGAAACGCTGCGACCTTCCATGTAATAATCACCAACACCCAAGTGTTCGCGAAAATACGACTCCGCATTTCGCAAACTGTATTGGGCCTTCATCGTCAGCATGGTGGAAAGCTAAACCATGTCGGGTGCAATTATGCGCCATCGGTAGCGCAAAATGGATGGCAGGAAATGTTACCTGTTAATCGTATTGGAAATGGGACGCTGTTCTCCTTGCGAGTGCAAGGGGCAGCCGTAACAACGAAAACGTCAGACAAAAATCAAATGGTAGATGAATCGAAAATTATGAATACAACCATCGTAACCGCCGAGGCGAAAGCTCGCCTGACCGAAGCCGTCAAAAATTACACACCGCCCGCGCCGGAAAAATACCGCGCGTTGAACGAAGTCAAAGAGTCCATCATCGCGTTGCGTGAACGCAAAGCTTCGTATGAAACCATCCGTGTCATGTTGCATGAGAACGCCGGCATTGAGGTGTCGCACCAGACCGTCGCCCGGTATTGCCGCGAGGTGCTCGATTCAGGCAAGGCAAAGAAACCGCGCCGTCCCAAGACGCCACCGACCGAACCACCGGCAGCCGCCCAGGGGGAATTGGCAGCGCGAACACCGTTAAGTCAGTCACGGTCACGCGAACCGCGCATCACGCCTGCAAAAAATCTTTAGCGCAGCAGCGCAGGTGTCGCCCGTCGCGGCGACCGTAGAGCGACTCCAAAGCAATCCGCCCATCCTAAAAAGCAAAAGCCTTGGGGTTCAAGTCCGCGACCAACGCACGTTACACAGCCCTGTAACGCGCGCTCGTCGCGGACGGATCATGGAAAACGCAGTCGCGTTGCGCTTCCGTCTTGAGCTTGGCGTCGCCGCTCCGGCACGCGGCTTCACTCATGCCGTTCCACCGCGCCGCCTGCCGCTTACCGCCGCCAACTCAAGACCGAAGCAAGTGCAACGAAACGGCTCAAGAGTGTTTAATTGTATCAATTTGGATTGGAGTTCCATCAATGCCTGTTTAGCCTGATGAATATAATTTTATCAGCGAGCCGAAAATGACCGCAACCAGTCTCTCCATATCGCAGCTCGAATCTCATCTCTGGGAGTCGGCTAACATCCTGCGGGGGCCGGTGGACGCGGCGGATTTCAAAACCTACGTTTTCCCGCTGCTCTTCTTCAAGCGCATCTCCGATGTGCATGACGAGGAATACGCCGCCGCCCTGACCGAATCCGGCGGCGACGAGGAATATGCCAAGTGACCGGGTTCACTTTTCTGGTCCAGCCCATGAGTTAGTCCTGGGACATGGTTGAGTTTATGTTTTTGTTGTTTCTTTGTCCATCCCCAGCGTAGGGAG
>Ga0214172_1000219_pt1 | contig 29635 bp, 38 predicted proteins | sample TroBogEpilimnion_29_FD_153010 | JGI IMG/M metagenome (GOLD analysis project Ga0214172, IMG submission 153010) | Freshwater microbial communities from Trout Bog Lake, WI - 12JUL2007 epilimnion | ecosystem: Environmental > Aquatic > Freshwater > Lake > Epilimnion/Euphotic zone | place: Trout Bog...
TAGGTTCGCCTTTTCCTCTGGGTCGCTGACGAGCTTATCAATCATAAGCGAGTACGTCTCACTGTGAATCGACTCGTTAAATGACTGGTACGCATAGAACGACCGAGCCTCTGGAATCTGAACGTCGTTTGAAAAGTTCAAGTCGATATTTTCCATTACAATTCCATCCGAGGCGGCGAAGAACGCCAAGACGTGCTTGATGAAATGCTTCTCGGAATCATTGAGACGAGCCCAGTCTTTTAGGTCCCCACCCAAATCAATCTCCTCGACCGTCCAGAAACTTGCGATAGCTTTCTTATACAGAGCCCAAAGGTCAGGGTACCGGATAGGAAAGGTGGTGAAACGTGACGTTGAGGGGGTCAGAATAGGATCGAAGATCCTATTCGCCAGGTCCATTGTTACGTTAGCGTCCTATTTTTTTAAAGGGTCGCGTAGTGCTGACCAAGGGGTGTAAGTGTCCCGTCGAGTGCTATGAGTGCCCCGTTTCCTAGGTTAATATCCGTCGTCGGCCGCGTCTTCCAGCAGTAGCGCTCCACGTAGCTTCGGGAGTTCATGCCTGCGACGACTTCATCCATAAACGCTTGGATCTGAGCAACCGTGAACCGCTCGAACGAGGGCTGACCCGCCTTGCCCGCCTCCCAATCAGCGACGCACATTTCCGTGATCCAAATGGGCTTTTGGTACTTGGCGTAAATGTCGTCGATCCACTTGAGGAACCCGGCAGGGTCTGGAGGGGCGTACCAGTGAAGCGCGATGAAATCAGGCTGTAACCCTGCATTCGTGAGCGCCGTCCAAAGCGAGTCAAAGTAAGACGTCGTGGGAATGGACGGCTGTTGACCCGGAGGTGGTGCGTCCGGTTGCGTGTATGACGTCGCCAAGGGGCTCGTGTATGCCGCGACCGATCCGATGCGTAGACCCGTCGCCTTGAGTTGCGGCCACAGACTCACGATGGTCTCTATGCTTATGTTGGACTGAGCACCCGACTGGTTCCCGTCAGGCTCGTTGAACGCCAAGAGCTCCTTCGAACCTGCAGGTATCTGGTTCAGTCTCTGAGCGTCCGGAGCACCCCAGACCATGGGCGTGAAAGGCAAGTTCAGACCAGGTGAACCCGTCAGACCCCACGTATAGTACCATCCCAGGTTCAGGCTCTGCATTTGCGTATTAAATTGCGTGTTGCCCTTCAGGTCATACACGAACCCCTTCTTCGGTGAACCAGTGCTTGGAGCCGGGCTCGGGCTCGGGGACCCGAAGAACGACGGGGCAAAGGTGAAAGACGGCGGAGCCGCCTCAAAAGTCACGGGGCTCGGTGCAGGTGAAGGGCCGAAGACCGCCTCTGCTGGGATAGACGCGGATGGTGCCGGAGAAAACGCGGCCGGAACGACTCCGGCGAACGGGACGGGTGTGAGGAAGGTGGCATACACGAGCGGTGCAGGGGCCGGAGCGGGGGCCGGAACCGAGGCTTTTGGGACCGAAGGAACCGGAGGAGGAACCGTGATGGCGCTGACGGGGCTCGGGCTCGAAGTCAGAGTCTGGTCAGATTCGTACGTGAACGATTTTAGGAGCAAAATGATGATGCACACGATGACGACCGCTCCGGCAATGAGCTTCGGCTCCATTACATCTTACTGAGATTTTACATACGACTTCCATACGCTACTCTGCTGCTGGGATCCGGGAGTGGTCCACAAGGCCGAAGAGAACTTGTAACACGGACTCGAGTCCGTATCTTGGACGTTAATTTGACGCGAAAATCCTCCGCATGCTGAGTCGATGGTGCACGCCATTTGACACTCGCTCAAGGTCCCGGTCGCTATAGGGTTCCCACTGTTTCCGACCCACATGTTCGCCGGCGTGTATGTTCCTATGGAGGCGGTCGAAGAGCCCATGGTCACCGGTGCCGACCACACGACTGTCGGTGTTGAGTCAAACAACAGGACGTTCCCGTCGTTTTGAGGGCTCAACGTATACGGCCCGGTTCCAGCCCCCTTGGCCCCCGTGCTCCATATCGGCGTGACGCTATATGCCGACGCGAATATACCTATGGTTCCGTCATTCGTCAGATTCACGACGCCGTTGGTCACGGGTGCATTCGGACTGGCAAAGAGCTGCTGGGTCTTGTTTTTCGTGATGGAAATGATACCGTATTGGAAAGTGAACTGCGTTGATCCGTCGGGGCTATAGATGCTTTGACCGTCGTTCAGGGAGTTTCCGCTTGTAAGAGACGTCGGGCCCGGGGCGGTACCTGATACGGCTGGACCGGGTGCTGCTGCCGCCGTTGCAGGCACAGGTGCGGGAGGTGGAGCTGCTGCGGCTGGAGTTCCCACCGCCCCGCCCCCACCGCCTCCGGGTGCTGCACAGCTCTTATCATCCGGGACCGGAATGATGTTCGCGAGGTACACGATAATCGCCAGTGTGCATAGCACGCCGACCAGGAGTGCCACGACGGGGGACACCATTCTGATATAAGGAAACAAAAAGTTATAGATATTAATGGACGAAATTGTGAAGAGGCTTGCGCTCCGCATCAAGCTTCGCAACCTTTCGGGGTCGGTCGTACACCACGTTGCGCTTCTCAAGAGAGCCCTTGAACATCAAGGCTATGAGGCCCTGATGGTCAAGGGGTACTGTGTAATACCGGAAACGAAGGAGGCTTGTGAACACTACTGGGTCCGCGTTGGTGAGCTTGACCTTGACGTTGGCTTTACCGTCGCACGGCTTCGGAACCCTGAGCTCATGGCTCTGAGTCCTTTACTACTGGAAACTCTTCCTGATGGTCTGAACCGGTCTGATACGGAGGAGATTCTGATTCGGGAGGAGAACTCCCGTCTTTTTGACCTTTACCAATCAGACCCCAAAGCGTTTTGGCGCGAGGCTCCGAGAGACGTTGCAACCTTTTCGGATAAGTGAAAATCTCCGATTCGTCTATGGATTTCCCGCGCCGAGGTGTGAGAGCCGCGGCCAAGTTCAAAAAGCTCATACTGCTCTTCTGCTCGACTTGGGCCTCTCCAAACGCCAAAAAGTTTGTTAGCTTTCGTTCTATAGGGTTTGCCTGTTCGAGTGCGGCGTTGAACTCCCCGAAGCACTCCTGTAGGAACGCCTGACCCTCCGTGGCACGCTGAGACCTGTCGATACTCAACTCCTTGGATATCTTGAGTGCCAAGCGCTTCATCAAGATGGACGAGCGCAGAGCATTCGACATTTTTTCGTTGAGTTTCAAGTACAGCTGCACAGACCCGAGGACACCCGTCCCGGCTGAAAGGACGGCGTTCAAGATACTGACGAAGCGCTGACTCAGAAAGTCGTTCAGGGATATAGCGCACAGAGCGTTTATCGCCGATACGACGAGGATGGGGATGTTGAACCTCGATGAAAGTTTGTGATAGTACACATAGTCTTTATTGAAATATGCAGAGTACAGGTTACACTGCTTCTCTATTTTCGACAGGAATTCTTCCTCCTTGTCGTGCCACGGGTCGTCTCGCATCTTATAGTTGGACTAGAAAAATTTAGAATCCGCGTCAATTTCGACGAGCGCCGTGATGCGTCCCGGAAGTCTTGTCTTGACACCCTTGTAAATCATATTGAATATGGGGTTTGTGTTTGTGACGCGGATCTTTTCGAGGAGGTTCTTGTCGGGCCGAATCTCGACCATGAGCTTCATGAGGTGAATAGCCATCTCAGAGTTGAGCTTCGACAGAGGCACGTCTTTCAAGTTGAGCTCGACAATCTCTCTGAGGTTGTGCTTTTCCACGTACTCGTCAAGCTGACGAATGACGGGTTCAACCTCCTTCATAAACTTTTGCGTCTCTTCTGGAGTTTTGGGCTGTCGCTCAATGTAACGAGCGCCCAAAAATTCAATGTACAGGTGCGACCCTTGGGGGTAAAACACCAAGAGATCAGCCATACCTCTTTGACGTCTGCAGCTTTTATATAAATTCGATAATATCGCGAACATAACTCGGCAAAATGAGGCTGATGGGCCGATAGAAACTCCTCACAAGAAAGCCAGTGTTTTTAAAGTATATTTTGTCCAAAAGCGCGTCATCTTTCGTGTACTCAAAGACTTCGAGGATGAGATGCGTAATCTGCCGGACCTCATGACACCACGGGCTCGCTCCCGAGAGGTCTACCGTAATCTCCATAGACCGGGACTTTATACGCAAATCGTGAATGATATCCTCGAGGTCTTCAAGTGTCGTCGTGAAGTAATTCTTGACCACAATAGTGACATGGGCCCGAAGGTTTTCGTCCCACGTCCAAGACATGTACTCGCCAATGTCAGGCATAATTGTCCTGGATATTTTCTGTTATGAAATTATAATGCACGAAGCCATAAAGACCCTCGGCATTGCCTGGGTCGGCGTCTTGTGCTTCGTGTTTGCTTTTTTCGTGTCTTCGGCCCTGGACAGAGTAACCCCCGATCTTGACGCGACCAAGCCCAAGTGGCGCACCTTTCTCGAGGTGTGCGTTCAGTTTGGTATCATAGGTGTCATAGTCTATTGGTCCCGAGTTTTTATAAAAAATATCCCCTTCCCTCTGCACGGTTGGTACGGCTACGAGCACTCGTCGTTGGGTGAACTACGCAGTTTGCCCCTCATGGTCTTCATCTTCATGTTCTTCCAGCGTCGAACGCAAGACAAGATGCGACACCTTATGGGCCTCAGGACGTAGACGCACCTCGGACCACGACCACACAGGTCTCTTGCGCCGACACGCTGGCGCGCGGTACACGAGCCGAGTGTTGTCAGAGTGCCACAGGACCCCACGCACAAGCGTCTTTGGAAGACCCAAACTCTTTGAAATACGCTTGACGGTCACGGGTCCCTTTTGTTTCAGAAACTCAAGCACTCGCAGGTCCGCCATCTGGAAAATACACTCCCAAAAGCTTTAACTTTTCGTGGTACTCGGAGTTTTCACCCTTGCCCGGAATATCTGACGCTCGGTTCCTGATTGCTTCGACCTCGAGCCGGGACAGGGTCACTGCACCGACCCGAAAGTCCTCGAACGCCTCACACGTCACGGGGACGATGGGCCGGACAAGCTCGTACACCTGGGACGCAACGTCCCGAATCTCCTTTTGGGCATGATCCTCCATGCGCAAGGCGAGGAAGTGCAACAGGTTGTGAAGATCAATTTTCCAGTAAAATTCAGTGAATGTACACTGGGGCAGGTGGGCCCGGGCCAACTCACGGGACACACCCTTCTCCAAAAGCTCATCGTACACGTGGAACGCAAAGTCGCACGAGGCCTTTTGCTTTTGAAGGAGGTTTCCACCGGTCGCCCCAAACGGCTCTTCTCCCCCCTGACCCCGACTCTGACTCTGCTTCCGAAGCTCGTCAGGCAAGAAAAACTCGTCGGGGATGACAGAGTACCGAGCACTCATCTCGTTGACCGAGGCCGTGCGGTGCCGAAGCCACTGACGAGCGACATAGATGGGTGCGCGAATATGAAACTTGAATTCAACCATCTCAAACGGCGTCGTGTGCTTGTGCCGCATGAGGTACCTGATAAGTGCGCGGTCGTCACTCACGCTCTTCGTGCCTGCGCCATACGAAACGCGGGCAGATTGGACGATAGACTCGTCCGAGCCCATGTGATCAACGAGGCGAACGAAGCTCATTTTTTCTGTTGTTATTACGCGGGCTCCTTTTAACACTCTTTCGCAAAGAGTACCTGTGTCCACGCACGATGGACGCCCACTTCTTCTTGGCAATCTTCCCCCGTGCTTTAGGCACGCCCCGTGTCCATTCGGCCCCGAGTTTACGCATGATGTACGTACTTATAGGCATTTCGTTCCGTTTTCTGAGCAAGTTCAGGTTGATGCCATATTGCCACAGGGTCACGCCCGCGGCGCGCGCTGCCCGAACCCCGTAGCTGCGCAGACGCTTCCCGAGCCCTTTCTTGCGGTCTTCGACGTGCGTGTACCCGTACGAAAGTTCAACACCCCGATTGTTGTTTGACGGAGTGAAATTTACATACGTCCCATTTGACCCTGGTCTGTAACGCAGGGTCACACCGTTTGTGCCCACATGAAACTTCAAGTTCTTGTTGTTTTTGGTAATTTCAGCGAGGTGGTTCACGAATCGATTGAATGGGCGATTGTTCATTATTAGTATACAAAGAGATCTTTCGAACCATGAACAAATGGTTCGAAAGCTCTCCCAGCAGGGTTTGAACCTGCGACACTCAGGTTAACAGCCTGATGCTCTACCAACTGAGCTATAGGAGAAGGGGCGGAACGAACAAGTTTCGTCCCTTTCCGACCTGCCGGAATCGAACCAGCGACCGCAGGATCTCTTTAGCCAACTACAGTCCCACGCTCTACCAACTGAGCTAAGGTCGGACGGAGGAGCCTTTTAAGGACGTGCTCAGGTCCAAGTGTCCCTGGCGGGGGTCGAACCCGCGACTTCGGGCTATCCTAGTCAGTTCCGAAGGAACAAGTGCTGTGCACTTGGGACATAAGACCCGCACTCTGACCAACTGAGTTACAGGGACGACTACATCGTGAATATCTTACACGCGCTTATGATGTGCTGCCGGCACCCCGGACAAGCCGTCTTGTCCCGAGTGTTTGCCCAGCAGCGCTCACACATCACGTGACCACATGGGTTCATACACAGGTCAACAAGTCGTTCCATACACACAAAACAAGTAAACTTATCGTACCTTTCAGCGTTCGTCTCCGATAGTACCTTCTTCATCGCCTCGACCCTCCCCGCCACCTCCCCCACCTTCCGCTTCAGCTCCTCAAACCCCTCATCAGTCTGGTAGTCGTCTAATATAGTTTCGAGTCGCTCCTTTAAGCCTGGAGTATTAAGAGTCTCAATCATTATTTCAAGATGTGAAATTTCCTTCATTTTTTCATTCAATTCTGCAGTGAGCTTCTTTTGTTCGTTGAGGTTCTGTACGTACTGTTTCTTGTAGGACGCCAGAAGAGCCTCAAAGTCTTTCCAGCTCTGGTCAAGTTCGCACGGTATCACGGGAATGTCGGGGGCCTCGTGTCGGCTTCCAAGAGGCGCAAACCCGCCCCCGAGCGCCTCGAGCGTCATTTCCAACATCGCCTGGGTCGGGTTGATATATGCAAACCCACTCATCTCTACTGTACAAACAGACTAAACCTTTAAAAAAATTCCGCAGTACTAGTATATGGCTGACGCTGTCCTCCTGATCGTTATGGCGATGGCCCTCATTCTCTTTAGCATTCAGGAATTCCTGGACCCTTTGAAGCGTCAAACTTGGTCCGTCATGACCCGGGCTCTGATCATGGGTCTCATAGGCATGTACCTTGCGTATTTGTATCAGGAAATGGGGAGCGCCGGGGCGCCCTCTATGAGCGGCGGCTACGTACCCATGTGAAGCACCCCCCAGGCCGCGTCTTTGGCCGCATGTGCTCGAGGAACTTATCCACGAGCGGAGTCGAGACTTTGGGGAATTCAGGAACAAAACCAAGCACAGACTGAATATCTTCAGTGTTGAGTTCAAAGTTTTTCCAGAGGTACTCGATAGACTCGAAAACGTTATCAATCTTTTCCATTTTGATAAGACGAGCATACCGGCGCATCTGAATGTCCCTGACTGTATTCAAAGTGTTTTCTATACTTGTTCCAGGACCCAGACGCGTGGACACCTCTTTGACAAGGCTCGGTCCTGTCATCTCGAAACGCTCAACGAGATCGTCCATTTATTTTGCTATATACTATTATATGGCAAACCTTAACACGCTTTTCCTAGGCGTTCTGGTCCTGCTCCTCGCCACCCTGTCTGTGTTTAGCGGTATGGAGTCGCGCAAGACGCCGCCGACCTACACAGGCCAGGGCTATTTCGCCATTCTGTTTGCAGCTGGCGCTATAGGTCTCGTTCTATATAAAATGAGGACGCCCTAAAAGGCTAATGAGGCACCTCGTCGGTTTCATCACCGGCGTTTGGATCTCGAAAACAACCCACCTCCAAAACATCATGAATCGAATCGCTGAAAGGTGCGAGTTTACAGTTGTTGCTCGGGCCTTTCACCAATTTGAACCTCACGGGGCCACGGGTGTGCTTGTGTTGGCCGAGAGCCATTTCAGTGCACACACGTATCCTGAAGATAACAAGGTCTACATTGATGTTTTTTGTTGTAGCCCCAATTTCGATCCGGAATTCTGTGCAAGAATCATCGAGCAAGAGTTTTGTGCGGATGATGGGGTCTGGAAGGTTGTGAAGCGCTAAGCGCACTTACCCTGGGAAGCGCCGGCTGCAAGGGTCGTGGCACTCGTTGAGCACATGCCACTCGTACATTCTGATCCAGAATTGCACAGACACCCCTTTTCCTTGTTCGTACCGACACCTGCAGTCCCTCCGGCACAGCTTCGGATGTGAATAGACGCCTTGGGTCTCAAAACGCCACCAAGAACTCCACCAACAATGGCCAAAATAACAACCAGACCTATGATCCACCACTTGTACTTGGCCCAAAAGCCCACTTGATTTGCGTTTACAGGCTGATTCGCCTGTTTAAAAAGCGCTTCGGCCCGCGTCGGCGGCGGGGCGTTCATCTCTTTCTATTCACATCATAAATAAGTCTCTGACCCAAAAGTCCTCGAACGACTTTTGGGCCTGAGGCCCGGGCCGAGGCCCGGCAGACCGTTTTTACAAGGGGACGTTTAGTTGCTGAACGCCAGACCGCCCATGCCAGACTGGATGCGCAGGATGTTGTAGTTCACAGCGAACATCTTCTGCAGGCTGCTCGGGTTGATGGTCTTCATGTTGATAGCCACCTGGGCGTTATCAATGCGAGAGAAGTTGCAAGTGCCGGTCGGCTGGTGCTCCTCGGGCTGCAGCGCGAAGCTGTAGCAGTAGATGCCCGGGTACGGGGTACCGGTATGGTACACGTACGGCTGGTACACGTTGAAGTACTTGCCCAGCTGCTCCTTGAAGCGGTCCTGGCCGTTCAGGATCACCTTGAAGTTCTGCAGAGGACCGACCTCGTAGCCAGAAGCGGCGGAGCCCTCCTCAATCCAGAAGACGTTGGAGGTGACAGCCTGGCCAGCGTAGCCACCGACGTTGGAGAACAGGTGGGGAGCGCCCGCCACGTGAGGCAGCACGGAGCCCAGCACAGCCGGGGACACGTTGCAGGTCACGTTCACGTTGGCCGTGTTGGAGCTGAAGTTCCACATGGCGTTCAGGTTGGTCGTGGCGCTGGTGGTGCCGTTCTGGTAGCACCAGATCAGCTCCTTCACCGGGTGGTTGAAGGACAGACGCACGGTGGAGCTGGTCGAGGACAGGGCATCACCGCCGGTGTGCTGCACCTGCTCAATCAGGTACTCGTGGCCCTTCTGGGCGAAGCGGCGGCGCTCCTCAGTGTCCAGGTACACGTAGTTGGCCCACACCTCGAAGGTCGGGCTGGAACCGAAGTAGCTCTGGATGTAGGGGGTCAGGTCAAAGTCCAGACGCACCTCGTGGTACTGCAGAGCAATCAGGGGCAGGTACAGGCCCGGGTTGCGGTTGAAGAAGAACAGCAGAGGCAGGTACACGTAGGTCTTGTTGGTGGTGGAGTCGGACACCGGCTGGGGAGAGCTGGTCAGCTTGCCATAGGCAATCTTGTCAGACTCACCCAGGAACACCTCGGCGTACAGACGGAACCAGGTCTGGTAGTGCTTGTCGATGCGCTGGCCACCGATGGTCAGCTCAACAGCCGCCACGGCACGCTCAGCCATCCAGCAAGAGTCGAAGTTGGCGTTGGTCGACGTGCAGTTGGAGCCGTTCTGGATGCTCGCCAGCAGAGCCACGTACATGTTGCCGACCAGGTCACCGTTACGGGCGATGGTCACGGACACGCGGCCAGAGTTGGTCGCGGTACCGTTCACCGTCTGCTGGATGTTCTCCATCGCAAAGTTGGTGTGGCGCTTGTACACAGCCTGGAAAAAGGTCACCTTGGGCTGACCTGTCAGATAAACGTCCTGAGCGCCGTAAGCAACCAGTTGCATAAGGCCACCTGCCATGATCGCTTGGTATTAGTACCCAAGAAAATAATCGGGCTAAAAACTCACGTCTAGTTCGAGAAGGCAAGACCCCCGAGGCCCGATGCGATACGGAGCACGTTGTAGTTGACCGCGAACATCTGCTGCAGAAGGTTCGAGGGCATACCCGTCTTGAGGCTCACGGCAACCTGGGCCATGTCGATGCGGCTAAAGTTGCACGCACCGCTCGGCTGGTGCTCCTCGGGCTTGAGGGCGAACGAGTACACGTAGATGCCCGGGTACGGAGCACCGGAGTGGTACTGGAAGGGCTGCCACTGGTTAAAGTACTTGCCGTACTGCTCGGCGGCACGCTCCGTGCCGTTCAGCAGAATCTTAAACTTGTGGAGCGGGCCAACCTCGTAGCCGAAGCTGACGTTTGTCGAGACGTTCGCCAGACCCGACTCGATCCAAAAGACGTTGCCCGAAACAACGTTGGACTGGAGGGACAAGGACGAGCCGGCGACCAGGGTCGAACCGGACACGACACCCGAGGCGGTCGTCGCCGTGAGGTACAGGTTGGACGAAAGAACCGGGGCGACCCAGAGCCGGGGCACGCCAATCTGGTTCGGCATCGGTACGGTGCTCGTCTGGGCAATCTTGTTCGGGTCGATGGTCACGTTCACATTGGACGTGCTGGAGCTGAAGTTCCACAGAGCGTTGCGGTTCGTGATGGGTGCCGGGTCCTGATAGCACCAAATGAGCTCCTTGACGGGGTGGTTGAACTGGAGACGGACGACGGCCGGAGCGTTCTCGCTTGACCCGGTGATGGGCTCGCCGTTCCCAACCTTCTGGACCTGCTCGATGAGGTACTCGTGGTTGTTCTTGGAGAAACGGCCCCGCTCAGACTCCTCGAGGTACATGTAGTTGGCCCAGACCTCGATGGGATTCGAGCCAAAATAGCTTGAAAAGTAATTGGTCAGAGTGAAATCGATACGGACCTCGTGGTACTGGAGGGCAATAAGCGGCAGGGCCAGACCCGGATTCCGGTTGAAAAAGAAGAGGAGCGGCAGGTACACCCGGCCCAGGCTCGAGCCCGTGTTATTGGGCATGGCCAAAGAGGTCAGACGGCCCCACTCCAGCTTCTTCGTGTCGTTCAGGAACACCTCGGCGTACAGACGGAACCACAGCTGATAGTGCTTATCGATGAGCTGACCGCCGATGAAGAGCTCGATGGTCGAAAAGGCACGTTCGGCGGCCCAGCACATATCGGCCCCAGTGTTGTTGGAAGTCAGCTGAGCTGCAGAAGAGGTGGTCGGCACCAGAGAGACCCACATATCACCGACCAGGTCACCGGAGCGGCTCAGGGTCACGGACAGGAGGCCACCGTTCCCGCCGGCACCCTGCACCGTCTGCTGAACAGCCTCCATGGCAAAGTTGGTGTGACGCTTGTATGCGGCTTGGAAGTACGTCACCTTGGGCTGGCCGGACAGGTACACGTCTTGGGCCCCGAAGGCGACCAGTTGCATAAGAGCGCCACCAGGCATTTTACTATTGAGTGCGAAAATATTCAGGGCGAATTTTCTACTCGAATAGTACCAATGTCTCAGTCACGGACCAAGCTTCCCCCGCCCCCGGAGGATGAGGAGCTCGATATGGGAGAGGATGAGGAGTTTGAGGACGAGGGTATGGACATGTTCGATGCCCTCGGGTCCCTCCTTGCGACCGAGGAGGGTGAGACGATAGCCACCAGCCTCGCGTCCCTGAAGGATTCGACTGAGAAGATTGCCCTGAGCCTGGAGATGCAGAATAAGATCCTGGTCAAGTTGTTGTCTGCGGTCCAGAAGTTTACCCCGTGCACGTGCCCCACGTCAGCGCCCGCCGAAGCCGCTTAAAAAATTCGCTGCCTTTTGTAGCATGACGACAAAGACTAACACCGCCAACAAGAAGAATGCTGAACAGACGACGAGTGCATACCAGAAGGAGATTAACTCGTGGTCCGCCGGTGATTTGGAAGAGAAGCTCACAGAGTGTGAAAAGAACCTTCATCTCGATTTGAACACGTCAGATAGACGTACAGATATTTACAGGGTTTTGGCTGAAAAATGGCTCCCTGCAACTCCAGGCCGGGACTCTCAGGGCCTTCCTATCGACATTGACAAGCAAGACCTCGAGCGTATGCTCGTGAACAAGCGCCGCGTCGTGGACATTTGTGGATACATGCTCGCTCGGGCCGATTTGCTCGAAATTTCTAAAAACGAGACGACTGATGTGAATGGAGACAAGATGACTCTCGAGCGCCGCATCAAGCGCTTCAAGGAGTGTTACAAGAAAGTCGTGCACAAGTTCATTTCAAACGATGAGGAGTACAAGATGTTCAACCAGCCCTTGGCCGAAAACCCTGACGTGGACTTTGATATAGGGGAGGCGGCCAGTTCGTACCAGAACCTTTTGATTTACTTGTTGCGTCAGGCGTATAAGCACGGGTACCGCCGGTATCGCGATCAGTGCTGCAAAGAGATTCGAAACACGCGGGCCTGGAAGCCAGTCAAGGAAATCAAGGACTTTGTGTACGATGAGACCCAGAAGGAGGACAATGCCGAGATGTGGATGAACTTGACAAACCGTGGAAACATGGCCAATGACGTCATCCGGCACTTGTCCAACTGCAAGGATATCCAGTTTGCCGAGATTAAGAAGGATCGTCACGTGTGGTCCTTCCAGAACGGGCTCTTGGATGCTCGACAGATTGGAGAGTTCAAGTTTACTTTTTACGAGTACACGTCCAAGGAGTTTGCGGACCTCGAGCCCTCGCTCGTGTCGTGCAAGTACTTTGACCAGCCCTTTGACCCGTACGATGACATTGATGACTGGTACAACATTCCAACGCCCCATATGCAGTCCGTGCTGGACTACCAGCGGTTCGAAGAGTCTGTGTCGCGCTGGATCTACGTGTTCATGGGCCGTTTGTGCTTTGACGTCAACGAGCTGGATGGATGGCAGGTTATCCCCTTCCTCAAGGGTATTGCGCGCTCAGGCAAGTCGACGCTCATCACCAAAGTGGCCCGCAAGTTTTACGAGTGCGAGGACGTGTCGACCCTCTCAAACAACATCGAGAAGAAGTTTGGTCTCTCAAGCATCTACAAAGGGTTCATGTTCATTAGCCCCGAGATTAAGGGTGACTTGCAACTCGAGCAGGCTGAGTTTCAGTCGCTCGTGTCTGGTGAGGACGTGTCCGTGGCTCGGAAGAATGAGACGGCCCTGAGCGTTCAGTGGAAGACGCCTGGTATCCTCGGTGGAAACGAGGTGCCCAACTGGAAGGACAACTCCGGGTCTATCCTTCGGCGTCTGGCGACTGTGAATTTCAATCGTCAAATTGCCGAGGACGTGGCAGACCCGCACCTGGATGAGAAGCTCGACTCGGAGCTCCCGGCGATCCTGTGCAAGTGCCTGAGGGCCTACCTGGACTACGCGTCAAAGTACGCCGACAAGGACATCTGGAACGTGCTACCCAAGTACTTCAAGCAAGTCCAGAACCAAGTGGCGACCGTCACAAACTCTCTGCAGCACTTCCTGTGCTCGGAAAAGTTCAAGTTTGCTCCGGACCTCTTTGTGCCCCAGAAGATCTTCGTCGAGCGGTTCAACCAACACTGTCGCGAGAACAACTTGGGCACCTTCAAGTTCAACCAGGACTTTTACGCTGGTCCTTTCAGTTCGCGTGAGCTCGAGGTCAAGATAGACTCGCGCGTCTACAACGGCCAAGCCTTTTCGACACAGCCTTTCATCTGCGGTCTTGACTTCAAGAATGACTAAAAAATAAAATGTACTTTTTGTAATAGGAATGAACAACGCAGCCGCCCGAAAGATCCAGGAGATGTTCCGGCGGAAGCTTATCTTTACAAATAACCAAAAAGCCTATAAGCTGTCCAAGTCGGTCATCACGGCCAAGATTGTGTCGTTCAAATTGCCGACCAACTGGCGCGCCGTTTTTGCGTCAGAACCAAAGGGCTTCACAGAGATTGTCGGGTACAGGGGCCAAAGTCCGGTCATACGGTGGGCCGACGGGCGTTGGCTCGGTGAGCCCACGGGCATCACGAAACTCGTGGCCAAGTATCGCGCCGTCACCATCGTCTTGTCCGATAAAGGATTTGACGTGCTCGGTGCGGGAAACTACGAGCAGGCCCTGCTTGCCATTGTCAAGAGTGGGTGGGCCCCTAAGATTCTGCTCAAGGCGCCGCCAAAGTACACGAAGATTGACGGCATGTTCCACGTCAACAGACGCTTTGAACTCAAGGAACTTGCGTATTGGCTCCGTACGCTCCCAGACAGTATACTCGAGTCTGTTCGGGCGAGCGGAAAAGAGACTGGGATCGGTGGCGTTCCCGCTGTGGTTCTGAAACTCAAGAAACCCAAGTGGACGTACCAGTTTTTCGAGAATGGCACGGTCCTTTGGTCTGGGATAAAGGACCCTAAAGACGTCGAGATGCCCAAGGAGCTCGTGAAACAGTTCCTGAGCCCGACGTACGGTATCGCACCCGCCTTTGTGTTCAACTTGAAGCAACGGGTCATGCTCACGAGACCGCGCCGTACAGAAAACGCCACGGGCCGGCTTGCCGAGCGATACAAGCTCGCAGGGACGTGGAACAAGCTTCGGCCAGCCCCTGAAGGGTACTATATCCGCCCTGGAACGGATGGGAAGCCGCGTCTGTACCCGTGGGTCCTGTTCGAGGAGCGGGGTGGGGCCACCTACGGGCCTTTCGGTGGGAACATCACGAGCATGATGGTTCCTATTCGGCAACTGAACCTCAAGGCGGTTGCGCCCAAGGTGCTCGAGGCGTTCAAAAAGGCCGGGAAGCCCATCCCTGCAGCGACGGCCAAGGTGTTTGCAAACGCGGGTCACCCCCTTAAAGAGCCTAATGAGAACACGAAGAAGGAGACGGCCCTGAAAAACCGGAGAGCCCCAAGCTGGAACGCAACCAAGCCTGGGTTCTACGTCCGCCCGGGACCAGGCAAGCAACCATACTGGTTCAAGGTCCCTGAAGGTCTCGCGTCTGGTCGAAAGACCGTGATAAAGACGTACGCGGACGCGGGACGAAACATTCCCAAGGCGGTTCGCGAGATATTTAAGATTGGAAATAACGTCAAGACGGCGGGGGCCGGTGGTGGTGCTCACGTGGTCAAGATGGGTCTGAATGGGATCCTACGCATCAACAACAGACAAGCCACCCGTCTGACCAAGGCGGAGCTCCTTGCGATAGCACGTAACCTGAACATTGCACAGGCAACGAACAAGATGGCACCAGGCGCACTCATTGCACTCATTCAACGCAAGACGGGTGAACACAGACCAAACAGGACGTTCGACGTATTTGTGAATGGAATGTATTACAAGATTCTCAATAACGGCCGGGTCGCACGGACGACGAGCGAGGGTATTCAGACGCAGAGGGCATGGGCGACGCTCGGAGCCGAGGAACGGAATAAGATTGCCAAGGCGGTCATCCCTTCACAGTACCACGCCGAGTACAACAACATGCCCCTTGCAAATAGGTTCGAGGCGGTTCGGACCTTTGCTATGGGGAACCGTATGACCAAGGCTGAGGCAAAGGCCAAGACGAACGCAAACGCCGCGGCGCGCGCCAAGGCTGTAGCCGCCAAGGCCAAGGCGAACGCCGAGGCAGCCACCAAAGCGAACGCAGAGGCGAACAATTTCGAACTCGAATTGACGTATGCCATGTACCTGTCCCAGAACCTCGGGAACCTGTACAAGAAGGGCAACGAAAAGGCGTTCATAAACGCATACAAGAAACTGCCCAAGGGTGCGCGGGGCAAGCCACTCAAGCCAGCCGTGAACAAGGCGTACAGGGCGTTCATCAAGAACCTCAAGACTCGGAGAGCAAACGAAGGACCACGGAACGCGTACCGCAAGGCAATTCCAGTTCCAAATTGGATGCCGGCCAACAAGGTGAATGCGTACAAGACCCTCGTGACCAACCTGGCGTTCCAGAAGCCCAAACCCAAGGTGGCCAATTTCAAGGCGGCCGTGAAGACGTGGCTGAACACTCAGGTGCCCCAGAGCCCTGCACGGGCAGCGCGTCAGGTGGAGAATGCCATCACGGGCGAGAAACGCATCATCCCTGCATACGTTCCCAAGAAGCGCACGTCACCTGTCATACCAAAGCCGCCGGCGGTCCCGAAGAAAGCTCCGAAAGAGCCCAAGGTTCGGAACCCTGTATACTCCCCCATGAGTCTCAACATGATAACAAACACGATGAACAGGTACAAGTTGAATTATCGCAGACAAAAGGGATGGACGGTTCAAGAGTTTGTGAATGCGATTAAAAAGAAGAACAAGTCCGTGAATGAGAGTGCACTCAGGGCCTTGTGGAACGCAGAGGTGGTGCGTAAAGCGCGTACGACGGGTGCGGCGGGGCGGGTCAAGAGGTAGAGAGACCAGTTCCGCAGGAACTGAGATCCTAGGACGGACAGTCGACCTTCGGCCGACTGGACTAGATACACTTCAACACATCAAACACCTTGTAGAGCATGTTGTACAACTCAATTTTGTTTTGAATTTGTGAGGGGCGAATAATCTCCAGTTCAATCTGATACGTCGTGTCCTCGTCCGAGTCCTTATCGTCAGGGGTCCCCTTGACGATAGTCATATCGATGGACAAGTTCTTGCGAACAAAAGACCAACGCTCCTTGGTCTTTTGCTCAGTACTCGTCTCTTCACCATCGTACTCGAAAGGCACCTCCGTGCTAATGCCCAGACGCACGTCGAGCGATTGGTCCTTGAGCTCCACGTCATCCACCTTGACACGAGTCTTGACCTGACCAACTTGCTCATCCGTCTCCTCGTCCACGGCGAGCCTCTTGCCACCTTCGAAATAGTACACAGTGGACGTGGTGTGCTTTGTCCCCTCCCACTCCTGGTACTTGTTCAAGGCCCGAAGAACCTTTTCGAACGTCTCCTTCCCGATGTTTGTATCAAACTTGGTCCCGGCCCGACGCCCGAAACGGATTTCCAGTTCAATATTCTCCGCGTCCTTGTGAGCATCGATGAGACTTTCCCACTTGTCGAACAGGACCTTGGCCATAGGGTTGGCGTCAGAGCGAATCTGCATTTTGTCTTAGAGAGTAAGAGCGTAGAGTCTCTAAGGCAATGAGAGGGCTCTGGAACCTCGGCAATTCGTGCTATTTCAACACGGCCGTTCAGTGTTTAGCTCATGTGCCCCCGCTTACCAAGTACCTCTTTGACACGGAGTACACGGGTCCGTGCAATATCACCCGCGAGTACCAAAAGGTCGTCAAGCAACTCTTCATAAAGGACAAGACCGATCCCGTAAGTCCGAGCGACCTGTTCGGAGCCTTCAGGGTTCGGTACCCCGAGTTTGCAGACGGAAGACAACACGACGCACAAGAGGTCATTCTCCACCTCATAGACGTGTTCGAGCAGTCTCTCGGCAAGCCTTTCATCACGGACCTGTTCAATGGGGAAGAGACCCAAGTGACGGCATGGAACGGTGGGAACTCCGAGGTTCGAAACACTTTCACGACTCTCCTCTTGGATGTGACTGAACCCTGCCGGCTCCAAGACTTGATAAAGGATCGGACGGATCCTATTTCGATCGAAAATTATAAAGACGACTCTGGACGCGTGCATGAGACGGCGACGGTCCAGACCCGTGTGACCCGGTGGCCCAAGTTTACCAACTTTTCGTTTTCCATGTACGACTACAAATTTCCAATCGAAATTCCCCTCGAGTTTGAAGGGCTCAAACTCTTTGCGTGTGTTATGCATCAAGGACACAGGAACGGGGGACACTATGCTTTGCTTGTTCGCAGGTTCGACAAGTGGTACGTCAAGGATGATGAACGCGTCGGGGAGCTCCCGCCCATCGAGAGTCTCAGGGGAGAGTTTTACCAGGCGTGGTACCGACCTGTCCGGTCGTTAACTCCTCAAGCTTGATAGCCTCTCGCAAGTTGACCAACGTTCGAAAGTACGTCCGACGGTTGTTTGGATACGTCTTGTCCGTTCGGACCTTTTCGACAAACCACCCGAGGTCCCCGTACCCACACTCGACGATGGTTCCGTCAGGGAGTTCCGGTTTACGGTTCCGAAGGTGCAAAGTAGCCTCTCGGAAGAGCTCTCCACGGTCCTGAACATAGAGCTCGTTCCCATTTTTGATCCGAAAATCTATGGTGATGCGGTCGTGGGGCTTCCACTTGAACATGGTCTCATGGGTCCCCATACGGACCGGTTCGTTCACGGGTGTAAACACAAGTCCGTCAGTCTCGTACTCGAACGAGTCCAGGTCTTGCACAGTCTCGTCTCCCAAGAGGCGCATATTTTTGACTCGAATTTCGAACGGGGCACCGGCCGTCTTGATGATGGACTTGACGAGCTTCCGAGCCGCCTCGAGGCGTTCACTGAGTGGTTTGTCCATCACATCTTCCCCCTTGACACGCACGGCGTCATACACCATGAACAGGACGGTGGGGCTCCGCCCCGCTTTTGTCGTTACGAGCTCTCCATCGAGCAAAGTGTCCTTTGGGACGCGCATCTTGACCACTTCAGTGTTGAACGCGCGGTTCACGAGGGCCACGAACCCATCCTCTGTGCTCACGAGAAAGTGACGTACGCCGTCCGTCTTTTCGCACACAAAGTATGGCTGTTTTTTGAGCAAAGGAAAGTGTCTTCGCTCGATGGAGACGGGTTGGGGTCCCGGGAAACGGGTCGGATCCGAAGAGCCCCATGCTTTATGTACGTACAACCGGACTTTCGTCTCGATCGACATTCTGTTTAGTACTCAAGAGCTTCAGGGCCTTAACTGAACACCTGCAGCCTCGAGAATGTTTCCAAGACACTCGTGGACGTAGTGGCAAATGACCATAGCCTCGGAGGCGACAGCAATTTTCACCCCCAATTGCTTGAGTTGGGCGAACATCAGAGACACATCCGCAATGTGCAACTTGTGCTGCTCCTTCCCACCCCGGAGCTTCTTGTCAACCACCTTGGCGTCCATGAGCCACACACGTGCCGAGGTCTTGTCACACTCGTACAGACCCGGGCCCAACTTGCGGGCCACCTCGGTGTCAAACTCGAGACCGCGTTGGTGGGCCCCCTCCTTCGAGCCCTCCTTGGTCTTTTTCACAAAGTGTTCCCAGTTGATACCCTCCTTGACGGACGGGAACACGAGGACGTTGTACTTTTCCATAGGCTCAAATATCTTTTCGAGAATTTCGTTGTTCAAATTGGTTCCATAGTCCATGAAGAGGATACGTTCCCCAGTCTTGATAATCTTCGGCAAAGTGCTCAGGTCGGGAACAAAGTGAATCTCTACGTGAATACCACGCATCATGCACCCGACGTGGACATTCATAAGCGTGTGAAGGGTCGTAGAACTTATAGACTTGTTCCGGGTCGTGCACAGGAGGTGAAGCACCGAGACCATTAAGGTCTTAAGGATGTTCAAGTTTTAAGCCGTCAAACGCTCCTCCAATTTTCCAAAGAAACGGATATTCCCGACGTGACCCAGAGTCGTCATGACGTCGGCGAATATCTTTCCGCCCATCTGTTGCCAACGCCGGCAAAAGGCATAGTCCTCCGAAAGGTACCGCTTCGACTCTGGGTCGATCATACAGTCAAAGACGGCAAAGTACTCGTCAAGGTCCCGGTTCTGGTGGTCGTTGACGCACTTGAGCTCCGGGTACCGCTCGTGCATCTTCGTGAACACGTCACGCTTGATGAGCATGAAGCCCGTGGGACCGTCAAGCACCTCGGCAAAACCATCCTTGACGGGTGTATTTCCGTACTTGAAATTCATGACCAGAGATGAAGCGACCCGGGCCGGGTCCTTGCCCGTCTCTCCGGACTTGACGTACGAGTCCACTTGGTCCCACATGACGCACTTCTTGGGATAGCACGCCACAGCGACGTCGTGGTCCGATCGGATGAGACGCAGGACGGATTCCGGATCGAAATGAATGTCGGCATCGATGAAGAGGAAATGGGTCGCTTGGGTCTTTTGGTAAAACCGGGCCACGGCGAGGTTCCGGGCCCGGTGGACGAGCGACTCATTCTCGGTCGTGTCGAGCATCATCTGGATACCGTTCTGGGCACACACGCGCTGCAGACGAAGCATAGACTCGGCATAGGCCTGGAGACAAATACCGCCGTAGCAAGGGGTCGAGACGAACAAGACGACTGAAGACATTGGTTTACACGAGGCCCGATTCCTTAAGTTGTTCACGAATAAGCGTTTCTAACTTGGCCAACGTCGGAACAGAGACGTCGCAGACTCTGCACAGGTCGGCTTTCTTGGGGTTGAACTTGGCGTCCGTCAGCACGATGAACATCACAGCACACGCCACCGCCTTGGGTGTCCGACCCATAAGCTCCACGCAATTCTCGAGCCCTTTACACAGCTTGACGGTTCGCATCTTGACTCGGCCCTTTTCGCCATCTGGAACACACGTCACGTCGTTGAAAAACCGGGGCACGAGGTCCGCCGGTGTGGTCACGTGAATCTCCGTCTCGGGAAGCTGCTCCTGGTACATGTTGAACGTTCGACTCACGTCGCGCGCCGGGATCCCAAAGGCGTCCGCAATCTCTTGGGTCGTTCGCCCGACGCCAAACTCTCGGCACGCCTGGAACACGCAGTTGGCCTTGATGCCGTTCCGCACAGCCCCGCGCGTAAGCACCGCCTCGTTGAACGTTCTGTACTTGGTCTTGACGGCGTACATGACGACGTCCGGAAGGCCCAGAACGCCCTTGCCTATGCGGTCAAGCTCGGCGTACGCGTGGAACAGCGCGCGGTCTCTGTGGTTCATAGAAGAGTGGAGGTGTATCCGAGCCATCCGATGGGAAGCAGACGAGGACCCTCGCTTCATCTGTATAAATGTGGTCCGGCTCCAGCCCTCTGAAAAATGGTCTCCGGAAATGGGAGCTCCGACACGCACGGGGTTTTCTTTCCCACTTTCCGGGTCTCCACCAAAGTTCCACTCGGGCTCATTCAACACGTGGTCCGCATCGACCCGTCCACACTGTGTACACGTCGGCAGGTCGACCCCGTCACACACCTTGGGGCCCCCGCACGACGTGCACAGGAAATCAGCGTACACATTGTATTCAACCTTTTCATCTCCGGAACGCAGAAGTTCCAAATCGGCCCAGGCTCGATCGAGTTCCATGTTTGTCTTCAACCCTAGACCCGCGCTCCCTTGGCGTGAAAAAAACACGTTTTTTTAGTAATGAGCACCCCGGCCGTCCCTCCTGTCGTCGACCACGTGAAGCGTTCGACTATTCAGGAGCTCGCATCCAAGTCTCCGTTCAACATCTTTAACATCGTTGCAGTTGTGGCCATCCTCGTCATTGGGTACTTTTTGTGGCGCAAGTTTAACCAGAAGTTTGCTCGTGGGGCTATTCGCATGCCCGTTATTCCCGTCGAGCCTGTTGTGATGCAGCAGGCCGCACCCGTCGTCGCCCAGGGTGAGCCAGTGTCGACCGAGACAACGGTCGAGGAGTCCAAGGAGGACTAGGTCCAGACCGAGTCGACCACTTCCCACTTCACACAGCGCCTCGAGTCCATATAGAGATCCCGACGTAAGAGCTTCTCGAGCTTGGACTCGGGTATCTTTGTTTCGGACACGTATATCTTGCGAAACCGTTTCATAAACTTTTCAAGGTTGTGCATTTGATCCTTGAAATCTTCGTACTTTCCCCAGGATCCGTCCATATTCAGTTGATGAATGAGTATGTACGAATTCTCAGTCATGTGCCTTGACCGACCCCCGAGGAGCACAAAGGTGGCGGCCGATGCACAGACCCCATCGGCTATGGTTCGAATTTTGGATCCTTTTATGGACCGAAGACAATCCATGGCACTCAGACCCGCATGGATGTCCCCACCCTCGCTCCGGATCCAGACACGAATCTCGGGCTTGATGCGTTCGAGTCCGAGCTCGAGGTGCTTCTTGCGGAGGTCCAGATCAAGTTGCCTAATTTTCATGTTAAATTCAGTGACCGATTCCGGACAGACCTCACAGTGAAAGTACACATCTTGACCTTGAACGTTCACCCACTCAGGATCTCGCTCGTCTTGGCCGGACCCAGACATTTCTTGAGGTAAGTGACGGTCTTGGGCTTTAACTTCCGTAAGGGGTTCAGATGGTTCAGAACGTCAATGTCTTGGCTCGTGAACCCATACTCCTTCAGCAGGGTGACATTCTCAGCCTCTGCTTGGACCCGGAGCGCCAAGAGCTCGTCGTGACACAAAGTCTTTCCGGGTACGTGGGTCGCCATAGTATGTATCTTTTTGATGCGCATACACATGTTTTGATACTTGGTCCACGTGCTTCCCGGTTTGAGGGGGCCCTTGAGTGTGTGACCTATCGCTGCCGCCGGAAGAACACACCCGAAAAAGTTCCAGTACTGAAAGAGTTCCCAAGAGCCGGCATACACACGGTCCTCAAACACATCAGCCTCACTAAAGTATTCGGCAATGGAAGCCATGTCTATCCGGTCCTTTGGGGCATCGACATAATTTGCGTTCAAAATTGCAGACACGTTCCCAGGCTCTGATATCGAATGACCTATGAAATCACTGGCCCGACCGGTCCCCCCAGTACCCACGAGGTTCATGACAAACTCTTTCGTCGTGTAAAAGTCGTCACGAATATCGGATTTGAATTCTAAATTCTGAAGGACCCATCGGACGTCGCCCTTGGCAGACTCGATGAGCCAGTCAGGTGCACCCGGAGCAATCTCACGGAGCCTTTCGGGTGTTGGAACCGGAAACTCGTACGTCACAAAGTCAAAGTCGAGTTTGGGTTCGAAATGAGAGATGATGACAAAGACTCCGGTTGTCGGAGGACCCTTTATTTCCCGGAGTCCCACGAGGTCTTGGACCGCCTCATAGTCGTCGAGGACCACCGGCAACGGTGACGCTCGAATTCGATCCAGGAATTGGATCGTGTCTTGCTTGGACCGCAAGACGTCCGCGGTAATTTCGATCCGAAGTTCGAGGGTCTGATGGACCGTCCATGTCTTGCCGACACCCGGTCGACCAACCACAGCCACGACCCGCCCGAGCTTCGTCAGAAAGTTTTCAGTTTTTTGCTTGGGTCCTTTAAAGTACCTATCCATGGAGCCGACGAATGATGATGAAGAGTCTCTGACAAAGCAAGTTCTGAATATGATACTCGAGAACAATGCTCTAAGGGACACGGCTTTCCCTTACTTGACTGGGTGGATTGTTTTTAACGTGATCATCCTCGTTTTGCTAATTTATATCTCCGTAAGAGTTAGCATACGATGAAAGAGTCCGTGAAGTTGTACAGGGCCAAGGCGCCGTACAAGTTCATGGCTGTTTTTCCCGATGGGCCCAAGGTCCGGTTTGGACGCCGGGGGTACTCGGACTATACGCTCCACAAGGACAAGGAGCGTATGAAACGGTACGTCACGCGTCACGCGCGCCGTGAAAACTGGACCCGATCGGGTTCCAAGACGGCCGGGTTCTGGTCTCGGTGGCTCTTGTGGTCCAAGCCAAACTTTGGCGCGGCGCTCAAAAAGACTGAGCAGGTTCTTGGTCGTAAAATTATCTTTGTAAAATGATAGAGGAAATGCCGCGACCTGTGGTGTGGCTCGTAGGAGCCTTGCTCATGTGTATGATTGCGTGCGGTTCCACGTACTACTGGAAGACGCACACGTCTGGTGACCCGGCCAATGACCCTCCAAAGGTCAAGGGGGCCAAGGCGGGTGCTATCGTTGCGGGCTTTACAGGCTTGATACTTTTGATGGGGTTTTTCTGGGCACGGCGCGCAGCGGCAAAGGAGGCGGCCGAGGGGGCCATGGGTCTCCCTCAAGTCGACCCGTCTGCGCCTAAACAAATACAGAACCTACAAAAGCTCCAGATTGCAAACTTGCAAGCAGCTTCGGCCGTTCGGGCCAAGGGGGACGCACAGGCCGCTGCACTCGAGGCCCAAGCGATACGGGCCCAGGAGCTTGAAACAAAGGCTCAGAACCTTCAGAAGGCTGGTGTCATCTGAGCTGTGAACACGTGGCGCTCAGCGTCCGGAACGCTTCGGGTGTTCTGTTCACGTCGTAGTTCATAGTGGTTTCGGGTTTGATGCCGATGGCACCCGCCTCGGCAAAGGCGTCCTGGTTCGCGCCGAGATACACGAAGGTCCAGCCATCCTTTTGGCGCTCCTCGATGAGGTCCTTGATGTGCGCCTTGGTGTACACGTGACTCGCATTCTCACACCCGTCCGTCAAGATGATGAAAGTCGGGCGGGTTTTGACCTCCTTGATGGCGCGCCCGATGGCGTCCAAAAGTGCAGTTGACCCACGGGGCTGAAACGTCTCGCGGGTCAGAGGCTCCACGTCCCCGATGGGCTTGTTTTCGTAACAGAGTTGATACTCGTGGTCAAACTGAATGAGTGTCAAGGTCCCTCCATCCTTCTTTTGATCATTGACAAAGGCGTTGAAACCACCGATCGTATCGTCCCAGCACGACTCCATAGAGCCTGAGCGGTCGAGGAGGAACACCCTGTCCATTGTCGTCTACTTCTTGATGCTCTTCCTGACTTTAACTTGACGTTTCTTGGGTCGGATGACACTCGGTGCGCGTGGATCGGTCGCCTTGCGACCATAAAGAGACCGTCCGTTGACGCGGATGATGTACGCCCCACGCCGAGTCACGTGAAAGGTTCGACCTTTTCGGTTGTGCCACGGCGTAGGAACCCATGGAAGCGTGCCGCCCATCTGACGAATCAAGAGCTCACGCCGGGTCGGCAACCGCGTCCGTTGAATCAGAAGCTCGCGTCGGGTCGGAGGGCCCCGGAGCAGTGCTTGGCCCCGCTTCATTCTTACTTGAAATAAGGTATAAAAATTCAACCACCTCCTTGCGACCGCCATCATCCTTTTTCGAGTTGGCCGAGTACCGCGAGTACGGAATGTCTATGCGTTCCACAGTGTACGGCTCGAGCATCGCGTTCCAGTCGGCCAAGGGGACCAGGCCCTCGTCGTTGTACGACACGAGGGTGAACTTGGCCACTCTGACGCACTTGGCAATGAGGTCTCGCATCGCCGTCACCGCCTTTTTCGCGTGGTTATAGTCCGACTTGTGCCGAACCTTGGGAAGACCCGTCGTTGCATTCACGTTTGTCGGGCGCTCGTTTTTGGCCACGACGTTGTGCAAAAAGTAAAAGGCGCTGTACTCGTGCTCGTTGTAGGGTGGGTCGAGGTACACGAGGTCCAACGAGCCGGCAGGCATCTGCGTGAGCAAGTCGTTTGTCGAGGTTTGGTGACACGTCACTTTACACGAGTACGGGTTGAACATGGGCACTTCGAGGACCATAGCCTCCTTGACGCGGTCGCCGCACCGCTGGAACGTCCCCACGCCGTCAATCTTCGAAAACGCCTTGAAGTGTCCGTACGTGTTTGCTTTGAGCGCCATCTGAATGAGCACAGGGCACAGACACCACGGCAAGACGTCAGGCTCGACGTGCTCTGTAATGTACCGGCGCCACGTGTCGATTCGCAGAGCATTCTCGTGCGTGAAGAAACACCGCTCACCAGGTTGCACGTGCTCCGTGTCTTGCGGGGCGTACATGTCAGTGATGACCCCTGCAACGGTGGGCTCGAGGGCGTTCATCCGCGCGATGTGTGCACGGACCCGCTCCTCTTGCTCCGGGGTTGGCTTGTCCAAAAAGCACTTGGCCGCAATATACGAGTAGTACTCGAGGTCATTGGTGTGAATCTCTGACGAGTGTTTGGCGAGCATCCGAGCCACGACCGTCGAGCCCGTGAAACCATCAAGGCTCTTGAGCGCCGCGACTCCCAGGCGCGTTTTAACCGTCTCGACCGCCTGTTCTATGTTTGAAATGAGTTTACGCTTGTTTCCGAGATATGTGAACATAGGCTGAAACACATACGCGTCCATACATGTTCTACTAAAGAGCTCTTTAATTAAAAATCCTCAGGACAAGTACCACCTTGATGGTCTGGTCCCCGAAAGAATCCCTAAGCGATTCTTTCTACACCCTCAATCTCGAAGTCCTCCGAAACGTCTACCGTGAATGGACGGCAAAGCTTCCACACGTCACGCCGCACTACGCGGTCAAGTGTAACCCGACACCGGCAATTCTCGAAGAGCTTGCACATCTTGGATCGAATTTCGACTGTGCGAGCCCTGCAGAGATCCAGGCCGTGCTTGACCTCGGCGTTGACCCTGGACGCATCATATACGCGAACCCTTGTAAACGTATCGAAGACATCGTCTTCGCCAAGTCCGGTGGCGTTTCTGTCACCACTTTTGATTCGGATTGTGAACTGCACAAACTTGCGGAACACTATCCAGAGTGTAAACTCATTTTGAGAATTCGGGCCGACGACCCGAACGCTCGCTGCCCTCTCGGCAATAAGTATGGGGCGGAAGAACGTGAATGGGACGTTCTTTTGTTTACGGCTCGAACGCTCGGTCTTGACGTGGTGGGTGTGTCCTTCCACGTCGGATCGTACGCTTCAAGCCCAAAAGTCTTTAGTCTGGCCTTGGCCAAGGCGAAAAAAGCTATGCGACTCGCGAAAGAACACGGATTTACACCAAAAATAGTAGACATAGGAGGGGGGTTCTCTTCAGCAACCGGTCTGCCGACCCTCAAACCAATCAAGGGTCTGACCTTGATTGCAGAGCCTGGCCGGTTCTTCGTCGAGCGCGTGATGGAACTGCACACGCCAGTCATAGGAACAAAGGGATCAGGGATTACCATCAGTGAAAGTCTCTATGGGGCGTTCAACTGTATCCTCTTTGACCATGCGGCACCTCGGGTCAAGGAGGTCCGTGACGAATTCGGAAACAAAATTGAGGGGCCAGGTGTCGCACGGACCATCTTCGGTTCCACATGTGACGGAGGTGACATCATATACAAGGAGTACGAGCTCCCCGAAGGAACAGATTTTAGATCGTGGATTGTGTGGGAGAATATGGGGGCCTACACGTGTGCAGCCACAACCCGGTTCAACGGGATCCCGTTCAATGACCGTCCGATGGTGTTGACTTAAGGTTCTGAGTGACCAAAGTACCAATGGAAGCACAGGACCTCCTCGGTCTCACATATTTTACCCTTATTTTTTCAACGTTGGCCATGATCACGGGTGCGTGTCTCAAGCGTCGGATAGATGCTCTGGCCAAGGTTCTCGAGGAGCTCGATGAAAAATACGTGTCGTGAACACGCCACAGAGGTCCATGTGAAGCCTCGACCACAAAACAATGATGGCTCAGACTGTCAAGTTTGCGACCGTTCCCGCCAAGTACGCGCCTAAGCGCAAGTTTCTCGAATTCACCAGGCCTCAGTGGCACACGAAGCTTGGTGAGTTTGCCGACCCGGACGTTCTGAGCTGGATCACCAACACGTACCAGACCAAGGCGTACCCGACCCCAAAGGCGTTTAACGATGCATATGACACAGCCATCGCACTCGGGATGTGGCCGAGTGAGATGGTCGGATGGCGAAACAAGACGATGATCCTCGCCAAGGAGGACGTTGACAATTTCGAAGAGGAATTCAAGGGTGGCGCGTTTGAGCATTCACAGGTTCCCCTTGAAAAAACCCTGAAGCGTATGAAGGCTGCCCTCGAGACGGGTGAAAAGGTTATATTTGTTTACTAAGACAACTCCTTTGAAGCTCGGCGAACTCGGCAGAGAGCTGAATGTGCCACGGGAACAAGACAAAGACCTGGAACCCGAGGGCAAAGAGCCCTATACACGTACTGACGACGGGGACCCACTTGAGCATGCTGGGCGGGGAAACAAGAGACTCTTGGTCCATATAAAAACTGAACACTTTTATGCAAATATGGCACCCGCAATCGCCTTCTCAGTAGAAAACGACATTGTCTACACGACTGTCAATGGCGTTCGGGGGACCCTGAACCCTCATGACTGCATGACGCTCATAGCCCACGCCAAGAATCTCTCTTCGGGACAACGATATATTGAAACAGGTTCGTATCTGGGATGCTCGGCCCTCCTCGTGGCGCTTCACTCGAACGTCACGGTATGGGCCCACGACTTGTGGGTGACGGATTGGTCGGAGCTCAAGGGGTGTCCACCCCCGATGGTCGAGGACTACTTTTACAAGTTTTATTCCGCTGTAAAAGCTAATAACCTCGTGAACCGCATCGTACCCATCCGCGGCAACTCGGTGTATACCGTTGGTATTCACGATGACAAATCCGTGGACCTGTGCTTCATCGATGGGGACCATTCATACGAGGGGTGTTACGGAGACCTCGAAGCGGTGTTTCCGAAGATGGCCCCATCTGGTATTGTCCTCGTACACGACTGCGTTCCGGGGTCCGAACCCCTGAAGGCTGTCGAGGAATTCACGAGGACAAAAGGACTCGACTTTACTATTATCGAAGGGACTTGGGGGATGGCTCGTATCGAGATCACACCTTCGCAAGGTCCTCCGTAGGGCCCAGAAGCGCACCAGGCGCCCAGAACGGCATACCGGGCTCGTTGCCCACGTTCTGGTATGTGTACCCAGACGACCGGCCCGTGAGGAGGACCCACCATATGACAAAGAGGATCACAAGGACCAGGAGGGATTTGTTCATTTACTAAGAGGCCAGGTTATTTCGTGCCCGTTTTCTGCCGACGTTCGTTTGACGCGCACGTCGGCGGTACCCTGCACCGCCTGGACTCCCCGGACTCCCTGGAGGCCTGAGCGTTTTGTGGGTCCAGTAACTTGCGATCGACTTGGCCGTGACATGTTTACGGAGGGTGTTCCATCGCCGTTTGGCCGCGTTGCGCGCCCGTCTCGTGAGTTCGCGATTAATGGCGTTTATTTGAGTTTTGTACCAGTTTTTATAACTCTGGGGGTAATTTCTCCCAGGTCCTCTCAAGTGGCCCCTGTACGCATTGATACGATTCTCGAGGTTGTTTTTGTTCATGCGAGTATAGTTGGCGGCCTGCATTTATTCTTGATAAAGAATATAAATGCCACGGCGGCCTCGGCACACCCGGATTCGCCCTGGCGGGCTCTCCTGGCCCGAGCGATACTTTACAGGTTTGAGCAAAGCTTTGAGACTCGCCCGCGAGAAGGAACTACTCAAGAGGAGGCGCACACCCTACTCGAAACTGCGTCTGGGAAAGTCCAACGTGGGTGGGGGCACCCGCGGCGCCGGCGGACGCGGAGCGTCCTTGCCCAAAAAGAAGTCCAAATGGACGCAACAGTTTCACAAAGTCTATCCAGGTCTCAAGTTCAATAAAGAGGCTATTGCGCGTCGGACGGGGATAAGCCGCTCGACGCTCAACACTGTGTATAACCGCGGACTCAAGGCCTGGAAAACGGGTGGGTCTCGCCCAGGTGCGACGGCCTCACAGTGGGCTGTGGCGCGTGTGTACAAGTACGTCCTCGTGACCAAACGCAAAGCACCTAAGGAATGGTACGCGACTCGGTTTGATCCTGATGCAAACTTGCGGCGCTAAGAAACCATCCAATACCAACACCTGCACCCACGAGCCCCGTGAGGCTCAGTGTTCCAAGAGAGATTGCAGTGTAAAGACCCCTCATGTTTACTCTTAAAACATGTAGAGTTTTTAAGCAACGGTGCGCTTCCGCTTAAGTGTCGTGGCGCGTGCAGAAGACTTACGGGTCACCGAGACACGAGCAGGTGCGCTTCTCGGGCGGGT
>Ga0214172_1000220_pt1 | contig 29571 bp, 33 predicted proteins | sample TroBogEpilimnion_29_FD_153010 | JGI IMG/M metagenome (GOLD analysis project Ga0214172, IMG submission 153010) | Freshwater microbial communities from Trout Bog Lake, WI - 12JUL2007 epilimnion | ecosystem: Environmental > Aquatic > Freshwater > Lake > Epilimnion/Euphotic zone | place: Trout Bog...
GGACAGTCAAAATCGCCACCGTGACGATCAGCAGCCTCGAGGCCACAAAGACCCCTCGTGTTTCGATGGGCCAGTAGATGAGTGTGACGAGCTGAACGTGCCAGAAGCGCTCCGCGAGGCAAAGGGTGTTGCAAAACACCACAAACGAGATGGGCAAGATGGTTCTGAATCCGAAGCAGATCTGGATCGACGTTAAAAACAGCGTGACGGTCATGTGAAAGAGGAAGATGCTCTTCATCCTTTCGACTGCATTTGCGATGATGTGCTTGGAGGTCAGTGTCTTTTCGGTCTTCGTTTTGTGCATGGAAAGGCACAAGAATTTTCGACGTTGTCAATTTGAACCGGTTTATTTTAAAAAACTGAATAGCAGCCTCAAATCCTATCGAATTCGTTACGTGACTAACAACTCAAATCCGATCAAATTCGCTACGTGACTTACCTCAAATCCGATCAAATTCGCTACGTGACTTACCTCAAATCCGATCAAATTCGCTACGTGACTTACCTCAAATCCGATCAAATTCGCTACGTGACCCACCTCAAATTCAATCAAATTCGTTACGTGACCAGATCACAGCGACAAATGCCGTCCAACCCTAGCAAATGGAAGCGCCTGTACATGGAGTCGGAGCATGCTCGCAGGCAGGATGAGCGCAAGATAATGGAACTATCCAAGCTGGCTTCTGAGCAGCATGAGGCCATTGCCATGCTAGAATCGGAGGTGCGGCGCGGGAGAAATGAGATCCGGTGCAAGCATAGGACTATCCTGTCGATGCGGGCCACGCTGGTTGCAAACAACCTTCCTGTTCAGTACTCGATTGAGTCGATGCACGTCTGCACCGCCATTGACGACTTGGAGGAATGCCCTCTCAGCATGGCTCCCATCAACGATAGCCCCCCGCCCTTGGAACGATGCAAGCTTGCGGCGCTGGATCCGCTGCACCCCGACTTCAGATGCGCGGAGCTGATTTGCGGCCATCGCTTCAATGCCGTGTGGCTGATGTGCCATTTTGTGCGCAACAGGACGTTCCAGTGTCCCGTGTGCAGATCTGGCAAGCGGATTTTCAATTTCGACAGAGGCGTCATTCCGGCGGGCATAATAGAGGCACTGCAGTAGAGCTAGCGCTTGTGGCGCTTGTTGCTATCGAATCTGTCCAGTTTCCTGATCAGGCGATCGCTTGACGCAGATATGGTGCGCTCGAGCCGCTCGATGGCGACCATGAGCATTTGATTCTCGTGCATCCTCCGATCCAGCTCTCCGCGGAGTGCGTAGATCTCTGCGTCTTTGAGGCAGATGGCTGTTTTTAAGAAATCGAGTTCCTGTGACGGCTGGTCGGACATCGATGTCCGAAGCGTGAATGGCGCGCGTGTAAGGCCCGTTGATTTCTTCTTTTTGACAGCTGTTTTGTCTGTGCCCTTACACAGTCCGATATGCATATCGGAAGCTCCATATGCCCTCCACGGAAACCAAACAAGACCCCCGCTTAGTAGAGCTGGCTGCGGTGAATTCTCGGCTGAAGACGGTTTTAGCTTTTCTCAAGACCAAGCACACCTCCGAATCACTCGATGGCGTGATCGAAACCGCTCAAAGCGGTCTGGGCGACCACTCCCCGGCGTTTGTGCAGGTGGAAAACACGGCTGTGACGGGCACAAGGCACCTGCGGTCGCTGCTGCAGCTGACGGAAGCGCTGGAGATCAAGGCGGAGATAGGGCAAGCGGACCATGCGCTTGACGAGTGTCGGAAATTGCTGGAGCGAAAGGTGGCTCTGCTGACGGAGCTCGGCTCACCTTGAGAGCACTTGATTGGCGCATCTAGGGGGGCACTCCTGCCTCAGCAGCTCGTACAGCTGCGACGGTGTGATGGTGCGGCTGTTTACGGTGGACAGGTGTGGCTGCAGTGAGTGCGTCTCGTCTAGGCACGATCTCAGGATCAGAATAACTGCCTGAGAGCAAAACAGGGTGGAGCAGTGGAACAGATCGTGCTCTGTGGGGTTCCTGAGAGGCACTTGGCTCAGCACCATGTCTCGTGTGTTGTATGGGATTTTGGTCTCCACGCAGGCCTCGCAGGTCTTGCAGATGCGCTGCAGCTCGTCTGCAGACACTGGGATATGCAAAAAGTCGTGGTGCTGGTCCTCGAACCAAAAGTCCTTTTGAAACGTCCGTGCAAACGTGTGCGCCATGTAGGCAGAGTAGGCCGTGTGGACTTTTGTGGGCTGCGACTGGGTGATGATGATTTCAGTGTGCACGTATGGCCCCGCAAGAATCTTTACCAGCTTCTTCAGCATCGAATCCGCCGATTTCTCGAATGCAATGTGAACGGCCATGGCTTAGGGCGCGTCGCGCCGCAGATTAAATATGCCTCGGTGATTCTTGCTTGTGTCCATGTCATCTCTGTATTAAAGTGGCGCGCGGGCCTGTGGTACAGATGTCCATTAGGATTCGATTCAATGCATCGCTCAAGACAAGATCACAGAAGGGGGAGTTTCCCTCAGACACCATCTCGGCGGTGTATGTGACCAACCGGGACGGCTGCACGTACAGCGAGGTGCCCGTCAACAGCAAGGGCGAGCTCTCTGCCGATTTCGAAATGAGGCCCACCGCGGACGGCGTGAAGCTGACGGATAGGGTCAAGTTCCACTTCTTCTTTCGCGACAACAAGGACAACATGCTCAAGGCGGTGTGCGCGGGGCACATGGCGCTGGTGGATTTGGCGGATAAGACGAAGGACGGCGGGATGTTTGAGGTGAGTTCCAACTTCAACAGCAACACGGTAAAGATGGCCTTCAAGGCCAACGACGAGCACAGCAGGAGCATGCACATGGATCTGCTGAAGCTGTACCAGACCGACGCCATCAGCAAGTCGGTCCTGTGCGATTCGGAGCGGCACTTGGAGACGATGAAGAAGCTGGACGAGCATATCAAGGACGGCCTCGAGAAGCACACTGCGATCACGAGCGAGAACGGAGGGCACATGTTTCATTCCATTTTCACGGCGCATATGATGGAGAACGAGGCCACTCTGTACAGCTCCTACCACATCGACTTTGATCAGCCGGAAAACGTCCCGCCCTGGCAGTGCACCTACCTGTTGGCCGAGACGCTGAACCACAATGCGCTGACGATTGAGGATGTCAAGGCGATGGATCTGCGGGGCATCACCGATTTTATCGCCTCTTACGCGCAGGCGCCCATGCGGTCTGCGAGCGTGGTGCCGTACACGCTGGATCTCACGCTCAACGAGGACCCCGGCGCGCAGAGCCGCACGATGCTCTCTGAGATTTTCAAGCGGCCGTTCTCGCACCCGAACCAGCTGATTCAGGGCAAGGCCACGCTGATGGCGGACGACTGCGAGGGTCTCGCTGCGCTGCTGATGAACAACACGAACCATCTGGGCTACATCTACAGCAACTTTTCGGGCGATTTCAACCAGACCGACACCTACATGCGGTACAACAACCTGATGAAGCGGTACTTCCCCAAGGATCTGTTCTCCACTATGGGTTCTCAGTACCAGAACAAGCTCATGGAGCTGGCCATCTACCTCGGCAAGTATGTGCACGAAAAGGTCATTGAATGCAAGATCACCCTGGTCACCGCCAACGCCGCCTCCATGGGAGGAGAGGGTCAGCAGCGCCAGCTGCAGGCTCATGCGTGCGCGTGCATGGTGTGCAACCATCCTCAGATGCCCCACGCCGTGATGATGGAGGGGACAGCGTGCATGGTGGACGATCAGAGCTCGAAGCGCCTGAAGCTCGGGTCGGAGTATCACAGCCTCTCGGACATAGCCAACGCGCTCACCACGACCGCGCCGTTCAACATGTTTGCCGACACGGGGCTCAAGACGAAAGTCGCAGTCCACCTCACCCATTCGCGTGGCTCCTTCTACCGGACCGCGTTTTGCCAGAACGACGCCCTCATCGGATCCCAGATCGGCGGGCAGGGGCTGACGTACGGTGTGGACATGGAGTATCTGGCGGACGACAAGATCAAGGTGTACATGCCGGTGACGGGAAAGAAGCTGGGCGACGGGGAGTTGGATAACCTCAAGGAATACATCAAGGCCCGGCGCGCGGAGATCCACCTGCCGCTCGTGGATCACGACGAGCTGCGCGCTGGGCTCAGGTGGGCCCCGATGGTTCCGTTCAAGGGATGCAAGGAGCTCAAGGCAGGCAGGCCCTTCACCACATGCCTGGTGCACATCCTGGCGAACGAGCATAATCCGACGGAGTCGCTGCTGCAGCGCGTGACGGCCGAGGCGGAGGAGTTCAACTCGGACCCTAAAAACACCAAGATCGGAGTGATGCGCGCGTTTGCATCCATGGACGGGGTGTCCAAGGTGTTTCACATTTACACGGACGACACGACAGAGCTCGTAAAGAGGCTGTCTGTGAGCGGCTGACCTTGGATGGGTAGCTGTTGACTATGCGCAGGTCCTGCTTCGACTCCGGGCCCTGGATGACCAGCTCCTCGCAGTTGCTTCGGATGATCTTGAACGGCGTGACGTCGAGCTCGGTGTAGACCAGGTCGAGGAATTTTTTCACGTTTCTCAGCAGTTTTTGGCTGATCCGCTTGCATGTGCTGTAGATGCTGAGCTCCACGCGAGGGGCGCTGTAAAGGATAGCGGCCGCGAAGAGGCTTACGGAGATGGTTTTGCCAACTGTATGGTTTTTTGTCAGTATTCGCTCTCAATAAAAAAAAACAGTCAGTACTCACATCGTCGCGGTGTCGAAATAAGGATCTCCTGCGACAGGTTTTGCCATCCGTTGAGCTGCAGCAGCTTCTGGTGGTCTCGCTGAAAGGTGCCGGGTGGCTCCGTCTTGTAAAAGATCCTGGCGCAGGCTCGGATGAACTGCTCGTGGAATTGCCGCTGGTGATAGCTGCGGTTCCAGCCTTGGCGGTCGAGGGCCTCCAGGGCGCGCCTGCAGTGCGCGATGCGGTCGAAGGCGCTCACTCGGTCCGAGATTCGCCTTCGCTTGTTGAAGGCCTCCATGCTGCTCAGGATTCGCTCGGGCTCGGGTGGTTTGTTGCAGGCCTCGTACGCAGCGTACAGGTGCTGAAACGTCAGCGCCATAAGCGCCGGGCGGAGGGGCGGCGTGTTAAATACTTGAAAAAATAAACAGACACTCATGGCATACGCTGCAGCGAACCCGTTTTGCAGCAGATGGAGGGCACTGCAAACAGCACCCGCGAAGGCAAGAAGCGCAAGTTCTCTGACTCCGAGTCGGAGGCTGTCTCCACGAGCGACGAATCTTGGAGTCCGAGTGAGAGCGACGACGAGAGCCCTGGCGGGGACGCCGTGCTTACGAGATCAAAGGGAGGGGCACAGGAGCGCAAGTTTTCGTCTGAGGAATCGACAGAGGAGGAATCGAGTGAAGAGGAAAGTGATACGGAGGACGACGAATACAGCGACGACGACTCGTTCGTGACCTCCGACGAAGAGGACCAGCCTCAGACAGCGGAACGGGACGATATCGTTTAAAAGCACCCGCGCTCGCGGGGTCATACATGAGTTTTATGCCGTGCATGTTCCTTATGAATGAATTGCAGGACGGATTCGACGGCCAGGAGCTGTTTTCGTTCTGGTATGGCAGGGTGAAGCCGCAGCCGCTGGTGTTTTTCAAGCAGCCAAGCGGCGACCTCGTGTCGTTTCGGCACACATACAGCACGCATTACGACTCGTACTCGCTGCCGTCTGTGTTGCCTGCTGAGTGCGCAAAGTCGTGCAATGGCCGGTACGGGATGCATTGACTCGATTCGATATATATGTAAGCGGCAAGGCGCCTTCAGAGCATGGCAGCCGATCATATTACCTCCATTCTGTCGGAAGACTACGCCCACTTTGAGCAGCACTGCATGTCTCATCCTGTCGAGGCGGAGCCGGTGTTTGACTGTGTCATGGAGCTTCGAACGGCGCTCACCGCGTTTCGTTTGGCTACCGACGCGTCGAAACGGGGGTCGTCACCCTTGTCCCCTGTGGTGTTCCCGGGTGACGGGCTTTTGCCACCTGCTGAGAGCAGCGAGGGGCTGCCGAGCAGTGAGGAGCTTCCTGCAGACACTAGTGCCTTGCCTCCTGCAGACAGCAGCGAGGGGCTTTTGCCTCCTGCTACTCTGTTGCCTCGCACAGAGAGCAGCGAGGCGCCGAGCGGACCGGCAAACCCCGAGTGATTCGCTGCCTTACTCTACATAAATATACGCGTGTGTATTTTTCAACATGGACGACAGCTCGCTCTTAGATTCCCTTAACCAACATGTGACCACGGAGGACTCCACGCCCATAACATACGCATCGTCGTTTTTTCAGGGGGGTTTGAAGGACAGCCTCCTGCTGCACAACCAGTCACAGGCCGATCTGTTGGTCCAGGCATACATTGGCCGCTACTTTCTTCGGAGCGGGGAGCGCGTTGTTGTCTCGCTGGCGAACAAGCGGGTCAATCGAAGGGAGATGTACCCCGAGATCAGGCACACTCTTCTTGAAATGATGCTGGTGGCCGCGATGGCGACCCTGGCGTATGTTTTGGTGAAGATCGATTACACCTGATGGGCCTTGGTTCCGAAAATCTCGTCTGTGAGTTTGTACACGTACTCGATCACATCCCTGGAATGCTGTATTTTGCACAGGATGCGCTGGACCACCACGTCGGCGAGCATGCGAAGGCAGCTTTGGTGCTTTTTGCTCTCCGCCACGCACTCCAGGATGACGCGCCACATCAGCTTCTGGTCCAGCGTCTGGCCGGTGAAGTCCGTCAGGACCAGGCATCCGTTGCAGAAGCGGTACCTCTGCGGGCATTCCTGCGATTCGCTCGCCACTGCGCCCGCGATCGAGTAGAGAAACTGCCGCTGCTCGCGCGAGAGGTAAAAGTAGGGGTATATGATGCCGTCCTCGAAAAACGTTATGCCGGACACCCCGAACGAGATGTGCAGCTTCTTGTGCAGAAAGTGGCAGGCCATATTGGATATCGGATCCTCCGGGGCGGTGCACTGCGAGCACATGTAGATGAACATTTTCCGAAGGTGGGCTGGATTTTGCAGAAAGAGCGGCTCCATCAGCGACTGTCCCCTACTATGCGTACGTTGACGACTCTTGCCACGTCATCGTTGTAGTATGAGGGCATTGGATCGTAAAAAAGGCACCACCACACCATGGCGACGGCCGCGAGAAAGAAGACGACCCCGCACGCCGCATACCACTGGTTGTCGCCTCGGCTGTCGTTGTCGGCCAATGCTGTTTGTGAAATTAGAAGAAAGAAAAACAAGTTGGTCTCGAAACCCATTCCGCCATGGGCCAGAAAGGATTATATACGCGATTGTATATAAACGCTCTTTCGCCGCATCACGTGATGGCGAACCCGTCGTGTTTCCTGTGCCGATTCAACAACCACAAGGACGCGATCGAGATGAACCAATTCATAGAGGAAAACATAGGCACCATGCACATAGACACGCTTTCCCACGAGGTGCACGTGGAGCTGCTCAACCGCAGCCAATCGCAAAACCGAATGATCGACGAGTACGACAGCATGAACCCGTGCGTGGTGCGTGAGCATATCTCGTCCCACACGCTGAATCCAGTCGTTCGCATGGGCATCATGCTCCGTGGATTGTTGGATTTGGATGATAAAATGAAAAACGATTTGCATAAGCTGGACGCCCAGGGACAGAGTCTGGGACTCGATCCCAAAATGATTGAGGCGTATTTGAGGCTACAGACGCAGGTGATGAATCTTTACAAGTGCGATCCCAGTCGAATGATGTTTAGAAATCCGCTCAGCAACCCGCTCTAACAACAATTTTTTTATTTCAAAATTTCAGTCGCCATGTCCCTCAGCCTGGTAATCCCAAGCATCTTGTTGGCCTCCATCAGGCGCGACGCGACGTCACGGGCCAGGTTCGAAAACATCTCGCCGTGCTGAAAACGACTCACGAAAATAATGTTCCGAAGCTGCGCAGCGGCTTGGGCCAAGGGGGAGTCGCCGTCCTCGTCTTCGTCGATCAGCCTTTGCAGCGTTGTGCGGAGCTTGGCATTGGCCTCCTCGCTTTCGCCGAGCAGTCCCACGCTGGCGTGGATGAGCTGCAGCCGCGGAACGTCGAACAACAGAATCTCTGGCGCCGGAGAGACAAAGTCTCCCTGGAGCGCAAAGCCCACAATCATCTGGTCGTGCAGCCCCAGGGCGGCGAACGGGTCGCCAAGCGCGATGCGCTCCAGCGCCTTGTGTGGGCACGTCTCCAGCGTGTGCTGCAGCCACCTTTCAGTCCACTTTGTCTGGGTGGCCTTGCTGATCAGGGCGTTTGCAGCCGTCTGGTAAAACCCGCTCGAGTGCCTTCGAATGTTGCGGCGGCACTGCTCCTGGTCCAGGCTGCCGTACACGAAGCGAAGCTTCAGCGCAGCGTCCCTCAGAAACGCCAGAATCTGCTCGTTCGACATCGCATCCATCGATTGCCACTGGTCTCGGATGCCGTTTGCAATTTCGGCGTTTGGAATCGCATTGCAGATCAGGGGCACCAGGCGGCTGGCGATGGCCTTGGTGTCTTCCGGCCACTGCATGTTTTCGACGTCCAGGGCTTCGGCAATGTCCATGAGCTGCTCGCCCTCCCGCAGCGGCCACATGATGACGGCTCGAAGGTCGGTCAGAAAGCTAGTCACCGCAATCGGCGATGTCGGAATGCGAGAGTACTTGTTGGAAAACTTTGGTATCGTTGTTTCGACTGTAATCTTGAAGTTCTCATCCATCAGGAGCTCGTGCATCAGACGAAATACGGACAGGTTTCCTGGGCCCCACATGTTGCTGTTTGGCAGACTTCGCACCAGCTTCATCTCGTTGCAGCCGAGGACAATGTCCTTTATGATTTCGATGGGCTCGCAAAGCACAGCGCTGTACTTTTTGAAGAGCCTGAGCATCAGGGCGGCCTTGTTGTCGGCGACCGTCAGCCGCTGCGAGAGCGTCTCGTGAACGTGGAACAGCGCTTGTTGGATTAGGAGGCGCTTGACCCCTTCTTGGTTCTTCGAGTGCCAGATGCTATAGACAGCCAGGAAGTTCCTGAGCATATTGACCAGCTTCGTCACCATCGGCTTGGAGTATAGGTCGCACTGCATCATGGACGTCATGAGGATCGACAGCCGCTCGGCAATGGTGATCAGGGCGGGCGTGTGCTCCATCGTGAGCGGGACCAGCCGGACTCCGTACATTGCAAACGTGTACGCCGCCAGCAGCCGCGACGTTGTGCCGCCGACGTCGTTGATCGTCGCTCTGTTCATCATCAGCACCTTTCTGAGCCAGAGGTGCAGTGTCTCCTGAATCGTAGCGGTGAAGAGAATGGGGACGAACGAGTCGAGCTCGAGGCGGCCATTTTCGGGAGTCTTGTACTCGAACCCGATCCTGAGCATACGCTTCGCGAGCCTGTGCTTCGTTGCCCATCGGGCTTTGGCATACCAGAAGCTCTGCTGGATTCGGACGGCCATTTTGTGGATGATTTTGGGGTTGCTCGTGCGCTTCTTCGGTGCGTACTTCTTGGGCATTGGTGGTGGGCGGAGGTGGAATGCGATTTGGTTATATTGGGTCGAGTTAAAAAAAATACTGAATTTGGTTGAATTTGTTTGAGTTTTAAAATGGATTTATATCACTTCTCGTTAAAAAAAACGGACACCCGTCATTTTAAAATGCATCAACAACATATGATCTTTCGCATTTGACCCTTGCTAAAAAAATCGGCTGTCGTGCCGACGGAGCGATGGCTGTATATAAGACAGGCAGCAGCCGTCTGTGCGATGGATGCATCCAAGGACCTGTCATCAGTTTTGGCGCACGTGGAGTCCCTGCAGAAGCAGTTGGCGATGAAGGAGGCAGAGATCAAGGAGAGCAGGCAGAGGGAGGAGGAGGCCAGGCAGCAGGCGAATCAGCTGAGCAGCATGAATTCGAAGCTGACAGAGGCCAAGCGCGAGGCGATGAAGGAGGATTTTAACAGCAAGGTGCGTGAGTGGATAAAGGATCTTGATTCGAAGCAGGTGCCCGAGCCGCTGAAGGAGGAGTTCCTCAACAGCTGCGAAAAGTTTGCTGACACTGGAAACGAGACGGGGGTTTGGAAGGTGTGATTTTCGACTTTTATTGACGCGTTCAAAACTGACCCACCCAACAGGTCGTGTGCTGCGCGTCGGCCGTCCACCAAAACCAAGTCAACACCATCCAGAAGCTGACGGAGGAGTACAATGCGCTCAAGAAGACGATCGACGGCGGGGAGTTTAAGACGGAGGAGAGCAGGAAGCGGAAGGAGGCGGAGCCCACCACCACGGCCGCGTTTGGCGTGTGGGAGCAGCTGGAGGGGATGTGTAAGTCGTATTAGAGTAAATGTTTTTGTAATCAAATCGCTGGATTTCTCGAATCGGTTTACTAGTTCACATCGGCACGTACTCGAGATAGCACCCCACCTCGAGCACGCCCTCCGGGTGCGCCTCGAGGATCTCGACCACAACCTCGGTGTCCGGGAAGCGGTACAGCACCCCCGCGCGCAGGAACTCGCCGGGGCACGCGACGTGCATGATGGCGCACGAGCGGAAAAACACGTAGCCCGTGCTGTGAAAGTGGTGGCAGTCGCTGGACTCGCAGCGGAGCATCCTGCGCAGGACGTGCTCGACGTCGATCCAGTCGAACGTGTTGACGATCCACAGGTGGGTGTACGAGGGGCTCTTCAGACGCCCGACTTCCTCAGCAGCTTTGCCGTGGCCTTGTGCGAGAAGAACTCGGTCCGAAGGTTGTGCTCCCACCACCGGCTGAGCGTCAGGTGCGGCTGCTCCACCAGGAGCGCGCGGATCGCCTCGAAGCTCCGAGAGTAGCTGTTGCCAGGCGTCCGAAGCGCTGCGCACATCCTCTCCCGGGTCCGCGAGTCCTGCTGGCGCATGTGGCCCGGGACGATGGTCTGCAGCAGCGTCGCGTCCATCGGCAGCGGCTGCTTCTTCCTGCCGCCCTTCCTCCCGCTCCGCTTCAGCTGGTGGAAGCACAGCCGGCAGGTGCACATGGCCGCCTGGTCCCACCCCACCGCCGCGGGGTACACTAGGGGGCCTCGCGCGTACCGCTGCGTGATGAGCTCCACTATGGTGGCCGTAGGATACAGGGACAGCTCGCTGCTGCCGCCACACAGGAGGCAGTGGCTCATGGCTGTGACGTGGCAACATCCGACCCGCTGGGCGGAGGCGGGCGGGTAAGGAAAGGGTGGCTGTTGTTTTCTTCCTCGGCGCCCATCGACGCGTAGGCGTACTCCAGGCCGGCGATCGCTGCGGGGAACCACATGAGCACAAACGCCACCTGCTGCACATGCGCGTCGCCCGCGTGGAACACGCCGTACAGCTGAATCAGCGCCGCGCAGCAGAAAAGGAGCAGCGACAGCACGACGAGATGATGCCGCCCGACGAGGAGTGGCATGACGAGGTCGCGGGGATGGCCTGTATCTATGCGCAGGTGCTGTGCGTGGTGATGATGTGGACGTGGGGGGTGAGGTGAAAAAAAAAGTTCTGTGTGGTTGTTGTCAATGGTGTTGAGTACATAAGTTGGTGTATCCTGAAAGCACGATGGGCCTACAGAGCATGCTGCCACAGTTTAAACAGGTTGTGAATAGACTGGATTCGTTAGATACTTATCTGGGTGCAGCTGAGACGCAGACACAAGTGACAAGCAAGTGGGATACTAAGCTGAGTCATGCTATTTCGAAGCTGCTGCGACACGATACCGCTTGCGTTACAGCTGGACATGGGGGAAAGATTCCGATGGATGCAGGGGGCAGGGTTAGAGTGGATTGGCTGGCAGAACAACTCAAATGCCAAAAAGCGGAAATCGAACGAGTAGTAGGGATGCAGGATAGTGCTAATATGCGGTTTGCCTTGGAGAAGAGGGAGGATGGAGACTTGATTTTCTGTTTTCAGGGACATGATTTGAGTTTTTACATGGAACAGGGAGGACCTATTGATTTGAATGTGATTTATCGGAGAATAGAAGCAGCGTATGAGGCCATTCATAGTACCAAGTCGGAATATGTGAGCAGCATTTTGGCTGTCGGATTGAAATTTTTATTGCCTCAAGAATTTCAACACGCAAGAAAAAAACAGGACGCCAGCCGTTTTGTTCACATGTGGAACCGTGTGAATTCTGCCAAAAAGGGACGTGCTGGAGCCACAGCGTGGATTCGCGTCGATATGGAAAAGGCCATGAGACGTGGTATTCCTTTTTATGAGGCGGGAAATGGGGTTATTCTTGCATCGAACGAGATTCCACCCGACTGTCTGTCCGATATGACCAGCGAAATGGTTCAGGAAATCGACTGTGGCGCTGCTGCTTTTCTTGAGGATAGTGATGCCAAGTCTGGTTATGTGTCGTGGAAGAGTGTTTTGATGGAAGATGATGCTAAGTTGAAATTGAGATTTGTAAACGATTTATGGAAAGGGGCTCAGTCCGGCATTCATGGGGCTGTTGTGCTGCTTGATGTGCTCAAGAAAGGTTTGAAAAACAACGTACCCAATGATGAATCGTTCAGAAAGTATATGGAAGGCAGGGAAGGGTACAAAGCGTCTCTCACCTTCTCTGTTTATGAATGCGTAAACCTGAGCGGGGTGTACATGGTGATGGTGAACGGTCGCTCTGATCACGAATTAGAAGCCCTTGCAAAACTTATTGGTTTCCCCAGAGGTTTGCCTGTTCTTTGGAAGCCTGGCGAGTTCATAGATATTCGGGGATTCCATCCCAAGTTCCCTAACGATTCCAGGAATAACCAGGTCTTCAATCCAGACCTGTTAAACGGCGCCGACACTATTCGCTTCTTTCTGAAATGGAGTGGGTTTCTCCTGCACGTATTTGCATTCAAATATCAAGGCGCGTATTACTGGACAGTGTGCACCAAAAAAGTGGCCTTCAAGAATGGTGTCCCCTTTTTTGAGTGGGGTAGGTCGCTGTTGGACGAGTATATGCAGGATGAGACGCTTATCAAAAAGCTTGCGGACGACAAAATATACATAGGAGCTGAGGCGTTGTGTGTAGATGACGTGCACGGTTATATCGTGAAGCGCAACGATTTTGTCGTCACGTGTGTTAGCAGGGGATCTTATGTTGATCTGACAGCTGGCAGCCATCACGTCGATAGGACCGCTGCAAACGGCAATGCTAAATTGGTCGTGTATGACAGTGTAGAGGATATTGTTCGTTTCTGTTCCAGTCACGGCCTGCCTTATGACACCGGATACACTATTAAGAGTAAGCAGGATCGTACAACGGATGCTGATAGTACATTGAAGACATTTGCAGCGGAGTTGTTTGCTGAAAGAGATGTCATGAAGTGCACAGATTTCAGAACCAGAATTGAAAGCCTTGGACAGAAATATAAGGATACAATCGAAATAATTCGGCTGCAAGGATCTAAGAGCCATGAGGAAATTGTTGGAGAAAATCTGGAGGGGTTCGTCCTGAATATATCATCGAGCGGAGGATTGGTTGGTACAAAGACATATAAAGTAAAGTTACCTTACTATACTTGGAGGACGTTCTTCCTTCGAGAATGGTTGGAGACAGTTTATGCAACTGATAATGTTGAAGGAACCGACGATTTGTTTTCTTTCGTTAATTCCACTGTACCCGAGGTAGAATTGGTTACTCAGAGCATGGCATCTGCCATCCAGGAGTACTTGTCCACGTGGTGCTGTACACCTCATGGTAGGCACTATTTTGAGAAGCTGTGCAGATGTGCTGTCATGGCATTGAAAACTCGTGTTGTGGAGGTGGTGGCAAATAGTAGGTATCCAATTGCTAATTTTTCGACTAGTTCTAAATTCAAAAATCGTCTGCATGTACTCCTGGCGGATTATGTTGAAGGCCTGAGCATCGACTCCATCGACCAAGCATCTAGCGAATTCCGTGTGCTGGCAGTCCAGAAAAACATAAAACTGCTCTCATTCATACCCACAGTCTATGTATGTGTGGGTCCAGTCGGATATGGTAAATCTATCTCAACATCGAAACTAGCCTCGTTGTGCAAGGACTTTCCTGTGGACCTAATTGATGGTGACATGTTAGCAGGTTCTAGTTCATGGACATATGCCCTTGGCGAAGAGCGCAATCCGATGACTTTGGGTGCTATATGGAAGAGCCTGATGGCAGGGCGCATTCCGTTGCTCTCGGTAGGAGGGGGTCAAATTTGTGAGTTCAGGAGAGAAAGCGTCGAGTGCAATCTGAAGAAATACGCCCTGGAAGTATTTGGCTGTCATATCAACTTCGTGGCTGCAGTCATGATAGACGTCTCAGAAACGGGGAGAACTCATGTTGAGAATATCACATCCTTGAAGAGTGACGACAAACTCCGGACGTTGGTGGACGAAATATACAAGGTGCCTGAGAGATACACAGCAAAGGTGGTAGCAGACAGAGTCAAGCGGGGAGACGTTCCAGCGGACACGCCTGGCGCTGATGTTCGCAATATGCATGCAATTTCGACTGGTAACCGCAGCAGTGCTTTTGCTATTCTAAATGCTGCAGACCACGTATTCAGTATCCCTTGTAGGTGTGCTGATGAGGACCCACAGAAATTCATCAACGAGGAAATCAGGGGATGGGCACAAATCCTCAAGGCATTCACAGAACCCCACGAGATTGACGGAAATTTTTCGCAGCTGAGGGCAGTTGTGTTTCAGTGCAAGCGATCAACAACAAAGGTTGACATTGAGGGAAAGGGTTGCCATCTTACAATTTATTTCAAGAGTCGGGGAGAGGCTGCATTGAATCTATCCAGCAGTCAAATTCGCAGTTTAGATTCACGTATAGAATCCCTGGGTAAGATAATTGGCACAAAATGCAAAATGGTTTTGAGCAAGATACCATCTGGAGTTTTGACGGAGAAGCGTGATATTCGAAATCTCTCTGAATTTATGACGCTTAACGCTGAGCCTCTACCGTCAGGCACACAAATGACATCTTTTGAAAAAAGAAAAGAAAGTAAAGATTCTTTCAGTCAGGCGCATGCGGATGCAGACGTTGCTTCATGGTCTGACGATGAAGTGATGGGTTATAAGCTGACTTCAGAGATGTATAGCTCTCCCAGTTTCAGTTTCTGTGAAGAGGCAGCCATATACAATAGAAAAAAGGAAATGTCTCAAAGAATGAATTCAATCATCAACTCTGCAAAAACAAACGGGTACATTGAAGCAGCTTACATTCCATGTTTCAACAATCTTATGTTGCAGTCGGACAGGCTAGCCCATGCAACAATCAGTTCAAAGCACATCGAAGACAAATATTCTGATCTGATGATCCGTTGGTTCTTGTCAGAACTGCCCAAACCTGAGAGTCTGACCTTGGGTGCTGGTGACACGTTGTATCAGTTCTCAAATCCAAGGCCAACAAAGTTATGCACTGTCTTAGTAAACGACAAGAATGTGACATTCCATTCCAGAGACAATGGCAAATTCAAGGCAGGCGATCTCCTGGAAAAGGAAGTTAACATCGAAGGAAATTGCTTCCTGGACAACGACGATACTGAATTCATCTACGTTGGACTGGTTCCGATCAAATGAACAGTAATGCCCCAAAAAAGCAGGTACAAAACAAGGCATACACTGTGCTTACACCCTGCTCCAGACCCGATGCACCCGTATGGACCCGCCCTCGAAGCCCCTGCCCTTCATCCACAACATCGTGGCCACAGCGCAAATCGAAACTTCAGCCCCCCTGCACCTGGACCGCCTGAAGCAGATCTTCCGATTCTCGTCCTTCAATCGCCGCAAGTTCGCCGCTGTGACGCTGCGCCTGGTGCGGCCGAACTGCACGATCCTGCTCTTCACGTCCGGCAAGCTCGTCATCACGGGGTCGAAATCCTCGTCCGAAGCCATGCTCTCCGCGTACCGCGTGCGCCAGCTGCTGCGCCAGGCGTGCACGGGGCAGCGGTTCGCCGTGACGGGGTTCGACATCCAAAACGTCGTGAGCCACTGCGAGCTCGACGTGCGCGACGGAGAGATTTTGGACATCGAGGCGCTGTACGAGCGGTACCACATCTACTCTACGTACCAGTCGCACATTTTTCCCGGGCTCATTTTTCGGTATCCGAACCTCAAGGTCGTAGCGCTCATGTTCTTTTCGGGCAAGGTTGTGCTCACGGGCGCCAAGTCGCTCGCTGATATTGACGAGGGATGGGAGGTCATTTTCGCGTTGGTAAAGTCCTACGTGGTCCGGCGGCAGTAGGAGTATATAATACACAATCAAGTGAAAATAAATGTTTTGTCGATGGATTTATTTTCTCGGTGTTCTCGCTGCAGCATACGGGGCGCACCGACTGCCGCTGTTGTATCCGATTGACTTTTCGGATGCGACTCATGAGTTGCTGTCACCCCTGAGTCTTTACTACTGCGGAAACGAGTGGACGAGAAACGCTTCGCATCTTGCAATTCGTGACTTGAGGTTGCGCGGGAACAGGACTCTTCGTCGTTGATCAATACGACCCGTAGCCCTCGTCATCCGAACGGGTGATGAAAACTTCGTCGCCAGAGGATTCCACTGCAGCGGGCACTCTGTCATCCATAAACTTTGCAACCCTGGTATCAAAATCCGCTTCCTGCACGATAGCCTGTCGCCAGCTCTTGCACACGAGCATGGCTTTTGCCACTGTCTCCATGGGCAAGTAGCGAAACACGTGGTCCATTACACCAGTGGATTCCAGCACAGATACGATCAGCGGCGTGACAAAGCCCGGCCCGTTTTTCCAGCCCTTTGAAAATGTCTGTGCGAAATTGGCCGACGGAGTGTAGTATTTCATCTCGCCGGTGTCTGACGGCCTGATACGATCCATGAGCTCTACGCGGAGCGTCCCGAAATAGCGCTCCCGTCTGTAGTGCACGGAAAGCTTGGACGGATCGTCGAAGCCCATGGCGCGAAATGCGGCTTGTTTCAGCTGTGCGCCTTTCTCTACGTGCACGGCGACGGTCCTCAGGCTGGAGTTCATTGGAACAATGACTGCTTTCAAATCATCGTTATTCCACGTGGCAGCTGCGTCGAAATCAAACTCCAGCCTGTCTCGCTGCTCGTCGAACGCCCGCTCCAACGCTGCTATGATAGCCGATTTTTCCCTTCGAAAGTGCTCAGGCATCGTGCTAGCGAATCCACCCATCCTGACTTCCTGCCATATCCGCACCGGATGCAGATTCAGACGCGACGCCGCCTTGTAGGCTGGATGCACCAGCTTTGACCTCCGATTTCCGTTTTCCACCACCCATCCCTCCAGCGACAGCGGAGGAACGGCCAGCAGCCGCCACAGATCCGTTGTCCGGCATTGGATCGAAGGAGCGCACAGCACGGCCCCGAGCCTCTTCGACAGAGCGGGGCGGTCCAAGGGCGCAGTGCTCAGGCCGTCGGGCGACCACGCGTCCAGAAACACCAGGCCCTCGAACGTGTAAGGAATAATGACCGTATTTTGAGCGTAAACCGCCTCGAACGCGTACGTCCACCCTTCCACAAACGCGTCCAGATGGGCGTGGTCGGCCAGCCACCGCTGCGCCCAGATCGCCTGCTCCGAATCGGTGCGACGGCGCGTGCACGCGCGGACGGCGTGGTTGTGGACGAACGCGATGATCAGCGTGCCGTCGAACTTGAACGACGCGTTGGCCCAGGTCCGACATTCTGTCACTTCTTTTCGTGAATCTTCAAATGACTCAAACGCCGCAGCGACGAGCCGCTCTCCATCGAACACGATGCCTCGGCACGGTATGTGCTTGCCAGCAGCGATGCGGTTGAAGATTTCGAGCCCGGAGGCCTCCACGGTCCGTTCGATCAGCGGATCGAGGCACTGCTCCCTGGAAAGCGTCCGGCGCACGATGCCCCGAGGCACGGGGGGTGTCACTGTGCTGCTGCTAACAAGTTGCTTGGGTCCCTCCAACATGGAGCCGAGGATGCATTTCAGCCCGATGCGCTCGCTGCACCCGGAGGTCTTGTCCCATCGAATGGCGACGGGGTGCCATCCTTTCCACGGATTGTGCACGCATTCGTACACGAGGTCGTTGTCGCCGCGGATGTCGCAGGCCCGCTTCGGCTGCCACTTGTATGTCAGCAGCCCGTGCAGGACGTAGGGCATCGCGCTCGGGGTGAAGATCAAGCCGTCAGACGGAAACAGAGCAAGGGTCTCAGGCAGGGAGTCGAAATGGCGCTTGGCAAGCACAGCGACTGCAGCATCCGAAGACGGCGCTCGCTGTCTGTGGAGGCCCCGGTGTACGAAGGGAGGCATTGTCTCGTCCGAAGGCAGTGTCTGCATCGCCGCCAGGCGCTCGGGCAGCGCGAGCCCCCAAATCCGCTTGCCTGCGAACGCGATTGCATCAAAGGCCAAAAAGCACCCGCTAGATGATCCCCACACGAGCTCTCCGTCCAGAATCGTCTTGTTCGGTAGCGGAGATGTTACAGGGAAGAAGTAGAAGAATCCTGCGCGGTTCTTGAAGCAGTGCTGCCCGTCTTCCGTGACAATCAGCAGGTATCTCGTCCCGTCGCACTTGTGCGAGACCTTGTACCGCCCTGGCACGGAGGTGACCCATTCTACGTCATCTTGGTTTCGGACCACTGCGTGAGGAACAGGAATCGGAAGCGGGCTCAGCCCTGCGATTTTTTCTGCTTCGTGGGTGAGCTTCTCCACCACCGTTCGATCCGTCACAAGACGCGGCGACACCATCCAGTCCACGCGCTGCAGCGCCAGCCCTTTGGGCAGCAGGGGGTCCAGAGGGCCTTCGATCGTCTCAGCCACAATGAGCGGCCGCATTGTGGTTGTGTTTTTCCTGTCCCAGACGCACGGGACAAGTGTGTAGAGCACGCCCATCGACGAAAAGAACTCAATCAGCAGCCCAGCATTCGCCTGCCACTTGGGAGTGCGCTCCGCCACCTTTCGCTCCGCGTTGCGCTGCCAGGAGTTGACACGCCGTTCGATTAGGAAGCCGATGCGTCCGTTCATCGTGGAGTTGGTTACCAGGACGACCTGCGCCAGTCTGGCCCCTTTCTTGCCAAGGATCTGCATCAGGGCGTACGCGTCGTTGATTTCTTTGACGAATTCAAGCACCAGAAGTCCGTCTCCCGACAGATTCCGTTCGAGCAGCGCTGCTGTTTCGGATTGCAAAGCGTCCTTGGAAGATTCCAGCAGACCCTTCTCCCGGATCCACTCGCCCGCGCTGAGAAACTTGCACCCGTGGTTGCGCGAGATGTAGCTGCCGAGAGTGGACTTGCCTGCGCCAGGGGCGCCGATGAGGAGGACGACGTTCATTGGATTGAAGTTGTTTTAATTTTACAATTTTTTTTAAATATTTTGACAGGTTCTACACACAGCAGATTTAATTTTTTTGACAAATTCTACAAGCAGTAATGTTTACAGCTGGGAATGTATATAAGTTAACACCAGCATCTCTCCTTTCAAGGCACCAACGATGTCCTCCTCCGATCGAATGAGCATATCCTACCTGTGCGCCTCCTCCGAACCGCCTGCGGATGATGCGATGACCATGGACACGCTTCGCAAAATGCAGGCGGAGTTTAATCGCAACAAGAGACGCTCCGTCAGGGAAAAATCCGTAGTGACGACAATTCTCAAGGATCGCGACAATTCGGATCCGAGCGACGACGAGGAATGCGAGCCGCGCAAAGCAGCGTATGTTTACGACGCAGTCGATCCTATTACTGGACACGTGCTGGTCAACGGCAAGTGGATGCCGTATGTCACTCTTCGTTGGAATTGCAGGGAACTTCGCGACAAGGACAAGCTGATCAGCAGTGTCAAGGCGTTGATGAAGGTGCCAATCACACCCGAGCAGGACGCTAAGGAACGCACTCCGGTCAACACCATTTGCTCCATCGTCCCTTGCCACGTGATTCCGAGGCTCGACGACGGGACGGCTGCGGGCAAGTACGTGCGGGTGGTGTATCGTCTGAAGGGCAGAAACATTCGGGGAATGACAACGCTCGAGGTTTTGAGCAAGGGATATGTGTCGAAGCCGCAGGAGCGGCTGAAGCTGAAGGAATTCGTCACTGCCGAGTTCGAAAAGATTGCAAAGGCGGGACGGAACCAGGCGCAGCTGATCAGTATCATGGGCCTCACTGTGCAGCACGATGATTTTATGCCGGTGAAGACGGGCTACAAATTCAAACACTTCAACTTTGGGAAGATTATGCAGTGCGTGGACACGGATCTCGAGACGGAGATTGCCCAATTCCTGGCGAACGTGAGCAAGGCCGACGATTTGATTCCCCCCCGTCCCGCTCCGGAAAGTGATGTGATGAACCGCACATCTGCTCTACTCGCTGCTGCTGAGATGTTGGCAGTCGAGTGCTCAGAGAAGGCGGATGCTACCAAGAAGGCTGCAAACGCCGGTGCTGCTGGCGAGAAGTCAGCTGTCAAGGCTTCGGATGCCGAAATCATCGCCGAAAAAGCTGCGGACAGGAAGAAACGCAAGGCTGAGAGAGTGCTGGTCATCCCGTCGCCTGTGCTGCTGTCGGACGACGAGGACGCTGTTGTGAAGAAGAAGCGTGTTCGCTGGGCCCTCTGACGGGCTGTTGCGAATCACGCCATTGTTGAATGAATGGCTACATGAATTAGTGAGCATTGATTTTTGACGAGCGGAACGTGTAGAATTTTTGACTATTTATTTCATAAGCAAGACATTAAAAATTCGAAAATGTTCTAGATTTTTTTGACCATTTATTTCATAAACAGCACATAAAATTTTGAAAATGTTTGTGCACCGTTTACAGCTGCTTTCTCCATAAAACCCCTTTGTTCTCAGCAAACCCCCACAAAAAATGTCATCCAAGCATCAGCGCCTCGTCGTCGAAGCCCAGTCCAGCGACGCGTTCGACCTCCAAATCCGAACCCTGTATCCCCACAACGAAGCCGATATGCCCGGATGCATCGAGATCAATCCGCGCATCCGGTCGCAGACCAAGGACTACGGCTGCGTGCTGATTGTCCTTGCCGACGTGAGCGGCTCCATGGCCAACGACGAACGGATCCAGAAGCTCAGGGACGGCGTCGTGAGGCTTTCGGAGCTCTCTGGCCGCTTTGCCTCAATGAAAGTGGAGCTGGCGATTATCGAATTCAACGACAGCGCGAGGCTGGTGCTCCAGTCCGAGGCGATTCCACCGGCAGAGGAGCTCAAACCGATCTGTGATGCGCTCAGGCCCAGGGGCGGGACCAATATCGGCTCCGCCTTGTCGATGGCCATGCAAATTGCGTCGGACGACCAGAACGAAGGAAAGGCGATCCACGTGGCGCTCTTCACCGACGGCGAGGATGGGTATGGGCTCGAAGCCTCTATGAACAACCAGGGGTACATCCACACGATGGCGACGCATCCGATGCTGTGGGTGCATTGCATTGGGATCTGCAACGGCATTGACTGCAAGCTCCTGAGCACCATTTCCGAAACAGCGCGCAGGGGCACGTTTCAGTACATTATCGGCAACAACATCGCAAGGCTCATGGGGTCCATGTGGGGGCTGATGATCGAGGCCATCGACTGCACCTGCTTCGTCACGATTTCCATCGGGGCTGACAGCGTTCGCAGGGATGTGGTTCTGCGCGTGTGCGACCCGCCGATGCCGTGCTTTGTGACGATTCCGGTGGTGAGGAAGGGCACTCCGTGCATCACCGCAACGCTGACTGTCGGGTCCACGTCCAAGACGTGGATGCGCGACTTGGGCAAGGGCGACGGCCAGATCGACGAGGTGGTTGTCAGGGAGTTCATCGCCGATTGCCAGACCGCATGCAACCTCCGTGTCGCCGAGGCCCTGGGGCGCGATGATTTCGACGCGGCAGACGAGGCCAACACGAAAGCGTCCAAGGATATCGAGGCCCTTGCGGTGGAAACGCTGTCGGAGTCGACGGCCCAGTTTGTCAAGTCGGTGCTCTCCGACTTGCTTGCCCAGAGCCGCGGCATCAGCTACGCCCGCGTCAACGACCAGCTTGCGAGGGACCTCGAGGCGCGCACCATGAGCCGCACCTCGACGGCCCGCAATCAGGGGGTGTCGCTTGATCCCAACAGCCGCGCGCTGTCCGAGCTCCAGAGCCAGCTGAGCCTGTGATGCCGCAAACGGCATTGTGCCGTATATCTCAATGCCAGTAAAGAAAGCAAATGCGGTTGGCTGTGCTTAAATTCATGTTGCTGTTGACGTTTGCGGGCTCCGATTTAGTTTTGAACTCGGTTGTGCTGTCGGATCCCGCGTTGTTTTCCACTTTGCAGTTCGAAACAGTGCTGTCCACCTTTTCCGACTCGGCCAAGGTGCTGTCTGTCTCGTCGGATCTCATCACCGGAAGCATAGCCAGACGCTCCTACTTCCCTAACAACACCGACATACACTTTTTCCAGCTGGTGCACATCACACGTGTCCAGGCGCTGCTCCGAACGAGCAACGATGCCTACATATCCTCACAGCTCCACAGATCCCTCGGCCCAGCATGCCTGGCGGCTGGCATCGGCGCCGTGGCGATCGATTCCAACGCTGCCATTGTTTCTTCCCCTAATGTAGTGATGGACTGGATTGCAGGCATCCCGCCGCTCGCAGTGATTCTCATGGCGGCTGGGTGGTTTCTGACGGCTGCGTCGTGTGCGGTCTGCTGGCTTGTATACTGCTGCTGCAGGACGCACCGCGAGACGATTCCAGCAGCGGTGGTGGTGGCTCCTCCTCTTGTGGCACCGTCTTTAGAATCGCAGCAGCCAGACCTCCCTCTGTCCTTCCGACCAGGGACGCCGAGGCTCGTCATGCGACTGCCCGTTGAAATGACCCGGCCGCAATTCGCAGGTCAATACGGTCCGTGTGCAGGACCGACGAGTTTTGAAGGGCCCTCTGCAGCGCGCTCGGGGTCGTGGCACCAGGGTCCAGCGACAGCGCGGCCTTGACGCCTGCTGTCTGCAGGACCTCGGTGCAGTGCTTGCTGCAAAAGGTGTGCTTCTCGCGCTTGAGGCTGAAGTAGGACGACAGGGGCAGCGTGTACATTCCGACGGCGTCGAATGAAAACGACTGCGCGTACCTGTCCTGGCACAGCTTGTACGCCTTTTCGTAGTCCTGCTTGCTCACCCCAAGCGTAATGCGCGTGTAGCCGGGTTTTTTGAAACTCCGTTTTCTCCAGTAAATATTCTCGCCCTGATACAGCGACGACGCCATCCCGTCCTCAAACTGCACGTCGCAGTGCGCGTAGGGGGGGTCCCAGCGCGTGACAATGTGGTTGATGACGTGATCGGTCGCCGTGGGGGCGTAAAAGTACGCGTTGATCAGTGGCATGGATGCGCATGCAAATGGGGCGTTTATGTACAGGAATGGCGAATACGCGAATGCTACGAGCTCCAAACTGATCATAATTTACACAAAAATCCAGAATACCAAAAACAAAATCACGGCATTCATCCCTCCATCTCGTACCTACTCCGCAGCTCCTTGAGCTTTTCGATCCGCGTCTGCAAAAAATTTATGCGCTCCTCCCGCTCCGCGTTGGAACCGAGCGCGGTGTCCTCCCGCGCATCCGAGGACCGGGAGCGGTCCACCGACCGCGAGCGGTCCACCGACCGCGAGCGATCCATCGACGACCGCGGGCGGTCCATCTCGGCGCCGAGGGACACCGTCTTCTGCTTCCGCGCGTTCTGCTCCAGAACCTCGAGCTTGGAGTTGATCCTCGAAAGGATGCGCTCCTGCTCAGGGTCCGGCGCGAGCCTGGCTTCAAGTTCCGCAATCCGCGAGTGCAGGTCCGGCTTGACACGGGACTCCAGAGTCGCGACGCGGTCGTGAAGCCTCGAGTGCAGCTGGGCCTTGGACTCGAGCTCGGCCACTCGGTCGTGGAGCTGGACGGCCGACTGCAGCTTCGACTCCACCTGAGAAAACTTGGTGGCGATCTTGTTCATGAGCCCGTCGGCGTCCTTGTTGGCGTTGAGCTGGCTCTCGATCGCGGTAAACTTGGAGGCAATCCGGCCCATGAGGGCCTCCGCCTCCTTATTGTTGTTAAGCTGCCGCTCCAGGCCATCGAGCTTGACGCCTAGGTGCCGAAGATGGTTTTCGTGGATGTTCTCGAGGGACGAAAGCCGCGAATGCAGGTCCGTCGTCCCCTCGGCCTTGCGCACGGTGGCGCGTGCGGGGGCAGGGGAAGCGCCCTCGGGCGAGTTGGAGATCGTCGACTGCAGCTGGTCGAGCCTCTGCAGGATGTGGCTCACCGTCTCCTCCTGGCTCGCGGCGAGCGCGGCGTTGGTCGAAGAGGCGACAAACTCGTCCTTGAAGTCGATGGTGCTGCTTGGCGCTTGGCCTTGACTGGGTCTAGGATTCGATCGAATCGACATTCTGGACGGGAAATAGGCGCTTGCTTTTATACACTCTGCGTGTGTTTCGATGCATCTTAGGACCCCATGCACCACAGCCACACGGCCGCCATCACGACAGAGTACGCGGCGGTGAGCGCGAGGACCAGCAGGTTGTCTTGCATGTATGCACGCGGCGCGAGCGCTGCTTTGTACGGGCGCACGCCGAGTTACTGGCAGTAGCTCACGAGTATCATGGCGCTCATGCCGGACGTGTAGCAGAGCCGGCAGTTGCCGACCGTCCGCATGTCGGGCGCCGAGTCGAACGTGTGGCCTATCAGGACCAGCGCATCCATGATGAGCAGGCCGACGAAGAAGCCCCCGTGCCCGTGCCGCCTGACCGTGCTGTAGAGCATCAGGAACAGCAGGCCGCACAGCATCATGAGGATGTTTTCGCGCGAGCGGCCGCCCTGCACGAGCGGAAGCCGCGAGATCAGCATCAGCATCAGGGTGATGCCGGTCACGGAGAGCGCCAGGAAGTACCAGTCCAGCGGGGAGCACATAAACGTCACCAGGCACGCGTGCTGCATGATCATGGCCACCCAGAAGCACAGGTCCCACATCTGCAGCTCCTCCAGCGCCTCGATCGTGTAGTGCGTTTCGGAATCGAGCATCACTTTCCGCGTCGACAGCGCAAACAGGGCAGCTGCAGCGGAGGCCGTAAGGTACAGCACAGACGCGCTGAAGTCCTCCACGTCCACGTCCATCTCCTTGGTCGTTATGTTTCGCAGGTTTGTCGTGTACATGGCAAACAGCGGATCCCGGTAGTAGGCGATGAGGGTGAGCATCACCGGAAGCTGGACTATCGTGAATCCGCCGGCCATGGTCCCGAGCGCATCGTCGCGGGGCATTCGGGGGCCTCAGGGGCTGCGTATTTGTAGTTTCCACGGCGCCGATCCGTTTGGGACGCGCGTTTGGCGCAAGCAAGTATATATGGCCTCACTGATGGGCGCCAGCGACACGACAAATGTGTGACAACTTCCTCGACGAGTCGCTGGTCAACATTTCCATTGCGTGGCCGGGGGATTTCGAGGAGGCTCCCACGCCCGACGAGGAATGCATCCTTTGGCCCTTCGTATCGCTTATTTGCATGTCTTTTAAGCCAAACGGTATCCGTTCTCCAACGGAAGCCCTGTTCGAGCAAGCGGACACCTTCACTTCAGACTTGCCCATGATAGATTCCGACGTGCACGAGTGCTGCCCGACGGAGGTCGCGGACATGATGTCATTTCGTGATATGCCACTGTAACACGGACGGATGCGCCCTGTTTCTGCGGCGCCCTGTACAAATGGGCACGGGCGAGAATTGAATGAAGCCCTTTTTTCGAAAATACACATGCAGATTCGACTCCCTGATCCTGAGCGTCAGAGAGACCTACAGATCAACGGCCTTTCAGGTGCGCGTCGTGAGCAAACCGCACGGCGAGCTCTTCTCGCAGGCGCTCATCATTCGCCCGGGCACCCAGCTCAAGCTCTGCTCCGGGCGCAACAGCGTGCGCTTCATCACGGTGCGCGTCTTCATCCCGCGGGTGCAGTACGGCGGGCGCTTCATTGCGGGCGGGGTGATTGAGACTTAGACTTGTCTGCTGCTGCTCCCTTCTTCGGACCAGGCGGCTTCGAAAACACATTCCTGTTCCTCCTGTTCACCGCCTCCGGCAACGCACGCGGGGGTTTCACCGGCTTTGGAAACCGCTCCATCTCGGTTTGCGCCTCCGCAAACGTCTTGACGCGCTTCGTCCGAAGTTCGTCCCCCTCCACCGCCTCCATCATCTGAATGCGCGCGATCGCATCGCTGGCGTAATCGACTGCAATCGATGCAAACATTTTCATCGTGCCCTTGACGACGCGGCTCAGGCGAAACTTGCCGTGCTGTCTCCACTTTCGCATCTCGGCGGACTCGCATCGGCACACGATGAGCTCGGATTCCTTCAGGCCGTTCTTTTTGACGCTTTCGTTTTTCGACTTCTGGTGCTGGAGCCACTCTTCGCCAAACTCCTCCAGCATCACATGATGGAAGCATTTGCGCTCCTCCACGTCGCTCGTGTGGACATAGTGGCATTCGAACCGCGTCTCCGCTGAGTTGGGGCGGACGTGGATGATGTGGTCTGGGCACTTTTCGACGTAAATCTTCATGCACAGATCCGCTGCATCCATTCGAACGACGCACGCCCCGTGGCGCGCCGTGAGGCCTTGGGCGATGGCGGCTTTGACGGATTCCATATCGATATTTTAAAAATAAGGAAAAAACCCCTCTGACACGTGTCACCGCCCGTTTCCGAAATGCGCGCCGTCCTGCACCCGGAGCCGGTCACCGCCGTGGCTATTCTGCCGAACGAGTCTCCAAAGGCCTACCTGCTGAAATGCGAGCGCAACATCCGCGCAGAGATATGGGGCATGTACAGCAGCAGCACTGGCACGGCGACGCTCACGGTGCACGGTGGCGCCGAGCTGCTCGCCACGGGAGACGACGCAGCAGAGTTCGAATGGAATCTCCTGTCAATCGGTGGCTCCTTATTCCTCGCCCTGCCGTTTGGTGAGAGGAACACGGTCAGGCTGCTCCGAGGCAAGCGCTGCGGCCCGACCCCACAGGGACCGTCCAAGGCGCGCGTCATCGGATTCGTGCGGCCGTTTGTCAAGGACCTGGACGCCATCGCATCACTGCAGGCCTCGATGCCGCCCCTCTTGTCGCAGGTCGCTTCCCCTGCGTCGCGGACCCGGTTCGCATTCAGTTCAGGGCGGTTTTCCGAGCGCGTGCCCAGCAACACGCACCAGCGCGCCGTCATTTCGGCCATGGCGACCTCGATCGAATGCATCCAGGGGCCGCCAGGCACCGGCAAGTCCACGACCATATTTCACATCCTCAGCACCGCCTTGCCCCCGTCGTTTGTCGCCATCGTGACGTGCGTGCAGAACAAGGCGGTCGACTCCGTTTCCGAGAAACTGCGAGGCAATATCGATTTTGTCGTCTTCGGCAACATGGACAGGCTCGGCGACAGCTCGGCGGCAAACACGCTCGAGGCGCTCGTCAGCCGGACGCCGTGCGTCTCCCGCCTGGACCGGCGCATCGCGGCCTGCCAGCGGATCGTGGACCTGCTGGGCGGACGGCTGAGCCTACACGAGGCCGCGCGCTTCGCTGAGGGCAGCCTGTGGCGCCGATGGTGGCGTCAATTCGTGCACGCAAAGCACGCGGGACTCGTGGCCGACATTGCCGACCATGGGGCTCGACTCGAGGCGGCGCGCTGCGAGCGGACGGCGCAGTCGGACCTGGCGGAGACACGCATCACCGAGGGCGCGAGGGCGTTTTTGTGCACCATGGACAGCCTGTCGCAGGTGCGCATCCCGCGAGGAAAGCGCTCTATTGCGGTCATCGACGAGGCGGGCACCGTGCCCGAGTACAAGCTGCCGCTGCTGGTGGCGCACGGGGTCCAGGCCATTGTGTCGATAGGGGACCAGAACCAGCTCACGCCGTTCACGCACAGCGGCCAGCAGGGCTTCTTCCAGCGAGCGACCAAGGTGCTGCACCCGGTCCCGATGCTGGTCGAGCAGTACCGCATGCACCCGGCGATATGCGCGTTTGTGTCGGACACGTTTTACCAGGGCGCGCTCGTGACCGCCCAGCACACCGTCGACGCACGGCGCTCGGGCGGAGTCTGGTGGGTGGATTATGAGGCGCGCTCGGAGACGAGGACCAGGACCAAAGGCCTCTTTAATCAGCTGGAGCTGGACATGATGCGGCAGCACATGCGCTGCAACGTCCACGAGCTCCTCCGCAGGGGGAAGAGCGTCATGGTGATTACGTTTTACAGGGACCAGTTCCAGCGGCTCATGCAGATTGGCGAACAGGAGGGTCTGGTGGACGCCCTTCGATTCAAGCACCCGCTCTTTCGCATCTGCACCGTCGACTCCTCGCAGGGCAGCGAGGCGGACGTGGTCATCCTCAGCTGCGTGCGGAGCAACGGCACTGGAGCGGTCGGCTTCCTGTCGAATCGGAACAGGCTGTGCGTCGCTTTCAGCCGGGCGCGCGAGTGGCTCTGCGTGTTTGGCCACTCGGCGACCCTGCGCTCCAACGCGATCTGGCGCGGGCTGCACGAGGCGGCGAGGGGGGTGATGGTTTGAATTCACGCCGCCCCGACCTTCCCGATCTCCAGTGGCTCGTTGTCCAGCGTCCAGAGCTGCAGCTGCAGATGCTCCTCGTTCAGGAGGTCGGCCACCAGCTCCCTGTCTTCAGGGTAAAAATACGTCGTTTTGTGCTTGGAAAAGGTCTCCTTGTCAGGGTAGGCGGCCTTGAACGCGCCAATCACCCTCTTGCAGAGGGCGGCGACGTGATTCTCGGGCACGTCCAACCCCATTTCCTCGCACAGACCGTGCACGCTCACTCCATCGCATCGCGCGCGCTTCCTGTCGTTGGCAGTTCTTAGTTGCTGAAGTTCCTGCATCGGTTCGGCGAATGCTTCCAATTGCAGTGACAGTTCCGAGTTCTTTTCCTCTAGGGCTTTCACCTTTTCTCGCAATTCGAGTTCGGTTTGGATGTGCCGTGTCAAAAAGGCCTCGAACGCCTCCTCATCTCCGTTTTCGTTCTTGACGGTAGGGACAAACAGGAACTTGGATTCAGGAGGGGGGCAATCCCACTTGTTGTCGCCCATCTCGGCCAGAATTTCTTGGATCTCCCCGTCATCGTGCATGGAAATGTGCTGCTCTTGACCCGAAACCACGTCCATTAGGACATCCTGCACCTCTGTCCTGTACTCCTCATTCACCAGCTTGAGTTCCTCTCCCATGAAATGGTATAGGATCAGCAGACCCTCTGCCCCCAGGCAGACGTTCGGCTTCTCGTACGGCCCTGCAAATTGCACGGCTATGTTGTCCAGAATAGCATCTTCGTGCGACAGCTTTCCTATGGCGTACAACCAGCACAGCATCGAGTCGTCAGGGCTCAGGGCTCTGTTCGCAGTTTGTCGGATAAAGTCCTTTATGCAGAACACAGTCTTGTGGTTGGCGGTCCTGTGCGCCCTGACTTGCAGTTTTTTATCTTTTGACAGGAACAAAGTCAGCTCTGCGTATGAGGCAGACATACGGGCGGGTGGTCAGAGGCAGTGTGTGCTCAGTATGGAAGCCGATTTCGATTTTTTTGTAAAAAAGGAAGCACTTGAATATTTTTTTAAAAAAAACAAACACTTCTGGCTTACTAGTTCCCACGAAGTGTGTTATTTTTTCTGAAATCGCAACGTTTGGTTGTTTTATAATATTATAAA
>Ga0214172_1000222_pt1 | contig 29509 bp, 34 predicted proteins | sample TroBogEpilimnion_29_FD_153010 | JGI IMG/M metagenome (GOLD analysis project Ga0214172, IMG submission 153010) | Freshwater microbial communities from Trout Bog Lake, WI - 12JUL2007 epilimnion | ecosystem: Environmental > Aquatic > Freshwater > Lake > Epilimnion/Euphotic zone | place: Trout Bog...
GGGACTAAACAGCACAGACGGAAAACTTTACTACAACACTGGTTCTGCTATTGCAGTTTTAGCTGGAGCAGGTGGAGCAGGTATTGCAGGTGGTTCTAATACCCAAGTTCAATATAACTCTAGTGGCTCATTGGCTGGTTCTGCCAATATGACCTTTAACGGCACTAGCTTAACTTTAGCTAATGACGCTTCTATATCAGGTCTTACTGTTGGTAAGGGTGGTGGTAGTAACGCTAATAATACGGCTGTTGGGGGTAGTGCATTAGCCTCAAATACAACCGCAGTTCAAAACACAGCATTTGGTTATTATGCTTTACAAGGAACAACTTCTGGTGGTAATAACACAGGATTAGGTTTTGGTGTTGCTTTTAGAAATACAACAGGCACAGATTTAGTGGCAATAGGAAACTATGCCCTTCAAAATAACACTACTGGAAGTTCTAACGTAGGAATTGGTTCAAACGCTTTATCACAAAACACCACCGCATCTAATAACACAGCAGTAGGTTATCAAGCTGGGTACTCCACTACAACTGCTGCAAATAACTTGTATGTTGGTTATCAAGCTGGCTATAATTTAACAGCAACTAGCGGTGGAAATTCATTTATTGGAAGTGGTGCTGGATTTACATTTAATTCAACAAGCAATGGATTTCATACATTTTTAGGTTTTAATGCAGGATATAGCACAACAACAGGACTAACTAATACTGGTTTGGGTGCTTATGCTCTTTATTCAAACACTACCGCATCTAACAACACAGCAGTAGGTTATCAAGCTGGTTATAGTAATACTACTGGAGATGTTACAGCTTTTGGTTATCAAGCTGGTTATTCATCTACTACCGCTACAGGCATTACATTTGTTGGTTCTTTAGTAGGCAAAAACAATACAGCAAGCAATAACACTATTGTTGGCGGAAATGTCAATGGTGTATTAAATCCTGCTTTTTACGCCAATACAACAGGAAATGATAATGCTGGTTTAGGGAATGGTGTTTTATCCAGCAATACTACAGGCGCAAACAATACCGCTATTGGTTCTAGAGCATTAGCATCTAATTCAACAGCATCTAATAACACAGCAGTAGGTTATCAAGCTGGATATAGTGGAACAGTCGGTAATGGTAATGTATATTTAGGAAACCAAGCTGGTTATTCTAATAACGCTTCAAACGGAAACTACAATGTAATGGTAGGTTCGTACGCTGGTTATTCTTCTACAGGATACGGAAATACTTTTGTTGGTGGTAATGCCGCAACTGGTAATGGTGCTGGTTATGTCATGACCTCAGGTTACAAAAATACTATTCTTGGTGGCTATTCTGGCAATCAAGGCGGTCTAGACATCCGTACAGCAAGTAACTACATTGTGTTATCTGATGGTGATGGTAATCCTAGGGCGGTGTGGGATAGTTCTGGAAATTTCTTAACATCTGGTGTCGTAGTTGCTGGAACTTGGGGTAATGGTGGTTTTGGTACACAATATAACGGAGGCGGTTCATTTTCGGTAACAGGTCATGGAAGTGGAACTTCTAGTGGCACAGCTTATGCTTATTTTGACTACAATAATTCACCAATTGGTTCTATTACTCAAAACGGCACTACTGCTGTAGCATTTAATACTACTTCAGATTATCGTTTAAAAACTGATGTAGCACCAATTCAAAATGCTTTAGCTACTATTGAAGCACTTAATCCAGTTAGCTTTACATGGATAGATGGTCGTAAAGATGATGGCTTTTTGGCACATGAAATTCAAGAAGTATTACCTAATTGCGTAACTGGTGAAAAAGATGCTGTAAACGAAGATGGCACACCTAAATATCAGCAAATGGATAATAGCGGTGTAATTCCATTCCTTGTTAAAGCCGTTCAAGAACTCAACACCTTAGTAACAACCCAAGCAGCCGAAATTGCGGCACTCAAAGCTAAATTAGGAGCATAAAAATGGCAACAACATACACAACAACTATTAACTCGATGTTCACAGTAAACACACCTAACCCTGATTATGTGGTTAATGTGTTATTTACTGTATCTGGCACAGACGGCACTCACACTGCCTCTATTGACGGCAACATTCAGTTCGCACAAGAAGCTAAAGAGTCAGGATTTATTCCTTATGCTAACCTCACCGAGCAAATCGTATTAGGTTGGATTAACGAAGCTACTGATAATCAAGCAAATTACTATGCAAATATTGATGGTCAAATTGCCTCAATCGTAAACCCACCAGTTAGCCCACAAAACACACCGCTTCCTTGGGCAACACAAACAGCAGCTTAATAGGAAACCACTATGTCCCTTACTGAAAATCTCCTTGCATCCATCCAAGCCGAGTTAGATGTGCTCAAAGCCACTGAGGCGGCTCCTGCTCCAACACCCGAGCCAGCACCCGTAGTAGTCCAGCCAACCCCAACTCCAGCCCCCGCTGTTGAAGATGATGCCAATGTGCCTCCAGTTATTCGTTTTGCTAGAGAACAGGCTCGTAAACTGCAAGGTAAATAAAAACAATGAACGAGATGGACCCAATCAAAACCGCAAGGGAGCTTGCTACCCATGCCAATGACATTGAGCACCTACAAGCCGACATGGACAAGATGATTCAGGAGATGAAAGAGATCAAGGAGTGCATCCAAGCCATCCAGAAAACCTTAGCTGAGGCTCATGGTGGTTGGAGACTGCTACTCGGCATCGGCGGTGCTGCGGCTCTTTTAGGTGCCATTCTGGCCAATCTGTTCCAAGGCTTTTTGAACAAATGAAACGAGTCAGCAAGATCTTTAATGATCTGCTTACCGGTGAAGACAACAAGACCCACGACATTGGCCGTTGGTCTTGGATGCTCTCACTTTTGGCAGTCATGTTTGGTGCGGGCTATGAAATGATTGAAAACAACATGCCAGCACTAAAAGACTTTGCTGAGGCTGTTGGCATCATCGCTGGCGCTCATGGTGCGGCTGTAATGCTTAAACGGGACGCAGAACCTCATGTGGAAAACCCTCCTAACTAACCTCACCAGCCTAGCTGGTGGTATTTACATCTACCTCATTGTGGCTGGCGCATCTAGCATAATTGCTGGATATGGAGCATATAGCTGGACATCGGACTACTATATTGCTAAAATAGAAAAGTCCAATTTAGAAGCGGAGCAAAAAGTTAATGATATACAACAACAAGGCGACCGTCTGGTTGCAGATTACGTTAAGCAAATTGAACAACTGGGTGATGTCAATGCCAGTCTTCAGCAACAAATTTCTAGTACGGTACGTTTTAATAACAACGGTACTTGTGCTATTCCTAATGCTTATGTTAGGTTGTACAACGCAAGTGCAACTGGTCAAGCCTCAGCCCCCAGCAGCCTTGATGGAGCCCCCACCTCCCTTGACCTTGCTACCATCCTCAGCGTCGCAGCTGAAAACAACTCCAAATACCTCAAAGTAGCTCAGCAGCTTAGAGAACTTCAAGCGTTCGAAAACGCCAAGTAATCCCCTTAAAAAAGGAGCTGTATGAATAAAAGGCTATTTTTAGCTATTTGGTTGTGCACGTTAATTTGGGTACTGCAAAACACCCCAATAATGCAAAATGTGGAACAACAAATCGTGGCTATTACAAAATCAACATTTGACTTTATTACCCATTTTGAGGGTAAGCGCAATCAGGCATATCAAGACTCAAAAGGGCTTTGGACTATCGGAGTAGGCCACCTCATTAAATCCGATGAGCAATACCTATTGCACGCCACCCTAACAGATCAGCAAGTAGAAGACCTGTTTAAAAGCGATTTAAAGTGGTGTGACGAAGCCGTTAATGAATCGATAAGGGCACCCCTTAACCAGCACCAATACGATGCCCTGTACAGCCTATGCTTCAATATTGGGGCAGATAATTTTAAACGTTCCGAAGTAGTACACCATATTAACAATCTAGACTATATGGCAGCTGGTAATGCCTTTTTAAATTGGAGTAATCCTCCCGTTTTAAAGACTCGCCGGCAAAAAGAAAGAGAACTGTTTTTAACTGCAATTTAGGGCATTTTTTGCCCTATTTTTGCATAAGTAGTATTAGGAGCTGATCACTCCCCAATTCAATTAACCTCGAGGATATATCATGGACGGATTTAAATCATTACCCAAAATGCAATGCTTCAAAGAAGGCAAGCAAGTTAAAGCAATGTGTGGCGGTGGCTCTTACAAAAAAGGCGGTAAAGCTGAAAAGAGCGACATGGAGCAAGATAAGAAGCTCATCAAAAAAGCATTTAAGCAACATGATGAAGCTGAGCACGACAAAGAGCCAACTGAGATCAAGCTCAAAAAAGGTGGTCGTTCTAAGAAAGATTGCGGAACCGTTCGTAAGTATAAAGAAGGTGGTGCAATTGGTGTTTATGGCGCTAAGAAAAAATCTGGCGATTTAGATAGCATTGAAAAAGCCAAAGACATCAAACCAGCTAAAGCAGACGCTCCTTCCAAAGCAAGCGAAAAGCCAGCGTTGCGTGGCTCTGATGTAGAAAAAGAAAAGAGCAAACCAGCTGGTCACAAAGACCCATATATTAAAAGCAAAGAATCTGGTAAATCTGCTGATGCCCCATCTGGCGCTAAAGAAATGCCAAATAAATATGCCGAGGGTAAATCTGTTAACCCATTTGGTGGTACTGATGCAAAAATGGGATCTGGTTTATCTAGCTTAATGAAAAAGAAATCTGGCAAGAAAGTTTGCTAATATGCCAAGCAAATCACAATCGCAAGAACACTTGATGGCTGCTGCGGCACACAATTCTAAGTTTGCAAAAAAGGTTGGTGTGCCAACTAAAGTAGCTAAAGAGTTTAACAAAGCCGATAAGGGCGTTAAATTAAAATCCTTACCTAAGCGTGTCTCTGGCCGCGGGAGATAATTTTGGCTTATAGTGGAACCACTGGTCAAACACAAATCAATGTTGACCAATTAATCTCATATGCATTTCGTGATGCTGGTAAAACGGCAGAGGAGATGACACCTGAGTTAATTGGTACAGCTAAGCAAGCTCTGTTTTACAACTTGCAAAATTTGTCTAATCGTGGCGTTAATCTGTGGTTATTGGAAAACCAATTGTACGGCGCTTTAACAGCACAACAGCAATTAGTTTTACCAAAAACCACGATTGATGTGCGTGAAGCAAACTGGGTTTATATTATCAATTCTACAGCGGCAGAGTATTTGCCAGCGGATAATCCAGAATCGCCAGCGGTGTTTGCTCAAAACATTAATTTGGTATCCACTTCAACCGTTAGTGAAAACTATTTTGGACTGCAGTACCAAGGCTCTAATCCAGTGTTCTATGTTGGCTTTAATGCTTATGCACCCGCTGGTGAAACGGTAACATATAACTTTGCTTACGAAGTATCTAATGATGGGATTAATTGGACAACTGTTCAGCAATTCCCATCGATTACCATGACTGATAAGCAGTGGCAGTACTATAACATCAGTACTACGCCTCCTTATCTGTATTACCGTTTGCGTGAGACTGTAGCTCCTACATTCTCCATTCGTCAGATTGTATTTTCAACTAGCCAACAAGTTATTCCATTAGCTCGCTTAAATCGTGATGACTACTGGAATTTACCTAATAAGCAATTTCCATCAGTTCGTTCACTGCAATACTGGTTTGATCGTACGATTGAGCCTTCTATGTATTTGTGGCCAGTACCAAACAATGACTTCCAAATGTTCCAATTAGTTGTGGAAGTACAGATGCAAGATGTAGGTTCACTAACTAACCAAATTTATGTGCCAGATCGTTGGCTCAATTGTGTACAAAAGCAATTGTCTCATAGCTTGGCATTACAATTACCACAAGTGGATATGCCACGTATTCAGTATTTGGAGTTGCAAGCTGAAAAAGCATTCTTGCAAGCTAGTGAAGAAGATCGTGATAAGTCACCAATTTATTTCCAACCCAACGTGTCATACTACACCAGATGAACACTTCTTTGTATTGGATCCACCATAAAGACCATACTGACATGTTTAGTCAGGGGTATATTGGTGTTTCTAAAAACATCGAAGCTAGGTGGTTTAGGCATAGCAAATATTCTGATAATCAACATCTTAAAGCAGCGATTAAAAAATATGGTTGGGACAACCTTATTAAAGAAGTTGTTTTAATTGGGGAAGAAACATATTGTTACGATTTAGAAACAAAAATTAGACCAGCCAAACAAATTGGGTGGAACATTGCTGAAGGTGGTGCAAAACCGCCTGTGTCACAATATCGCGGAGATAATTACGTTAGTCCTCTTAAAAATAAGTCAAGAAAAACTCCTTGGATGTTCGGACGTAAAGTATCCGATAAAGAAAAAAAACTTGCTTCTGAACGTAAAAAAGTAAAAGTTAAATACAACGGTATTGTTTATGACAGTTTTACCGCACTGGCCAATTTTTTAGGATTAAAACACGCAACCCTTGCAAATAGGATCTATAGAAATGCCAAAAAATATGGCTATGAGGTTTTAAAATGAGCGTAATCATGACCTACGATTCGCTGGTGCTCAATATCCAGCAATATATGGAGCGGGATGATGCTGACTTTATTGCTCAGATCCCTAACCTCATCGCTTTGGCGGAGTCATCGATTGCTGCCGAATTAAAAACCTATTTGCAGTTAATTGTTGTAGAAACCAGTTTAGCAACTAACCAAACTATTTTAAATAAACCAGCTCGTTGGCGTAAAACGGTTTCTATGAAAATTAATGGTGAGCCTATTTTGTTGCGTAGCCAAGATTATGTATCGCAGTATTTGGCTGAGTCTAGTAATGGTCAGCCCTTATATTATGCTGACTACGATTATAGCAACTGGAATTTTGCCCCAAAACCAGACGCCACTTATCCAGTGGAAATTATTTACTTTGCTGAAATTCAGCCATTGGATGCTAATAACCAACAGAACTTGTGGACTCAAATTGCTCCACAAGCAATGCTTTATGGTGCTTTGTTACAAGCCCAAGGTTATTTAAAAGCTTTGGATAAGTTGCCAGTTTGGAAACAATATTACACTGATGCACTTAACGCACTCAAAAAAGAAGACAACTCTCGTCGTGTGGATCGCAACACTTCGGTTCAGGAACCTTAATATGTCAGTTTGTGTATATTGGATTCGCCATAAAAGCCACAAAGGCTACACATTTAAAAGGTTAGAAAAATAATGTCAACTCCCGTTTTTGTGAGCCCATTCACTGGGACTGTTGTTACCCCAACGGATGTATCCTATTATGCACTTTCTTTCAGTTCTCCCACACCACTCTATTGGCCATCTATTGTTAATCAAGGAGTTGGTGAGATACCTGCTGCTCGTATTATCGATTGCGTTTGTACTAGTGCTAACGCCAATGCTGCTATCATTACTTTACCAGAAGCAGATCAAGGCACGGTTGGCGCGGATATTTTGTTCCGCAACCTTGGCTCAAATACTTTTACGATTAAAGACTATACGGGCGCAAACTCCGTTAGCGTACCAATGGGCATTAGTAAGTATTTTTATCTTACTAATAATACAACTGCCGGTGGTGTTTGGAATAACGTCACATTTGCGGCTGGTACATCTTATGCAGATGCGGCTACTTTAGCAGGAGCTGGCTTAACTACTTCTAACGGTAAATTGGCCGTAACTGAAAACGTAGTCGATGTAACATCTTCTCCCAATATTACCGATGCAAGCCGTGGCGCTACTTTTAACTGGGGAGCTGGTGGTGGTACATTTACACTCCCTCCAGTACAAAATTTATCAGCTGGTTGGTGGATTGGTTTTAGAAATAGCGGATCTGGTTCATTAAACATCTATGCTACGACGCCAAATTTAATTAACGGCAATAGCGAAATTGTTGCTAATCCGGGCGATTCTGGTTTTATTTTTTACGATTCTATTAGTGGCGGGTTCATTACTGTTGGTTGGGTGGCCCCGTCAGCTGTTACTTTTAACTCAGCAACTTACGATGTTGATACCATAGTTGGCAATACGTTTAGTTTAGTATCTTATGCACCGATTATTCAGACTTATATTGCGCAATCTGGTACACGCACACAAAGTTTAGCAGTAACATTACCGGCCATTACCCAGATTTATATTCTGGTTAATAACACAAACCAAACTGGCTATAACATTACTTTCCAATGTCAAGGAAGTAGTCAGACACCTTTGGTATTGTCCGCTGGTAATATTTCTACAGTACTAAGTGATGGTACTAATTTATATGTATTAACATCATCAGCAACCGGCTTATTTTATGCTGCTAATGGTTCAGCATCATTGCCAGCATATTCATTTAACAATGATGTAACAAGTGGTATGTATTTAGTTGGTACAGGTGTTTTAGGTTTAACTGCAAATGGAACCGAAATTGTTAATATGGATGGTTCTAATCCATCGACTCCGGCAGTTAATGTGCTTGCTTCATTAAACGCCAAATCAATTGGCGGCGGGACATTCTAAATGGCAGCTGATAACGTTCAGCAAGATACATCGCAGTTTACTCGGATTTATACACTAGCAGTTCCACCGGGTATTAAGCGTGATGGTACTTATTTTGAAACCGATGAGTATACCGATGGTGTATGGTGTCGTTTTCAGCGTGGCGTACCTAAAAAGATGGGTGGCTATCGCTCAATCTTTACTAGCCTAGTTGGTATTTATCGTGGTATGGTGTCACAGCCATATAACGGTGTTAACTATATTTTTGCGGGTAACTATAAAGAGCTCGATGTATTTACCACCGGCACAACTTTTGCAACGGGTAGTGGCCCGTTCCCAGTTACCATTTTACCTGGCACAGCATTTGCTAATGTTACCTATGTAAACGCTACTGCATTTACCATTTCTGGAACCAGTAACGCTACATCATTTTCAGCTGGAAATACCGTTATATTCCAGCAAACCAGTAATGCAACTACATTTACCATCACTAGTTCACGGTATTCTGCAAACGCAAATGCTACAACAGTAACAGTATCTGGTGGCAGTCTTTCAAATACAATTAATACTGCATACTTAACTACCAGTGCAGTATTTACACCAGATGAATCTTATGGTCCGTTTACAAACGACTGGCAATTTGATACCCAGTTTAGCCCACAAGGCGGTCAGTTATCTGTATTTGCACACCCAGGTAAAAACTTAGTTAACATTGATAACGGTGTGCCGAGTCAAGTATTAGTTGGTAATATCACTCCTGGTGCTAACTACAGCTGGTCATTTACTGGATTATCAGATAGCCAAGGACAAAATCCAACATACAAGCCAATTAGCGTAGATGGTGGTGTTTGTGTATTGTATCCGTTTATTTTTGTATATGGATCACATGGATTTATTGCCAACAATAATGTCAATGGAACATACACCAATCAAAACTTTTACGATTGGAATGGTCCATTAGCCAACCAAGTAAACGTATCGGCATCTAAGATTGTAAAAGGTATGCCAATGCGTGGTGGTACTAATTCACCATCAGGCTTATTCTGGGCAACTGATAGTTTGATTCGTGTTTCATTTAATTCTGCTGGTTCTGGTGCATCAACTGTACCATCAACTTATTGGAATTACGATATTATTTCTAGCCAAATCTCAATTATGTCATCTAATGCTATAGTTGAGATGGACGGGGTTTATTGGTGGATGGGTATTGACCGTTTCTATGCGTATAACGGTAATGTGGTGGTAGTGCCAAATGATAAGAATGTAAACTACCTATTTGACAACATCAACTATGAACAGCGTCAAAAAGTGTGGGCAACTAAAGTTCCCCGTTACAATGAGATTTGGTTCTTTTATCCCCGTGGCACCGCTACAGAATGTACTGATGCTATTATTTATAACACCAAAGATAAAATTTGGTATGATGCTGGTCAAGCAGTAGGGGCGCAACGTTCTTGTGGATATACCACTGAGTTATTCCCCAACCCTATTTGGATTGATTGGAATTACAACCCCATTTATGGTACTCCACAAATTACCATTCAGCATCCAGCTAGTTTGCCAGTTGCTAATGCCAATCAGATTTATTTAGCTGGCGATCAAACTGCCACATTTAGTCCCGGCGATAGCTTGACTTTTTCGCAAAACTCAGAAGCCCCAACATATACAATTACTTCTAGTAAAAATATTTATAACACCACGGTTAAACCACCGGGTGTTACATTAATTACTTGCTCAACTAACTTTTCACCAACGGTTGTTATTGGTGAGCCGGTGTATTATGTTACTGGCGGATTTAATTTGTGGCAACACGAATACGGTCAAAACCAAATTGCTCTAAATGGTGAAACAGCAATTTATTCTAGCATTACTACCAGTGACATTAGTTGGATTTCTGGATCACCTGGTGCCAATTCACTGGTTGGTGTTAATCGTCGTATGCATATTCGTCGTATAGAACCAAACTTCTTGCAATCTGGTGAAATGTCCATGACCATTTTAGGTCGTAAATTTGCCAGTGGAGCTATGCAAGAGGATGAACAAGACTCTGGTCCATATTTCTTTAATCCAGATACTGGTAAAATTGACCTTCGTGTTGAGCACCGTTTGATTCAATTAAAGTTTGAGTCAAATACTCTTGACGGCAATTATGAAATGGGTAAACTGGTAATTACTGCTGAATATGGTGACGAGCGTCCATGACCAAGCGGGTATCGGTACAACAGTTTTTTCCTTGTGTTCCAGAGTTGATGAGCTGGGAAGACTGGAATGCAAACATGATTATTTATTATGGTCAAGAAAATGTTATGTTTGCCCCAGAAGAGAATTGGCAAGCGGCAGCTAAAAATATATCAGCCATGGAAATGTTTGGTTCTTATCCAGTACCAAGCCCAGATACATACGATGAATGGCAAGCTTGGGCAAAAGACTTTACACAAATAATTAACGGTCCAGCATATTGACAATTTAGCATAAATGTGCTAAGCTTGAAGTACCCTTAATTATTTTTTGATACCATGGACACATTACAAACATCTTATTATTTTTCTTCGGCAGTGCATTATATTGACAAGCCCGAATATTTACAAGCTGTTCGTAATGTGTTTAATGCTCATATAGAGCCACAGAAAAAACAAGTTAATGATGTATATCCAGTTATTATGACTGGTAATTTAGTACAAGAACCAACGCTTCAAGACTTTTGTAGTTTTACCGTTGGTACAGCGTGGAATATTCTTAGTGCTCAAGGATATGCCATGGATCATAAAGAGACTTATTTCCATTCTATGTGGGGTCAGTCACATTATAAGTACTCCAACATGGAAGAGCATATCCATAATGATGGAACGCAGATTGTTGGATTTTATTTTTTAGATGTTCCAGAGCGTGGATCTAGAGTGGTATTCCATGATCCTAGAACTGGTAAAAAACAAGCTGGTATGCTAGAAGCAGATAATAGCAAACCAACAGAAGCAACGGATTCATTGGTATTTGAGCCAAAAGCTGGTAGTTTTTATTTTACTAATGCTTGGCTACCACATTCGTTTACTCGTAATGGTTCCAATGATCCAGTGAATTTTATTCATTTTAACATTAATGTTCGTGATGTATCGAAGCCAGTTTGCAATAAGAAAGGCCCGATTATCATATGAAAAAGTATCTAATTCGTTTTAACCAAAGTAGAGGCACTGCTGGACGTGGTACTAAAAATCATGTTTGGCGTGTATTCGAAGATGGGCAAGAATATTTGTTTAAGCACTTCCAGCTTCATGTTCCTTCTTTTAGTGAAAAAGACGAAACCGCAGAAAATTGGAATGTGTGTTGTTACGGCTTGATGGAAATTGATAAAGAAACTTCTACAGCCATCATTAAACCCGATATGGAACTAACTAATTACGACGCAACTCAAGTATGCAAACCATGACCCCAACACAAATTGTTACAGCATATACTCAAAAACGAGGAACCGATCCTCGTAAAATTTTGCGTGCCATGAAAAAAGATGTGCATGATGGTACTGGTCTTGTTCTGCACACCAATAATTCAGTACTGTTTGTTCATCATATTGGTAATCAAGATGCTGAATTACATTTATTTTCTGAAGATTCTCCATTGCAATTAATGCAATCTTTGAAAGAGTTTATCAAACATATTCGTGATTCACATTTGCGTGCTGTTTATGGTCGTGCAGATAACGAAGGAATTGTTAGATTTTTAAAAAAGGCTGGTGTAGATGTTCAACCATCGGATAAATCAACATATAATTGGATGGCTTTAGTATGAGATTAAAATGTAAATGCCATCCTTCTTTACCCGCTAGAGCATTTCAACCCACTGGTGCTAGAGTTACTAGTCGACCTATTCCATTTGCACGTGCTATGACATTACATGGTTGTGGCGGAGGTGGTGGTGGTGGTTGTTGCTTTTTTAGTTGTGTTAGCAATACTGTAACTTGTTTTGTGTGTAGTGCTGTGAATGCTGTAAGTTGTACTATTTGTACAGTTGCTCAAACAATTGGTCAAGCTGGGGCCGCACTTGACTGTGGTGTTCGCAGTGTTGTTCCTGGTGGATGGACAACTGTTGCTGCTTTGGCTGCTACAGTATTAACCGCCGGTGCAGCATCGGGTGCATTGGCATCAGATCTTGCTGTAGAAAGCAGTGTTGCTATGGAAGATGGCTCGGTACTAACTACTTTTTCCGATGGCTCTACGGCCCTTACAGATGCCAGTGGTGCAACAACTTATACTACCGCTGGTGGTGATACTGTAGCATCAATTGATACTTCTACTTCAGCATTACCAAACGCTGATCCAAATACTGGATTAACTGCCCCATCAACCACATCAACACCAGGTTCAGATTCTATATTAAATCAACCCGATGTAGGAACTACTACACCAACTACTAGCCCAGTAACTTCTACTGGTGTTGCAACGGGAGCACCTACTGGTACAGTTGGTTCATTAAATCCAGCGTTGCCTTCTGCTGGATCATTACCAGGCACTAGTGTTGGAATGAATGCTAGTCTACCAGCAGATACTGTTTTAGGAACTGGTGCAGCAGGTCAAGGTTTGCCCGGAGTTTCATATGAGTTGGGTGCAAATGGTTTGCCAGCAACTAATGCTTTCGGTCAACCTATTGAAGCTAGTTCAGTTGGTTTGGGTGGTGTTCCAGCAACATCGGGTGGATTACCAACCCCAAGTTTAAATCAAGCCCAACAAGCTGCTAAAATATTAAAATCTGTTTTTGGTGGTGCTCCAAGTACTACAGGCACAAATACCCCGAAAGGTAATGTAACAGTTAGTGGATACCCAGCAACTTCAACTTCTAGTATCCCCTCTGGTGCATCTGTTGGCGTTACTCCTTTAGCCGCTGGAACCATGAAAGGCAATCCTACAACTTTAGGTGCTTTAGGTTCATTGGTTCCTTCAAATGAATCTGTTGCTGCAACTGAAGATTCTGCTCTATCCACAGCTTACAATCCATTATCTTTGCAAGAAATTCAAAATGCAAACACTGGCGGTCAGATGGTACCTCATTATAGTGAAGGTAGTGGAGTATGCGAGCCAGTTAAAGGCCCAGGCACATCACATGGTAATCCCAATCCTATTTCCATGAAAGATATGGGTATTAATTTAACTCATGGTTCTACCGCTCATCTTTATAAAAAAGGTGGCGAGGTACATGAACACCATCCAGAGTTTTATAGCGAAGGTGGTTTAAAAAATACTTATGTTAAAGGTGCTGGTGATGGTACATCGGATTCCATCCCAGCGATGTTAGCTAACGGGGAATTTGTTATTCCCGCTGATGTAGTATCGTCATTAGGTAACGGCGATAATGACAGTGGTGCCAAAGTATTGGATGAATTCTTAAAAACCATTCGTCAACATAAGCGTCGTGCAGATGCAAATCATTTACCCCCAGACTCAAAAGGTGCTTTGGGTTATCTATTAGAAGCTAAAAAGAAGGTGAAAAAATAATGGCTGGAACAACATGCTCTTCTGGGTTAAATAGCCTACTGTCGGGCTCAAAAGTCACCCAAACGACTTTACCCAATTGGTATACAACTGCCCAACAAAATTTAATTAATATGGCTGGTGTTGGTGCAGCAAACGCTCCAGCCAATATTGGACAGACTACTGCTCAAAATGCTGTAAACAAATTAAATGCTCCAACCAATGCATTTTCAACGGCAACTAATGCATTAGGATCTATTGCTCAAGGTGCTGCTAACCCATTTAGTTTATGTGCTTCTACTGGTCAAATGACCCCCAATACCAGCACTCCTTTAGGCGGTTTGTTTGCGGCTCAACGCCAACAACTATGTCAGCTATTGCCACAGACTATTGCTCCAGTTCAAGCTTGTAATATTGGTTCTGGTAACTTTGGTGGTTTGCGTAGTCAAACTGCACTTAATACTGCTAAAACCAATGCGTTTGATACTTTAGCGGCACAGCAAATGCAATCAGCATTGCAAAACCAAGCTGCTGGTGCAACCGCTGGTGGTGCTTTAGGTAATGTTGGAGCACAATGTATTGCTGCACAACTTAACACAGGTACGGCACAATTGAATGCGCCATTCTTACCAGCTTCAAACTATAGCAGTATTATAAACGCAATTAACGCACCTAAGACTTGCACAACTCAGTGCCAATTATCTCCGTTAACTGCAATTAATACTTTAGCTGGGACTCCAGCAGTATTATGTAAACTGGCAACTTCCGTAACTGGAACTGGTCCGGGCACATTGCGTGGATTATATTGCTCTTTATTTGGAGGTAGTAGTGCTCTTTGCCCAGTTCGTGCTGGTTGTACTGGAGCTGCTGTATTGTCCCCAGATAATGCTCAAACTGCACAAACAGCGGCAGACTATTATGGACCATCATATGATCCAAGCGCTGGCTGGTCAATCTAAGGAATAATATATGGCAAATGAAACTCCACAAAGCGGATTAGACGCATTACCAGCAAAACCAAAATCAGCGGCCGAGCGTACAGCTGAAGTATTAGCTGCTGGCCCAAGTACATCCAACATCTTGCAAAAAATGCAAGCTCGTGTTGACGAGTTAACCAGCCCATGGCATGGCTTTCAAAGTGCTTTGGATGACATGGTTGCTCGTGCCCGTAATAACCCAACGGATGCCCTGCGTCAGCGTGCTGAGCAAAAACAGCAAGAAGAACAAGAAATCCAAAACCTTGGATTAGGTCTTGCTAATGTGGACATGTTACGCCAGCAGTTAGGTGGCATTCGTGGTGGTTTACAAGCTAATGCTCCTACGCAAGGTCAACCAATGTCTATGGGGCAGAATCAAGGTCAAGCGCCACAGCAAAGTGAACAGCAAGATCCTAATGCGTTTAGCGGCTATAACTTTAAAGGTGTTCCATTATCTGTTTACGAATATCAGACATTAAAGAACTATTCTGATCAAGCAGATGTCTCTGGTTTTAACGCGGCATTTAAGGCAATCTCTGATATCCATAGTCGTGCCCAAGCTGAAAGTGCAGCTAACTGGGGTCGTTATGACACCGTTGATGCTGTAGTTAGCGGTACCGACATGAATGGTAACTACAAAAACTTCTCAGTTAAAATTCCTAAAGTGGATTTACAAAACTGGCAAGAAAGAGGAATTGTTCCTCCACAGCTCAAAGGTGTTTTGCGTGAACCTAAGATTCAGCCAGTTCAAGCTAAAGCTAATGGTGGTGCAATTCGTCAAATGGCTGTTGGTGGTGATCCAGCAGACGCTCCAGTTATGCCCGGCTCTGGTATGCAAAATAGTGCTTTAGATACTGCATTAAGCTCTATCATGGGTAGTGCAGAAGCCGCTCCTCCAGCACAAGGAAGAGTGAGTGTTTCCCCAGCCCCATCGATTGATTATTCTATGGATCCAGCGTTCCAAAAACAAGCCCAGCAAAGTGCTCTTCAGCAACAAGAGCAACAAAACCAAGCTGAGCTCAAATCCAAAGAAAAAGAGCGTGAAGAAGCTGGTCAGTTTGTTGGTAAGATTAGTTCAATGGCATCAAGCTTTGATGAGATTCAGCGTCGTGCTAATGCTATTATTGATCATGCTTCTAAGCATCCAGACGAGTTTGCTTACAAACAACAGACTGGCCCATATGCTTATTTGTTAGAGGGTGCTGGAGCTATTCCTTACGCTGGTAAACCTATTGAGCAAGCTTTGGAAGGTGTAAAAGAAAAAGTTAGCGGTCAAGATACTATTAATCGCCGTCAAGAAACCCAAGGTCATGCTAACTCATTAGGTATTGACTACACACAAGAGAAGTTCGGTGGTACTGGTGCTCGTATTGGTCAAGGCTTAACACAGATTGCTCAAAATGCTAAAAACGTTGGTATTGATAAGCCAGCGGAAGTTAACCTAGTTAATGCCTATATGATTTATGCAACTGCTGGTAAATATAAAGATTTAGCATCAGCTTGGCAAGATTATCAAAGAGCTAATCCAAAGAATCCAGATCCATTTGCTTTTCAGCAATCTCCTCAATATAAAGCTGTTGAAGACAAATGGGGTCTATTCTTGGATCAGAAGTTAAATGCTATCCGTAATGGTACGCCACCAGATGGCACTAAAGATACGGATGCTAAAGGTAACGAAATTATTTGGCAAAATGGTAAACCAATGCGGGTTAAACAATGAGCGGAGAAGTTCAATACGAAGAAGTACCTCAAGAAGATCTACACGACCACCAACGCTTCTTTGTTAATAAAGAAAAAGAAGCACCATCTTGGGAAGGTGGCGCAACTGCTTTGGCAGCTAAAGGATTTTATAAAGGTGCTCCAGCTGCAACTCGTGCTGTTATAGATCGTATTAAAGGTCCGAGTGCTTCTCAAAGTACACAGCCTCAAGCTTCTGTAACTGTTGAAGCTGGTCCAACTGAACCTGCTACGCCATACAGTACTTGGAATCAAAAGTTAGCTGGTAATGCTGCCCCTGGTTCACAGATGAACAAGCGTTCATTGGATATCAATCAGCGTATGATGGAAACGATTGGCCCTGGTGGTGAGTTTGCTGGTGGTGAAATTCATGGTAATTCCATCCTATTGCCACCCAATATGAAACCAGCAACCACTCCAACCCAGATGGCTCCAGAAGTTGCTGAAGAGCTTCGTGGTTTGCTTACCCCAACTGAGCGTGCACTGCAAGCTGTTCGTGGCATGGGTAGCAAAGCAATGCCTTATTTAGAAAAGGCAGATCCATATTTAAGAGCGGCTGGTTTGTTTGGTGCTGGTACAACTGGCATGGAAGCTATGAAGCGTTTCCGTCATGGTGACTATGGTCGTGGTGCACTAGATTTGATTGGTATGGCTGGAGCTACTGCGGCATCTTTACCAGTTAAAAATCCATTAACGACCATTGGTGGTGCTGGTGTAGCACTATCGGCTGAGGCAATTAATAAACTGTTAGATCAGTACTATGGCCGTGAATATGCGGCTGGTGGTCAGATTGCAGTTGCAACTGGCGGTTTAGTTTCTCTGGACTAATTCATGGCTGACGATATTGCTAAAATGAGAGCCGCCCTAACGGACGGCGCTTCTGTTTCTGTAACTGGTGCACCATCTAATTTTGACAATGCTCAAGCAATTGCGCAAAGTCGTTCTTTGCCAGATCTTTCCACAGCATTTAAACCGATTGAGGCATTATATCAAAACATGCCTGGAGCTGCTTTAGTTCAAGGTATTATTCCTACTTTAGAGTTTCCGTTTCAAGTAGCTGGGTCAGCTTTATACGGTTTAGGTAAACAGATTTTTAATCCGTCTGATGCAAATTTTGACCGAGATACAACTAAAGCAATGCAAGCATTGCAATACACCCCTCCTACCCAAGCTGGTAAAAATGTAGCTAATACTATAGCTCAAGCTCCAGAGGCAATCACTGGCTCTTCTATGCCAATTAGCCCATTACCAGAAATATGGAATAACCCACCTCGTTTTACTCCCGAAGATTTGCGTGCTGGTGCTACATCAGCTATTGCGGATGTGCGTAATTTCCCTATGGATTATGCTAACGCCAAGATGGGTTTACAGCGTGAGTATCCTACACTGGGGTCTCGTGCCGCTGGTGTTACTGATACTGCTACAGCTATGGCTAAACCATTGGCTGAGATAGCTTACAACCAAGTTATGGAAAATGGTAACATCAAGATGCCCGGTGGTCTACCAGATATTCCAGTTTATAACTATGCTGTCAAACCAAAGGGTGGTAACTGGCCAACTAACTTGGGAAGCACCATTCCGTTGTCTGAACAAAGCTCACTTGGTAAACATTTATCTATACTTCAAATAGATGATCCAGTTAAAGCATTTGTAAAACAATTTGAAAAACATCATCCGAGTATTTTGGATAATTATAGATTGCAACAAGCTTGGGAAGAATTTTTAAATGAATATGGTCTTAAAAAAGATCCTGAATTTAACAATTATGTAGGCAAGAATCCGAGGGTTTTAGAATTAACAAAAGAAGCTGCTAATGAATTTGCAGAAAAATTTAATATTGGAGCAGAACAAGCTGGTAACAAAAAATTATACACTCCAGCTCAAATTGAAGAAATGGCACCGCACTATAATGCTTGGATAATGGGGCCTTATCAAAAATATATTACCAATCAAATGGGTACTGGTCTTGAAACAGATCCTATGTTAAAAACCCTTGATGAAGCCAATGTTCCAATTTCAAATTTCTTTAATCAAAATGGTCGAGAAATTAAAGGTTTATTTCCAGAAGTTAAACCACTTACCGAAACACAAGCAAGTATTATTGAACATGGTAGAGAAAGTGCTTTAAGAAAATATAGAGATACTAACCAAAATTTATTAAACACAAATATTGGTAAAGAGACTGCTTTAACTCCTAGTGGAAAACGCATGGAAGCAGATATAGATAGATCTTTGTATCCTAGAACATTTGCCTATTCTAAATTTGATGATCCAAAATACCCCGCTGGATCAAAATTAGAAAGATATTCTGTTGTTAATGATTTAAATCATTATGATGTAGAAGAAGGAACTGGTCTTCCTGCTGTTAGAAAAAGAGTACTTCATGATTTACTTCAAGGTAAATTACAACCAAAAGATTTACAAAAAGCTTTACCAGCAAATATTCTTCAAAAACTAATTGATGAATACAAATTTGCGCAAAAAAGCAAAGAAGCTGTTGAACAAGCTAAAGATGATTGGCGTAAATCTCGTTTTGAAAGTATTCAATCTGATGTGCCATATGACGATGGTTCTAAAATGCATATTATTAGACCCGAGGATGTTCAAACAGACACTGGTAAAAATTTAGCACTTCGTGATTTAGGTTTAAGTACAATTGATTTAAAACAATGTATTGGTGCTGGTTGTCGTAATACTCCAGATTATCCAACTCCAGAATATAATCATGGTCCGTATATTGAGCCGCATACTGGTAAAGTAGTTAAGGGTGCTGATCCATATGAACAAACTCATGCTAGACGTTATATGGATAGATTGGAAAGGGGTAAAGCTGAAATTGCCCGTTTACTTGATCCTAAAGGTATTGCACAAGCTAGTGTTGATATGCACTATGAAACACCTCGTAAATTAAGTGATTCTGACAAAATTCATGCCATCGGTATTTATTTGGAAGACAATAAACCAGAATTTGCAAAAGAGTTTTTTGATAATTTAGCTAACTTTGGAAAAACTCGAGCTATCGAAAATGCAATTCAATTACATCCAGAAATTGCTGACTTAATTGCTCAAAGGGAAAAACCCTATCATAAATATATTGCAGAAATGAAAGGGTATGATAATCAAGAAGTTAAACCAGAATATGTACCACATATGGTTAAATTTCTTAATCAACATGCTGATCAATTAACTGATGTTCGTGATTTTAAAAATTTGCCTGGTGCTCATGATATGAATAATGCTTATGACACAGTAGGTAAATTAATTGATAAACATCCTCATTGGGATGCAGATACTGTTGAAAATTTCTTCGATGACATCGAAGCTAATAAATTACTTCCAAGGTTTTTTACAGATGAAGATTTTGCTTTAAAAGCAACTGATAGGGGTATTGATTTATCTGCTCCACCGAAAAAATCAAATAATTCACCAACATTGGCTCAAGAAGCTTACGAAAAATTAAGTTTAGAACTTCGTAGAACATACGAAGAAGATTATTTACGAGAGTTTGAAAACGGAGATGAAAATGTTATCCAATCTATCATTAATGATGTAGATTATCATCCAGATCAATATGGTTTAGGTAAATTTGGAGAACATACTCGCCAAATGGCTATTGATAAATTGGTAAGAGAAGGTTTACATAATCCAAATAATGAACCAGATGAACAAGATCATGTTAATGCAATTAGGCAACGTGCTTATGAAAATGCCAGTGAAATGGTTCGTGGATTATATACTACTGATTTTTTAAGAAGATTGTATGAAGGTGATATGGACGCTAGACAATCTATAGTAACCGATATGGTAGCCTCTCCACGAACCTACGGCTTAACAAACTATTCGCCAGCGGCTCGTAATGCTGTTATTGAACGAATAATGCAAGAAGGGATTTTCTGGCCACACGAAAATCCCCGTGAAGAGTAATCACTTCCGATAACGCTTACCTACCCAACCTTCCGCAGCAAGCGGAAAATCTTTAGCCCACTTAGGCGGTGTGGTCATTAGTTTGACCACACGATCTAAGGCGGTTTGCGCCTGATGTTCATCCACCAACATGAGGACTTCATCATGGATCAAGTTAAGCACCTCAAAGCCATTCTTTTCCAGCAACAAACAAGCCTCGGCCAGCATGTCACGCGCGGTCGCTTGAACAGCGGATTGAAAGATACTGCTACCAATCAAACTATTGCGTCCCCATTTGCGGGTGAAAGTGTTTTGATTAACGACGGTGATGCCTTCTCTCATGTCACCCCATGGTGTCAATTGATCCTCGACCTTGGGATCCCGCCAGCAAATAAACCGACCACTCGGTAGTTTCATCCACAACACATCTTTAGATACCATAAAGCGAAGCTTACTGACTTCTTGCATTTCATCTGGATTACGAATAGCAATGATCGCAGCATCTTGGCATTCGTACCAAAACTCTTTAACTCTAAAGTAATCTGAACGATAAGCGTTCACTGCTTTTTGACTTTGCAGTTCAGTCAACTCCACACCCATCCCTTCAGCATACGCCACCAATCCCTTAGCACCTTGGCCGAACATACAGCCAAGCACAGCCGACTTGGCTATTTGTCTTTGTTCTTTGGTGACTTCTTCGTAGGGGACTTGATAAAGCGAGGACGAAGCAAACGCTTTGTATTCATCTAGTCCTTTTCTAAAGAGCTCGACTTTGTCGTTTTGTCCTGCGAGCCAAACCCCAACTCGGTTTTCAATTGAACTAAAATCCACGTCAACGAAGGTCTTGCCGTCTGGAGCTTTAATTGCTGATCTAACGAGGGAGGAGAGTTCTGACATAGTCCCCATTCCTTTACCAAATACTTGTGGTATTGCCACCTCAATTGCAGCATCTTCCAAAGTGGGACGCGCAATATTCTGTAAATTAAGTCCTCCACGGGACGCCCAGCGGCCAGTACTAGCGCCATGATATACCAGTGTATTCCGAATCTTTCCTTCACATTGTATCTCCAACATTTTAGCGTACTTAGCCACGCTAGTTTGGCTTCCTTCTTGGCGTAACTCTAAAGCACGCCTTACATTTTTAGATAATAACTCATCAGTTAATTTAGCCGCAACTGTCTCAGCTGTAAGGTTTGCCATGTCGGCACCTTGGGCATTTAGCCAACCTAACAGCTTGGTTCTTTCTGATGGTTTGCACCCCGTCAAAGCCAGTAATTCATCGTCTAAAGCACCTTGAGCCCGCTCTACAGCAAGGACAGCGTTTTGGAGCTCATTAGGAGCCACAGGAACGCCTCTTAGGTTGATCCGTTGGGTGAGGTACCAGACTTCTTGTTCGTGAGCTGTAAGAGGCTTTAAAACGCTTCCTATAGCCATTTCTGTACGCACGTCTTGGGCACAGTATTCAAACAGCTGTTTTAAAAGTTCTGGGTCATTATTAAACTCGCCTTTTCTCCCTGGTTTGCATAGCTTTTGGATTAGCTTTTTACCAATGGGGTCTTTCTGATATTGAGCATCTAAAAGGGCACCAGCGTCATCTAAAGCTTGGGGGATGTTATTGGCTGCTGCTATAGCCATGGTATCAATGCACTGCTCTAGTTTTAGTTCTGGCCAGCCGTACTTAGGCACACAGACGCAGTTCCAGATGGCGTACTCAAACATGGCGTTCCATGCCTGAATTTTGCCACCGTTTTCAACATAAACTAGCAATTTGTGTAATTGTGTTGAAAAATTGTCCATTGAGCCTAGTCGGACAGGCTGCGCTTTTACAACTTGTACATTGTCAGGTTGGGTGCCGAACGCAATACACAACACTTCTGTTGTAGGGTCGTTGGCGTAGATGTCCAAACCTACATCGGGTAGGTTGGCTTTACTGCGGGTCTCCAAATCAATGCTATAAATCATAAGTGCTCCTATGGCAACCGGACGTATCCGTAAGACTCTATTGTATCATAAAAAAGGGGCACCGAAGTGCCCCAAACCTACCACCATGTCTACTACTAAATCTTTTGTATTGCAATTTGGTATCCATCATGCACTACATTAAACTGATCTTTAAAAATATGACTAAATGCATCTACTGCCATTTTAGGTTTTTGCCGATCAGTAAAACCCTCTGGGTTCCAATGGTAATCATCAAAGAGCATAATGCCGCCGCTCTTTAATAACGGCCATGCCATACAAGCATCGGTAAGAACCGCTGGTGCGGTGTGGTCGCCATCGATATAGATAAAATCAAATACCCAATCTTTAGCTATTAAATCTGCTAATCCTTCGTATGATCTGCGTTTGAGTATGGTTAGCTGTTGATCTGGCTTTTTGGCTGTTGCAACATTAAAAGCAAACTGTTCATAAAGTTCTCTTAAATCCATATCTTTATGTTCCATGCTACCTTTAAATGGATCAACGCAAACCATAATACCTCGTTCACTTAAACCATTTTGCAAAAACCAGCAAGTACCACGACCCTCGAAGCAACCAATCTCAAGGAATGCTTGTTTCATTGGCAACATCGACATCAACTGCTCGATGTGTGGAATGTTGTATGTAAACCAATCTTGCGTGAAATTCATACGAAAATCCTATCTATTATTTGTTGCTTCTCGCCATTTGATAGACTTGACCAACTAGCAATCTCATCTCTTGTCCTTTGGCACCCACGACAGACATCCATGACGAGGGCGCAGATTCCAGTGCATGGACTCGCCACGTCCATGCCATGTTCCAATTGAGTAGATTGAGCGGAGGGCAAGCCCATGGATCAGATCTCACAGCTTCCGCCAGTACAGGCAAGCATCTGAGCACCTTCTACGTTGTCGGTTTCTTCTTGGAGAAGAGTCCAATCAATCTTTGGCATCTTAGCTTTAAGCTCCTCATACTGCTCTTCTGTGCACTCTTCATAAGGCGCCTGCTTGTAACTTCCTCCATCATGGGGAAGGTAGGAAACTCCGCTGATTTCATCGAAGTTTTCCCATGTCCATGCTCCGACACTTGGCCAGTCTTTTTCTTCGACTGAGATGGTGACTGAGGGCTTGTGCTCGCACCAGTGTCTTTGGTAAGTGAGCCAAAGTGCCAGATGGGAAATGGGGGTAACATCAGCTCTTGTAAGTCCGTCCGGAGCTTTTTTAGCGAAGCTAAATACTGTCGTTTGAGTGGGTTTGTATACGCAGTCCTCCGCAGGTACTCCTTGGGCGACCAAGAATTGTGTAAGAGGGTCCTTTTTATCTCCGCGTACTCGTCTAATGTAATATTTGGAATGTCTTGGATGAATTCCTGATGCGCTATCCACCAGTTGTGAAACTGTTCCGGAAGGCTTAACTGCTGTGATTGCAGTGCTTTCAGGTACTCCAAGTAATGCTGCCCATTCTTTATTAGTCTCTCTGGCGCAGATTCGTAAATCTTGTAAGAGCTCATTTAATTTATCTCCTTGGGTTGTGAGAAGGGGATTATCATAGATTCCGGTGAGGGAGACACCCAAAAGCCGTTCCTCTTCAGTATTTCTCTGCCACACCTTGCGCAAATAGGGGAACTTTGTAAAGGTAGACTGGATGGTGCCAAGGATAGTGGCGATGCGCACTTTGCGCATGAGAGTTTCTCTTGTGTCGTCATGTCGTACTACAGCCTCAGTAAGATTACAGAATTGGTATGGTCGGAGGATAATTTCCGAGCACGGATTAGTTCCGAACTCAAAATTTGGATCTCGATGCCCGTATTTTTCAACCGTCTTTTTAGCAGCCTCCCGATTAAAAATCCCTCGTTCACCGGAATGGGAGTTGTAAAGTGACAACCACTCCTCCATGAATTTTCCGACAGTAGGTGTTTCATTATAGACCGCACTGTTGTTCGCAAGAGCGCGGTGGGGCGCGGTTTCCCACCATGGTCCAGCTTTAGCATGTCGAATCCTTTCATCATCTAAGTCTGACAAGGATATCATAGCTGAGCGACGAACGCCGCCTACTACAACTACCTCACCAATTTTGCACATTAAATCGTGGCACTCAAGCGAATTGAGGCGACGACCCTTTGCACCTTTAAAAGTGTTTACAGTAAATTGAAATAAATCAATTAATGGTTCTGGCCCGGAAGCTCTTCCACCAAATGTTTTGAGTCGAGCTCCGGCAGGTCGGACGGTAGAGACGTCCCACTTAGGTATTTCGCCTGAATATAGGTGGGCGATAAGCAAACGTAATGATTTTGCCCAGCCTTCTTTGGAGTCGTGTACTTGGATGGTTCCATTGTAATCAAACAAGTTTTCTGGCACTTCGGGCAAACGGTTAATGTACTTGGATTCAACTGAGAACCCAACGCCAGTTCCGCAAAGCAAAATGAACATGGCTTCGTCAAAACTCTTGGGGTCATCCACTGGGAGATAGCTGCAATTATAGATGCAAGTATTGTCACGATCGGCACTCTTTCCTGCCGTCATCATGGCACGCATGGACGGCATTAAATCTAGGTTATGGATAGAATCAAAAATTTCTTTCTTTAATTTGGTGTTGTCTGTAATGGCTGGAATTCTGGTAAAAATGTAATCTACAAATCGGTTAACTGTTTCTGCCCAAGTCTCTCTTCGTTGTTTTTCGTCTATAAAACGGGCATATCTACTGGCGGCTATATATTCTTGATATTGATCCATGGTTTTTTTATTGTAAGGTTAAAGGGAAAAATGCCCCACCAAACTTCGGTGGGGCTAGGCACTACAGGGGAGGAACTACAATGAAACTTTTAAGCGAAATCAACAGCTGCTGATACACCGCCACCACCAAGACGCTCACCGTCTTCAAGCTTTTGGACATTGCCTAAACCACAAGCAATACCCTTAGAGCCTTCCATATTGTATGGATAGAACTCAATTGCGGCACGGCCATAGCAACCTGAATAGAATTCATCTGGATCGATGATTGCATTCATATCAGCATCAACGATACCTGGCTTCTTAACAGAGTTGGCATTGATGAACATGGAGCCAGCATAGGCTGCATCTTCTTTCTCTAAATCACCATCACGCAAACCACCTTTGAGCATCTTTGGAACTGTACCACCAAAGTAGCCAGCGGAGTTTGCTTTAGCTTCTTCAAAAGCTTTGTTTACTTTAGCAATGGTTTCTTTGTCAGACTTAGGAATAATGATAGACACAGAATACTTAGGTGTCTTGCCATCGCCTTTGTCTAATGGCGTAAACACATTAGCGTAAGAGAAACGAACTTTACCAGTTACAACACGAGGATTTTTTGTAGCCATCTTGCTTCCTTTTTAACTTAAAATTGATTGGACTTTATCGGTGCCAATCTCTACCGTACTGTAAGAAGTATACCACAGTTTCCAATGGTGTACCCCAAAAACATTATTGCTGGGCCAGTGTGTCCTTTTAACAACTGGTCAACTGCTACGCCTAAGTATATCAGAGTTGAAATAACAATTAATGGTGTGCTCATCCCGCAAAGTCCTCGATTGAATTATCGGGAACTAATTTAGGTGCTGAATCGGGTCTTACAATTAAATCACCTAACAACCCAACAATCTGACCTTTCTTGCCTAACTTTTCAATTTGAGGTACTGACTTTGGTTTTACTTCATATAAGTCTTCTTTGTGAAAACCTTTTTCCAAAAGAATTGTTTCAGCTAAAGCAAAATCTGAAATCTTTCTGTGACCTTTTGGTACTACCAATTTAAAACCAACGGGTATCACATTTTCGTGTACTGCTTTTTGTGTAGCATATTCTTCAATATCATTCACATAAGACTTTAATTGTGATGCTTTTGAAAGTACTAGACGGAACTCTTCTTCGTCTAGTAGCGGAGCTGGACGAAAATCCAGTGATGCTATTTCGTTGACGAAGTCCGAGCGCGCTTTGCACGTGGCTTTGGCGCGGCAGAACTGGCAGTGTTCGCCTGGGACGAATTCGCCCGTGCCTGTCCACGCTTTTTTGGCTTTTGGGGCAACAAAGTATTTTCCCCACTCGACAAGTTTGGCGATGGTCGTGCCATCGATGCTAATAGAGTCGAGTCTTGGCTGGACAATGATTGTGCGAACTTCTTTGATCGTTGGGAATTCTTCTTTATAACGCTCATAGGCACCGAGGGAATAAAGACGGAGTTGTTCGTTGTTAACGGCAGAGACAGGAATGCCTGCACCAGCTTTAAGATCGATAACTGTAATTGTGTTTTTGTTAAGGATAATGCAGTCCGCAGTTCCAAAACCCTCTGGTATATATTCTGTAAGATCGACCCTTGCCTCGATAATAGCCGTGTCTTCGCTACCAATTTGAGAGCGGACATAGTTGACATAGATGTCGGAGATGTCTTCAATTTCTTGGGAGTAGAGCGGGTTTTGTTTAATGATTTCAAGTTCTGTGCCATATTCTTCACTTTCTATTTTACCTAGTTGATGTTTAAGTTTAATTTCTGATAAAGAATGGGCAAGAGTTCCTTCTCCAGAATAGTCTTTTTGTCCTTGGCGACGAGGAGGCTCTGGAAGAGTAGCTTCAAGCCTTGGAGATGGGGTACAACGCAACCATCTGTGAGAAGATGATGCACTTAGTAATGCGTGACTTGTCATTCTGATTTCCTTGTTTAACTGTTTTATTTGGGTATATCTACTTATGCAAACTTTAACACAATTTTAGCATGTTTTTGTTTCATCATATGATAAATATTCAATTGCTGATTTAAGTGCTTGAATTGAATCATTAAATAATCCCAAGCCGTGGTTACATTTTTGACACAAAAATCCTCTAATTTTTCCAGTTGTGTGGCAATGATCTAAATGTGCTTTATTTCCCATTTCTATACCAATTTTACAAATTGCACATTTACTGTTTTGTTTTTCTAATATTTTTAATACATCTTCTAATTTTAAACCAAATTTTTTAATATATTTAGTATTTCTACTTTTATCTATATTATTTTCTCGCCATTTTCTTTTTTGTATGGTATTACAGGATTTACATGTATATTGATATCCGTCCCCTTTTGTGTTATTGCTCTTACTAAACTCAGAGAATGGTTTTTTTGTATTGCAAACATTGCAATTTTTCATTGATACTCCTATAAGTAGATTGGTGGACTAGCCAATGTATAGGCATTGGCAAGGGAGCTACCCGATTCGTCCTTGGTTGATTGTATTACTGTTTTGCTTCTCGTAACTGCTTGATTAAATTAGAAACTTCTCCGGCGAAATCAATCTTAATATCTTGTTTAATTTCTGCTTTAATTTCTCGTGTTTCTTTGTAATCTTGTGGAAACTGACCTCTTAAAGCAACTTCAACAATACGGCTGTTAAATGCCTTATTACCCACATTGGCGAGCATCTCTCGCTCCCAATATGCTTGTGAGTGTACAAGAGCCATATCAAGAGCATCTTTAAACTCTGGGTACTTTTTTTCCCAGCTTTTAGCTACGTCTTTAGTTATGCCAATATCAGCCCAAATCATTTTTTGTGAAGCACCTTGCTGACCTAACTCGATCATGCGTTCACACATCTCGGGTTTGAAGGTATATTTTCTAACTGCCACACTTCCACCTTTTCAGTGCTGCTGCTTTGCGTGTTGGTTTACCGTTCTCATCTTTCATGGGTCCGGGCATGCCAGACATGCGGGCACAGAATGATTTCTTGCGTGGTCCGCCTTCTGGTTGTGGTGCTTTTAAATTGGAGCCAGTAGCCTTATTATAGGCTTTACGACCCGCTTCAGTCATGCCAGCACCTTCTTTGGTGGTAAGGTAATGACGGCCTTTACCTTTGGTTGTTTTACTAATTGGGTTTGCCATTATTTTTTCTTTGCAGTCTTAGCGGATTCAACAAATGCTTGCTTAGTAGGTGCACCTTTGGCACCGGGTTTGCGCATCTTTTCGCCAGAGCCAGCTTTTATACGTTCTCTCTTTGCGTTGATGTTGGCGTATAAGCCGGGTTTGGTTGCCATAATATCTCCTTGTTAAATAGGGGCCAGTCTTTCCTGGCTGTCAGTTTAAGCGTCCTTAAACAAATGCAGGGCTTCTTTACGCCCGCAGAAGCGCTTCACAGCGAGTCCTATATCTACTTATGCAAAAAACGCTTAATTTTCGCCCAAAGACTAGGTTTCTTCGCTTTCTCTTGTGCAATATGCTCTTTTAACAATGCAATTACACCAATTTCCACCAACTTACCATTTGTGTAAGGATTAAGATCTAAGTTGTAAGTTGCTGAACCGTCTTCATGATCCATAGCATGGGTCATGGTGAACTGGATATCATTACCGTCCAAAAGGTATGCTGGCAAGGATTGTTGCGTGTTCGTTGTCTGCTTCGACTTCAATGTGGATGGTTTCTTCTTTTTTGTTGAAGATCTCGTCCCAGTTTTTGTCGAATTGGTCTTTGTTACTGATGGGTCGTGGGGCATCGCCTTTTCCTCCGTCGTGGGTTGTCATTTTGGTTCTTTCGCTTTCTTAATTCCTAAACCAGCGCGCAGTTCGTGGCTGTACAATTTTTTAACTGGCTTTTTAATTTCGCCAGCTTCCTTTGCCACTTTGGCCGCTTTCTCTCTGCCAACAAATTCTTTGTTTGATAGCAAGAAGCCGCGCTTATCGGCGTTCTTTGGTCGATCAGCTTTCTTTTCAATCTCGCTGTGCGAGTATGCTGGTGAGTCGGTAATCACTTTGCCAGACTTTTCTTTTACTGCGGGTTTGGTTACTTTTAGTTTTGCCATTATTTATTCCATAATAGTATTAATACAAGTCCGATGATTGCTGCGTATCCGATGATTTCCATTATGCGTTCCTATGGTATGCGTCGTTAGGGTTGGCCAGCATGCTGGCAATGAGTTTGTCAACAGTGGGGAACCACTGGATGACTTTGAGGCCGTCTGCTTGGTAGATGGTGAAGCTCATTCTGTTTTAATTGCAAAGTGTTTGCCTACTGTTTCCCACACAATGCCTTTCCAATGTTCGTTAAACTCTTTC
>Ga0214172_1000226_pt1 | contig 29163 bp, 35 predicted proteins | sample TroBogEpilimnion_29_FD_153010 | JGI IMG/M metagenome (GOLD analysis project Ga0214172, IMG submission 153010) | Freshwater microbial communities from Trout Bog Lake, WI - 12JUL2007 epilimnion | ecosystem: Environmental > Aquatic > Freshwater > Lake > Epilimnion/Euphotic zone | place: Trout Bog...
AAATGCCCAGCTCCCTGTCCGTGGCTCAAGTGACGCAGCTGGTTACGACCTCTTCAGCACTGATAGCTACGTCGTTCTCCCAGGTCGCCGCGTGGTCGTCTCCACCGGCATTTCAATTCAGCTCCCGCCAGGAACTTATGGACGTATTGCGCCTCGCTCTGGACTCGCCGTGAAGCACGGTCTGGATACGTTGGCCGGCGTCGTCGATCCGGACTATCAGGGTGAGGTCAAGGTGGTCCTCCAGAACCTGGACATGAACCAGCCGTTCGTGATTCGCCCCGGGTACCGCATTGCGCAGCTTATCCTGGAGAATTACACGGTGGCCGACGTCGTGGAGACCCCGACCGAGTTCACAGGGCTCGTCGACGCGACGGCCCGAGGGGACTCTGCCGAGGCTACTCGCCGAGGGGCCGCTGGTTTCGGTTCGACAGGGGTTTAAAAGACAAAAACGCTTTGATATCAATATGAATAGGACCTTCCAGGCTGTTGCTTGGGAAGGTGCTGACTCTCCCGAAAATTTGTTCGTTGTGCGAATCTTCGGTCGAGACGCGGATGGCAAGTCCGTTGCTTTGAGTACACGGTTCAACCCGTACTTTTACATCAAGCCGCCTCCGGGCACGCAAAGTATAGACGACTTTCGCAAGACTCTCAAAGGCATCTTCTGGCGGGACCTCGTGTCATGCGAACGCCACGATGGCAAAGACCTCTGGGGCTTCCAGAACGGGGACTTGACCAAGTTCCTGAGGCTCGAGTTTAAGAGTTTCAGAGCGCTTCGGAGCTGTTCGTGGGCCGTCGGGGCGAACAAGTGGCCGGAACTCGCAGGGTCCGCCGTCTACGAGGCGAACATCGACCCGGTCCTTCGGTTCATGCACTGTTCCGGTATTCGTTCGACGGGCTGGATAGACTCTGGTCCGTGCGAACCCGACACGGACACGGCCTGTGACGTGAATCTCTGGTCTCCAAACTGGAAGCACATCACACCGGTCCAGAGGGACGACATCGCGCCTCTTCGCATCATGTCCTTTGATATTGAGTGTTTCTCCTCGACGGGGGCCTTTCCGAACGCACAGAACCCTGCAGATGTCGTGTTCCAGATTGGAATGACGACCAAGGAGTTTGGGCGGGGCGACGAATCTACGATTCGCCGCTGTCTGTGCCTCAAGCAGACGAGTGGTCCTGACGTCGAGTCCTTCGAGACGGAAAAGGATCTCTTGAAGAGGTTCCAAGAGTACTTGATTCAGACGGACCCGGACATTATTACGGGCTGGAACATCTTCGGGTTTGACCTCGAGTACATTCTGGTTCGTTCGACGATCCATCACAAGCTCACACCGACGTGGGGTCGGGTCAAAGGTGCCGTGTCCGAATTGACGATCAAAAATCTGAGCTCGAGTGCTCTTGGCAACAACGAACTCAAGATGGTACCCATGGTTGGCCGGTACGTCTTTGACTTGTTCCAGGATGTGAAGCGCGAACACAAGCTCGAGTCGTACTCTCTGAACAACGTGTCGAAACGGTTTCTGAGCGATGCTCAGAAACTCGACATGCCTGTCAAGGAGATTTTCGGGCGGTACGCAGAGGGGGACCCCGACCGCCTCGGTGAGGTTGCCGCGTACTGTATACAGGATACGGTCTTGCCTCACAAGCTCATGGACAAGTTGTGCCAGATCCAGAACGTCATGGAGATGGCCAAGGCGTGTTGGGTTCCGCTCTCGTTTCTGAGTGAGCGTGGTCAGCAAATCAAGGTCTTTAGCCAAATGGCCTACAAGGCTCGGGAACTCGGGTTTATCATTCCGACGTTTCGGAGGGGGCCGGGGGGTCCAGATGGTGCCGCGGAGGATGGATACCAAGGTGCGACCGTGCTCGAGGCCCAAACGGGTGCGTACTACGGCCCCATTACGGCCCTGGACTTTGCGTCCCTGTACCCGTCCATCATGTGTGCACATAACCTGTGTTACTCGACCCTTGTGATGGATCCAAAGTATGACAACTTACCAGGCGTCGAGTACGAGCAGTTTGGACCGCACAAGTTTGCTCAAGGGGTCACTTCCCTCCTCCCCACCATCCTTACGGACCTCAAGGCGTACCGCAAAAAGGCCAAGAAGCTGATGACCCAACACGAGGGCACACCGATGGAGGCGGTCTACAACGGTCAACAGCTCGCGTACAAAGTGTCTATGAACTCCATCTACGGGTTCTGTGGAGCCTCCAAAGGTATCTTGCCTCTAGTCGCCATCGCAAGCACCGTCACCATGCGCGGTCGTCAAATGATCGAAGAGACGAAGAATTACGTCGAGGCCAACTTTCCTGGCGCGAAAGTGCGGTACGGGGACACTGATTCAGTGATGGTCGAGTTTGACGTTCAGGGACGCAAGGGCCAAGAGGCTATCGACTACTCGTGGAAGCTGGGCGAACAGGCTGCCGAACAGTGTACGAAGCTGTTCAAGGCGCCAAACGACCTCGAGCTTGAGAAGGTCTATTGCCCGTACTTTCTGTACTCGAAGAAACGGTACGCGGCAAAGATGTGGGAAGGGGGTCGTTCGCCAGACGGCACCCTCGTCGTCAAGTTCAAAAAAATCGATGTCAAGGGTCTCCAAGTGGTCCGACGCGATTCGTGTGCCTTTGTGCGTGAGACGCTCAAGGCGCTCTTGGGACAGATTCTCGAGTCGAGTGACCCAAGACCGGTCATCGAGGCGGCGCGGGCCGCGGCCCAGACGCTTTTGAGTGGCAAGGTGCCCATGGAAAAGCTCTTGATGAGCAAGCAGCTTGCGGCCGAGTACAAGGTGGCCCAGCCACACGTTGCCGTCCGTGACAAGATCCGAAAGCGTGCGCCCGGGTCTGAGCCCCAACAAGGCGACCGCGTACCCTTCGTCATCGTGACAGGTCCGGGTAAGATGTGTGAAAAGGCCGAAGACCCTGAATGGGTCCGGGACCACAAGGTCTCTCTGGATTACCAGTACTACTTCACAAACCAGTTCAAAAAGCCCGTCCAGGACTTGCTCGAGCCACTCATGGACCCCGATTCTATTTTTGACAAAAGGGAACTAACCAAGGCTGGAAGTACCGGTGAGCTCGAGGCCCGCAAGGCGTTCTTGGCCCGCTTTGGGGCGGCAGTTAAAACAAAAGAGACATAATAGCAGTATGGAGAATGAGATACTCAACCTCATAGAAGAGGAGATACGACGACGAGTCCAGTTGCAAATAACAACGATACTCGAGGTTGTTTCGCGCCTCTATGAAATTCCTCTCGAGCGCCTCGTGAAGGACACGTCAGGTATCGAGTGCAAATTTTGTAAAGGAATTCTGAGGAGTAAAAAGAGGTGCCTCAAGGAGCCCCGTGAGAATGGGTACTGCGGCTTTCACCAGAAGCAGGCTCCTGGTTTCAAACCAGAAACTGAACGGCCTCCGGACATTGAAAAAGCGCCTTGGGAAGCTTAGAGACGTGACTTTTACATATGGTAATGGCCAAGTCCCAGGTTCTCCTCGAAAGCCTCGAGCGGTTCTATTCCGAACCCGAGAATCGCGAGCAGCTTCATGACATTCTTGGAAAGACGGTGACCAAGGCGACGCCCTCTCTGCGCAAGCTCGAGTGGTTCGTCACCAATTACGCCAAGGCGAAGCACGTCACGTACACCGCACCGAACGGAAAGATGTTCACGGTCCACGTGGCATACAAGTCGAGCCTCGACGGGTACTCGAAGAAGCTCTTCGACCCCTTTTGTCGTACGGCCCGCATCGAGTTTCAGGGTCTCACGACGACCGTGGCCCAACTCAACTTCATTCGATGGTGCATATCCAATGGCATCATCGAGTATCTTAAGAAAACGCCAACCGAGCAAACCCCTTGTCAAATTCAAGAACAGAATATCCATAGTAAAACAGGTACAGGTTGTACCCCTGAGATATCTGTCCAGCATATGAAGGGTTGAATGTGAGCGTAAGGGACGTTGTTTGAGAATTTAACTTTGAAAAATTGAGGAAACCCCCCTGATTGTACTCGGCCGGAGTCAACCCGAACGAGTACGTATAGATGTTTCTAGAAGGGACCGAGAGTCCATGTTCAAGAGGCTGCTTGAAGGCGTAGTACAGAGACCCTTGGAACGTGCTCAGAATGTCAACGTTATTCAGGGTGATCTTGGCGGTGCTGATGGGGTCGACGAAACTGGTCGGCGTGTTATTGGCCGACGGGAAGTTGACGATGACGCCCGTCTTTATGTAGTTGGTCGTGTACCCGTAGTCGTACCTCTGATTATAGTACGTGCCGTCGGGCCGGCCGAGCGTCGCCACGTTCGAACTCACGACAGACTCGTAGTTGCGGTTCCGAAAGAACCAGAAGATGCTCTGGACCGGAAAGCTTGCCGAGAGCTGGATGCTCGTCTGGTTCACAGTCCCTTGAACGATCTGGGCCGTGCTCGCCGAAAAGATGCCCGAGACCCCGCTCGCCCCAAAGGCCACGGGCGACTCTTTTTTGACCCGGTTCACAATGTATCGCAGAGGCGTGTTCTGGTAATAGAGCTTTTCTGAATTTTCAAGCAAAATCTCCTCTGTCAAAAGCACCGGGTTCACAAAGTCGAACGTCGAAGGGCTGCTCGACCACCACGCACTCGGGTGGAAGGTGAATCGAATGTAGAGCTTCTGGTTCCACATGGCACACATGGGGAAGAAGGGCTTGCGGAGCTTTTCACGCTCTTTATTCGCATGGGAGTGTCGCCGACAAAAGAAAAACTCAAGAGGACACACGACGTTGAAGTTGGACGCGCCTGTGATGCTCGAGTTGTACCCTCCCACGATGTTGTACATACCGAGCTGCTCATCGGCATCGAGAAACTCCTGGTCTCGGATGATGTACCAGTCGTCATACAAGGTCTCTATGACCGTCTCATTGACCATAAAGTCCACTTGCTTGATGAGTGCCCGGCCGATGTTCTCGTTGATGGAATAATTTGAGGCTGGAATAGTGCACAAGAAATACATGTTCGAAATGAGATGACCCACCTCCGTTGGCAAGAGCTCGATGGTGTACGTCTGACCCTGGTACGAAGGCACGGGCGGAGGGAACGACGTGACGCGCTGATACATCACAAAGTTGGTGTGCTGCTTGTACGTGTTGTTCCATCCTGACTTGGCAAAGTTGGTCGACATGAGATGGCGGTTTTGGGGTCCCACGGCGTACAGGGACAGCACGGACCCCGAACTGAACCCCTGGTTCTTTATGTCTATGAACCCTTCCTCGGCCTTTTGCTGGTCCGTAATCTCCGTGCCCAGGTCCCGCAAAGGGATGTACGTCTTTCCGCCCTGAATTTTAGGATTGATTTCTATCGGCTTGCGCTTCTCAAGCTCGCTCGTGTAGAACCGGGCCGGTGTAAAGTCCGTGGAGTACTTGGGCTCGACCACCATCGTCGGGGCACCCCGAATAAAGATGGGGACTTCGGTGTTTGCCGGAACGGGTCCGTCTACGGGCCCAAGACGGGCCAGGGACCCCTCGAGCGACTCAATCTTGCACGCGCCTATGGTCGGGAGACCGAGGACGTACCACCCGACCGCCGTCCCTTCGGGGGGAGGTGCCGTGAAGTTGATCTGGGGCACGTGATTCTGAACGGAATAGTTCCCATACACTGGACCGGACCTTTGCGGTGTAGGCACGGGAACCTGGTTCGGGGGGTACAGCTGTGCACCCGTCGCGTGGCGCGTACCCTCGATGAACTGCTCCGTGTCCGACTGGAGCGTAAACTTCCAGTTGTACTCTTCACTGGTCAGAGACGTCACCTGGGCCTTGCCAGGTGTGTTGGCCGACCCGGTGATGTGGATAGTCCCCACGATCCCGTAGAAGCCGATACCGGTCCACCCGGGACCCACCTCGAACCCCGGCCAGGGTGTCGTCGCGTAAAAGGTCACCTCCGTAGGCCCAGACACCTTGAAAAACCCGTTGACTTCGACAGGCTGATACACCGGTGGTGGTGCGGCCGGTGCAGGCGCTGGCGCGGGCGGGCTCTGGACTTGCTTCTGGACCGCCCGAGCGTGCTTCATCACACGGGTCCCACCGAGCAAAGGGATAATCTTGTTTTGAATACTTCGCTCCAAGTCAAGGATGTGCGATTTGTTGAGCGCGTCGATAAAGTTCTTTTGCTCGTACCTCTCGAACTTTATAACGTTTGAATCCTTGAGAGCCGCCTTGAAATCCGGAGGGACCGGATCTTTTTGGAGCGGTACAAACTCCGCCATTCTACAGTTCACGCAGATTATTCTTCCACAGTTGAACCACACTCGTCGCCTTGAGCGCGTCACGATCCGTCGTGCGTTTCGCCACGAGAGCCACGAGCTTGTCCACCTCCTCTTTCGTGTACTGGTACGTCTTGATGTCCAGAAGCTTCGGCCAGATGGCCTCGGCGTACTTGTCCCGTCGGAGCTGCTCGTGTATCTGACTCAGCGGCACGTTCAGAACCTTGAGGGACCCGTGGATCACCCCCGTGGTGAACCTGGCCTTTTCACTGAGCCACTCAATTTCCTTATCAAATTCCTTGAGGAGCCAAGCCTTGCGCTTCTTGTAGACCCCGAGCCGGATCTCCACGTAGTCGACCAAAATCTCCTCGGGACTATTGTACTTTTTCACCGCGCCGTTCCCTGCGATCAGGTACATGTTGCTCGTGTGGATCGTCTTGATGAGTCCGAGCTCCTTGGGGGCGGTATCGAGCGTGAAGGTGGCGCCCCAGATGTGAAAGTCTGGTTGGGTCTCCGTCGAGTGGTTCTCGTACTTTTGGATGGTTCCCTTTTCGACCAAGTCGTCCAAGTGTTCCTTGAAGTCCTGGATCCACTTGCCCGGTGGGAGTTCAGTCACATGGTACCGAGACCCTTCGCCAAACACAAGACCCTCGAGCATCCACGTATGGTCCTTCGTCTTGGTCACCTTGCCCTTGAACCCCTTGAAGTGTGGGACCATCGGAACGGTCGGGACTTGGTTCAGAATACACTCTATGTTGTGCTTGATAATCTCCACGTCATACGGAGGGACGTAACAGCTGAAACCGGTCCCGATACCCTCGGCGCCGTTCACGAGAATCGTGGGAATGACCGGTGCATAATACTCGGGCTCAACCTGCTGGCCGTCATCCACCACGTACTTGAGGACTGGAGCATCCGTCGGGTCAAAGATGCGCTTTGTCAACGGGCTCAGACGCGTGAAGATGTACCTGGGACTGGCGGCATCCTTGCCACCTGCGAGGCGCGTCCCAAACTGTCCGCTCGGCTCCAAAAGGTTCAGGTTGTTTGCCCCGACGAAATTTTGGGCTAAATTGATGATTGTTCCTTGGAGGCTCGCCTCGCCGTGGTGGTACGCCGTTTGTTCGGCCACGTACCCCGCCAACTGCGCCACTTTCATGTCTTGCGTCAGACCCTTCTTGAGACATGCAAAGATGACCTTGCGTTGACTCGGCTTGAGACCGTCTGCGACGTGTGGGATGCTTCGCTTGATATCCTCGGCACTAAAGTTGGCAAGGTCGCGGTGCACAAAGTCCGTGACTGTGAGCTTGTCCACTTGGCCATAGGGTACACCCGGTGGTGGTGCCGCCATGTGCTTCGTGAGCCACTCCTTGCGGTCGTCCGTCAGAGCCTTGGCAAACGCAAGCATCATAGACTCTGTCATTTTTGGATCAGAATTGAAGGCGACCGTCAACCGATCAATCTGCTTGAAGTATTCCTTGGCTTCAGCACTCGTCGAAGTTCCGAGACCCTTGTAGTACTTCACCCCAGACGGCGGAGCCGACTGTTGTGCAGTCCTGAACTCCTCCTCCGTAAAATACCACGTCTTGCCCGCCTTGATCACAGGTGTCACCATACTCACGACAAACCCCAACTCAATGAGTTTCGGCCAATACACGTGGAACATGTTCAGGACCAGGCCCTTGATGTGACTTCCGTCCAAGTCTGCGTCAGTCATAATCATGAGTCGACCATAGCGCAATTCTCTTACAGAATTGTAGACTTTGCCATGTTGGAGACCAAGGATCTTCTTCAGATTACTGAACTCCTCGTTTTCAGTCACTTGCTTTACCGAAGCGTCCCGCACATTGCGAGGCTTTCCCCGGAGTGGAAACACGCCGAAGCGGTCTCGGCCTACAACGCTCAGACCGGCAATGGCCAGAGCCTTCGCCGAGTCACCCTCCGTGATGATAAGCGTGCACTGCGAACTGCGGGGACCGCCGGCCCAGTTGGCGTCGTCCAGTTTTGGGATACCCGTAATCCGAGACTTCTTGGATCCATCTGTCTTCTTGAGATCCTTGTCCAGTTTGGCCTGACCCAGTGCGATGAGGTCAGTCAAGACACCGGTGGCGAGAACATCCTTGACGAATTTTGGTGGAAAATTGGGAGCATCGGAAATTTTTGATGTACACTCCGCCTTGGTCTGACTACTGAATGTCGGGTTCACGATGACTGCTCGCACAAAGACAAAGAGGGACGCCTTGATTTGTGCCGGCTTCAAAGTCGAACACCTCTTGTCCTTTTGGATCTCGCTCACGAGGGCACTGACCACCTTGTCCACATGGGACCCACCCTTGGTCGTCGCGATACCGTTGACCCATGAACACTGTTGGAAACCCCCCGAGGTCGAGTGCCCGACGACCACATCCATCAGAGGATCCACAGTCTTCAAGGTCACGGAACCATAGGCGACAAGACCGTGCATCTTGGCATAGTCCTCAAGGTTTCGGACCTCGATCAATTTTGAATTGAAATTGACCCGGGCCTTGGGACACCAGAGAGCCGCGTCCCAAGTTCGCGTCTCGGCCACCTTCACAAAGTCCCCGATCCCGCCGAACCTCTTGAGGTCAGGCGTGAACCCGACCCGAACATAGACCCCGTCAGACGTGTTCTCGAGGATGGGCGGGTCACACTTGCTCATGTTTTGGTGCCACATCTGACGGTACGTCTTCTTGCCATCACTAATTACGATCCAAAATTTGGTCGAAAACACATTCGCCAGTTTCGCCCCGTACCCGTTCCGACCACCCGTGACCCGTTGCTCATCGTCATTATAGTTGGAGCTCGTCAAAAGGTGACCAAAGATGAGCTCGGGGATCCAGAGCGGTGAACCCTTGGCGTCCCTCTCTCGGTCATGCTTCTTGATGGGAATGGCGACACCCCAATTCTCAACTGAAATTGTGGTCTCAGAAACCTCGACCCGAATCTCGGAGACCTTCTTGTTGTGCAAAGAGTACTGATCAATGGCGTTGACCAAGACCTCGTCGAATATTTTCACCAGTGCAGGAGATACCATACATACAGTAGGTTCAAAGTGTCCATCCACACGTGTCCAGTACGTTGAGGTCTCGGGTGCCAAGGATCCAACATAGGTGTCTGGCCGTTTGAGGATATGTTCGGTATGTGTGAAGCGTTCATAGCTTTGCATTCTCTTATGACTTGGCGTCGCACGCCTTTATTTTCCATACAACTAGTAATGAACCCAGTGATCCTTGTGGCCGCGGTCGTGGTGATGGCCCTCCTGTTCCTCCAGATCCAAACAAAGTCCCTTCCCATTGTCCCAAGGCCCGTCCCCTTGTCTCCAGAGTTCGACTGTTACGTCATCAACATGTCCAAGAACCAGGACCGGATGATCAATTTCAGTCGGGAATACAACAAGTCTGACCTGGGTCCAAAGCCTTTCATACGTTATGAAGCGGTCAATGGAAACGAATTAGGAGACAAAATTCATGACATTGTTTCTTCCAAGGTGTGGCTCGGCCTCAACTTTTTGGGAGCGACAAAGCGTCGGGTCGGGGAGGACCAGTTGACTCCGGGGATGATCGGGTGTTATCTGAGTCACTACGGGGTCTGGTCCGACATACAACGTTCGGGCAAACCGTACGGGGTCGTGTTCGAGGATGATGCTCGAATTTATCCTACAATTTACCAAAACTTGATTCGGTACATTGTAGAAGAGAACCCCATAGTCCCTGCAGACTGGGACATTATCCTCTTGGGGCACTGGTGCAAAAACTGCGAGGCGTACGGGTCCCCGTACTTTAAGAAACCCAAGTACTTCTGGGGTCTCCACGGGTACATGATTAGCCAAAAGGGCTGCGCCGTCATGAACAAGTACCGCGAGCCTGAAATTACGGTCCAAATTGATCACTTCATGAGCCTCTTGAGTCAAAAGGACGTTCTGAAAATATACGCGGTCCACCCGTCGTTCGTGGTCACTTCAAACTTCGGAACGGATCTCCAACTCGGAGTTACACCTTTAAAATAGGTGGCGGTGGGAAGACGTGGTCATAAAAGCCACCAAACTGAAGGAGAATATGAGCCAGGAAAAACACGACAAAGTTGAGCATAGCCGCCTTGGCGACCGGGGTTCCGTGGTTCCACGCCAAGACGGACTCGCCCGCAGCCGTCAGGGCTCCAAACACGACCGCCTCTTTGATGAGTGCGGTCATTCCTTGCGGGTGTCCCACGTGTGAAAAGATGGCCAAGACGACGAGGAGACCGGCGGTTGCCATGGCCAGGGACGACACGGGGACTTGCAAAAGGCGCATCTGAGTCGCTTCCCCTTGCGTCAGCTTCTTGGGGTCACCTTCGCTCGCGGCGTTGAATCCGGAGAGCTCACGGAAGACGTTGTACATGAAGAAGAGCAAAAAGGAGATGAAGGCCAGGTTGGGTATCAGGGCCGTCTCGCTTCGCATCCACGCAATGACGGCAATGGCGATCGCAGACGTCCCTGCGACCGCCACGTTGTCCCACATGAACTTTCGAGGGTTTTCACTAATGTACTCTTTGTGTCCGTTGATAAAGGACAATACAAGGAGTGCAGTCAAGAGGGCAAACTTGCCGTACTTTATAACGGAATAAAAGACCGTCATTTCTACTTCTTACGCAGAAGATAATATCCGACTGCCCCGGCGACGATGGTCCACCCTGCAAGGTGGTCGACTCGGTCCATGATGGCTTTCTTTTCAACGGGCAGGTCCTCGTAGGCCTGCTTGTACCCCGGCGGCTTGAACGGGAGCCACACGTACCGGCCAAAGGGCACGGCCGTGGGCATCAACTTCGACTGACACCCGTATGACCAGTCGTACCATGCAAGCGCGATGTACGGGAACCACAAGAGGAAGACGAGGATCCAGAGCCGCTTGGGCGGCAAGTACCAGTACCCACCGGCGAGCACGGCTGTGAACAGTATACACTTGAGGTTAAACTCGAACGGCTTTCCTGGGAGGAGACCACCGGCCATTCTCTTACTTTCTCAACCGGAAAAAAAGGACGGCGACCAAAATGAGAATAATAACAAGACCCGTACGTATCTTGAGGTCCTCATGCTTGTCATAATCACCGTCGCACCCTGATGTCCACTCGCGGAAAGCCTCGTCGTAAGACCACTGCGTCTTGCCGAGCCGGCTATTCACGATGTTGTGCGCATCCACAGACCACTTGAAGTAGTCGAGGTTGTGACTTTCGGCAGGGAACGGGTGGTAATGTATCACTTCAGCAAAGTGAATGCGGCACGCGGGGCACGGAAGCATCTCGACGTACGACTCGACAAACTTTTTGAGCGTCTCGTAATCGTCGGCATACAGGCAAGCAAGGTGCATAGCACCCCAAAAGTACGGTCCGAACTTCTGGGGACAGATACCCATTTCTATTTTACTTCAAGAAATAAACAAACGCTACTCGGTCGCATCGGGAACCTCGTCCTCCTCCACGGGGGCTGGCGGCGCAGGAACCTCGGGCTCGGGCTCGGGGGCCTCGGCCTTGGCGTTCAGGGCCTCCTCGATGAGGGCAGAGGCGCGGCTCACGGGAACGTCACCCCCATCCTTCTCGACGACGACCCACTTTGAAGAGCCGAGAGGTGCAAGAGCGTCCTCGATGTACGGAGACGTGATGGTTCCATCCTCCTGGATGTCCCACTCGAACAGGACAAGGGCGCCGTGCATACCACGCTCCTCAAGAGGGCTCGCGTACACGTACAGACCAGAATCCACATTCTGAAGCATCTGACCGACGTGCTCATACTTGGCACCGGTCGAAGCAAGAACGAGCTTCGAGTCGGCATCAGTGTTCCAAAACAGACCGGATTCAGGGTGCTGAATAGAGAATGGCATTTATGTTAGTTGAGGTTTTATTTCATCCATATAAGCGCTCTTTTCTTTAGCGAATTCAAAACTTCCCCCCCGCGTAACCTCAGAACAAGATGGAGCGTCGACTCCTTTTGGATATTGTAGTCGGCCATCGTCCGCTCATCCTCAAGCTGCTTTCCCGCGAAAATGAGACGTTGTTGGTCCGGCGGGATGCCTTCTTTGTCTTGAATCTTCGCCTTGATATTTGCAATAGAATCCGAGGACTCGACCTCCAGTGTAATCGTCTTGCCCGTAAGAGTCTTCACGAAGATCTGCATCTGTGGTTACTATACGGGAGTATTTTTTAAGTCGGGGCGAGGGCCTCCGGCTCGACTCGGGCAAAAAACGTGTCCTGTCCCTGCCAGGAACCTCACGCACACCCTTCATGATCAAAGCACAAACACAATGGACCTTGCCAAGCTCGACGCCTCCATCGCCCGCTTCAAGGCGCGCACGCTCGAGCTCAAGGCCAAGCGCGCCGCCATCGTGCGCATCGATGAGCCGCCCAAGCCGCACGAGTCGGCACACAGTGAAAAGAAGGCCCGTGCCGTCCCGTCTGCCGCAAACCGCTGCCAAGCCAAGACGCTCGAGGGGAAACAGTGCGGGTTCAAGGCAACCTGTGGGACCTTCTGCAAGAAGCACTCAATAAAAACCTCTGTATAGTGTAATGGAATGGAACTACGTATGGGCCGCCATAGCCGTCAACTTCCTCCTCGTCTACCTTGTCCCCAAGCTTATAAAGAAGCCCACTGGCATCAAGGTCATTGATGATGTGGTCTTGTTCCTCAATTCCCAGAAGGGCTCCCTCCTGTCAAGCTGTATAGTTATTGCGATAGTCGTGTATTTGGCCCACTACTGGGTCGAGTCGGCTGGTGCCGAGGGTCACCACGCCCCGGCCAAGTCCGAATTTTAATCCAGGATACTATTAATGGCGGCACCTATGCAGCAGACCGTGTCCAATATTAACCAGGGCCTCAAGGCGAACGAGACGGCGATAAACGCCACGGCTCGTGCAAATGCGGGTATGAACGTGTCGCGGAACCTGGGGGCTGCCAATGCCAACGCGGCCAAGGCGGCAAACCAGTACACCAAGGCGGCGAATAACCTGCGCAAGATGAATATGAACCGGGCCGCAAACTCATTTGAGAATGCGGCCAAGAAGAGCCTCGTGGGTGACGCCGTCGGTGCGGCCCGTGCGGCCGGGGCTGGTATCCGGTCCATCATGAAGACCAACACGGGTCCTGCGTAACTTGGTCCATAAGACGACGCGTGTGTTCGTGGTCCCACGTGGTGACCTTTTTCGCAAAACAATCCTCAAGACACCTCTGGAGCCCTCCCTTTTCTGGATGACCCCAGGTGTGTTCCTTTTTGAATAGAAAATCGTCAAAGCCTATCGGTCCTGCAGTACACGGGACGACCCACGGCGTCTGCACGTACTCCTTGAGCCCGCCATAGTCCGAGATGATGACGGGCTTGGAACGCATCGCCGCTTCGACCGCCCCCATACCGACCCCCTCGGAGTGCGAGCAGTTGACATAACAGTGACACGTCGCATGGACATTCTCGAGGTCCTCTTCGCTCAAGAGGCCATTGATGATGGTCACCCCGGGAACCTTCCAGTCGACAGGCTGAACACACGTCGCCTTGAGCACCAGGTGAGCCTTGTGTCGGAATTCACAACGTAAATAGGCCTCGATCAACATCTTGATGTTTTTGCGGGGGTCGAGAATGTTCCCGATGGTATAAAACACGTAGGGACTCGTGGACTCGGGAGACCGGGGCACCTTGGCTGTAGTCCAGTGTCTCAAGAGCTTCCAAGTCACCTTCGGAAACTGCTTCTCCAGAATTTGCCTCGCGAATTCTGATGGTACGTGGATGGTCCCGTATCGTTCCAGGACCCCGTAACACTCGTTGACCGGCTCAGTCTCGCACACGGTCATGTACATCCACGTGTCACAGACAGTCTTGTACCAGTCAAACATATCGAGCTGGGACTCGATAGGCAAGACGAAAGCGAATCCGCGGTCGTACCGAGGCTCTTTGGGGACATTGCCAACCTCACAGTACTCGGTCCCGAGCATGTCGGCATACTGTTTGGTCACTTGGCCTATCCCGGCCAAGAGTCTCGGGCCTACAAAAAGCCACTTCATTACATATTTTAAACGCTAATTCTTTAGGTCGTGGAGGACCATCCGTTTCACGAGTTCGCTAAACGTCGTCTTGGGCTTCCATCCCATGACGCGCAGAGCCTTGCTCGAGTCGCCTATGAGTACATCCACCTCTGCGGGACGGTAAAATTCCGGATTTATTATGACGATGGGCTTTTCGGTTCTGAGGTCGATGTAACGGTCCTCGCGCCACTCGATGGGTACATCGAGGATTTTGCAACCCTCTTCGATGAAATCGCGGACCGAGTGGGTCTCTCCGGTGGCAATGACAAAGTCGTCAGGGGTGGGCTCTTGGAGCATACGCCACATCATCTCCACATAGTCCTCGGCGTGACCCCAGTCGCGTCGGGCGTCGATGTTACCGAGCTCGATGGGCGTGCCGGACTTCAGGTACTCGGCGAGACCGAGTGTTATCTTTCGCGTCACGAATTCGGCCCCGCGACGCTCGCTTTCGTGGTTGAACAAGATGCCACTGCACGCATACAGACCGAACGACTCTCGGTAGTTCTTGGTCATCCAGTACGCAAAAAGCTTGGAGACGCCATAAGGGCTCCGTGGGTAAAAGGGCGTCGTCTCGTTTTGGACCGGCTCCACAATCTTACCGTACATCTCGCTCGTGCTCGCTTGATAAAACTTAAACTTGGAGTTGAACTTGCACTGACGAATAGCCTCGAGAATTCTCAGTGTCCCCAGCGCGTCGACGTTCGCCGTGTACTCGGGCTGGTCAAAGGACGTTTTGACAAACGAAATGGCACCTAGGTTATAAACCTCGACACTGTCGTATCCTTCGAACGAGTTGATAATCTTGTTAATACGTGACGTGTCCGTCAGGTCGCCCTCGATGATATGGAACCGTGGGTTCTCCTTGATAGTCTCGATGCGGCTATGTTTCTTTTCAGAACAGAAACGAGTCATTCCAAACACGTCATAGTCTTTTTGGAGTAGAAATTCGGCGAGGTAACTCCCGTCCTGGCCCGTCACACCAGTCACAAGTGCCGCCCTTTTCATAGCATTACAAAAGCAGAATTCTTTATTTGGTAACTCAACCAAGCAACCCTCAGCTCGAGGGGGTTTTCGATGAAAATACGAATAATAACTTCTATTGTTTTTCGAGACAATGAAGTTCCCCACACGAACCATGACGCCACGTACGGGACGTCCATTACGTTCGGACCGGATTTTTCTTTCTCTGGAAATAGCATGAGCTTCCTCCTCGTGTTGGCGATGACGGCGGCCGAGCTGTTTGGGAACGCCCATCTCAAGTGGTACGCCGAAAACGGGCGAGGGCACCACTTGGGCCTAGGCTTTTTTGCATGGCTCCTTGTACTGTTGCTTCTTATTCAGACGTTCATGAAGGGTAAGAGCCTCATGTGGACGTGTATCATGTGGGAAGCGCTCATCGTGCTCGGAGGCGCCCTGACAGCCTACCTGGTCTTTGGTGAAAAGTTCACACACTGGTTCCAGTGGCTCGGGGTCCTCTTTGCAGTCGCTGCAGCCGTATGTATCAATTGGGACTGTTCTGACAAATGAACAAATAGTTGTTTTCGGGACGTTCGCGCATAACGTAACCCAGAGGCTCGAGCATCTTGACAATCTCGTCGTTTTTCGGATCCAAAATCTCAATGTACATGGCCGGCTTGTGCTTCGTGATGGTCCCGAGGGCTCCATGAATCACCTCGAGCTCGTGCCGCTCTACATCCAACTTGATGACGCTCGGTGTCCCGTGATACACGTCATCAAGTTTCTCGAGGCGGGTCACGTACCCCTCCTCCGTGGCGTCGTACCACCGAGGGTCCGGGTCCAGAGACGCGCCACCATAGTTCACCAGACCTCCCTCCTTTCGGGGCGTGAACATCTTAATTTCAGGGCAAAATTTCGAGGAAAGACCGTACGGGTGAATCTCTACGGGGTGTGCGAGTGAGTTTTGCGTGACATTTTTGGAGATGACCTTGTGGAACACGGGCTCGAACGTGTGGACTGGACCGTAGTTGCTGAACATGATGGCGTTCCAACCGATGTTACCACCGATGTCCAGGATGTCCGTTCCGGGCTTGTAGATGTACGGGAGGTCTTGATGCATCCACCCGTCCCACTCGTATCCGCGCCGAAGGGTGTTTCCTATGTACTGGTCATCCCGTATGATGCTCACGGTGTATGGCCCGACGGTGACGTCCTCTGTGGGAAACTCCATAATATAAGGACACGGGGCTCAGCTTTAATATGGATGAGTTTCACAAACACGTACTGACGCGACTCACGGAAGTCGAAGAGGAACTTCGCGAGTTGCGAGCAGTGACGTGGCCCGTGTGCCAGGGACTCCTCGACAAAGACGGACCGTATGCAAACAGGTCCAGAAAGCGACGCTTTTTTAGGTTTTTAGAACGCGATGAGGCCCTGACCCTGACGCGGCTCAAGGAGCTCTTCATGGGAAGGTCCCCAGACCTAGCCGTCTCAGAACTTCAATGGGTCCTGGTAGAGGAACCTCAGGTCCCCTCGGCTTGAGCTCCGTCTTGCCGTCAACAAAGACGCCGTCAGCAATGTACTGTTTTATTTGTTCAAACGTGTACTCGGTGTTTCCGTCCAGGGCGTGTGCATACGTCTTCATCTTGTTGAGCACGTGATTCGCGTCGCCAAAGCTGCTCAAGTGCCAACCGGCCCACGGGATGGTCGGGAACTTCCAGCGATGGTCCCGGAACTCGTTCGGGCCAAACTTGCGCACATTCTCCGCCGTCGTGACGACCGTTCCGTACCAGGGCTCCGTCTCGCATAAAAAGTCGAGCGAGTACATGAAAAGCCACATATGGACCGTAAGGATAGAGTGATCCATATTCTCGTAGGGAACCCGGCTCATATCCGGTATCTCGTCCACGTCACTGATCATGACTATCGCCGAATCGGGGACGGGGCCGCCCCATTCGAGCCCGTTGAGAATACAGTGCCTCTGGTACTTTTCGCGGGCCCACGGGTTCTCGTCCGTCGGACACTCGTCCGCCTTGACGATGATATGGCGAATCTTCGGAAGCCACTTGGCGTACCGCTCTTTATTTTGTTCAAAAAATAGGGGCTTTGGGCCTCCTACGTGGTTCACCTCGGCCTCGACGAGTACGAACAGGTCAACGTACTCGTCCAGAGCATGCAGACGCAACTCTAGAACATCAAACTCGTTGTAAAACATAAATGCGTCGACTAACATCCCGTCCTGTACTTATAGTAACTCTTCCCCTTATCTTCGAAAGCTTTCAGAATTTTGATATTATTTTGCGTATGGTTCAGGGCTGTCGTGCCAGATTCGGCCGCTGCCAAATGGTGGAGAGCGTCGGCCCCGAACCCGTACTCGAGCTGACGCAACTGACCGAGGTTGCACTCTTGCGTGTACACCGTCTTACGGGTTATTCCGTGCTTCTCAAACAGGTTCGAGATGAGCAGGTCGTCGTTCCACGTCACTTCGCTCAACTCGAGAAACTCTGGGAATATCTTGCGGAGCCACTCCACCTTGGCTATGACGGCCCCGTACGACTCGAGGACATCGAGCGGCTGACCGTGTGTCCGAGGATAATGACCTTTGAAATAGGTTTCAAAATCAAAACCACTCAGACCCCATGCGCTTTTCTGGTCAATGTTGAACCACCTGTAGAGGTGGTCCGTCATATGGGGAGGGTACAAGGTGTCGTCATTCACGTACACGATAATGTCCGCGTCCGTCTTGGCGATGGGCCCCATAGCTTGAGTCCCCGGACCCCAGTCGTCGCAGTCGCGGTTGATAATCACCTTTGGACCAAAGTCGGTCCATGGAAAGTCGCCGTTCCACTCTGGAAAGCGCTTGTACTTTTTCGGGATGTTCACCCAAATCTCATCGCACGTTTGCTGTTTTAAATTTTCAATAAGTGCCGGGAGCTTGTCAAAGCGCGTGGGAATGCTCGTGAGACTAAGAATCAGCTTCATTAACAGTCTTGTGCACAATATCTATAAGCTTGTAGACCATATCAAACGTTACAAACTGACTGTTTCCCACGTAGACTCCACAGTCGTTCAGGATGTCGGCGTTCGGGGCCTTGATGTGCTTGTACTTGGCCAAGAACGGCTGGCGCAAAAGGTTCCCACCCACGATGGGCCTGTGCTCGATGCCCGCCTCGTCAAACGCCTTTTTGAGACGGTGCATAAGCTCCGGATTCTTGCACACGAGAGGAAGACAGAAACTACTATTGGTCGACGTGTACTTTGGAACGTAAAAAAAGTCCTCGAAATCGGAAAGGGCGTTCACAAACGACTCAAAGTTTCTGCGTCGGATGGCAATGGAGTCGTCGAGACGCTTGAGCTGTGACAGGCCCAGCACCGCTCCGAGCTCCGTGTTTCGGAAGTTGTGTCCGTCGGTCAAGAAAAGGAAACGCTTATCAATGTCCGGATACTTCTCGGCGGCCGCCTTGAAATATCCGGGTGACATCTCCCGGGCCATCCCGTGACTGCGCTTCATCCGCATAAGCTCGTAGAGCTCTTCGTCATTTGTGCACACAAATCCTCCCTCAATGGTTGTCATGTGGTGTCCATAGTAAAAGCTAAAGGTGCTTCCAACGGACGAAGTCCCACCCCGTCGAACGTACATCGGGCTCTCGACCCCGTGAGACTCGCAGATGTCCTCGAGGAAGATGGCGTTCGGGTAACGCTCCTTGAGCGCCTCGACCGGTGCGTCGATACCGAGGAGGTGAGTCACAAACACGATAGCCACGTCATCCTTTGGAAGGTTCTCGAGGTCAAAGCTAAAGTGCTCGAGCGAAATGTCGCAAAACACGGGCTCGAGGCCGCACTGGAGGACCGGTGACACGTTGGTAACCCACGTGCACGCCGGCAAGAGCACCTTGGCCCCGTCCGGGATGTTGTACCGCTCCTTGACCGAGGCCATCAGGAGATAGTTGGCCGTGCTTCCCGAGGACACGTACAAGGAGTACTTGGACCCGATCCACTTGGACCAGGCATCCTCAAACTCGCGCACTTTCGGACCATTCGTAAAACGGTCGGAAAATACGATAAACTTGATGAGCTCGTACTTGTCGCGCCACGTGATGCTATTGTGCATCAGTGGCCAGTACATTTATACTTTAAAAATGTGACTTTTCTTTACTTGAGAGAAAGCATGTAAAGCGTCGACCGGATCAGAGCGACGATTTCCTGTTGAATATTCTGAAGGTACGGGTCACCTCGAGGGAGCTTGATGGTCCGGATCTTGGCAAGCAGATACTTGAAGTATAGCTTCGCCTTGCGCGGATCCTTGGCAACGCGCTTGTTGGTCGTAATCTTCCTGAGCCGACCGTACTTGCCCATATAGGCCTCGGCCCACGCATCCAGCAAAGGAACGATACCCTCGTAGTACGTCTGGAGCGCCTTGTGCTCGGCAAAGGACGGGGTCGTCAAGTGAAAGGCGTGGGCCTGCGTCCGTGAGTTCATAAGCAGTCCGACATAGCGGTTCGCCATCTTACGAGAGACTGATATTTTATCTCAGGTTCTAGTAGTATGGTTTTTTCAGAAACCGTTTTTCCACCTGGAAAGGTGCTGTACAAGGGTCTCAAGAACATATCGTGCCAAACGCTCCTGAAAGATACGCGCTTCTTTTACTTGACTGAGCACTTTGGGACTGCCCGGGACTATGGGAACACGTGCAAATATCGGACCAAAAAGACCATCCGGCTCTTCGACTTGTCCCATGCCAATATACAGAAGCTCTTGAAGAGCAAGTACCCTATTAGCGAGCAGACCCGACACATGCTCCGGGTCGCTCTCGGGACCGGAGTGACCATAGGCCAACAGGTCAAGGCGGCCAAGGCCATCTTCGGCAAGAATGCCGGGCGACTCCCAAAGCCGACCGATAAGCGCCGGGGTCAAAGACTGAGCTACACGGAACTGAACAAGCTCGTGTTTGGAAACTTGTCTCGCGAGTTTCTCGTCCCTGAAGGCTACGACGGGTACTACGCCGCCAAGAAGCGGACGGTGTTCCACGGTGGCTCATTTCATTCCGAAATTATGCTCAACAACGCGTACCAGTCCATCGAGCGCTTCACGGGTCGGGGTCCGGCAGTCCCCGTCGTGTCGACCCGTTCGTTTGCTTGGGCCTTGCCCAAGATGTTCATGGACTTTTGCAAAGGGACAACACGGCTTGTGCGCCCGTACGGCGGGGGTCTGACCCTGTTTTGCACGGGAGGTATGGCGGTCCGCTTGTACCTACAGACGCGCCGCCAGCAAATGACGGAGAAAATTCGAAAGACGAGCGACTTTGACTTTACCTTTGCCGTGCCACGGAAGCTCAAGAGCGACTCCCAGGTGGCTTCGTACGTGTTCACTATGCGCAAGATTATGACGACGCACTTGACGGCCTTTGTCCGGTACCTGAACAGGCAATACAAGGGGATCAACGCCCGGCTCCGCGTCTCGAGCTTCGTACGGTCTCCATATGACAACCCGCGTATGCAAGTCCCTGGGACCGGTCGGCGTGTCTATCAAGTCATCTCGTATCAGATTATCACCGGTAAGAACGAAGTGACGGACCTCGTGGACACTGCCCTGGCCGTGTACCCGGGAGCCTCCCGGGCCATGCTCCACCTCCCATTTTCATACAAAATTGGGATCCCGATCCAGAGGCTCAGGTACCAACTCAAGGATTCCATGGCACTCCTCTCGGGCTCTTTCGTTCATAAGGGTCTTATTTCCAAACGAAATCCAATCACTGGGGCTGTCAAGGAAAAGGGTCTGAAGAACGTGGCCCGGACCGCCAGTCTCTTGAAGATTATCGGTCAACGCAAAAAGTACTACAAGAACCTGGTCCGGCCCTCCTCGACCGTCATTCCTCTCCTCGAGTCCATTTCACGTATGAACTTGAAGCAGGCCCGCAAGAATGCACGCAAAGTCAATAGTGCTCTGAAAAAAATAAAGTAAAGTACTAGATGGAGCGGCTCGTCATCGGGACCGCCCTGGTGGTTCTATTCACGGCATTTCTGTGGTGGCTCCCAGACACTCGACCGGGTAGAGGATACGCGGATGAGGACAGTGCATGGGACCCTCCATTTTTGGTTGAAAATATACTGACCATGGACGAGTGTCGAGAGATTATCGCCAAGGCGGAGCCCCGGTTTGCTCGGAGCACGGTGGTCGCAGACGAGACGGTCCAAAACTCTCGGACAAGTGAGACGGCCTGGATATCCAAGGATGATCCGTTGGCACGGAAAGTGCTCCAAAAAGCGATGGAAATTACAGGCAAGCCCTTTGCCAACTGTGAAGACCTCCAGGTGGTCCGGTACAAGCCGGGCACGTACTACCGGGCCCATCACGACTCGTGTTGTGAAGACAATAAACACTGCAAAGACTTTGAGTCAAAGGGCGGTCAACGCGTCGGGACTCTATTATTGTACCTGAATTCTGACTTTACAGAAGGTCAGACGCACTTCCCGGACTTTAAGAATCTAAAAATAACGGCCAGACCTGGATCGGCGATATTTTTCAGACCCCTGGGCACGTGGGACAAACGGTGTCACCCCTTTGCGCTCCACGCCGGTCTCCCGATCGCCACGGGGACCAAATATGTGTGCAATATTTGGGTCCGTGAAAATGAGTTTGTGCGGTGAAAAATTCGTGAGGGAGAGACCACGGGTCTCGACCCGGGCACACGAAAAATTCGTGTGCTGTCCCCGTCAGGAACCCCGACCCTGAACCAATGAAACCAGGCACAAAGGTCCTCGACCAAACCCCTCTAAGCCTCAAAAAACCGTGTGCTACAGAGCCCAACGGCGCATCAACAGACAGTTAAGGCAGACACAACCAAGTACTCCAAGTACCAAATGGCCAACTTCACTGCTGCCATCAACGCCCTGGTTGCCGAGCGTGACCGTGTGTTCCTTGTGAGCGTCTCTGAGCAGTTCAACCTGCCGTTTGAGCAGCTCTCCAAGCTGTACCTGGAGACTGCCGAGCAAGCCATCAAGGTGCCTCGCAAGTACACCAAGAAGCCCAAGGCTGTGACCGTGGCGGTTGAGGGGGCGCCCGAGGCCCCTGCCAAGCCGGCCAAGGAGCCCAAGGCTAAGGCTGACAAGCAGAAGTGCACGGCTTGCACCTCCAAGAAGGAGCCGTGCAAGTTCAGTGCCCTGAAGGGTGAGGTGTTCTGCAAGCGCCACCTGCGGGCCTCGCAGGAGGAGGAGGGCACGGAGCCCAAGCCCAAGGCGGCCAAGGCTCCCAAGGCGGCCAAGCCGCAGCCGCTAGAGCCTGTGCACACGCACGAGCTGGGCACCGCCCCGAGTGAGCAGTGCGACTTGTGCGCCACAAATGGCAACCCTCTTGCCCACGACGAGGAGGACTTTGAGATTGTGATGGACGCCCCGGCCCCGGCTCAGACTGCGGCCGAGCGCCTGGCGGCCCTCCTGGCCGAGACTGACTCGGAGTCTGACTCGGACGACGAGCTCGATGCGGGCCTCGCGATGGATGAGGAGGCCTACGAGGACGAGTAAGCGGCTGCAAACTCAGAGCGCAAGTGAGCAAACCCAGTAGCGTGTAATCGAAACAACGTTATCAACCACAGAGTCACTAAAAGCGTCCACACGAATAGGTTCTCCTCCCCCTTTGTCTTGAACGAATACACGGGCCCAACGACTTGGCCAAAAAACGTCTCTCCATCATTCTCTTTTCCCCGGATCCATTTCTCCATCTCGGTCAGTGCACATACCGTCTGATTCGTGATCCAGTGGAGCATGATGAATGGCACGATGAGGAGGTGGAGCGTCGCGAGACTCTCCGTCCCAAAAAACGGGGTCCCTAGAATAAAGACCACAAGGGACCAATGAATAACCCGAATGATCTCGGCAATGATCATCCCCCTTGGTGTTCCCCTGGAAAAATTCGCGTCGTGTCTGCCTCAAGGCCCGACGACAGACGCCCAGACCAAGCAAAACAAATGGCCAAGCGTGTGTTCATCATCGAAAACCGGAGGAACGGCTCCAAGGCGGGATACTGGGCCCCGGATACGCGCATCCATATAGTACCGTCTGGAGCCCCTGGACGCGTCGGGGAGATTTGTGATGCCATGCGCAAGGGTCCGGACTGTATCACTCGTCCGCCGCCGACCAAGTGGTCCCCGCCCGTCGACTACGAGTTTGTGGCGCGCCATCTTCCCGAGGCGGAGCGCGCGACGTACTTGGCGCGGTGCGAGGCGTGGCACCGCGAGAACCCGCCCAAGGACCTGACGGACACCGTGGCATACGTCAAGCCCTGGGCGTGGCGCCACGTGGCTCCGCATATGCCCGATCCTGACGCGTACACGGAGAAATGGTCCGCGTGGTTCAAAGAACACAAGGTGCCCGTCCAAAAGGACATTGACCTCGAGCCCATTTTGGCGCTCTCCGCCAAGTACCCGACGTCCCGTCCGCCTCTTGGTGAAAAGCTACGCGCGATGCACAAGGCGGGGTACTCGGCAGAGCATCTCGAGCGCACACAGGCGTACTACGAGTGGTGTGAAGAGGTGGCGGGGGCCCATCAAAAGCTGTTCGATATCGCCTTTGCACAGTGGCCGAGCGCCAGCAAGTCTGCTCCCAAACCGAAAAAGGTTATAAAAGCGGTGAAGAAGCGTCCTGTTAAAAGTTTCATAACTGATATTAGCAATGAGCAACCGTAAGAGTTGGGCCGATATCGCCGACGAGGAAGATGCCAAAAAAGATGCGGAACCGTACGCCTTGTCCAAGCATGGTATCAAGGTGCGCGTCCCGGTCGCACCTCCCGCGTACGTCCCTCCCCGACTCAGAGATAAAAGTAAAACGTGTGAGAATACCAAGAAGGGATGACGTGCCCAATTTGTCTTGAAAAATATAGCAAGGTGACTCGGGCCGAGATCACGTGCCCCTTTTGCCCGTGGACGGCGTGCGCCTCGTGCGTCCAGCGCTACCTTCTCGAGACCACCCAGGATGCGCACTGTATGTCGTGCCGCAAGGGATGGTCCCGGGAAGTCCTCGTCGATAATTTCACATCGAAATTCGTTTCAAGAACATACAAGGAGAGGCGTGAGGACCTCCTTTTTGAACGCGAAAAGAGTTTGATGCCGGCAACTCAACCCTATGTCGAGTGTGAGATGCGGATCCGGGCCCTTGACCGCGAGATACACGCCATCAAAACCAAGTACGGAAACGCCTGTGAAAAATACAATATACTCGCGCGCAGGGACGTTGGTGACATCATGCAAGAGACTGGTGTGACATCGCAATTAGACGCGAGAATTGAGCGTGAGCGTCAAGCGGTCGAGCAGCGCAAGATTTGTGACGCCTTGGTGACCGATATCCGTCACTGTGAGTGGATACAGGACACCCTTCGTCAGCACATGCACGGCACGACCATCGAACGCGAGAAGCGCCAGTTTGTTCGAGCGTGCCCGTACCAAGACTGCCGGGGCTTTCTGAGCACCGTGTGGAAGTGTGGCGTCTGTTCCATGTGGACGTGTCCCGATTGCCACGAGGTCAAGGGTCCAGAAAAGGATGCAGAACATACGTGCAACCCCGATAACGTCGCCACGGCCCGTATGCTCGAGCGCGACTCGCGCAACTGTCCGACATGTGCTGCGCTCATTTTCAAGATTAGCGGGTGTGACCAGATGTTTTGCACGCAGTGCCACACCGCCTTCAGTTGGAGGACGGGAAAGGTGGAAAAGGGGGTCATTCACAACCCGCACTATTTTGAGACCCAGCGCCGTCTCGGGCTCGTTCCTCGGGCCCACGGTGACATTCCGTGCGGAGGCTTCCCCGACTGGCACGACGTGTCGAAAAAGATACCCTCGAACATCCAAGACATGCGCCCTATTATACGCAACGCATATCAGCTCTTTGGCCACGTGTACTTTCACAACATCCCGAGGTACCGAACGGTCGAGCGCGAGGAAAACCGAGACCTGCGTATCGCCTTGATGATGAAGGACATTTCCGAGGACGTTTTCAAAAAGAAAATTCAGCAACGCGAAAAGGCCCGCCAACGCAAGACGGACATTCGCCAAGTCCTCGAGATGTTCACGGCGGTCCTCAATGATCTGTTCCAGATGTTCGTGACGCCGGAAGGCAACGTGGCCACTCTGTTTCACTCACTCTGCGAGCTCCGGGTGCACACGGATGAGACGCTCCTGAAGATATCCAGACGATGGAACAACTGTGCAGTTCCTCGAATCAACGAAATTTATGTTTTGCGATAGTAATGAAGAGAGGCGTTGTCGTGGCGCTCCTTGTTCTGTTCACACTTTTCCTCCTTGTGTCTGTACAAAAGAGCGGGTACTCGTGTGCTTCGACGAAGGACCTTTTGTCTGTCCAGGCACAGGGTGCGCAGTGTTACAAGTGTAGTCATGAGTGGGAAGGGGGTGATTGCGTTCGCACATGGCCCGGGGGTGGGAAGACACAGGGTGCCGTCTCCGTGTACCAAGCCGGAACAACTATAGATAACGAAATGCCGGGGTGGTTGTGGTGGTGGGACTCGAAGAAACACAAGCCCGACCCCGCGTACCCGACCCTCTGGCGCACTGCGTGAAAAAAAACGCGTTTTGTCCGGGTCAAGAGACTCGAGAGACTTGAGAGAACCAAAAGATGGAGCTCGAGACGTGGTTCACAAAGCAATACGTCCGCGAGGTCAATAACCGCGTGACTTATCAGAAAAACAGAAACAATAGACTCGGTATGATTTGTGGCTGGCGTATCCAGCCTCATATCAGTGTCTGGAAGGCTCTCCCGGGTGAAGAGCCTCCCACGCACTGGGAACGGTCGCCGACGGAGGCGACGCTGTACAAGAACGCACGGGAAGCATGGCAGAGGTGTGACAAGACGGTGGCGCAGGAGCTGTACGACCTGTGGCATCACGCGTGTCAAGACCCGTACTATTGCCCGATGCACGGGTGCGGAAGTGACTAAAAATGTTACAGTGTAATAGGAAATGAACAACTTGGGTCTCGCTCAAACAGGTGGGACGTGTTGGTTTCACTCGGCCCTGAACCTGTTCCTGTTGACCGACGATGGGTTCAAGATCCTCTGGGCCAAGCTTCAGAACGTCTACAAGAATATGACACCGACACACAAGGCGTGGTTCGAGTCGAACATCAACGCGCCGTGTCCACCCCGTCTGAAGAGTCTCACGACCATCAACTCCGTATATTTCTGGAAGTTTCTGGACCAGTACATGTGTTCGATCGGGGGTCCAGGGAGGCTTTGGCGAAAGCACGAGCGAAACGCAAATCTCATTTCGCGCGTGAAATGGAACAATCCAGCGCTTGCAAACAAACCACTGAATGCAGGAGGCACACCCAGATACGAGATTCCGAAACTCCTTCGACACATCGGGTTCAAGCAGGGTGAGTACACAATGCTCGACTGGAAGGGCCTTGTGGCATACAGAGGGCCTCCATCAAACCGAAATTACAAGTTTTTCATGTATCGCAAAGTGTATCCGCACGATATGCCTCTTGAGAAGGGGCCATGGCGTCTTTCGGGGGGCGTGTTCGTGTTATGGGAGAAGAGCAGGGCGAGCGGACACGTCTGGACGTGTATACGCAAGGGTTCCAAAGGGTACATATTCGACTCGGCGAAACCGAGACAACTCCACTCGTGTAATTGGTGGATCGAATCGGAAGTCAGGGACTTTTTCGAGAATTCCAACCTGATAAAAAGCTGGGGACCCAACTGGCAAGGCGTGCGTGATGGGTTCTTTGATGTCCTCTTGTACTCTCGGGCGTCCTACGTGGACGCGATTGCCCCGAGTTGTCGCCGAGTCTATAGGTCCGTCAACAAAAACACGAAGAGTACTGTGAATAATCTCATCGCGGGCGATCCAAATGCGGGTCAACGCGTCGAGAACCTAGCCGGTCCCGTACCGCCCGCCGTCAAAGCCGCACTTCGCACACACGAAGGAAAGCGTGTAAACATCACCTCGGTGACGTTCAACTCCATTCTCCGAAACGCCGAGAACTATAACAACGCCATCCAGACTGTGAATAACCTGGAACAAGCTGGATACCGCATCCCCAACAAACGCGCCAAGAACGGCACGTGGGCTCGGTTTCTCACGGGCCTACGAAACAAGTTTGCCAGACCTCTTCCGGCAAACTACTATAGGTTTGCCCTGAATAAAAACACAAGAAACGCGGCCATGAAAAATATGGAAACATACGCTAATTTTGGTGGTTACATAATCAACAAGAACTCAAACAACTATAAGAATTTCATTCGTAAATTGAACGCCAAGTTCCCGACCCGCGTCCTTCGGTCAGCGAAGCGGAAGCGTGTGAACCGCCAAGTAAACGTGTCCTCCCAAAGGCAAAGAGGCACCAACTAAGACCTGACCAAGACCAAAATGTCGCCAAGTGCCGTCATTCTCCAACACATCTCCCGCGTCCAGGACAAGATGGACGTGGCCGAGACCCCCGAACGCTGGAACGCACTCCTCGAGAATGTCGTGCTTCTTCATGACATCCTCGATGTGGTTATAGAATTCGAGGAAAAGCTGATCGCGGACGTTGACGTGGACTAATAAAACGTGTCCTGTCCCCACCAAGCCCTAGAGACCCGTCTTACAGAACCAGACCAAAGACAAACACCATGTCCGTCCTCTCCATCCTCAACCGTCTCGAGGCGACCACCAGCCGTCTCGAGAAGGAGGCAATTTTGAAACAAAATTCAGGGAACCCTGACCTTTTGCGGGCATTCCAGTTGGCCCTTGACCCCATGGTCAACTTTTACATCAAAAAAGTGCCTACACCTGACCCCCCGCCGCCGGGCAACACTGGGTACCGCACGAACCTCCAAGTGGCGTTCGCGTCCATGGTCGAGTCGCTCGCCAGTCGCAAGGTTCGCGGTCACGAGGCGACGGCGTGGTTGGCGCGTCTGCTCGCGACGCTCACCCCTGATGACCAAGAGGTGGTTCGCCGAGTCATCGGACGGAACCTCAAGTGCGGCGTGAGCGATGCGACGGCCGAAAAGATCTGGCCCGAAGACCTCAAGCTCAGCTACCCGTGTATGCTGGTCAGCCCCCTCAATGACAAAACGAAAATAAAGTTCCCGTGTATCGCCCAGACCAAGATGGACGGCATGCGCTTCAACGCCCACGTGCGTGACGGTCAAGTCGCCTTCACGAGCCGCGCAGGCAAGGCACTGGACTTCGAGGGTCTCCCGATCGAGGCGGACTTCCAGAAACTGCCCAACGGCGTGTATGACGGTGAGCTGCTTGTTGCCGTCAACGACCGCAAGACGGGCAACGGGATCCTGACCAAGTTCCAGAAGGGGACCGGAAAGGCTGATGAGGGGCGGCACATCCACGCCAAGGTCTGGGACTTCATTCCACTCGAATACTTCCGCGAGGGCAAGTACGGCAAGGGATACGTGGAGCGGTTCAAACACCTGTCTGGCATCCTGAAGAGCGAACGGCCACGGACAATCACGCTTGTCCAGACCTGGCTCGACGTGAAAAGCATGGAGGAGGCTCAGGAGATTTACCGTCACCATATGGTCATGGACGAGGAAGGCATCATCCTCAAGGACCCCATGGGCCCGTGGGAGGACAAGCGGGTCAAGCACCAGGTCAAGATGAAGGCCGAGCTCGAGGCGGACTTGCGTGTCACTGGGTTCCTCCCCGGGTCTGGCAAATTTGAGGGCAAAATAGGGTCACTCCTGGTCGAGTCGGCTGACGGCAAGGTGGCATCAGCAGTCGGTACAGGCTTGAGTGACGAGGAGCGGTCACTAGACCCAACCGAATTTGTGGGCAAAATTGCGGCCATCAAGTACAACGCCATCATCACGGACAAGAAGACCGGAGCCAAGTCCCTGTTTCTACCAGTCTTCATCGAGGTTCGGGAAGATAAGACGGTGGCTGATACCCTTACCTAATTTTCAAAACAAAATTGCATGACCCTT
>Ga0214172_1000233_pt1 | contig 28828 bp, 22 predicted proteins | sample TroBogEpilimnion_29_FD_153010 | JGI IMG/M metagenome (GOLD analysis project Ga0214172, IMG submission 153010) | Freshwater microbial communities from Trout Bog Lake, WI - 12JUL2007 epilimnion | ecosystem: Environmental > Aquatic > Freshwater > Lake > Epilimnion/Euphotic zone | place: Trout Bog...
CCAGGTGAACCGGTACTAGTGATGCAGATGTGTTCATCGACCCCAATTCTATTGCCTCAAACCCACTTTTGTCACTACTTCAACTGCGGAGATTAGGTTCAATGGCAAACCGGGCGCCATCCAATTCCACTCCCTGGTGCGCGCACAGCATGAAGGCGGCTCGGTGACCGCCGCCGGGAACGCTCTGACCATCACGAAGGCGGACGCCGTGACGCTGCTAGTGGCCTGCGGCACGAGCTATGTGAATTACCACGACGTGAGCGCGGCGGCGGCGGCGCGCGCCGCGCGTGATCTGGAGGCGGCATCGGTTAAAACCTATCCGCAACTGCTGAGCCGCCATGTGCAGGATTACCAGTCCCTGTTCCGCCGGGTAGCGCTGGAGCTGGAGCCGGGTCCGGGCGCGGCGTTGCCCACCGACGAACGCATCCAGGCATTTGAGGGTCAAGACCGGACGCTGGCGGCGCTTTATTTTCAATTTGGCCGCTACTTGCTGATCGCGTCCTCGCGTCCCGGCGGGCAGCCGGCGAATTTGCAGGGGCTCTGGAATGACGCGTTGACCGCGGCCTGGGGCGGCAAATACACGATCAACATCAATACGGAGGAAAATTACTGGCCGTCGGAAACCGCGAATCTGGCCGAGTGCGCCGAGCCGCTCTTTCAGTTGATCCGGGATATCTCCGTAACCGGGCAGAAAACCGCGGCGGTCATGTATCACGCCAAGGGCTGGGTCTGCCACCACAACACGGATCTCTGGCGGGCCACCGCCCCCATTGATTCCGCCGTCGGCTTCTGGCCGATGGGCGGGGCGTGGCTCACGACGCACTTGTGGGAACACTATCAATTCTCGGGCGACCGCCCGTTTCTGGCCGCGGCTTATCCCATCTTAAAAGGGGCGTCAGAATTTTTCCTCGATACGCTGGTGGAAGAGCCGACCCATCGGTGGCTCGTCACCTGTCCCTCCATGTCGCCCGAGCATGGGGGCTTGGTGGCCGGACCCACGATGGATTTATCCATTTTGCGCGATCTATTCGCGCAAACGGCGCAGGCGGCTGCGATCCTGGGCGTGGATGCGGATTTTCGGAAGACGGTGCTCGCCGCCCGCGAACGCCTGGCGCCGTATCAAGTCGGCAAATATGGCCAGCTGCAGGAATGGCTCACGGATGTGGACAACCCGAAAGACACCCATCGGCATTTGTCGCAGCTCTACGGATTGTTCCCCGGTGCCCTCCTTACCCCGGAGAGCGATCCCAAGCTGTTTGCCGCGGCGAAAACGTCGCTGGTCCAACGCGGCACCGTTGGCCCGGGCTGGTCCCTCGCGTGGAAGGAAAATCTGTGGGCCCGCGTGGGCGATGGCGATAAGGCCTATAGCTTGCTGATCACACAGTTGACCCCGCCGAAGGGGGGCTCGCAAGGCGGCGGTACGTTCCCGAATATGTTTGATGCGCATCCGCCGTTCCAGATCGACGGCAATTTCGCCGCCACGGCGGCGGTTGCGGAAATGTTGCTGCAGTCACACCGCGGATTTATCGACCTGCTGCCCGCGCTGCCCAAGGCCTGGCCCAGCGGCAGCGTCAAAGGCTTGCGCGCGCGCGGCGGGTTTGAGGTGGGCCTTTCATGGCAGGACGGAAAGCTCACCACGACAACCATCCGGTCGCTGCTCGGCAACCCCTGCTGTCTGCACTATGGTACGGCCCGGAACAATCCGATCTTGAAAGCCGGGGAAACCTTCACTTGGACCGCCGCCACGATGCAATCGAAACTCAAATGAAACGCCTCTCCACAGCCTGCCACCTCGGCGTCCTGCTTATAACCGGAATGATGATCTCCCATCTCTGTTCGGCGGCTGCGTCGGCGGCTGCACCGCAAAATGCGCTGGTGCCGGTCGCAGAAAAACCGGGTTATGACGTTCGCCGGTTTGGGGCTGTTGGCGATGGGAAGACGCTCGACACGGTGGCCCTTCAGAAAGCGCTCGAGGACTGTGCGCAGGCGGGTGGCGGAACCGTTGTGATTCCCCAAGGTGTCTTTGTGAGCGGAGCGCTTTTTCTGAAGCCCGGCTGCAACCTGGAACTGCTGGAGGGCGCGGTCTTGAAAGGCTCCACCAACATCAGCGAATATCCCAAAGGGGTCACGCGCATTGAAACCGTCCTCGTGAAGGCGACTTCCCTGTCCGTACCGCCTGCGCCTTTAAAATTCTCTCAAAAATGAAAACAACCAATAAAACAATGCGTCTTAGTGTCCTGCTTATTACAGCCCTCCTCCTCGTTGAGGCCCCCGGCCGAAGTGCTGCCGCCGAGGCCAAAATCAAAATTGTGCTCGTGGGCGACTCTACCGTGACGGATAACGCGGGCTGGGGACTGGGCTTCAAACAATTCCTCACCGACGGTGCCGAGTGCCTCAACACGTCGCAGGGCGGGCGCAGTTCGGAAAGTTTCCGGCGGGAAGGCCGCTGGACCAATGCGCTGGCGCTCAAGGGCGATTACTATCTGATCCAGTTCGGCCATAACAACGAGCCGGGCAAGCCGGGTCGCTCGACTGACATGCCCACGTTCGTCAGCAACCTGGTCAGTTACGTCGAGGAAGCGCAGGCGGTCGGGGCCAAACCTATTCTGGTCACGCCGCTCACGCGCCGCCAATGGGACAAGGTTCATCCCGGCAAAATCAATTCCAGCCTGGCCCCCTATGCGGTGGAAGTCCGCCGGATCGCCGCCGGGAAACACGTGCCGCTGGTGGATTTGCAGGCGCGCAGCATCGAATTGTGCGAAACGCTCGGGCCGGAAAAGTGTCTGGAGTTCAGCCCCTTCAAGACCAACACGGACGGAACCGTGGCGCATGATGGCACGCACCTGAACGAGTCAGGCCATGTGTTGTTTGCGCGCCTCGTCGTGGACGAGCTGCGTAAAAACGCCCCGGAGCTGGCGCCGGTGTTGCGCGCCGAGCCGGTGAATGCCCACCCCGTGGCCCGGGAAGCCCGGTATGACGCGGTGGTTTCCGCCGACGGCTCCGGCACGCACACGACGGTGCAGGCGGCCGTCGCGGCCGCGCCGGACAATGGCACGCGCTGGTTCACTATTCTCGTCAAGCCGGGGGTGTATGAAGGGCAAGTCATTGTTCCCAAGGCAAAACATTTCATCCGTGTCATCGGCGAGGAAATGGAAAACACCAAGTTAACGTGGCCCTACAACGCGAACGACCGCAAACCAAACCAGCCATATCAATTTGATCCGGGGTTCGTGGTGGTTGGCGATAATTTCAGCGCGGAAAATCTGACCATCGAAAACACCTCCGGCGACCACGGCCAGGCGCTCGCGCTGCGCGTGGACGCGGACCGGGCGGCGTTCAAGCATTGCCGCATCCTCGGCTGGCAGGACACGTTGATGGTGAACAGTGGCAGGCAGTATTTCACGAATTGCTACATCGCCGGGCGGGTGGATTTTATTTACGGATCAGGCACGGCGGTGTTTGACCGCTGCGAGATTCATAGCAAAAACGGGGGGTATGTCACCGCCGCCAACACCCCGCAGAATCATCCCTTCGGCCTGTCGTTTCTCAACTGCAAACTGACGGGCGATCCGACGCCGTGGACTCCAACCAACGGGCAGGCTCAATTTGAAAAAGCAGACGTGAAGACTTACCTGGGCCGTCCCTGGCGACCTTACGCGTGTGTGGCATTTCTAAATTGCGAAATGGACGCCCACATCAAACCTGCCGGCTGGTACAACTGGCGCAATCCGACCAACGAGCTGACCGCGCGCTATGCCGAATACAACAGCACCGGGCCGGGGGCGAATCCTGACCAGCGCGTAAAATGGGCGAAGCAGTTGACCTCTGACGAGGCAAAAGCCTACACCGTGGCCAACATTCTGGGCGGGACGGACCAGTGGGATCCCAAGGAACAGTGAGTTCGCGCTGTCCCAAACAATATCATCATGAAAAAATCATTCGGAACGATGCTGGTCGCCGCCGGGTTGCTGGCGCCCGGGTTTGGTGTCACGGCTCAAGCCGCCGCCCCCGCCACCCTCAAAATCGTCCTCGTGGGCGATTCCACCGTGAACGACGCCGGCGGCTGGGGCCAGGGTTTTCAGAGGTTGCTCGCCGGGGCGGTGACGTGCACCAATCTGGCCGCCAACGGGCGCAGCTCCAAAAGTTTCCTCACCGAAGGCCGCTGGACGAACGCGCTGGCGCAGAAGGGGGATTATTACTTCATCCAGTTCGGCCATAACGACGAGCCGGGCAAGGGGCCGGACCGCGAGACGGATCCCGCCACAACCTACACGCAAAATCTGGCGCGGTATGTGGATGAGGCGCGCGCCATCGGGGCCAAGCCGGTGCTGGTGACCTCGCTGACGCGCCGGAATTTTGACAAGTCCGGCAATGGCAAACTCACCCCCAATCTCCTGCCCTATGTGGCGGCGATGAAAGCCCTGGCCGTCGCCAAACAGGTGCCGCTGGTGGATCTGCACGCCAGCAGCGTGGCGTATTGCGAGCGGATCGGCCCGGCGGAAACGGCCAAGCTGAATCCCATCGGCAAAGACGGCAAGCCGGACACGACGCATTTGAACGCCGCCGGGCGGCTGGTGTTTGCCAAACTGGTCGCTGCGGACTTGCGCCAGGTGGTGCCGGAACTCGCGCCCTATCTGCGGATGGAACCGGCGGCCGCGAAACCCGTTTTGCCGCAGGATAGCCAGAGTGCGGCCCGTTCCGGGACGGACGGGGACATTTCCCGGCCAGCCGCGCCCGCATTGCCAACCATTCCGGAGCGGTTATTCAGCATCACGAGCTATGGCGCGGTGGGCGATGGCGTGGCGACGAATACGGAGGCGCTGCAAGCCGCCATCGATGCGGCCAGTGCCGCCGGGGGGGGGCGTCGTGGAGGTGCCAGCGGGAGTTTATGTGTGCGGGCCCGTTACCCTGGCCAACCATATCAATCTGCGGGTGAACGGGACCTTGCGGATGCTGCCGCTGGGCCACTATCCCGGCGGGACGACCGCGCCGGAGAATTTTATCAGCGGGGCAGGACTCCACGACCTCGCCATCAGCGGTGCGGGCACGATTGACGGGCAGGGGAGTCCGTGGTGGCCCTATGCCAAGACGCGGGACGTCAAGCGGCCGCGGATGATTTCCCTTCACGGCTGTGAACGCGTGCTCATTGAGCATGTCCGGCTGATTAACTCCCCCATGTTTCATATCGCCATCAGCGGCAAGACCACCGATGTGACCGTTCGCGGCGTGACCATCCGCGCCAACGCCTCAACGGATCCGGTAAACCCGAGTCACAACACGGACGCCTGCGATGTCAGTGGCCAACGCATCCTCATCCAGGACTGCGATGTGAGCGTGGGCGATGACAATTTCACGTGCGGTGGTAACACCTCCGATGTGCTGATCACCAATTGCACCTACGGCTACGGCCATGGCGTCAGCATCGGCAGCCCCACGGCCGGCGGTATCGCCCGCTTTCGGGTCATCAATTGCACCTTCAACAACACCGAGTCCGGTATCCGCATCAAGTCGGACCGCGACCGCGGCGGCTTTCTGCACGATCTGGCCTATCTGAATCTGCGCATGACCAACGTTGGTTGTCCGATCCTGATCTATGCCTCCTACATGGCCAAAGACCCCCAGTATCGGAAGTTGAATGACCTCACGCCGGAAATCGCCGCCCGTTATCCGGCCGCGCCGAGGGCCTCGCGCACACCGATTTATCGCGACATCCTCTTCAGCAACGTCACGGCCACGGTGTCACCGGGTCGCCGCGCGGGCTTAATCTGGGGTTTGCCGGAAATGGCCGTCACCAATGTGCTGCTGCAAAACGTCACCATCACCGCGGACAAGCCCTTGGGCATTTTTGAAGCGCAAAATGTCCGGCTGGTGGATTCCAAAATCATGACGCCGGAGGGCCTCAACCAACTTGCCTGTACGCACGCGCAGGTGGTGATCAGTCCGCCCTGAAGGATTTCGGGTCGCAGTATTTTAATAGATTTATGCAGAAAATCGTAAGTTAAATGCCAGGAATCACAGGTATAGTAGACGTTACCGCTGTTATATTAATGCACTCATGACTTTACTCCCTGTCATCCGCCGGGCCGGCGTGCTCATCGCTCTAGCGGCGACCTCGCTGACGCACGCCCAAACGCCGCCGGCCTTGTCGGCGGTGGCGCTGCCGGTATTTCCCGGCACGGTCCTCCGGCTGACCGATTTCGGGGCGGTCGGCGATGGCCGGACACTGAACACGGAAGCTTTTGCCAAGGCGATTGAGACGTTGTCGGGAAAAGGCGGCGGCGAGTTGGATGTGCCGCCGGGCCTCTGGCTCACCGGGCCAATTAAATTGCGGAGCAATATCAAACTCCACCTTGAGCGCGGCGCGTTGATCCAATTTTCCCGCGACTACACCCTCTACCCCCTTACCGTGATCGACCTCAAGGGTGAAAAGGAAGTGGATTCCACCTCGCCGATCTCCGGGGTGAATCTGGAGAATGTTGCCATTACCGGCGAGGGCATCATCGATGGCGGCGGTGACGCCTGGCGTCCGCTGAAATACGACAAGCTCAGCGCCCGCGATTGGAAAGCCCTGGTCAAATCTGGCGGTGTCTTGAATGAAGCCGGCGACACCTGGTATCCCGGCCGCGCGGTCATCACCGGCGCGAAGCTCGTGGAAAACCTGCGCGCCCACGGTTCACTCACGCTGGCCGACTACGAGCCGGCACATCAGTTTCTGCGTCCCAAAATGCTGCGGATTATCGGCTGCAAAAAGCTGTTACTGCAGGGTGTCACTTTCGAAAACCCGCCGAACTGGACGATGAATCCGGTTCTGTGCGAGGACGTTTCCCTCCTCAACGTCACGGTCCACAACCTGCCCACCGCTCAAAATAGCGATGCGCTGGATGTGGAATCCTGCCGCCGCGCCGTCATTCGCGGCTGCACGTTTGATACCGGCGACGACGGCATCTGCATCAAGTCCGGCAAGGACGATGCCGGCCGGCGCATCGGCGTCCCCACCGAAGATGTTCTCGTCGAGGGCTGCACCGTCTATCACGCGCACGGTGGCTTTACCATTGGCAGCGAAATGTCCGGCGGCGTGCGCAATCTGGTCGTCACCAATTGCACGTTCTTGGGCACCGATATCGGCCTGCGCTTCAAGAGCACGCGCGGTCGCGGCGGCGTGGTGGAAAACATTTTCATCTCCGATATCCGCATGGTCGGTATCACCGGCGATGCCATCAGTTTCAGCATGGCTTACGGCGGTAAATCGCCGCTGGAGGATACGGCTGACGTGGACACGAATTTCCCGCCGGTCACGGAGGCGACTCCCCAGTTCCGCGCCATCCACATCGAGAACGTCATTTGCCGCGGCGCGCAATCGGCCATGGCGCTGGCCGGTCTTCCGGAGTTGCCGCTGCGCGACATCACGTTTAAAAATGTTTCCATCACCTCGCAGAAGGGCGTTTCGGTGAGGGATGCGGAAAATCTCACCTTTGAAAACGTTCAGGTGGCCAGCCAGACCGGCCCGGCGCTGAAGACGTTTCGCGTCCTTCACAGCCGCCTGGAATTGACGCCATGAACCGCGCCACCAAATATCGCTGGGTCATCTGCGCCCTGCTGTTTTTTGTCTGCACGGTCAACTACATGGACCGGCAGGTGCTCGGCCTGTTGAAGCCGGACCTTTCCAAAACCTTTGGCTGGACGGAAACGGATTACGCCCTCATGGCGATCTTCTTCCAGTTCGCCTACGCTATCGGCCAGTTGGGTTTCGGCTCGTTCATGAACTGGATTGGCGTTAAAAGCTCTTATGCGCTGTCGGTGTTGTTTTGGAGTCTGGCAGCCATGTCGCACGCGCTGTGCCGCTCCGTGGGTGGGTTTTGCGGCGTTCGGCTGGCGCTGGGCTTGGGTGAATCGGGCAATTTCCCCGCGGCCATCCGCGTCGTGACCGAATGGTTTCCGCCCAAGGAACGTTCCGTGGCCACGGGCATCTTTAACACCGGTTCCAACATGGGCGCCATCGTCGCCCCGCTGCTTGTCCCGCTCATTGTCGGCGTGTTCGGGGGGTGGCAGGCGGCCTTCCTCACGCTGGGCTGCGTGGATCTGGTGTGGCTGGCCTTCTGGCTGAAATTTTACGACGCGCCGGACGAGTCGAAACGCGTGAATGCGGCGGAACTGGCGCAGATTCACGAAGGCGTGGCCCCGTCGGCGGAGCAAAAGGTACCCTGGCTGAAGCTGATGCGCTGCCGCGCGGCGTGGGCCTACTTCAGCACGTGCATTCTCGGGCCCGTCTGGTGGTTCTACGGCTTCTGGCTGCCGGATTTTTTCAGCAAACAATTTCATCTGGACCTCAAACATTTCGGCCTGCCCCTCGCGTTTGTGGCGCTCTCGGCGGCGCTGGGCAGCATTGGCGGCGGCAGCTTGAGCGCGGCTTTTCTCAAGCGGGGCTGGCCCCTGAACCGCGCCCGCAAGACGGCAACGTTCATTTGCGCCGTGTGCACGCTGCCGGTCATCGCCGCGCCGTATGTCAGCAGCCCGTGGCTGGCGGCGGCCTGCTTCGGCCTGGCCAGTGCGGCCCATCAGGGCTGGTCGGCCACCATGTATTCGGTCGTCGGCGATATCTTCCCCAAACGCGCCGTCGCCTCGGTCGTCGGCTTTGGCGGCATGCTGGCCTCCTTTTTGTCCATGGGCTTTTTCTACCTCGTCGGCCACATCCTGCAGGGCGAGGGCACCTATAAAACCATCCTGCTCGCCTGCGGCAGCGCCTATCTGGTGGCGTGGACCCTGTTCCACCTCGGCGTGCCGCGCATCAAACCGGTTGAAATCAAATGATCACCGCCCCGAATTCCCCCCCCCCCCCCCCCCCCCTCCGCCACCGACGTCCCGCCACAGTTTTGCCACCCCTGGCTGGCCGATCAGGGCGATGGCACGTATTGCAACCCCGTCCTCTATGCTGATTATTCGGATCCGGATGTCATCCGGGTGGGCGCTGATTTTTATCTGGTCGCCTCCAGTTTCAATTGCACCCCGGGACTGCCAATCCTGCATTCCAACGATATGGTCAACTGGACGCTCATCGGCCATGCGTTGAAAAATCTGCCGCAGTCGCACTATGAAAAAGTCCAGCCCGGATGCGGCGTCTGGGCGCCGGCCCTCCGCTTCCATGCCGGTAAATACTGGATTTTTTATCCCACGCCGGACGAGGGCATTTTCCTGGTCACGGCCACGCATCCTGCCGGCCCATGGTCAGCACCGCATTGCGTGCAGGCCGGCAAAGGTTTGATTGATCCCTGTCCGCTCTGGGATGACGATGGTCAGGCCTATCTGGTTCACGCCTACGCCGGTTCCCGGGCCGGCATTAAACATCGTCTGCGCATCTGCCCGATGGCGACTGATGGCTCCCGGTTGCTGGGCGAAGGCCAGATTGTGTTTCATCAGCCGGAGAAACATCCGACGCTCGAAGGCCCGAAGTTTTTGAAAAAGGACGGCTGGTATTACATCCTCGCGCCCGCCGGCGGGGTCGAAACCGGCTGGCAGGTCGTCTTCCGTTCCGAAACGATTTACGGCCCTTATCAGGATAAAATCGTCCTGACCCAGGGCGGCACCGATATCAACGGTCCTCATCAGGGTGCGCTCGTGGACACCCCGACGGGCGATTGGTGGTTCCTGCATTTTCAGGACGCGGGCCTCTACGGCCGGATCGTCCATCTCCAGCCCGTCATCTGGCGGGAGGGCTGGCCTCTCCTAGGCCAGAATGGCGAACCTGTCCGGCGCCACCCCAAACCGGAACTCCAGTCCGGAGCGGCCCCCCTGACCCTGCAAACCAGCGATGAATTCGACGCCCCCGGGCTCGGTCTGCAATGGCAGTGGCAGGCTAATCATCGCGACGCGTGGTATTCATTGGCCGCCCGCCCGGGCTGGCTCCGGTTGTTTCCGCAGCCTGAGGTGAACCCGTTGAGCGAGCAGCCCAACCTGCTTCTGCAAAAATTTCCCGCGCGAAGCTTCAGGGCGGAGACTGCCGTGGCATTGACTTCCCTGCACCCCGGCGAAGAGGCAGGCTTGGTGATTACCGGAGAAAAATTCATCAGCCTTGGCCTCCGGCGCGACGGCTTGAGCACCTGGCTCGTCCTGCGCATCGACGGTCACGTGGAACGCTTGCTGCGCGTCACTGCTCAGCCGGTAATTTTGAGTGTCGAAGTCTGGGACGGCGGCCGATTCACGTTCAGTTACACTACCGACGGGCAGGGCACAGCCGTGCCGCAGACCTTTCAAGCCACCAAAGGTAAATGGATCGGTGCCAAAGTGGGGTTGTTTAGCCTCACGACTGCCGCCGCCCCCGCCGCGGGCTATGTGGACTTCGATTATTTTCGTTTCCAATAACCAGGCTATTTCCGCTGGGCATCCGTTCCGGGACTGAAAACGGCATTAAAAATCAGAAGCCTCCCCTGCTTCGTTCCGCTTAAAAACACAGCCTTCTCTTTTGGTTGGGTGGCTGGTCGGTAACTTTCAAGCGCCCCTTTTATTATCGACCGATGCGGGAAGAATCTGTTTGCCCGGATCAGGTCCGCCGCCCTAAGCTATCTCATCGCTATGTATGGCATGGTCAACAAGGCTATCGAGGATATGGTCGTCATGCACCATGGCGAATCCGTGTGGGAGCAGATCAAGACCCAGGCTGGGGTCACGGTGGATGTCTTCATGAGCAACGAAAGTTACCCGGACGATGTTACCTACAACCTCGTTGGTGCGGCCAGCGCGGTGCTTCAGCTGCCGGCGGACCAGATCCTCATGGGTTTTGGTGAACATTGGGTCCTGCGCACCGCCCAGCAAGGCTATGGCGGTTTGATGAACGCGGCCGGCAAAACCCTGCCGGAATTCATGCGTAATCTGCCCAACTTTCATTCGCGCGTGACGATGATCTTCCCAAAACTGAAGCCGCCCCACTTTGAGTGTACCGATATCACCGACCGCTCGTTGACGTTGCATTATCATTCGCACCGGCAGGGACTTGCGCCCTTTGTGGTGGGCTTGATGCAAGGCTTGGGTAAAAAGTTTAACACTCCCGTCACCGTGCGTCAGGCGGCCGTCAAGGATCAGGGCGCCGCGCATGATGTTTTTGAAGTGAGCTGGTCACCCCTCCCCGCGCCATGAATCTGCCTAGCCCATCTGCCCGGTCGCCCATCGGCTTACCGCCGGAGCAGTTCGCGGCCGCCTTTCCCTTCCATTTTGCGCTGGATCTGCAGCTGCGATTTCTGCAGGCCGGCGCCACCTTGCGCCGCATCTGTCCGGATGTTCAACCCGGGGTGCCGCTGGCGCAGGTGTTCAACGCCTTCCGGCCCCACGGTGAGATTTCTCTGGAGTGGGTGCAGCAGAACATCACACAGTTTTTTCTGCTGGAACATCGGGCGGCGAAAGTCCTTTTCCGCGGTCAGTTCATGATGCTGCCGGAGCAGGCGATCATTTTATTTCTCGGTTCGCCATGGCTCACCGATTCCTCGGAGATCACCGCCCTGGGGCTGAATCTGGAAGAGTTCGCCATCCATGATCCGGCGGCGGACCTGTTGCAGGTGTTCCAGGCCAGCAAGATCGCCCTAGAGGATTCCAAGAAACTCGCCGACAAACTCACGGCCCAGCGCGCGGAATTGCGCACGGCCAACGAGCGCCTGCGGCTGCAGGAGGCCGAGACGCGCAAGCTTGCAATCATTGCCGAGCGAACGGACAACGCGGTGTTGCTCACCGACGCGGTGGGCCAGGCAGTCTGGGTGAATGCCGGCTTTACCCGTCTCACCGGCTACACGCTTGAAGAAGTCGTCGGCAAAAAACCGGGCTCGCTGCTACAGGGGCCGGCCACCGACCCTGCCACCGTACAGTATATGCACCAGCAATTGGCAAAGGGTGAAGGCTTCAAGGTTCAAATTGTTAATTATACCAAAGCCGGGCATCCCTATTGGCTGGCCAGTGAGGTGCAGCCCATTCGCGATGAAACCGGGACAATCGTCAATTTCATGGCAATCCAGAGCGACATTAGTGAGCGCATCCACTCGGAAAATCAGCTGTTGGAAACCAGCCGCTTGCAGCGCGCCATGCTGGCCGGCGCGGGCTACGCCATCGTCGCCACCGATCCGCAGGGGACCATTCAGCTCTTCAATCCCGCGGCCGAACGGATGTTGGGGCACACCGCTGCTGAAATGGTTGGCAAACAGACTCCCTCCGTTTTCCACGTCGCCGAGGAAGTGATCGTACGGGCCCGGGATTTGACGGTGGAACTGGGGCATGAAGTGAAGCCCGGCTTTGAGGCTTTCATTGCCAAAGCCGAACGGGGCCAGCCCGACCAACGCGAATGGACGTATGTCCGCAAGGACGGAGTGCGTTTTCCTGTGCTGCTTTCAATTACCACTCTGTTCGACGATCAGGGCAAGATTGCGGGCCACCTGGGCGTGGCGTCCGACCTGAGCGAGCAAAAGCGCGATGAGGAAAAAATTCGCAACACCCTCTCGGAACTGGAGCGCTTCAACCGCGTCATGATCAATCGTGAGCAACGCGTCATCGAATTGAAATATGAAATCAACCAGCTGCTCGCCGCCGCCGGCCGGCCGCCGGCGTATCCTTCCGTGAGTGGATCCCAGGCCAGCTCCGCTGGGAGATCTTAGCCCGATTACCCAATCATAATTCCACAATTTAATATGCAAACCATCACCTGTCATTGGATCAACGGCATCGGCTGGAACCGGCCGGCCGCCGGGGTCACCGCACCGCAGCTGGTGCTCTATTTCGGCGCGACCTCGCAACTCGATGGCGGGGCGGCGCCGGTGCGCGAGTTGGTAGCGAAGTTTCCCAACGCCATCGTTTGCGGCTGCAGCACCGCCGGTGAAATTTCCGGCCGGCGTGTCTTCGATGACTCCGTGGTGGCGGCTCTGGTGCAATTTAACACCACCCGCGTCCGCGCCGTGGCCGAAGCCGTGGCGGGCAACGCCGACAGCCGGCGCGTCGGTCAGCGCGCGGCCGAGCAGTTAAACGCGCCGGATCTCCGGCATGTCCTGGTGTTGTCCGACGGCCTTTCCGTCAACGGCACGGCGCTGGTGGAAGGGTTTCGCGCCGGGCTGCCGCCGGGCGTTGCCATCACCGGGGGGCTGGCGGGGGATGGGTCGCGGTTTCAGCAAACGTTCGTGGGCCTCGGCAACGATGTGCGCCGCGATCAGGTGGTGGCCATCGGATTTTACGGTCCAGACTTTATTGTGGGTTATGGGTCACGGGGGGGCTGGGAGGGGTTCGGCCCGCGCCGCCGGGTTACCCGTTCTCAGGATAACGTGCTGCTGGAGCTTGACGGCCAGCCGGCGCTGGCCCTTTACAAACGGTATTTAGGCACGCGGGCGGCCGGCTTGCCCGCCACCGGCCTGTTATTTCCGCTCGAATTAACGAAGGAAGCCGCCGAAGCGGCCGGGGCTGGTTTGGTGCGCACCATTCTGGCGGTGGATGAGGCCAAACAATCGCTCACATTCGCCGGCGACATGCCGGAAGGCTGGTATGTGCGCCTGATGAAAGCCAGCAGTGATCAACTTGTGGAGGGCGCGGCTCAGGCTGGCAGCGCGGCCGTCCCGAACCACCCTGCGGCCAGTTCCTCGCTGGCCATTCTGGTCAGTTGCGTCGGTCGTCGGCTGGTGCTTGGCCAGCGCATTGAAGACGAAGTGGAGGCCGCCGTCCGATTCCTGCCTGAGCACGTCAAAGACATCGGTTTCTATTCCTACGGGGAAGCCTGTCCCTCGGCTGGCAATGATTTCAGCGAGTTGCACAACCAAACCATGACTATGACAATAATGGGCGAAACAATGTAAAATGAATTCCCTGCTCCAGCGCCAATTAGGGAAGCACTTTGGGGATTTTCCGCCGGACAATTCGCAATGGCGGACGTTCCTGGACGCCATCAGCCGAACCTATGACGAGTTGGAGGAGAACAAAGAGTTTCTGTCGCATACGCTCGAAGTCACCTCGCAGGAATTGACGGAGGCCAACGAGCGGCTCCGGGGCGAAGCGGAAAGCCGTGTTCGCCGCATCAGTGACTTGTTTGAGCAGACACTCGATTTACAGCCCAATATCATCTTCCGCTGCCGGAAAAACGGCGCGGACTTTCAAGTGCTGCTGGCTCGAGGCGGGTTACTGTCCCGGTTGGGTCTGAACGGGCGGCAAGTGGAACAACAGGGCGTCCTGGCGTTGATTCACAATCCAGCCAAGCAGGTATTTTTTGAGCGCGCGTGGCAGGGCGAGGACCAGCGGTTTGAAGTGGCCTATCCGCACGTCCAGCTCATTTGTCAGGTGGCACTCCACCCGCTCCTGGAGGCGGGCGGCGTGACGGAGCTGATTGGCATTATTGCAGACATCTCGACGCAGAAAGTCGCCGAGGAAAAACTCCGGCAGACTTCAGACGACCTCGCGCGTCGCGCACAGGAACTGGAGCAAAACCGCCGCGTGATGTTGAGCATGATTGAAGATCTGGAGCAATATCGGATTAACCTCGAGCGGGAGCGGGATCGCGCGACGATGCTCGCCGACGAAGCCGGGGTGGCCAACCGGGCCAAGAGCGCCTTTCTAGCAATCATGAGCCATGAAATTCGCACCCCGATGAACGGCGTCATTGGCATGACGGAGTTGCTCCGGCGGACGGAGCTGACCCCCCACCAGCGCGAACTGGCTGAGGCCGTTTCGCAAAGCGGTGCGGCCATGATCGAGATCATCAATGACGTTTTAGATTTCTCAAAAATCGAGGCGGGGCAGCTGGTTATTGCGGCCGAGAAATTCAATTTGCGCTCGCTCGTGGACGCCGTGATGGAAATAGTTTCCCATCGGGCTTTGGAAAAAAACCTATCACTGGCGGGCATCGTGCGGCACGAGCTGCCAGAGCAGTTGGTCGGCGACCCCGCGCGGTTGCGACAGATACTATTGAACCTGGTGGGCAACGCGGTCAAGTTCACCGAGCGCGGTGAAGTCAGTATCCGCGTCACCAAAATCAGCGAAACCACGGACACCGCACGGCTGCGGTTTGAAATCGCGGATACCGGCCTGGGATTGACCGGCGAACAGATCAAAAAACTGTTTAATCCGTTTGTGCAGGTGGAAACCTCGGCGGCGCGGCGGTATGAAGGCACGGGGCTGGGGTTGGCCATCTCGCGGCGGCTGGTGGAAAAAATGGGCGGTGAAGTGGGCGTTGAAAGCCGGGTGAATCTGGGCTCGACGTTCTGGGTGGAGCTGCCACTGGGACGTGTGCCGGCGGACGCCGAATCGAGCCATCCCAATCTGGCCTCCGCCCGGGTGATCGTGGCGACGAAATTCCCCTTGGACGCCGAATCGCTCATGGAATATTTCCTGGGCTGGAACATCCAGCCGGAATTTGTGGATGGTTTCAACACCTTGCTGGCACGCGTGGATGAGCTCACTGCGGTGGGTCGCCGGCCCCAGCTCCTTGTTTTGGATAATGATTTGATTGCGGCTAATCCCACTGCCGCCCGCGTGGATCTGGCTGCGCGGACTCAGGGAATTCATCGCATTTTGCTGGCCGGCTCCTTTGCGTCCACGGAGGAGGAACAGGCTAACCTGGAGGTTTTCCATAATGTTTTCCGCAAACCCCTCAAGGCATCGCAGCTGTTCGATGGGGTGACGGAGGCGGTGGAAGGCCGCATTGCCGCCGCGGTGCGCCATCGGAATCGCAACGGCGACGTACGCCCCCCCGCAGTAGATCTGACGCATCTGCGCATTTTGCTGGCGGAGGATCATCCCACCAATCGCCGGCTCTGCGAACTGGTTCTGGAAAGCTTCGGCCTGCGGGCGGACATTGCGACCAATGGACGGGAAGTGGTGTGTCAGGCACAGAAGAAACAGTATGACGTCGTTCTAATGGACTGTCACATGCCGGAAATGGACGGCTATGATGCCACGCAGGCCATTCGTGATCTGGAAAAAAAATCCCCCGCTGTTCCGCGCAGTTACATTATCGCCCTGACGGCCAACGCTCTGGCCGGGGAGCGTGAACGCTGTCTTGCGGCAGGCATGGATGATTATATCACCAAGCCGTTTACCGCTGCGCAACTGGAGCAGGCGCTGGTCCGCAGCCGGAAGTCGACCCCCCCGGCGGCAGACGGCGCACCGGTTGCCAACGCCGCCGACTTGCTGCTGTTTGACGCCGGAAGATTGGATCAGCTGTGCAAAGATTTGGAAGAGGAAGGCGTCTGTGCCATTGTCCGGGATTTCTTGAGCGAATGTCCGGGGGAGCTGGCCAATTTGCAGCGGCTGGCCGAGGCGGAAAAATGGGAGGAGTTGGCCAATCTCGCCCATGCCGTGTGCGGTCTCACGGCGTCACTCGGACTGGGCATCTTGCAAATGAATTTCCGGGAAATGGAGGCGGCCGGCCGCAGTCAGCAAGGCGAGTCCATTCGCGCTGCGTTGCCGGTGATGGCCAGCGTTGCCGAAAAATCGCAAGCCGCCCTCAAAGCCTGGCTGGCTGCGCACACCCATTAAACCTGTGACGCAAATCCTCATCAACCAATTGGACTTCCTGCAATTCTTCAGCGGGATGGCCTGGCTGCTGTTGCTCGTCATCGCCCGCAATGGCCGCTGGCCGCCGCCGCATTGGATCAATTCCAAATTAGTTGCCGTCGTAATTGCTTTAATGGTGGTCTTTCACAGCTGGGAGGCGCTCACGGTTTCCAACGGCAGCAATCCGCTGCTGGGCGCGGCGGGCTGGGCCTGGGCGATGACCTCGCAAAGCGTGCTGCTGCTGCTGGCCGTTCTGTTGGTGTGGTGGATTTCACCGCGTTGCCGGCTCGCGCGGACGATGCGGGTGGCATACAAGGAGCCGACCTTGTGGCTGATTGTTTTGTTTTCCGCGCTCGTGCTGGCGGGCTTGAGCGCAACGGAATGGCAAGCGAACCTGCGACAGACCACCCTGGCCAAAGAATTGATTGCGCGCGCCCGGATAGCGACCGCGGCGGTGGATGAAACCATGCTAATGAATTTGAAGGGTTCGGACGCCGACCTGGTATCGCCGGCTTATCAGCGCCTCAAGTCACAACTGCAGGATTTGAAAGAATACAGCGGGGATTGCCGGTTCGCCTATATTTGCGCCCAGCGCGGCCCGGACATCATTTTTGTGGCCGACAATGAGCTGCCCACTTCACCGGACAACTCGCCGCCCGGCCAAGTTTATACAGAGGCGAGTGTGGGGTTGAAAGTTGCCTTGCGAGAGCAAGTTGAAGTCTGTGTGGGGCCCTACGTGGATCGCTGGGGTGAATGGGTATCCGGCTACTGCCCCCTCAAATTGAAATGGCCGGGGGCACCGCGCATGGTGTTGGGTTTGGATGTGAACGCCCATAGCTGGCAAGGCCAGTTGCGGCTCGAGCGCCGGCCCCCGCTGCTGACCACGGTCCTTGTGGTGGTGCTGCTGCTGGCCCTGTTTATCCTCCATCAGAAACGCGAGGACAGTCTCGTCGAGGCACGCCGGTTGGCCACCGCCGCCGAGGTAGCCAACCGCGCCAAGAGCGATTTCCTGGCAACCATGAGCCACGAAATCCGCACTCCGATGAACGGGATTCTGGGCATGACTCAATTACTGCAAGGCACCCGGCTTGATGCGCGGCAGCGCGAACTGGCGGAAACCGTTTTGAACAGCGGGCGCAAACTGCTCGCCATCATCAACGACATTCTGGATTACTCCAAAATTGACGCCGGGAAAATCGCCCTGACCAGCGAGGCATTTGAACTGCACTTCCTGCTGCAATCCGTCATTGGCCAGATCGCGGAATCGGATCCGGCCAAAAAGGTGCGCCTCATAAAAGAGGTGGAGGCGGCTGTGCCGGCGCAATTTTACGGCGACTGCGGGCGTGTGCGCCAGATACTGACTGGGCTGGTAGGCAATGCCTTCAAGTTCACCGAGTCCGGCTCGGTAGAGGTGCGAGTGCGTCTGCTCGCGGTGGAAAAATCCGTAGCCCGGCTGCGTTTTGAAATCATCGACACCGGTCCTGGCATCCCCGAAGCCCTAAAGTCGCAGCTGTTCAAACCCTTTTATCAGGAGGATTCCTCCGCCTCGCGGCGGCACGGCGGCCTCGGCCTCGGGTTGGTCATCTGCCAGCGTCTGGTCGAATTCATGGCGGGCCAGATTGGCTTTGAAAGCCAGCCTGGCCATGGCTCGACTTTTTGGTTTGAAATCCCTTTGCCCGTGGTAAAATCGCCCGCGATGGTGCCGTCCCAAGCCGGGTCTTCGCCAGTGGTTCGTCAGGTGCTGCTGGGGATGAACCAGGCTATCAACCGCCGGCTGGTGTTGCTCTCCCTCGAAAAGCTGGGCTGCCAGGCCGAAGGCTTCGGCTCGGTGGCAGAATTGGTCGAGCGGTTGCAATCCCAAACCTGCCATGCGCTGCTGCTCGAACGCGTACTGCCGGATCAAGACGGGTTGGAAATGGTGAGAAATTTTCGTCAGCAGAAAAAAACCGACCACCGCATGCCGCGCATCATCGGCTTGTCCGCGACCGGTTCCGAAGCCGACCGGCAGGCTTGGTTGGATGCCGGCGCGGACGCCGTGTTGGCCACGCCCTTCACCCTCGCCCAGCTAGGCGAAATTCTTGGCGTCAAACCGCCGCCAATATTTGCGCCACCGCCCCAATCATAAAGTCCCCGCTCGGTTGCGTGAGAGCGGGGGGGGGCTCAAACAAGTCACCGATTGGGTATGGGTGCCGACCCGGTGCCACCTGCCGCGGCTTTTGGCATGGCAATTGCAATGGAGATCCCGCCGCCCGCCCCAGCGAGTCGCAATCTATGATGTTTAAACTGATGACAGAACCTGCCGGCGCGCCGGTCGAAGTCGCTTCTTATGGCGTGAAATCCCTGATAACAGGGGGCGAGGGAAGCTGGTTGCCGGGGATGTTCACGAGGCCCGCTCGGCCTGGAAGGCCACCCCGCCCCAGCTGCCCGCAGAGTATTAATGCAATGCATATAACATGCATATGAAATGCAATAAAGCCGTACCCCCCGCTGTCGGCGCTTTCGTGCCGGGCGTTGCTTCCCGGCGCGCCCATCCGCGGGTGCTCGGCTGGGTTAGCACCACCGCCATGGCGATGGGCGGAAGCAATCAAAGCCTATTTTTGATTGCCGCCCTGTTTGTAGGGCAGGCGCCGATTCCCGGACAGGGCAGTGCCGCCGTACCGCTATTGATCTTGGGGCTCTTGTTGAGTTGGGCAGCCATGCCGGGCTGGCTGGAACTGGTTTTAATGTACCCCAACCGGGTCGGCGGTATTGCGGCCACGTGTGCGGAAGCATTCAAACCCTACAGCCCCGTGCTGGCCAATTTGACGGGCGTTTGTTACTGGTGGGGTTGGGTGCCGACGTGCGGTCTGACCGCGCTGTTATCGGCGGCGGCAATACATGAATGGTATCTGCCTCAGGTACCCGTAACGGGGATGGCGATCGGGATCGTTTGCGCGTTCACGGCGGTGAATCTGGTTGGGGTGCGCTGGGTGGGGCGGCTGGCCGTGCCGCTGGCGACGGTGTCCGCCTGTCTGGCTTTTATTTCGGCGCTGGCGCCCGTGCTGGCGGGGAAAGTGGATTGGCATCAAGCCGCCACCTTTCATCTGACACTGCCCTTTCCCGGCTGGTTTGGGGCGCTGTCGAGCGCCATGGCGGGCCTCTATCTGGTGGGTTTTGCCGCGCCGGCCTTTGAAGCGGCCACGTGCCATGTGGCGGAAACCATCAACCCGGAAAAGAACATCAAGCGGGCCGTCTTTGCCAGCGCGCTCATGGCCTCGGTTTATTTTGTGGTGCTGCCCGTAGTTTGGCTGGGAGCCTTGGGGCCGGAGGCCTTGGGCAATGATTTGATCCAAGTCCTCGGGCCGACCTTTGCGCCGGTGTTTGGCAGTCTGGCCAAGTCGGCCGCGATCTGGTTCATGATGTTCAACATGTTCCATGGCACGTTGCAACCTCTGGCTGGCGCCTCCCGCACGTTATCCCAATTGGCGGATGACGGGCTGGTGCCGGAATTCCTTGGCTGGCGGTCCCGGACGGATGCGCCCTGGGTGGCCACAGTGTTGACCGCCGGTGTTTCCATTGGGTTCCTCCTGATTGGAGATCCCATCTGGCTGATTGCCTCGGCGAATTTTACTTATTTGATCGGTATCGGTATGCCGAATGTGGCGGTATGGCTGCTGCGGCGGGATCAGCCAGCGAGGGCGCGTCTATATCGGGCTCCCCGCGGATTCATTTTGCTGGGTCTGGTGGCCGCGATCATTTGGGGGTTATCTTGCGTGATTGGGTTTCAGCAATTCGGGCTGTCCACGGTGCTGATTGGACTGGCCTTTGCCTATTCCGGGGCGGTGCTATACGCGTGGCGCAAATTTTCCGACCGGCGCAAACAAGGCTTGCCCGGCATTGCCCGGACGTTGCATGTCAAACTTACCGGAGCCATGCTGTTGGTCCTGTTTCTGGATGGCCTGGGTTATTTATTTGCCGTGCAAAATGTCAGCACCCATGAGACCTGGCTGCTGGCATTCCTGGCGGACATTTTTGTGGCGGTCGCCATGTTAACCATCACGGTGGGTCTGGTATTGCCCGGAATGATTGCGCACTCGGCCGTGGAAGTTTCCCGGGCTGCCAAACGGCTGACCACCGGCACCCTGGCGGAATTTTCCCGAGCGATGGACGCTTTGGGCCGGGGTGATCTCGCCCAGGCGCACGCGCGGGTGGATCTCCAACCGGTCACCATCAACTCGCGGGACGAACTCAGCGAGATGGCGGAAAGTTTTAATGGCCTGCAGCGAGAGATCGCGCATAGCGCAACCGGTTTGGCGGGCGCCCGGGAGGGCTTGGAACGGGCCCAGAACGAGATCATTGAGACGAACCAGAAACTGGAACAGCGGGTCCAGGAACTGGCCGCCTTGGTGGCGGAGCAAAAACGGGTGGCGCTCGAACTGCTCCACGCCAAGGAAGCCGCCGAGGCCGCCGATCGTGCCAAAAGTGAATTTCTGGCGGTCATGAGCCATGAACTCCGCACCCCCATGAACGCGGTGGTGGGCTTTGCAAGTTTGTTAGCCCAATCGCCACTGACGGAATCGCAACAACAGTTTGTGGGTACCATCAGCAGCAGCGGAGAGTCGTTACTCGGGGTCATCAATAATATTCTGGAATATTCCCGATTGGAGTCGGGCCAATTTAAGCTGACCCTGGAGGCTTTGGAATTGCGCCCGCGCTTGGAGCGGGCCGTGAATATGTGCCGGCCGGAGGCGCCGCAGCCGGTCACCTTAAAGATCGAAATTGAGGCAGACGTGCCGGCGGTGATTTGGGGTGATGCAAGCCGGATACACCAGGTATGGGTGAACCTGATCGGCAACGCGGTCAAATTTACGCCTGCGGGGTCGATAACCGTGCTGGTCGACTTGGTGCGGGCAGGGGGGAGGCAGAACGGTCCGTCATATTTGCGCTTTAGCGTGAGGGATACGGGTTTAGGCATCCCGGCGGATAAAGTGGACAAACTTTTCAAACCCTTCAGTCAGATCGACAGTTCCTCCACTCGCTCCAAGGGAGGCGCCGGTTTGGGATTGGCTATCTGCAAGCAGCTCATCCAATTGATGGGTGGGGAGATTCAGGTGGAGAGCGAGGTAGGCAAGGGTTCCACCTTTCTTTTCACCATTCCCCTCGACCCCTTGCCATTAGTGGCAGCGCCCCCCGCTCCGCCGGTCCCGCCAAAGACGATAGCAGGATTGCAGGTGCTGGTGGCCCAGCATCATACCCTGAGCCGCCGGTTATCTTTGTTATCCCTGGAACGACTCGGATGCCAGGCAGAGGCCATGGAAACAGGGGCCGCTTTGCTGGAGCGTTTTGACCGGGCTCCGGTCCACGCCCTGCTTTTTGATATGCGTTTAGCAGATATGGATGGGTATGATCTGGCCGCCGCCATCCGGGAGCGGGAAAAAGCTCCGGATCGCACCGGGCACCCCCCCGTTCATTTGATTGCGATGGTCGCCGCCGATGCCCCGCATTCGGAGCAGACGCTTTTGGACGGTGGGATCAATGCCTCTCTGGGCAAATCACCGACGCTGGCGCAGCTCGAGCAGGCACTGCTCCGGTCTAGTTCCTGACCGAGCGCCGCGGGGATTCCAGTTAGGCGGTCGCCAAGCCCGCTGAGCCAAGTCCGCGTAGTTGCATTCCGTCTTGCGGGCACTTATGATGGCGGCCAGTCGCAGTCTTGGCCCGGTGGTTGCGATGGCGCCCGTGGCTGGCGACGATCGAATTCCTAGCATGAAAATCCTCTACGTTCACGAACGCTATGGAGCCCTGGCCGGCGCCGAGGCCAACGCCCACATCACCGCCACCGAACTCAGCAAACGTGGTCACAGCCTTGGCGTTTTGCACGGCCCCGGCACCGGCAAGAATGAAGCGGCGTGGCAGACCACTTTCCCCTTTGGCGCGCCGCTGGGGCAAGGCGACAATGCCGGCGCTGTCACCCGGGCCCTCGCCGATTTCGAACCCGACGCCGTCTATGTCCACAAGATGGCCGACCTTTCGGTCATTCAAACGCTGGTGGACAGCGGGGTGCCGTTGCTGCGCATGGTTCACGACCATGACATCTATTGCATGCGGAGCTACAAGTATAATTATTTCAACCGCAACATCTGCACCCGCGCCGCCTCGCCGTATTGCATCTTTCCATGCCTGGCATCCGTCGTTAAAAAATCCGGCGGCGGCTTTCCGCTCAAGTGGGTCAGCTATTCCGAAAAGAAACGCGAAATTGAATTGAACCGGCGGTTTGATCGCATGGTGGTGGTGACGACCTACATGCGCGACGAGCTGTTGAAGAACGGCTTTGACGCCAAGCGCATCGAAATTCACGCGCCGGTGCCGCGCATGGGCGACCCGGAATTGCGCAGCAGCTTCAGCGACCGCAACCTCATCATTTACGCTGGCCAGATCATCCGCGGCAAAGGCGTGGATGTCCTGCTGGAGGCACTCGCGCAGGTGAAGACAAAATTTGAGTGCGTCATACTCGGCGACGGCAACCACAAGGCCTACTGCGAAGCCCTGACCCAAAAACTCGGACTCACCGGCCGCGTCCATTTCAAGGGCTTCATTCCGCAGGACGAATTAAAGGCCTACTACCGCGAATGCAGCGTCGTTGCCCTGAGTTCGCTCTGGCCGGAACCGATTGCCACCATCGGTCTGGAAGTCATGCGCTACGCCCTGCCGGTCGTGGCGTTTGATGCCGGCGGCATCAAGGACTGGCTGATCGACGGCCAGAACGGTTTTCTCGTGCCGTGGATGGATCGCGCCCGGTTTGCCGGCCGCATTGAACAGCTTTTAAACGATAAGCCGCTCGCCAAAAAACTCGGCGCGGCCGGCTTACAGTTCGTCAGCGAGCGCTACGATTTTGAAACCTACATCGGCGACCTGGAAAAAATGTTTGCGCAGGTCGTTGCTGAAAAAAGTAAACCATGACTGTGCCGGTTCACGTCGCGGTTGTCGGCGGGAGCGGGTCGGGCAAGACCTGGCTGGCGGAACAGCTCGCCGTCGCCCTCGCGCCGCATGCCGCGCGGCTGAGCCTCGATGATTTTTATCGCGACCTTGCCCCGCTGCCGCTGGCGGCACGCGAGCAGGTGAATTTTGACGATCCGGCGTCGATCGACTGGGAAACGTTGCGCGTTGTGATTGCCGCGATGCGCGTTGCGGAAAACCTGGAGTTGCCGGCCTATGATTTCGCCACGCATACCCGCCAGCCGGCGGCGCGACATTTTTCTCCGCCGCCGCTGGTAATTTGGGACGGTCTCTGGCTCTTGCATCACGACTGGTTACGCGAACATTTCGCGCTGACCCTGTTCGTCGAGTGCGGCGCGGCGGAACGTTTCCGCCGCCGCGCGGAACGCGACGTGCGCGAGCGGGGGCGGACGCTGGAATCGGTGCGGCGCCAGTTTGACGAGCACGTGGAGCCGATGCATGAACAATTTGTGGAACCGCAGCGCAACCGGGCCTCGCAGTTGGTGACGTCGCCGGTCAGCCCGGCGGACGTGGAAAGTTTAGTCCGTAAAATGCTGACATTCTGGCCGCATTTAACAAGATCCTCTCAACACCCATGACCGAAGGCGAAATCCGCGAACGGATGACGACGCGACTGCTGGCGGCACAAACGCCGTGGGGTCGCGCGCGGCTGAATTTTTACGTCAAATGGAAACGGGCCGCCTGGAACCTCACCACCCGCTTTGCGTATTTTCTCAAGCGCGTCTTCGACATCGTCGTGAGCCTTATCGCCATGCTGCTGCTCGCGCCGGTTTTTGCCGGCATCGCCATCGCGGTGAAACTGGATGGCGGTCCCATTTTCTTTCGGCAGGCCCGGTTCGGTCTGCACGGCCGGGAATTCGGCATGCTGAAATATCGTTCCATGTGTGTGGACGCGGAGGCGAAGCTGAAAGATTTACTCGCCAAAAATGAAAAGAAGGAAGGCATCACCTTCAAAATGAAGGACGACCCGCGGATCACTAAAATCGGAAAAATCATCCGCAAGACGTCGCTGGACGAGCTGCCGCAATTTTTAAATGTGCTGAAAGGCGAAATGTCCATCGTGGGGCCGCGCCCGCCGATTCGGCGCGAAGTGGAGCTGTATGAGCAGCGCCATCGCCGGCGGTTCAACGTCAAGCCCGGCATCACCTGTCTCTGGCAGGTAGGCGAGCGCGCGGGCGGGTTGTTCGAGATTGGTAACCGCAATGCGATAGATTTTGAGGAGCAGGTGGATTTGGATGTCCGCTACATCGAAAGTCAGTCGTTTTTTAAAGACCTCTGGCTGCTATTGAAAACCGTTCCCGCCATTATTTTTGGCAAAGGCTCATGAAAGCGATTGTGATCTGCCCCGACCGCCGTGCCGAAACCGCCTTTCTGGCGCGCAAGACCCCGCTGGTGCTCGTGCCGGTGCTGGGGGCGTCGCTGCTGTCGCACTGGCTGACGGCGCTAGCGGACGGCGGCGTGACGGCGGTGACGGTGCTGGCTTCCGACCGGCCGGATCAAGTGCGCGCCGCCATCGGCCGGGGGGAACGCTGGGGATTGAAAATCGAAGTGTGCGCGGAGTCGGTGGAAATGTCTCCTGCCCAGGCGCAAAAGCGGTTTGCGGCGGATAAAATCATCCTGGCCGACCGCCTGCCGTCTTTGCCCGACGCGCCGCTGTTTGAAAGTTACGCCGGATTTTTTGCCGCGCTGAAGCTATGGCTGCCACTGGCGGGCCGGCAGCGCGTGGGGGCGCGTGAAATAGCGCCGGGCGTGTGGGCCGGTCTGCATTGCAAAATTGATCCGATGGCGAAACTTACCGCGCCGTGCTGGCTGGGTGAGAAGGTCTGGGTGCGCAGCGGCGCTCAAGTGGGCCCGGACGCTTTCATCGAGGATGCCGCGCTGGTGGACAGCGACGCGGCCGTTGCGGCGGGCTGGATTGGCCCGCGCACTTACGTGGGAGCGCTGACGGAGGTGCGGAATTCCTTCGCGTGGGCGGATGGTTTGCTAAACCATGCCAACGGTTCGTTCGCGGAAATCGTGGACGCGTTTTTGCTCGGCGATCTGCAGGGCGAACATGGCTTTGTGCGGAGCAGTCCCTGGTACGGGCGGCTGGCGGCGTTGCTGGCGCTGGGGCTGACCAGCCCGGTGCTGATCCTGGCATACCTGAAAAATCGCGGCGCAAACAATTTGTTTTTGAACAATCGCGCGGTGGTGCCGACGGCGGTGGCCGGCACGCGGTCCTTGCGTGAAATGGGGTACGCCGAGCTGGGGGGCTTGCGCGGCAAGTGGCGGCGGTGGCCGCAGCTCTGGAGCATCGTGCGCGGCGATTTCACCTGGGTCGGCAATCGGCCCCTCGGGCGGTCGCAAGCGGCACAATTGGAGACGGAGTTTGAGCAGCTGTGGCTGGCGGCGCCCGTCGGGCTGTTTTCACTGGCCGACACGTTCCCTGGCGAGGAGGAGTTTGGCGATGCCGCGCGGGCGCATTCGAGTTTTTATGCGGTGCGGGCGGGCGGGCGGCTGGACCGCGAGATTTTGCAGCGGATTACTTTGCGTTCTTCCCTAAAGAGTTGAAACGACCTAACATCGAACCAATATGAACATTCAGAATAAAGACCCCCAAACTTCCGTGGTCACCGGCCTGTTGGAGCTGGTCGCCGGGAATGCGGCGCAGGTGCGCGATGAGATCCGCACCGCGCTGCCGGCCACGGCTGTGAATCTGGAGCTCGATCTCTCGGCGCTGACGTTTCTGGACAGCAGCGGCCTGGGCGCGCTGATCTCGTTGCACAAAACCATGCGAACTCGCAACGGCACGGTGCGGCTGCTCCAGCCGGCGCCCAATGTGTTGCAAATTCTAGAACTGACCCGCCTGCACCGCGTTTTTGAAATCGTCAACGGATGACACTCGTTGACGCCAGCGACGGAAGCTTGCGCGCGACGGGGCTGGATCGCTTGAGCGCGAGTGATTGTGCTGAGTTCAAGGAGTTGGTCCAGCCGTGCCTGTCCACGAGCTGTCGGCTGATGGAACTGGATTGCTCGACCGTGCGCTCGCCGATCGTGCGGCCATTGCTCCGGATGCTGCACCTCGATGAATTATTTGAACTAACCCCGTGACTCCCTTCGTCACCAACGCCGTGCGCCAGGAACACCGGACCTCGCTCCGATTAGAAATGGCGTGCGACCTGTCGGCGGTGCGCGCGGCAACTCTGGCCGTGCGGGACTGGCTCGCGGGTAAGGGCTTGCCAGAGATGGAACTCGGTGGCTGGGAACTCGCGCTGGCTGAGGCCGCGAACAACGCCGTCAAATATGCGACTGAGGCCGCCCGGCAACGGTCCGTGAGCATTGAAGTGTTGTGGGGTGAACGCGAGGTGGAGGTGCGCGTCACCGATCACACGGCCGGCTTTGACTGGCCTGACGATGTGGATTTGCCGGATGTGGAGGCAGAGGGCGGACGCGGTTTGTTTCTCATCCAATCGCTTACCGACGAGGTGGTTTATCTGCGGCACCCCGGCCAGAATGTCCTGATTCTCCGGCGTGCCCGGCCGGCCGGGAGCGTCGGGCACGTGCCAGATACCGGCCAGTTGCAAGGCCAGCTGGCGGATGCCGAGGCCGCCTTGGCGGATATGACGACGGAGCTGGCGGCCAGCTACGAAAGTCTGGTCGCACTTTTTCGTTACAGTTCCGAACTGGGTGCGCAAGCCAACCTCAAGGATTTTTCCCGACGCCTATTGAAGGATCTGATGCAGCTCACGGAAGCGGATGGCGCGGTGCTGCGGCTGGTTTCGCCGGATGGAAAAAATCTGGAGCCGCTGCTGGTGCTGCCGGCGGACGTGACAGCTACATTGTCACCGCTTCTGTTGGCCAGCGCGGTGGCTTCGGCGGAAATCAGTGCGGCGTGCAAACGGCAGGACATCTGGTTCAGTCCCGAAGAACCGCTCGCGGCGGCGGACCCGTTACGGGCGGTCATCCCGGTGGGTAATGGCCTCTGCCACCCATTTTTTGTGGCGAGCCAACTAGTCGGTACCGCCACCATTGCCCGGTCGGGCGGGGACAAACCTTTTGCCGCTGCGCAGGTGAATCTGCTCCATACCTTCGTTGATTTTCTGGCCATCCAAATTGTCAATGCCCGCCTGCTGGAGGAACGCACGGTGGCCCAGGTGACGCGGCGCGAACTGGAAATCGCCGCCGAAATTCAGCGCTCGCTGTTGCCCACCATCATTCCGGCCTGTCCGCCGTTTGACATGGCTGCCGCCTCGCAGAGCGCGCTGCAAGTGGGTGGCGATTTTTACGATATGATTCCCGCGGGCGACGGCGCCCTGCTGCTGGTCATTGCCGACGTCATGGGCAAGGGCGTTCCCGCCGCGCTGTTTGCCGCCGTGCTGCGCAGCACCCTGCGCTCCATGCCGCAATTGTTCAATCAGCCCGGTGAGTTGATGGCCACCGCCAATCGCATCCTGTTTCCCGACCTCACGCGGGTGGATATGTTTGTCACCGCGCTGATCGTTTGTCTGGATCCGCGCCGGCAGAAATTGCTTTCCGCCAATGCCGGGCATTGTCCGATCCTGCTGTGGGGTCCCGGCATGGCGCAGGCCCAGACACTTGGGGAATCCGGCTTTCCGCTCGGCATCGAACCGCTCACCCGCTATTATCAGACTGAGACGGATCTGCCGCCCGGCGCGACGCTGCTGCTGTACACGGACGGCTTGAGCGAAACCCGGAATGCCGCCGGCGACCTGCTGGGAGAGGATAATTTAATCCGGATGTTCACCCAAGCCGCCACCCAGACCAGCGATCCGGACAGCGGTAAATATTTTCTGCTCACGCGCCTGGGGGATTTTCGCGACCAGTCACCCATGACCGACGACCTGACGCTCATTTATATCCGCCACAACGCATGAACCCGCCGCCCTCAAAAAAAATCCTTATCGCCGACGACCAGCTGTATATGATCCGGCTGCTGGAAATGACGTTAAAAAAGGGCGGCTATGAAGTGATCAGCTGTCGCGACGGCAATGAGGCGTTGGCCACCGCCGCCCGCGAACAGCCGCAGCTCATCGTGCTGGACTTGATCATGCCCGGCCTCGACGGTTATGGCGCCCTCCGGCAACTGAAGGAAAACCCGACGACCCAAAAAATTCCCGTCATCGTGCTTTCCGCCAAAGGCCACGCGCTCACCCGTCAGGAAACGGAGCAGGCCGGCGCGGTGCAGTTTTTCACCAAGCCCTTCAGTCCCATACAGCTGCTGGAAGACATTAAAAAAATTCACAGGAATCCCATGAGTTTGGTGGTTGAGGGATAAAAAAAGGCTGGCTTGCGGGTTTGGGACCTGCCACAAGGCAGGGAATGAATAAACCAACAC
>Ga0214172_1000234_pt1 | contig 28774 bp, 30 predicted proteins | sample TroBogEpilimnion_29_FD_153010 | JGI IMG/M metagenome (GOLD analysis project Ga0214172, IMG submission 153010) | Freshwater microbial communities from Trout Bog Lake, WI - 12JUL2007 epilimnion | ecosystem: Environmental > Aquatic > Freshwater > Lake > Epilimnion/Euphotic zone | place: Trout Bog...
CCATTAGCTGCCGTTCATCTTTACCGAGCGGTGAGATTTGAATAAACGGACGGCTTGTGGCTTTTATTTCTCCATAGCTCAGGTTGGCATAGCGCAGGTTGGCATAGCTCAGGTCGGCATAGCTCAGGTCGGCATAGCTCAGGTTGGCATAGCTCAGGTTGGCATAGCTCAGGTTGGCATAGCTCAGGTTGGCATAGCGCAGGTTGGCATAGCGCAGGTTGGCATAGCGCAGGTCGGCATAGCGCAGGTTGGCATAGCGCAGGTTGGCAGAGATCAGGTTGGCATAGCTCAGGTTGGCATAGCTCAGGTCGGCATAGCGCAGGTCGGCAGAGCTTTTTATCGCCGATTTTACCGCTTCCGCAATACACGAGAAGTCGCCTTCAAATATGACGCTTCCGTTTAGCCATGATTTGATTTCAATTTTCATAATCTTATTTCAATCCGTGTTTGGTTTTGTAGGTGGTGATGGCGCGACAAAGTTTGCACTTCTCACATTTACAGTTTCCGTTGGAAATTAGTGGATGACCAAAGACAATCGCTTCGAGTTCGGTGAGGCGGGATTGGAGGGCGTCACGGTGTCTGATTTGATTTGCTGCCCATTCGGGTTCGTTTTTCACAAGCCAGTCAAGCGAACATGGGTTGCCAGAAACGTCTTTGTATTGTCGTTGATTAGGTGTCTTGGTGGTCATGGTTTAGGGGGTTAGGGGGTTAAAAGTTGCTCCACTGGTCAGCCATTGCGCTTGCGATTCCCGTAAATGTGCGGCTGCGTTCTTTCCAACGATTCGGCCCTGGTGCCATCTTCCAAACTCGTTGCTCGCGTCCTTCAACAATGTTCGTCGGCGTCAACTTGGGGAGATTCTTCAGCCATAGGCAGGTTGCCTTTGTTTCGCCGTGTCCAAATTGCCAGGGTTGAATGATTTGGTCGGGCTTGCGAAAGTGGCTGGACATAATTCCAACCGGATTTTCGATTGCAATTTTGGGAATTTGTTGTTTTGCAAGTTTCATAAAAAATTCAATGCTCGCCTGTTGCTCGCCTGTTGCTCGTTTGGATGCGAACCAACGAGCGCCGGAAACACAAAGGTTTGTGCATGGCGGGAAAGCAATCATCAAATCCCACTCCAAGTCTAAAACGGAAAACACATCGCAGGTAAAATGCCTATCAGGGACAAACCCCGATTCCTTTTCAGTGGGCAGTAGGTCGCACGACCAAACATCATGGCCGATGTTTTTTGCGCTGAAAGCGTCCCTAACAATTCCCGAATACTCGCAAGCGATTAAAATTCTCATATTAGTTGGTTTCGCCGCAGAATAGGTCAGCGATGTGTTTCATGTTGTTCAATCTTTTCCCGAATTTCCTTGATCTCATTAAGCGTCGGCTCGCGTTTCGCATCGTCAAAAAAGATGGCAATGCGCTCCGTTAGGAGATACGCGGCGAGGGCGGTTTTTTCGGCGTCAGACACTTATCGCCTTCGGGGTTGCGCCAAGTCGAACGCTGGCCTTGGTGGTTTTAACCGCCGTGATACCCTTAATAGTGATACCGTCGTTGAGCAGTTGCTTAATCTCGGTCAGGCGCGGCTTGATCTCGACGCAGGCCGGATGAAACTTGGCGAGGTCGTAAGGGTTGGTTACGGTGATTTCCCAATCCGTTTTGACAACCTGACCTTCCACGCGGGCGGATGCCGCAACGGGCATTGCAGCGGATGATTGCGCCGCCACCTCGTTAAAATGTGCGTGGACGGCTTCCAGCGACTCATGCGTAGTCGCCTTGCTCAAGGCTTCCTGCTTCTCGCGCTCGATCTTGTTTAACTCCTCCTGCCGCAAGCGTTCGGCGGCACGGAGTTTTGCCGCTTCAAGTGCCTGGAAGTCGCCAATCAGCCGGGAGACTCGAAGATTCTCCTCGTCCAGTTCGGTCAGAAACTTCTTGGCGGCGGCATCAATGTGCTTGCCGTACTCCAAAACCGGAGCTTTGGCGGCAACGCGGGCTTTCTCGGTGAGGCTGCGAATCTGTTGCAACTCCATTTGGGCGGCAACGGCGTCGGCGTTCTCGTCGGCGTTCGTCACCCGGCCAACCAGCGCGGAGACTTCCAACGCGGAGACTTTCATCCGGTTAGCCTCGGCGGTGAAGGCGATGGCGCGGCTTGCGTCGTCGCGGATAATCAGGGCGTTGTCGCTCATACTGCGATGCCTTTCACGGTTGCAATTCCCTTGATCATCCCATTGGTTGAGCGCAGAAAGCGCTTGGCGATGGCGACATTTACCTCGTCGAACGACGAAAAGCTGTCGGCGTCGGGCATATTGCCGGATTCAATCGCCCATTTCGCAAAGTCGTCGTAAGAGAAGTTTTTCGACTCGCAAACGTAGGCGAGATTTTCTTGCGGCGTCTTTTCGGTGGAGACTGCCGGCGCGGGCGGCTCCGGTTTGTGCAGAGACGGCTTGCCTTCCGGTTCACCCATTGGAATCTCATCAACCTCAACCGGCGCAGTTTGAGCGGGCGCGGACAGTTCCTGTGCGGGCATGGAAACGTCAGCCACCAAGGACGCGGAGCTAAACGGCGCATCTTCCTTATCCAGAGCGTCGGCAACCTCGGGTGAAAGCGTGATCCACTTGGACGCACGGCGAAAAACGGTTTTCTTCGCCATCTCGTTGTAGTCCGTCACCCAAGGACCGGATTGACCAGACTTGGAACGCTTGCGGATCGCGTCAACCTCGTGCTTGGTCATTACGTCCGTCTGCTTGGTGTTGTCCTTGAAGGTGATCGTCGCGTAACAGGCATACATGGACCCGCGGTCGCGCTTGAAATCAATCTGGTGTTTAACTTCGCCGTTTTCCCACTGGAAGGAATCGGCTTCACATACCACCTGGGCGAACACGCCGGAAACGTCGCCAGAGCGTTTGGCGAGTTCGACAATGCCCTTATAGTCCACAATCAGGGTGCAGACGTTACCGTAGGGGATCAAGTGGGCGCGGCGTCCGTCCGGCTCAAGGCCGAGCGCAGAGCAGTTGAGCATACAGGAAATAACCGACTCGGGCGAGCAGTCGAGCAGCTTGGGCGTTTTCATCAACGCAGTAAGGCCAACGCGCACAAACCTGTCAGGGGTCATGTGCTTGGGCAGGGCCAAGGCGATTTGCTGTTTGAAGTAGTCGCCGGCTAATTGTTGGCGCAAGGTCTGTTTGGGGGCGGATGTAATGGCAGTCGTCATAGTTTTTGTTTTGTTAATGTTTCCCGAAAATTGTTTTCAGATCGGGGGCGCTGGCATCCGGCAGAAAATCCGGCTTACCAACGCCCCGCAGTATTTGTTTTCCCGTCGCGGTTCTGAGTCACGGCGGAAAGGGTTAGGAAGGTTCGACTTCCTTAATTTCAACGGTGCAACCAGCAACGCCGGTTGCGATAAGACCAAACGGGACGTAATACTTTTTTACCCGTCCGTCGCACACCTGTTTGTCATCGCCCCATATTCCAAGGTTGGTTAGGGCGTCCAAAACAGACTTGTCCAAGTTATCCCGATCAGGCTTGGCCGTGTGCCACTTCGGGGCGGTTGGCTTCAACTCGCCCTTGCTGTTGAAGTGATTCTTCGGGCGCGGGAAGTAAAACGTCAGATTGACGCACAGCGGCCCTAGCCATTGGTTCGGGTAATCCTTCCAAGCCTTCTGCGCCTCGTGCCGGATAATCATTTTCCAGTCGTTGGCGGTCTTGGGGTTATAGACCTGAGCAAACTTGCCAAAGGCGCGGGCCTTGGCGCGTGGTTGCGCCTTGGGCAGTCCAGCGGCAAAGAATGAAAGCGGCGGGCGCATGGCCTTAATCATTTCCCAGCTTCGCCGCCACCCGTTTAATTTTGCCAGCGGTGGTGTGAACCTCGCCGCCTGCCGTCTTGATCGTCACCGGGCAATCATCAAACTTGTCGAGCGGCAAAGCGGATTGATTCAGGTCTTCAAGCTGGTGACTCGTCGAGAGGGATTGCTTGAGCGTCCAAGACAGGTCGCAGGAGTAAGTCCCTGCGTCCATATCCCACGCGATTTTAAAGCCGAGGGCGAATTTCGGTTTCGCGTCCTGCGCCTGCGCCTCGGATTGCATCTTGTGAATGGCGGTCAAGATGTCGTCGTTACCTTCCGAGATAAGCGCCTTCAAGTCGTCGGCGGCTTGGTTGGCAATGCTGGCTAGTAGTGTGTTTTGTTCTTTCATGGTTTTTTGTGTTTTGTTGACTGACTAAATGATTCCCCGTTGGCGCAGTAGCGCAGCCATAAGCGGTGTGCGTTCGCGCACTTGGCGCGGCTCGCGGCGTTTCCGTAACGCTCTGAATTGGGCGCTAATGCCCCTGAAATCGTCACCATATCCGGCGTAACCCATTCCACGATTGCGAAAGGCGGGGCGATGGTTATTCATAATAGCTTCGCCTGCCTGTCGATGGTCCAAACTTCCGCCGAGTGGCCGGAATCGTTTTTGCGACGAACGCCAGATTTGAAAATCATTCCCATCGTGTGCATTTCCGAGAAACGCGGGCGAATGGACAGGATGGACTTGTTACACAGCGCGGCGCACTCGTCGGCGGTCATGTCACCGCGCATCATAATCATGTCAAAGCAGCGGGCGCGGAGTGTGGCGGCGTCCTCGCGGACAGCCTTCGCCGCCATTTCCGATGTTCCGCCCGTCTTGCAACCAGGCGCTTGCGGGTAAGTGGTCGTCATATTATTCAATTCCTCCGTCCATGCGGCGTAGTGCGTCAATGGCTTCTGAGATCATGCCGCAGGGTGAAATCATGTTGGCAACGCGAGCTAGTTCGATTCGGTTAGGGTTCTTGTCAAACTCGCAGCGCAGCAAATTTGCCGCCTCTGCGTATTTCGACTGGCGCATATATTCAATCGCGGCCTTAATCGGGTTAGTTTCAAGGAGTGACATAAATTATTCCTGCTCGTCCTCATCAACCATGTCGTCAGCCATTGATCCGCGGCACGTGCGGCAATCCATCGCACCGCACATCCGATCCGTGCAATCCGCTGACCGGCGCTTGCGCGGCGCAAACTCGCGGTTGAGTTCCGCCCTGTCCGTGTCGTCCATTTCTGAATCTCGATAGCTCATTGGCACGTTGATTCTTCAAAGTTTAACGAAAGGTCTGAATCGGCAGCGAAGCGGCTCAAGGATGCCGCAAGCTTCTCGTCGTACTTGGCGTAACCGCAGACCCATCCGACAAGCATATTTGCGCCTGTGTTGTCTAAGTGAACACGCACCCCGTCGCGCAGAAAGAAACCTGTCTTGGCGTCGTAAATGATTTTCATAAACAGAGATAAGTCAGGCCAGCAACTTCAAGCACGACGATAAAGACAAGAGCAGCGCAGTCGCTACGCCGTTGCGCTTCCTTGGCGCGCAGTTCGTCCATAAACGGGGATTCAAGTTCATCAGGCATATTTTTATTTGGTTGAGAGTTCGAGAAACGTGCGGGGGTGGATGCGGCGGTCAACTTGACCGGATTTAATTGCGCCGGCTGTCACATCAAACTTGCGGCTGGCTGTCAGCGGGGAAATCTGCCGCCAGATGGCGAACTGCGAAACGGTAAGCAGGCTGTCCAGCGTGTAGCCTTCCGGTAGGCAACCGGGCAACTGTTCCGCAAATGTGATTTTCAGCTTCATGGATTAGCGTTTGACCGAAAACCATTCAGCGAGGGCTTTTTCCAGAATCGCAGTTTGCGCTTGTCCTTTTTTAGCGGATTCGGAGCGCAGCTTTTTATCAAGCGCGGGAGAGATTTTAAAATTCCGGTGAACCTTGTTGAGCGGCGTCTTTAATTTCATTGCCGACACTGTATCTACACGTAGATACACCAGCAATATAAAAATAAGCAAATCACCTATTGCGTAATTACGCGTAGTGTGGAAAGGTTATGTTTATGAGGGTTAAACCAGAAAAGAAAGTTCCGAAGATTCCAAGAAACTTCCGCTTGGATGCTGCAATTAACGAGAAGCTAATCGCCTGCGGGGAGACGTTTAAGGACGGTGACCGGATTGGAGATACCGGCGTTGTGGAGGCTGCGCTAGAGGCTTATTTCAGCCGAAACAATGTCAGTTCAGCCACTTCCACCGAGACGCCTGAGGATCAACACAGGGCGCTTTTGGTTGATGCGTGGGCTTCGCTAAAGAAGAAGCGTAAGCCGTCTGCTTAGACCACTTGGCAAAGAGGCGGGAGAGCGCGGCCAAGTCCTGTGGGCTTTTGCCTTTCATTGTGTTTGCTAGTTCTGTGTCAATGCGCTCGTCGTCGCTTTGTTTGTCGAATTTTGCCATAGCGTTTAAAATTTACGTGATGAGGTTAGACACTGGCTGTCCAACGGTTGCCAATTTCAATATGTATTCTGCCAGCACAAAGACAGAAAAGGGCGCGGCCCAATTACGCCCCGGCAGGCTTGCAACGGCCTTGAGAAACGCAACCAGACCGCGCCGATTGAGCGCGATCAATGGTTGGTTCCCGTCCAAAGTTGCAATTCGCCGGGCCAACGGTTCGCTAAATTAAGATTGTAGTTAAACAGATTGCGCCAAAATGAAAACAAAACAACGCCGCCTAGCAGTAAGATTTTAGCCGAATTTTTAATCCCGAAAATGCCAACAAAAATGCCAACACCAAAAAAGAACGCGGAAATGTCAATGATATGCCACCATTCAATTTCCATTTCAAGGAAGTGAACAATCGCTTCAAAAAATTAGGGCTCTGAAAAATGCAACCCCTGGACATTCAGCCTATCGGCACCGAGCTGGCCGTAAAATGGGACGACGGCACGGAGGATTTCATCCCCCTGGACAAGCTGCGGCGCGCGTGTCCCTGTGCCGGCTGCAAGGGTGAGGTGGACATTCTCGGCAATCTGTACAAGAACCTGGAAAGTCCGCTGACCGCCAAGGCCTTTGAGCTGGTCAAAATCACCCGCGTCGGCGGTTACGCCATCCAGCCCGGGTGGGCTGACGGGCATAACACGGGTCTTTATTCCTTCGAATATCTGCGCCGGGTGGTGTCGGTTAAATAAACCAGTGTCGAAAAAAACGGCGTGTCGCAAGACACACCGTTTTTTATTGAATCAAAGCTTACGGGAGGATCCGCACGCGGTAGAAATTCGCCGCGCCAGCAGTTTGGTCGTCGTATTCCATGTCCGCGCCGGTACCGGTGTTGGTGCTGATGGTGGTCCAAGGGCCGGAGAACAGCGAACTAGAACGCTCGATGACATATTGCTTGTTGAATACCGTCGGCCAGTGAATCGCCATGGTTGAGCCGGGCCGTGCCGGTCTAACTGGATTCGTGCTGGGAAAGTTGTTGGCAACACTCGGGTCCACGCCCGCAACGTATTTCTTGTAGTTGCTGATCCCATCGCCTGAAGGACAGGCATTGGAAACGGAAAGAAGGTTGTTGACCGTGCCAAACCAGCGCAAGCGCCAAGAATCGGGGATGCCGTCGCCGTAGCTGGAGTTGGTGCGGGCTGACAGGGTGACGAGGCCGGTCAATGTCTGTTTGGGGAAGGAGGCCAGGCCGTTCGGTGAGGCGGAGGCGTGGTCGAAATGGACTGCATAGGCGGCACTAGCTGTGGCCCCGGCCGGAAGAGTGACGGTCAGCGTGCCGAGGGTGGCGGTGCCGGTCAGGCCGGCAATGGTGCTGTCTAGCCAGACTCCGGAATAATTGCCGTTGCCTTGAGAACCCGTCGTGTAGGGCGCGCCCAGGGCTGAATTGGGAGTGAATTGCACGGCGTTGGTCAAGGCGGGTGACCCATCGAGCGGTACCACCGTGAGGTTGAGCATCAAAACGCGGAGCGGATAGCTGCCAAAGATGGTCGCGGTGATGGGAACCTGCACCACCTGGCCCGCCGAACCTGAAACAGTGGCCGCGTTAAAAACAACCTGAGGCGGCAGTGTAGAAGCCGCCGGTTGGTTCAGAGGGTGAGCCATAGGTTGGGTAGTGCTGCTGGCCAACGTTTTTACGGCAAAATGGGCAGCGACGTTGGGTGCTCCGGTGTCCGCAACGCGCTGGCCATTGTTCCAGAATCGGCGATACCAGGTAAGCGTGGGATCCAGTGAGCGCCGGAACGTTACGTACACGTCACAAACATCCAGAACGCCGTCTCCGAAGGCGATTTGGTTGATAGCCGTATTATTGGCGTCAAACAAAGTGCTTAAAGCCGGTGTGATGGATAAAGTATAACTGGCCAATGAAATATTCGTGGCGGGCACGGCAGGGGGCGTGGCCAGTTGGATATACGTGTTGGTGTAAATCACATTGATGAAATAGGTGGTCAAATAGACCGGGCTGGTGACGGACACTACATTGAGATTGGTCGAGATGACCGCTCCATTGGTGTCAATGGTGTAGGTGTAGTTCGTCACGCTCACCGGAAAGGGAGCGGGGAAGGTGGCCGCATTGGTGTAATTGCCATTGTTGGCATCAGCGGGATCGGTATCTAAAACCCCATAATTGCCGCACGAATCCATGGCGTCATAAAAATCCGTTTTATAAGGCGGCGTGTTCAAGAAATAGACCGCAGACTGGAAAACCTGCTCCACGTCATCGCTGACGAGGTTGGTTGTGCCAAAGTCGCCGGCGTTAAACCAGCGGAACGGGTACACCCCGCCGGCGAGGTATTTGCGTTGGCCGATCGTGACGTGCTTCAGGGCGTTCAGCGGCGAGCCGCCGCCGACCGCTCCGTTGGTGGGGGATGCGATGTAAACATCCGATCCGGCCACGCCGATACCATCGGCCGAGGCCGAGGGGCGTCCAATTTGAATCTGGTAAACATCGTTGCTGGTGGCCGTTATGGGCACTTGGAAGCCGTAGCCTCCCACCTCGATCTTCCCTGCCGCCCCACTGTAGAGGACGTCATGAGCAATCGAGTACGTGACTAAATTTTGCGACTTGGTGTTGTATAGGTTGGTAGCGCTGTACCGTTCCAGCCAGCCGATGCCGAGCAAATTGATGCTGGTGTTCGTGAACTGGAGATTTTGAAAAAAACCATTGTTATAGAGGATGACATTGGTTGTCACAGTGGGCGTCGCACTGCTGATAAAAGAGTAGGGCGGAATGGGTTCGTAAGCTCCCGGCAACTCCGGGATGGGTTTCATCAGCATGGAGCTGAAATCAAACTGGCCAGAACCCACTGCAATGGCGCCCAGATTGGTCACGATGATGTTGAACTGCAAGGTGTACATGCTGACGCCCGGCAGCAGGCTCAAAGTAACCGGGGCGTAAAACACCTGGCCGGGTGAGGCGACAAAATCGCTGGACGCTTCACCGCTGACAAAGCCAAAGCTGATGACGTTGGCCACAAAGTTAGAAGCGGAGAACGAGGTGCTGACGATACCGCTGGGTTGGTAGTTCGCCCGGAATGCCCGCACTTTGAACAAGGTGTTGGTCTGAATGGTAAAGCCGACGGTCCAGAGATTGGTCTGCGTGGCCACCGTGCCCAAATCCACGCCGTTGGTGCTGGACGGGTCAGAGCCGTCAATGGTGTAAAAAAGATGGGCGTTGGCCGTCAAATCGCTGATGGTGAACTGGCCGGCGTTATCCCCGGTAATGCTCGGGTTGGCGGTCACAAACTGGAACCGGGCCTGGACAATGGCGCTGTTGGGGCTGCCATCGATTTTCTCACCAATCGCCTTGATGGTCACATCCGGTAGTTGGGGGTTGATGGAATACAGCGCGGCCTGGCTCTGCGACTGACCATCTTGATAACCCGACGGTGCGGATGAACTGGCGGAGGTCGGATCCGGTATCCCGTTCGTGGAGGTGGCTCCGAAAGTATAGTAGGTCTGGCTGCCGGCCGCCCCGGAAATAAGAATGAGGGCATCATTGTTGAAGACAAATGATGAAACTGGGTGAAAAACCGATGTGTACGCAATCGGCGTGGAAGTAGCCGGAAAATCCACATATCCGATTTGCGGATTGGGTACCGGCGGCAGCGGTGGCGTGGCTCTGACTTCCGCTGAGTTTGGGCCTTCGCCACCGGCATTGGATGCGGAAACCACATAGAAATAAGTCGCGCCATTTAGCACGTTCGTATCGGAGTAACTCGTACCAGTCGTGCTGCTAATGAGTATTTCAGTTCCTGCGGTACCGGAGCGCTTGACGTTGTAATTTGTCGCACTGGAAGCCATTGACCAAGTCAAATTGACGAGGCCGTAGTTGGTCGTAACGGTCAAGATGACCGGTGCGGACGGCGGCGGCGGCGGCAAGCCGGTCAATATCCTGCGAATCGTATTATTTTTCAAGTCCGCTACCAGAAACGCGCCATAGGTTGGATCCAGACAAAGGCCCACCGGTGACCAGAACGTGGACGACTGGAAGCTCCCGTTTGCAATTCCGGACGTGCCCGGGGTTCCGGCAAACGTAGCGACCTCATAATTTGTTGACCCATACCCAGGCGTGGTATTACTTATCGCCAGCCGGATGGAGTTATTGCCCGTGTCGCTGATCAACAAGCCGAAACCGGGAATCCATAAAAGGCCGCTTGGAATATTGAAACGGGAACTTGGCCCGTAAAGGCTGTCAGCGGTGCCCGGGGTTCGGCGGTCATTGCTGCCCATATAAGTGGTTAAACTGGCATTGGTAATAGAGTTCAAGGTGAAGAGTTTGATCGTATTATTTCCGGTGTCGGCAACCCAAAGCTGGCTTGCACCCCCGTTGGCAATGGCGGTAGGTCTATATAGAATGGTGCCGGTAAGATTCATGGTCGCCACGCCAAAATTGGGGTCGTTTAGGTTCATCACCCGAATCTTGCTGCTCTGATAATCAGAAATATAGACATTGCCATTGCTATCTTGAGTTAGTCCAATCGGGGTGTAAAAAAGCGCATTGGTCCCGACGGTATTGTCGCTAGAACCGCTTACGCCAGCCTGACCGGCCAAGGTGGTGACATAACCATCGCTCAAGCGGACAAAACGAATCAGGTTATTACCCGTATCGGCCACCAATAAACCATTGGTGCCGGCGATGGTGACCGGGAGCAGCCCTTGCGGATTATTAAACTGCGCGAGATTACCTGGCCCGGAAGCTGGGCCGTCATTGGAGCCGGAACCGCCGGTGCCGGCCAGAGTGAACTGATTAGTTCCGGTCATCTTGACAATGCGGTTGTTGGCGCTATCGGTGATATAGATATTATACTTGGTATCCTCCGCCACATTGTAAGGTTCACTTAATCCGGTCGTGGTCACGGTACTCACGGACAACTGCGCCTGCGCGGCACAGGGCAGGAGGAGGGGAATCACCCAAAAGGCCAGTAATAGTTTTTTCATGTTTAACTCCATGGATAAGTGTTTTAACATTCGCAATAGATGAATGATCAGGGTAAAATATGCAGGCGATAATAGCGAGCCGCGCCGGTGGCGTTGCCGTCGGATAGGTTGGTTACGGTTCCATCACCCGACGCTGTGGCAATTGTAGTCCAGCCACTGGTGAGGCTGGGGGCGGATTGGAGTTCGTAGGCTTTGCCCGGGGCGGTCAGCCAGTTCAACCGGGGATGCAAAGGGTTGGCGTTGGTCAAGCCGGTGAGGCTGACCTGGAGTTTCGATTGCGGGTTGGTAGGGTCTGTGCCGGCCAGGTATTCGATCCAATTGGGCACCCCATCACCGTCTGGATCGGCATTGTCGGCGGCGGCGGCATTGGTCGTGCTGCCAAAGAAATGAAGCTTCCACTCATCCGAGGAAATGGACGCAGGCGGGGTGGTGGCGCCAACGGTGACGATGGCGCTGCGGCTTTCAAAGTTGTATTGGGTGTTGAGGTCGGGGGAACCATCCGTATTGGCAAAGGAAATGGCATAGGTCTGGCCCGACAGGGCTGTGGCCGGAATGGTGAAGCTGACCCAACCCAGGAAATTGCTGCTGCGGGTTTGATAGCCAAAGCTGCCCAACTGCCAGCCGAAGGCCGCTTCCGCCGCCTTAAAGCTCTTTTGCAGATAGGGGCTGGTGACGCCCGGCGCCAGATAAAGTTGTGGAGAATTGGTGATGGCGGGAGCCCCGTTTTGCGGGGTGATCACGGTGCGGAACTGGAGTCCGGACAATGTTGAACCATTTTGCAGTTTCACATAGACCGGCACATTGACGGTGCTTCCGGGGAAGGCGTAACTGACCGGGTCACCGCCAACCAAAGCCTGGCGATACCACGGGGCGGCGACCGGTTGGACCTTGCTGGCTACCAGCTTGGAAGCCAGATGCGGAACCACTAGGTTGGTGTTGACATCCACCAGATAGCCGTTCGCCGACCACGCGCGGGAATAATTATTGGTGTCCAGCCGCAAGGCCCGTTCCAGAATAGTCTGCCAGTCCAGAAACCGGATTTGACCATCGCCGCCCACGTAGCCGTTGCCATCCGGAGGATACGCATCCATGGCGTTAAAGACATCCGAGAACGAGTAGGGTACGCGGAGGCCGCTGGCGGCGTAGAATGCCTGGTTGACATCGGAATTATCCAGATTGTCATCCCCAAAGAGGCCGGCGTTATACCAAGCGCCGGCGGCGGCGGCCGAGTCTCCGACCACATAAGGAATGTTCGTCACCACAATTGTGGCGGGAGCCATTGAGATGAGCGGCACATTTGCATTGTAGCCATCCGATGTGGCACTTGGATAAAGAATGTTCACGCCATAAGTGTCACCCACATTGGCCGCGTAAGGAATCTGAACTTCGAGCATTTGCACGACGGCATAATTTTTAAAGGACGTATTGCCATTGGAGCCGTTAGTCAGGGCGGTGCTGAAGACAATGCCATTGGTAAAGCCCAGGTTATAATAATTATAACCAAAGGTGCCAATGACCCCGTTTTGAACGGCCGTGACCACGGGGACAAAGTCATTGGTCGGGGTGATGCTCAACGGGATGATAAATGGAGTGTTGGTATTATTGAGCGGATAGATTTCACAACGGAGTTGATACGACTTGATCTGCTGGCCGGCTGCGAGATTGCAGACCACGGGAATGACAATGCTGGCGCCGATACCAGCCTGGATCATGGGGGTGAAATCCGGCGGGATGCCGATGGTATTCGTGGTCACCGCCTGGCCGGTCACCGTCACGCTGGTGTTGGTGCCACCAATAAATGCTTTGAGGTGCAGGTAAGTCAGGTCATTAACCGTGTTAACCCAATGGATGTAGCCGATGTTCCCAACGATGCTGACCAGCGCGCTGTTGGTTGTGGGCTCGGTGCCATCCGTCGTGTAATAAACATAAGGGTTGGGGCTAGTCACCACGATATTCTGTCCCATGGGGAAATACCCCGCATTCGGCGAAATTGTGGGGGGAATGATCACGGCATTGGTCCCGGTGCCACCGCCGCCCCCGGTTCCCAATTGACTTAAACCGGTGCCTGTGATTTCCCGGATATCATTATAAAGGCCATCCTCCGAAACGAAGACTGAGCCGGATAAGCCAAGGGCGACACCATTGGGGGACACCATGGGGATGGAATTAGCATTGACGGGATCACCCGCCGAGCCAAACCAAACCAAGCCATTGGTTGAAAACAATGCGCCGGTAATAGCTCCTGTAGAGTCAATGGTGACAATCTGGTGGTTGCCGGAGTCGGCGGCGATCAGCAAATTACCCGCCGCCCGGGTAAGCCGCTTGGGCTGATTTAACTTGGCAAAAGCCGGCGCCCCAAAATTCCTGCCGGCCATGCCAATCTGCCCGGTGAACAGGCTGACCGCCATGCTGGCTGGCTTAATTTGCCAAATGACCTGATTCCCGGTATCGCTGACCATAAGGGTGCCATCGTCCATCAAGGCGATGCCCCCCAGCTGCACACTGGCATTATTGGTGACCGTGGTCAGGAAGGTGTTGGTTTTGCCCGCGGTAATCCGCCAAACTGACCCCGCCATTTCCGCAACCAAAAGATTGCCGGACGTGTCGATGATCATCGCCGCGGGCAGGGCCAGGCTGGCGGCATTGGTCAGCAGCAGGTTGCCGAATTTGTCAAACTTCAAAATGGAGCCATTGCTGCCGGTCCCTTTATTGAGAACGTATAAGTTGTTATTTCCGTCCAGGGCAACATCCACCGGCTGATAGATGCCGTCGGCGGCGGTCAGGAACACCGTCGTCTGATTATTAGCCAGGTTCAGGACACTGACCGTGTTATTGGTCGGGTCGGCAATAAACAAGTTCGCTCCGGCGGCATCAAAGGCGATGCCGGCGGGGTTGTTGAAATAGGGCAGGGTGACCATCGGGGTGACGGCGGGGGCAGTCAAGACGTTGTTGAGGCCGCGCAAGTCATTGTAGAAGGTTTCTGAGGCGAACACCTTGCCGCTGCTGCTCACGGCCACGCCCACGGGAGAAATCATCGGTACAAAATTGGCGGAGCCGCTGACGGCGGGATCGCCGGCCTGCCCGAACCAGACGCTGGCGTTGGTCGAGTTCAAGACGTTGGTGATGGACCCGAAACGGTCCACCGTGACGAGCCGGTTGTTGCCGTAATCGGCGATCACCAGCTGGTTGTTGCCGGCGCGGGCCAGTTGATGCGGCTGAAATAATTTGGCAAAGTTCGACGCGCCCAGAGTGCTGCCACTGATACCAATCTGGCCGGTCAGCAATTTGAGGGTTTTAGTGATCGAATTGACGGTCCAGATCACCTGGTTGCCGGCGTCGCTGACGGCGATAGTGCCGTCATCAAAGAGGGCGATGCCCTGCAAGGACACCGCGGCGTTGGTGACGGTCGTCAGCAGGTATGTGGCCCCGGCAGGAGACACGATGAGGATGCTGCCAGACTGTTGGGCGACAATGAGGTTCCCGTTCGCGTCCAAGGTGAACGCCGTGGGTTGATTCAAACCAACGACATTGGTGGCCAGCAAATTCCCGTACGGATCAAAGGAGTTGATATAGCCATTGGTGCCATTGTTTTGATTGAGGACATACACGTCGTTTCTGGTGTCCAAAAGGACAGACACCGGCAGGTTGATGCCGTTGGTTTTAGTCAGGAAAGTCGTGGTAAGATTGTTGCCCAGGTTTAACTGTTCAACTGTATTGTTTTTAAGGTTGGCAAAAAACAAGTTTGCTCCGGCGGCGTCAAAGGCGATGCCGTTCGCTCCATAAAAAACTGGCAACGGCCCCGGTCCGGTCAAGCCGGTGCCGATGGCTTCGCGCAGGAGCATATAATGCTGTTCCGTGTCATACACTGTGCCGTCCGGGCCAATGGCCAGTCCACAGGGTTGCTCGGCTTCCACCGGGTCCTGGGCTTCGGTGGCATTGATGGTGCCGTCGTTCCAACCGGGGGTTCCGCCAACCCACTGGGTGGATTTGACGCCAAACAACCGAGTGACATTGCCGGCGGTGTCAATCGCCTTGACCTTGTTGTTGTTACGGTCCGCGACGATCAGGATGCCGTTGCCCGCTAGGGCAATGTTCTGGAGGTTGTTGAAGGCGGCAATATTCGGTGCCCCCAGAATATCTCCGGCACCGTGAAAGCCCGTCAACTGAACGGAATTATTTGAAAGGCTGGTGTTGCCCGGGTCCATGATCCAAATGCCATTATTGCCGGAGTCGGTCAGGGCCAGTTGGCCATTGCTCATGACCACCACGCCCTTCAGGGACGTGGCCTTGTTGGTAATGACGCCCACGATGGTTTTATTTGAGTTGCCAGCTGTAATACGGATGACTGTGTTGCTTTGGATTGTTACATAGATGTTTCCTAATCCGTCCAAGGTTAACGAGGTGGCGTTTGTCAGGCCGGAAGCATTGGTGGCGACCAATTGTTTCAACGCGCTGTTGAGGTATAAATTACCGTTAAACTCAAGAATGGTGCCATTTTTTCCCGTGCCATGGTTTAGCACATAGATATTGGTCTTTCTGTCAAGTGCGAGCGCGACGGGGTAGCTGATCCCGTTGGTGCTGACAAAGGCAGTGGTGGTGTAGCTGGTGGTCTTATTGCCGAGGTGGCTGATCCAGCGGACGGCGTTGTTGTTGGAGTCGGCCAAAAACAGATTAGCGCCGGAGGGATCCAGAGCAAGGCCCGCCGGCATATTAAATTTTGCGCTGGTGGTCAACACCGGGGTGGTAGATGCCGTTCCAGCACCAGCGTAACCAATGGTGTTTCCGAGCGTGGTGACGGTGCCCTGCTGCGAAAACGCTTTCATACCAGCGAGCATAAACATCACCGAAAGGGTGATTGCGTAGGAGCCACAAGGTTTCCAGTTTTTTAACCACCGGTCTGCAATGAACACATTCATAGGCTGTTTGGTTTGGCAAACGTTCATCAGACTATTTCGTGGTGGGGGTCACCGGGTCAATCCACTCGCCTTGGGGCACGGGACTGTCCCAGGCGGTATTGGGATTCATCGTCTGCTTCAGCGGATCCGTTTTCGTTTTTAGGAAGTCGCCCGAGGTCGAGGCGGCAAAATCCGTGTCCTTGACAATGGTGGGGGTGATGAAAATGAGCAGGTTGTCCTTGTTCAGGTGTTTGTCCTCGCTGCGGAACAGGTAACCCAATCCGGGCACATCGCCCAGCAGCGGCACTTTGGTATAAGTGCCTTGGGGGTTGTCCGTGACCAGACCGCCCATCACCAGTGTGTTGGAATTAGGAATGAACACTTGGGTCGTCAGCGAACGGGTGTCAAAGACGGGCGCCGTCAGCACGGTGGCGGAGGATCCCTGGCCAACGGACTGGGAAAAATTACCGAAGAAACTGGAGACTTCCGGCAGGACCCGGAGCCAGATGTAATCGTTGGCCGAAATGCGCGGAGTGACGTGCAAAATGGTCCCCACGTTGGAGTAGGAAACGGAGGAACCGCCGGCGTTGTTGGCGGAACCGGCCGATACCTGGAAAATCGGATAGCCGCGGGTGACCGAAATCGTGGCTGCCTCATTGTCGAGGGTGACAATGCGCGGCGTGGACATGATCTGGGCGTCCGCCGAGGAATTAAAATAAGACAGCACCGCACTCAAGCCGTCGGCATTCAGGAAACCAATATTCGGGGTCATGCCGCCTTTGGTATTCCAAGAAATGCCGCTGCTCCCCACCGCATTCGCCACCGTTCCCGCCGTGCTGGATGAGCCGCCCGGCAGTGGGTTATTCGCGCCATTATTTCCAGGGCTGGTCCCGGGAAAAGTGGTCGTGATAGTCCCCTGCGAATTCCCGTTGCCAAACGTGACATGCTGCGCCTGGAGGGTGCCCGACCAGTCCACGCCTTTCTGGGTTCTGGGATTGGTGCTGATTTCAATGAGACGGGTCTCAATCAAGACCTGCCGCGTGGGCCGGTCGAGCTGCGCCACCAGCGTTTCCACGGCCTGCTGTTCGGGGTCGGTGCCCACAATGATCAACTGGCTCGTGCGCGGATCGGTCAAGACCCGACTGCGTTTGTCCGAGAGTACGGATTGGGCGGATTCCAGCATGTTGGAAACGCTGGCATACTTCAGCTGGATGACCTTGGTAAACAGCGGCGGCGGGGCGGTGGGATCCTTCATCGTGACGCGGTCGATGGACGTTTTTTTGTCATGGACCAATTGCAGACCGTAGTTGTCCAGCAGGGCCAGCAGCGCATTTTCCGCCGTGATGTTTTCCCAGCGGATGGAGAGCATGGGCTCCGGCTTGGGCTGGCCGTTCGCATCGGGCAGGCCGTAGCCGATCTTGGGATCCAGCATGTAATTGATGTTGGCCAGCCGGCAGAGGTTTTCAATCGCGGTGGTGATGGGCACATCGGAAAATTTAATCTGCGGGATGCCCACGGCCGCCACCACCGGCGGATTGGTGCTGGCCTGAACCCCTGCCATGAGGGCGGGCGCATTCGTGGCGTCTAGCGGGCCGACGACGGCGGGGGGCGGCGGAGTCACCGTATTCGTTCCCGACGAGAGAGCGGCGGCATTATTCGTATCCGGCGGCTGAAAAGAGGTCGGCGAGTTGGTTTGGGCTTGGGCTGTCAGCAGGCAGGAAAGCCCCAGGACCAGAATGTAAAAGGTTTTTTTCATAGTTCTATTATGATTAGATTTGCAGTGAACGGTTCCTCCCGGAATCGCGATTATCTTCTTTTAGCCGGGTTTGGCAACTTAAATTTTTTATTGGGACTCTAAACTGATCCGATGCGGTTGGCCGTTGATTTCCACCACCACGGAATCGTTATGGATTTCCAGGCAACGCAGGGTCACCCGGCCGGCGGGTGTCAGCACATCGCCCTCGTCACCCACCGCGAAGGTGTGGTTGTTGATGATGGCCAACAAATGCCCCGGCGAGCCCGTTATCCCGGGAACCCGCAAGGACGTGATTTCCACCGTGTGGACGGCGGCCGGCGTCATTTCCAGCGTGCGCGTGGATTCCGGAAAAAACGGATCGCGCCCCTCCTTAACACTGGATGGCAGAACGAAGACCGACGGGATCTTCCCGATCCCGGTGGTGTTTTTGTTTTGGGCCTGAACGGGAGTTGCCCCCGCCAGGGAAAGAGACAGTGCCAACGGCCAAATGAGACAGGAGAAGTTTTTCATGAGGTTCAAGCGGTTGGTTTCACCAGCGCTGCAATCTGGAACCGGAAGGAGAGTTTTTCGGAGGTCGCCTCTGCGCCGGCGAAAACATCGATGGTAATGTTGAGCACCCGCATGTGGGGATATTTGTTTTCCAGGTCGGCAATGAATTTACCGAGGTCGTGATAATAGCCGGTGCCCACGACGAGAAATTTGATTTGTTTGTAGGGGAAATCGGGAATCAAATCCTCGTCGGACAGGACCGGTTGCCCCATCGAGACAATGTCAATATGCCGGTTAACCCGGAACTGCCGCATGGTGTCATAAGCCCAGGCCACGGCATCGCCGGAAGCCGTGTCTTCCTCAGCTTTGTTCAGTAGCAGGGTGATATCCGCCGCGGCCGCCGCGGTGGCGTCGGCTTCTTTGATCAGTTTTTTGAGCTGCTGCTCCTTGAGCATTTCCCCGTTGATGGTCGTGGCCAGCGCGCGATTTTGCTCGTTCTGCGGGGCAATCAGCAAGAGGTAGACCAGCGCGAGCGCCCCCAAAGTGGCGGCAATCACCATGATCAGTTTGTTGCGTTTGTCTGGTGGGAGGCGTTTCATCGGGTTTTATCAGGAAAACGGCATTCCAAGGTGAAAAGGACAAAGGGCTTGCTGCCCATGCTGACTTGCGGGGACGAGACATTGGACAGCTTCAGCCCGTTGGTGGGGTCTAAATTTGTTTTGAAATAAGCGAGTGCGGCCAGAGATTCCTTGTAATGGGTCGTCTGATCCAGATTGGGACTGGAATCCTTCACGTCCAGCGTCAGGCTGATCCGCTCCGTGCCGCTCGCCGCGCGTCCGGCCACCACGCCATAGGCATTCGTGCGGCCTTCGCTGCCCTCCTTGATGATATAAATCTGATCCTGCTTAATGCGCATCAACTGAATATTCGGCACATAGACCTGCTGCAGCGCATTCAAAAAAGTGCCCTGTAAAAACCGGTTCGTGTTCAACTGCAGCAATTTGTCCAGCCGGTGTTGGCAGTCTTGAATTTTTTTCAAATTGGCCACCACCTGATTGCATTCATTGGTGTGGGAATCAATTTCAATGTCCACCAAGTTTTTGTTTTGCAGGGCCATCTTGTATTCCAGCCAGGAGGAACTGAGCCAGACGAGGGATAGCGCTACGAGAAAAAAACCAATGAAGATCGCGCGTTTTACCGGATCCCGCTGACGCAGGTCATCCTCGGCCAGCGCTTCGCTCAATAAATTAATTCGGATAGGCATAATCAGATCTAGTAAGTTGCCAGCGCCGTGCCGATGGCCACTGTCAGTTGCGGTCCCACATGTTCAATCTCCACGGCCTGCTGTCCCGGCAGGGCCAGTTGCAGGAAGCTCGTCGGGTTCCAGGTCTTGCACTCCGCCAGAATCTCCGCGTGCAGCATTCTGCTAATTAATTCCGAACGGGTCGAGCCGCCGCTCAAATAAACTTCCGTCACGGGCCGGTCCTGCTGATGCTCAAAGAAATCCAGCGAAGCCCGGATTTCCCGGCCCAGCGCCGTCACCGGCGATTGCAGGGCTCCCTCCACTTCCGGGGCCATGCCCACCTTCAGCCCCTCGGCTTCGGCATAACTGATGTTCAAGGACTCCGCCAGCCCGGTCGTGATCTGGTCCCCGCCGATATTGATCGTGCGGTTGGTGGCCAGTTCGCCGCGATCCAGCACACAGACGGAGGTATGTTTGAAACCCACGTCCACAATGGCCACCGTTTCCTTTTCATAAACCTGCGGCAGCGCCTGTTCCAGCGCATTGAGGGGCCCCAGCAGAGAGGGCACCAAGGCGTCGCCCACCAACCCGGCGGCTTTGGTGGCCTGAAGAAAATCTTGAATGAGCTGCTGTTTCGCCGCCGCCGCCAGCACCCGGAACTTGGCTGCCCCCTGGAAATACAACGGATCCGGGTTTTTAACCTGCGCGGTCTGGTGGCGCGGCGGAATGATGTAGCAGTCAAAGGCGTGGTTCGGCAAGTCCTCCTGCATGTAATTCTTGGTGTTCCGGCGGAGCACCAGACGCATGTCATCCAACGGGATCTGTGGCAGTTCGACCTGGCGCACCACGGCATCCCCCAGTCCGACCGCCGCCGCAATGTATTTGGTGGTGCCACCCAGCGCCTGCGACACCTGGTGCAAATGGTCGGCCAGCATTTCGGCGGAGATTTTTTTGTCGAACAGGGGTGCGTCCAGCAGCGCATAGCGCAACAGCGCAAAAATTTCGCCCCGCCGTTCCAATAATATAGCCTTGGTGGTTCGGTTACCCAAATCCACCACGATGAATTGGTTGCGCTTTTTCCTGGAGCCTCCAAACAGGACTGGAAGTGTGAAACCCATGGCTATTTCTTATAATTTTGTTGGTTGCATTGGCAAGCCGTATTTTCTCCAGCCTCCATCAGCATTTGTTGCGCCAATCACAAGTCCTGAGGTGAAAACTTCGTTTTTAAGCGCGTTGCCATTCCTGGTCCGGCCCGGGATCAGCGCGATGCCCAAATGGACCGGTAAATCGCCCGTAGCTGCGGGGTCATCGGCGGCAGTTTGCCCTGCTGCTTGAAGTTCAAGTCAAACCCCCAGGTGCGCGAGGGCGGATTGTAAACGGTGCCCGTGCCCGGCCAGGGACTGGTGGCATACTGGCTTTGGAACAGCACCACGATGGACCCGTTATAGGCCAGATTGATCCCGCTCCAGTTTTCCTCCAGGCGCAGAAAATTTTCCACCCCGCCGCTGTAATAAGTGCCATTGGAGGGAATGATGCCCTCCAGGCAGGCGGCATTGATCGTGGTGGCCGTGGGCGTGCGGCTGCCAATGGCCGTCGTATTGGTGTTGTTGTCGTTCCAATTGCCGGATAGGATGGTGATTGCATCGCCCATCAGGCCGGCGGGGTAGGTGTTGGTGGTGTCGCCCAGGGTGGTGGAAAAATTAACCCCGTTGGTGGTGGTGTTGTAACTGCCTTCAACATAGATGGGAAAGGGCGTGGCCACGGTGAGCCCGTCGGCGGTGGGCATTTTTGAACCGTTGATGAGCCGGACGGCCGGCAGGACGCCGGGTGAGCCATTGACGGGTGCCACGCTGTTGTAGATGAAGATACCGTCTATATTATGGCCTTTGTTGGAACTGCCGGTCAGGTTTTGGTTTTGATAGGGCAGCCCCCCAAGTGCATTGGTCAGCCACTTGCCAAACTTGGCCACATCTACCTGAATGGCTTTTACCACGTCGCCTTCGCGATAGTCGTAGAAGGTGGTGTTGGTGGCAAAGGAGAAGTACGTGTTGGTGGTATAGATGTTATAGGAGGTGACGACATGGGTGGCGATGTTGGTGGAATAGTTCGTCCCGGAAACGTAAAAATTCGTCACATCATAGGGCACCAGCGTTTGCGCGTTGGCGTTATAAAGGTTCTGATAATAAATCAAGAGGTTGGTGGCCGACGGCATATTGGTGATAATCAAGTCTGCTTCATTATACGGGTAAGCCTGTCCGGTGGGTGATGTGGCCACCGTGCCGGCAGGCGGCAGGCCCAGCATGCCAATGACCGCGGCGGGATTGTTGTTGGTGCCGATGGGCAGGGTTAAGGAAGCCGTTCCGGACATGGGGTTGTTGGTGCTGATGGTGAAATTCACATTCCCGCTGCGGCCGGCACCGGTGTTGCCGGGATCCAGCGGATCAGGCGTGGTATAGACTTGCTGCGACGCCTCCACAATGTCGGAAAAAATCAACGGCGTGCCCGAGCCGCTGCCGGTGGCGTAAATGTTGTTGTTGGAATGAACCCGCCCATTGATGTTCATGGAGGCGCCGGGGTTGATCTCCAAATCCAGATTGTAGAAAATGGCAAACTGGAAAATGGGGATGGAGCCGAACCAGACCTGCTGGTGAATCATGGCGGAGAGGCTTTCCCCGCTGTTGAGGGGCGTGGCTTGGCTGGTGATGTCGCAATACTGCCCCAGCCCTTGCAAGCCGATGTACTGCGACGGCAGGGTTGTCCAGTTGGTCGGTCCGATGTTCACATAGGTCGTATTGGCGTTGCCGTTGGTGTTGCTGAACTGGAAAGTGGTCGGCCAGGTGCTTTGACTCGGCAGGTTGGTCGCATCGGTATAAGTCCCCACCGGGTTCAGGCTCTGGTTGAAAAAATCGCGAATCATTGCGCCGATCACGTTTTCCGTGACTGATTCGGCCGCCGCCTGTCCCTTGTTAAACAGGATATTGCGCTTGGTGATCTTGGAATTAGTGCTGACCCAATACATCAGGCTGGCATATGAAATCAAGGCCACGCAGAGGAAGGCCAGCGTGATAATCAGAATATAGCCGCGCCGGGCGGAACGGGGAGAGCGTGTGGTCAGTTGCATACAAGTCAATCCTTGGCCCGCCGGCTGATGCGGGTGCGCAGCAGGTAAAAATCGTAGGCGTTCACGGCCACGCCGCCGATGTAGCCGATGGGGTATTCCCATTGGTAAAACTGCATTGTCACCTTGATGACCGGGTTGTTCTGATAGTTGGTCAATACGTTTTGTTGATAATCCTCGGCCTGAAAACAGAGGTAATTGGTCGTATAGTTGGCCTCCATCGAGATCACGCTGTTGCTGATCATGTAGATGCAGTTTTTGGTCGGATCCATGTAAAACACCGTGGTGTTCGCCACCGGCGTATTCGTGGCGGCAAAAATCTGGAGCGCGTTGCCCACCTGGCTCTGGCCTGTGGGGATGACCGCAAAAGTGTTGTTGCTGTAGGTGCCCACATACACAACTTTGCAGGACCGGATGCGGTCGCGGATGTCGTTGAGCGTTTCGCGGCCGGCCGTGGTGGCCGTGATTTTGGTGCCGGCCAGCGTATAGACGCGCAATCCGAAAACCTGCACGCTGACCATCGCGCCGATGAGGACGATAAAGATGGCTGCCGTGATCATCATCTCGATCAGCGTAAACCCGCGGCAGGCGCGGGGGCCAGTGGGGGTGGCGGCGCGGGTTTTCATTGGTCGCCTGCCCTGAGCAGGATCACCGTGTTGGTTTGCACCTGACCGGTCAGCGGAAAGGTCCACCGGCAATCCGACCGAATCTGGCGCACCGCCGGATTGACCGAATAGGTGGTGATGGAAACATAGTTCGTCACAAAAAACGCAAAATCAGAATTGGTGGGATTCCCTTTGATGGGCACGTCCATGATGTCCCAAAACGTGAGGTTGGTCAGCGTGGTTTGATCCACCGGCGGATACGCGCGCGGACTCCAGTTGCCCGCCCGCGCCTGTTCCGCCCCCTCGGATGCGTAGGATTGGGCAGCCAGCGACATGCTGGTCCATTCCGACATCCGGTTGGCTTGCACATACCCGTAAATCAAACCCGAAAACACCATCAGCAATATGCCAAAGGCGACCAGAATTTCGGCCAAGGCAAATCCCGCCGGGGGCCTGTTCCGTGCTTTATTGGATTGTAGCCGCATACGTTCGTGAATCCGTCGTTTCTGCTAGGATGAGCAAAGCATTATGCATACCAGCCTTGCCAAAATCACACCGCAGATGATCTGCCACCTTCCCATCAACCGTTCCTCATGTCAATGCTGCTTCACCTGACCCATCGGCCCGTCGGGGTGCCTGACTCTGTGCTATCCTGTCCCAAAAATGAACACCATCCGATTGCTGTAAAATATTGGAGTGGCGCGGGATGAACCGCCTCGGCCAGGAAATTCGGACTTGGCTCAGCGGTCGCCGTCGGTCGCTCCGATCGAGGGCAAGTCCGTCGTTCCCCCTCCGGTCAGGGTCTCACCAATCGGAAAAAGGCCCCGGGTGAGGTGGCGCTGTTGGTCGTATAATAATTGGTTCCCGAAAGCACCACACTGCCGGCCATGTTCGTCCAGTTGTCGCCGGGGTTCAGGGTGGGGCGGGTTTGCAGTTCGAAGGCGGCGGGGTATTCGGGCCAGGAGACGACGGCGTGGCCGGACAATTCTTTGATTGCCAGTTTCGGCTGCGGCACCGGATTGGTGGCCGTATAAATGGCCCCGTCAGATTGCCCCCCCGTCAGTAACGTGCCGTCGGCGGAACAAAAAACGCAGCCCCAACTGCTCGCCGGTGCCGTTTGCGGGGTCCACGTCGTGCCGCCATCGGTTGACAAATAAATCAGACCAATCGTGTTGTCGCCGCTGTAAGTACACGCGAGTAAAATGTCACCGTAAGTGGACATGGAGAGGCCTTGCCAGTTCTTTGTTGGCGCAGCGGTTGGATCCCACGTTTCACCATTATTGGTCGTTATGTATATGCTTCCGCCGTCGTTGCCGGCAATTCCGGCAAAAGCAAGATTGCCATCAGCCGAGCAAACCACCGGACCCCAAGCAAACAAGGGGGCGGAAGTAGAAAGATTCCAGGTCGAGCCAAGATTTGTGGAAATAAAAATGCCGCCGCTGCCGCTGCCGCTGTAGGTCGATTGAACGCTTTCAGTCGCATACATTTTGTGCCCATCAGCCGAAACGGCCAAAGTCCCCCAGCCATTGGTCGGAGCGTCTGACTGGCTCCAATTAATGCCGAAATTAGTGGATACGTAGATACCGTCATTATAGGCGGCTCCGACCAGTATTTGTCCATCCGCAGATGATCCCACGGCCACCCAGTAGTTTGTCAGCGCGCTGATGGCCGTCCACGTCAAACTGCCATTGGTGGAAATGAAAATCTGACCGGGATTAAAACCCGAATCATATTCGGCTGCAGCCACCAGCCGCAGTCCGTTGGTGGCCGCTGCCACAGACTCCCAGTAGTTTCTCGGGGCGCTGGTGGGTTGCCAGGTCAGCCCGCCGTTGGTGGAGGCATAAATCTGGCCGGGAAGGAACGATATATAGGGATCGTCGCTAAAATCCGCCGACACCAGCTGGCGGCCATGTTGCGAGCCGGCCATACTGTTCCAGATGGCGGCGGTGGTGGTGACAGGATTCCAATTCTGGCCGTGCGCCGATAGGCTGAGCAGCAGGGAACACAAGACAAACTTCAGGGTGTGCGCGGGCTGAGTCATAAATTGAGGATATAAGGTTCGTTTGTTGCTCGTCAATGGTAAGCAAATGCAATGCCAGAATGCTTGGAGACAAAGGAAAATAACCAACTTGAAGGACCTTACTTCCGTGCCTCCATTTGCCGTAGCCGGTTGAAAAGACGCTGGTGATCTGGGCTTTTACCAGGTCGTCCAACTGTTCCGGATCGTGACGCGGACCTGAGGCGTCATCGGCGGCAGGAGGGCCTGCGTATTGAAACGGGTGTCAAAGCCCCAATTGCGGGTGGGGGGATTGTAAATGGTGCCGTTACCCAGCCAGGGATTGGTGGCATACTGACTCGCAAACAGCACCACGATGGATCCGTTGTACGTGAGCGTGGCGTTGCTCCAGTCCTCGAGCAGGCGCAGGAAGTTTTCCAATCCGCCGCTGTAATTGAGCCCGTTGGAGGGCACGATGCCTTCCAGGCACGCGGCATTGATGGTGGTGCTCGTCGGGATGCGGCTACTGATCGAGGTGCCGGAGGTGTTGTTGGGGTCACTCCATGCGGATGACAAAATAGTGATGGCATCGCCCATGAGCGCGGCCGGCCGCGTGTTGGTGGTATTGCCGAGCGTGAGGGATTGGGGCCCGCTGCTGTTGGTTTGGACGTTGTAATTGCCTTGGACATACAGGGGAAACGGCGTGACGACCGTCAGCCCGTTGGTCGGCAGTTGCGCGCCATCCATCACGCGGACGGCGGGCAGCACGGTGAGGCTTTTGGGGACGCTGTTATAGACAAAGATGCCGTTGACATCGTGACTTTTTGACGTGACCCCCGTCATGTTTTTGCTGGTATAGGCCGTGCCGCCGTTGGTGGTGTTGTACAGCCAGGCCCCAAAATGCCCCACGTCAACCTGGACGGCTTGGACGGTGCGCGATTCGCGATAATCGTAAAAACTCACATTGGTGGCGAATGAATAGTAGATGTTGGTCACGCCACTGCTGACATTGGTCACATCCATGGGGATCAGTTTTTGATTGGGGGTTTGATTTGGATTGAAGTAATAGGCCGACAATTTTCCGGCGGCGGAGTTGGAGAGGATGATGTCGGATTTGTTATATTCGTAGGATTGGCCGGTGGCGGTGGTGGGGTCGGTGCCGGTCGGCGGGATGCCCAGAATGCCGATGACCACCGCCGGGTCGTTATTCGTCCCGATGGGCATGCTCAAGGACGACGCTCCCGCCACGGGATTGTTGGCTGACATGGTGAAAACCACATTGCCGCTGCGTCCGGCGTTGCCGGTATCCAGCGGATCGGGCGTGGTATAAACCTTAAGGGACGCTTCCACATTCGTGGAAAAAGTCAGGGGCGTTCCGGAACCGGAGCCCGTGGCATAAATATTTTGGTTGGAATGCACCTTGCCATTGATGGTCATGGCTTTGCCGGGGTTGATCTCCAAATCCAGGTTGTAAAAGATGGCAAACTGGAAAATGGGGATGGCGCCGAACCAGATGTTTTGGCAGACGATCGCAGAGGGGTTGTCGCTGACATTGGTCGGAGTGGCTTGGGCGGCGATGACGCAGGGCTGGCCTATCCCCATCAGCCCGGTGTAGCGCGCCGGCAGATTGGTCCAGGCGACCGCCCCGATGCCTACGGAAGTGGTGTTGGCGTTGCCGTTGGTGTCGCTGAATAAAAAACCGATGGGCCAGCCGGTTTGCGCCGGCAGGTTGGCTGAGTTGGTATAGACTGAGGCCGCGCTGAGGCTTTGGTTGTTGAAATCCATCATCATGTTGGCCATCACCGATTCCGTGGCGGCTTCCGCCGCCGCCTGACTTTGAATGAACAGATTGTTCCGTTTGGTGATTTTGGCGTTGCTGGAAACCCAATACAGCAGGCTGGTATAGGCCAACAGGCTGATACTGAGAAAACAGAGCGCAATGATCAGCGCGTAGCCGTGGCGGCGGGCCGTGAAATGAAAGAGGGGGAATCGCATAAGCCGTTATTGGGTGTTAATGGCCCGCCGGGTGATGCGGGTGCGCAGCCGGTAGTAGTCATAGACGTTCGCCGGAGCCGGGCCGGAGTAGCCCGCCGGGAAGGCCAGTTGGCTGAACTGCAGGATGATCGTGATGACGCGATAGCCGATATTGTTGGTCACGACGTTCCCCTGAAAATCCTCGTTCTGAAAACAGTAATAGTTGGTCATGAAGCTGGCCTCCACGGACACGGTATTGCTGTACACCATGTTCAATACGTTGTTGGTGACATCCTCATAAAACACCAGGGCGCTGGCCGCCGCGGTGTTCGTGTTCGCAAAAATTTGGACGGCGTTGCCCCGCTGGCTTTGGCCCGTGGCAATGGTGGAGAACACCCCGTTGGAATACGTCCCCACATTGACGTCGTAGGCCGTGCGAATCCGGTCGCGGATGTCATTCAGGCTTTCCCGTGCGCCGGTGGTGACCTTGATTTTTGAGGTGGTCAGGGTGTACACCCGCAAGCCGTATAACTGCACACTCACCATGGCGCCCACCACAAGAATTAAAAAAATGGTCGAAGCCACCAGCAATTCCACCAGGGTAAACGCCTGGCGCCCGGCGGGATCATTTTTTTTGAGGCTGGCTGTGCACATGTTCATTGGTCAGCAGTGCGGAGTAAAATTACCGTGTTCGTTTCCAATTGGCCGGTGGGGGGGAATGTCCAGACGCAGTCCGAGCGTATCTGACGCAAGGGCGGATTGGTGGACAGGTTCGTCACATAGACGATGTTCGTCACCCGGTAGGCGGCGGGCGCATTGGTAGGATTGCCTTGGATGGGTATGTCCATCACATCGTTGGTGCTGGTGGTGGAGGGGGCCGTTAACTCGTCGGCCGTGCCCGGTCCATTGGTCACCGGAACATTATTCCGGGGATCCCAGACGGCGGCGCGCGCCTGTTCGGCCCCTTGCGTGGCATAAGATTGTGCCGCTAGCGACATGGAACTCCAGATGGCCATCCGGTTGGTCTGGGTGTAACCGTAGATCAACCCGGCAAAGACCAGCGCCAGCAGCCCGAAGGCAATCAGCACTTCCCCCAGGGCGTAGCCACCCGTCCGCCGCCGGTTAAAGTTATTGGGTTGCATTAGCACATTTTATGACTCGGGCCGTTCCTGCTCGGAAATTAGCAAGTTGTACGCCCTCTGCCAAGCCCCGACATCACCAAATAAAATACAGCTTTGAACTTCCCATCATTATCAGGATTTGTCAACGCAGGATTGCCCCGGCGCCTCCGGCGCCAGCCCCGGATTCCGTGTTGCGGAGGGGGCGAAACTAGTGAACTGGTTTAGTTGTTGTAAAGTATTCCCTATTTTAAGATAGGCCAAACTTGCTTTGTCAGTGTTCCCCCCCGCCCGTTAAGCTGGCGGTCCCAATCCTCGCTGGCGGTGACCGGTGGG
>Ga0214172_1000235_pt1 | contig 28632 bp, 25 predicted proteins | sample TroBogEpilimnion_29_FD_153010 | JGI IMG/M metagenome (GOLD analysis project Ga0214172, IMG submission 153010) | Freshwater microbial communities from Trout Bog Lake, WI - 12JUL2007 epilimnion | ecosystem: Environmental > Aquatic > Freshwater > Lake > Epilimnion/Euphotic zone | place: Trout Bog...
CGGGATGGGTGAGCCATCTTACGCCGAGCATCAGATGGACCCTGCGATGCTGAAGAAATTCATGGCTATGAAGGGCGGACGCATCGGGATGGGTGAGCCATCTTACGCCGAGCATCAGATGGACCCTGCGATGCTGAAGAAATTCATGGCTATGAAGGGCGGACGCATCGGGATGGGTGAGGAATATTCCGAGATGAACCCCGAGAAGATGAAGAAACTCATGGCTATGAAGAAATCCATGGCTATGAAGGGCGGACTGGGTGAGGCATCTTACGGGGAGTTCAAGAAGATTGGACCTCTGGTAATGAAGAAGCACGAGCCCGAGCCCGAGGCAGAGGAGGTGCCCGAGTCGGAGGGCAATGGCGTCCCCGCCGAGTGGCTGAACCGCATGAAGGCGAAGGCACGGATGGAGGGCGGTGCCCGTGGTGGAGGGGTCGCTGGGGCGTTGGAGAAGGCGGCACTGATTCACCTAGCGAAGAAGGGTTCGGGCAAGGCGAAGGCACTCCTGCGTAAGTGCGGTCTTACCCCGACGGGACGTGCTCGTAAGGGAGGTGCCGACGGCGAGACGTTCTTCCAGAAGGTCACCAGGTATGCCAAGCAGGTCTATGACTTTCTTGCGGAGAACAAGGAGGACATCCACGCCCTCTTGGAGTCGCCAAAGTTCAACGAGAACCTCCCGAAGGCGGCGGGTGGTCCGACGCAGATTCCCAAGCAGATTGCGTCGGCGTTGAAGATGGTGGGTCTGGGTCACCGTCGTGGGCGTGGTGCGGCAGAGGACGCCAAGCAGCAGATTGATGAACAGATTGCTGCCCTCCAGGAACAGAAGTCCAAGATTCAGGCATCTGCGTCAGCGGTGAAGGGTAAGGGACGCCGTGGCGGGGCTGAAGCCATGGCATTCAAACGTGCCTCTGCCCCCAGCATCCATGACCTCATGGCACAGCAGTTTGGACGCAAGGGTATGGGCAGTGATGCTGCCTACATGTCTGGCGGTGTGGGTCGTGATGATGCCCAGCAGTTCTTCGGACCCAGGTTCCCGCTCAACGGCTACAAGCCCCAAGCCCGTCTGAATAACCTTGCCCCCGACTCGGAGGGTGGCTGGGGGACGGAGGAGCAGGACATGAGCAAGGTCGGTGGACGTAAGCCGTCTGCGTATGCCTCGTTCGTGAAGGAGTTCGCAGCCAAGCACCCTGGTCCTGACCTGATGAAGAGGGCGGCGGCTGCGTGGCGGAGCCGTTAAGTAATGGAGTATTTCTTCGTGTCTGACTACAAATGCCGACGCTCCAAACGACACCTTGGATTGACTGGACGTTTCCCGACCAAGCATACGCTCGGAATAAGGTAGGACACGTCTGGGGTCCCGCACAGGAGATGCCACGACTGGATGAGGAGGTTGGAGCCGCCAACCCGTTTGATGCTCACGACAAGGCGGTGGCTCTTGAACGTGTTCGCAATAACCACCGCAAGATGCTGGGTCAGATGGGTGTGCTGGACACGACTGAGAGGTCCCAGCGTCACCGCAACAAGGCGTCGCAGTCAGCATCCCACATCAATGGGCGTATTGAGACCGCCCAGTCCCAGACGGCGGGTGGTCTGCGTGGTGGTGCTGGGTATGACTCTCCGTTTGGTCAGTTCATTCCCACTCCCCGCAACGGGTATGCTGCGAATACGTCGCTCAACAATCTCGGTGCGGACACGGACAGCAACCCGCCCCGCGAACTCAGTGGCGGCACTCAGTATTTCTTCTACTCGCCCGAGGGTCAGTCCTACCTCACTCGCCTTCGCAATCGTCGGGTGGCTGAACTCAACGCCATTGAGAAGGGCGACTTTTCGGGAGGTCCGCCGAAGCCCGTGGAGGTCTCGCCGTCTACGGATGACCTGGATGCCGCACTGGCGAAGGTGCTGGACGAGTTTGAGTCAGGTGCCTTCCCCAACTCCATGATTGACGACCTCAACAAGGTTCAGGGTGCTCTGCTCCGCCTGGGTGCGACCATCACAGACCGCAAACTCGCCCAGTATGTCCAGGTTCTGGGCAACCTCAAACGCCAGTCCCAGCGTCTGGCGACGGGTGCGGCGGCGGCGGGTCCCCTCGCCCTGGACGCTCAGTCCCGCAAGGTTCTCCGTGCGTCGGGTCTGGTGCTTGACCGTCTGGAACGTCTGTGCCTAGAAATCAACCGTGTCATCAACGAACCCGCGGATGTTCGCCAGAGGGCAGTGGCGGAGATTGGGTCTCGCATCCTCGGGTCCACGTCGGCGGTTCAGGCACCGTTCGGGACTCAGCAGCGTCAACCTGGACGCACACGAGAGGAACGGGGAATGAATGCGGTCACGGGTCTCACGACGGAACGCCAGATTCGGCAGCCCGAACCCCTGCCTGATGCCTCACTTGTGACGTCGGCGGGTGAACCGCCCGTCCGTCCTTTCTAATCAATAAATACTACTTACTAACCACAAATGAGAGGCGGCGACTTGGGAAAAATAGTCCCATCGGCAATCCTTCAAAAGATTGCCGCAGCAACCTACGCCAAAGTAAAAGGACAAGAACCACCAGCCGAAATAGGCGATTGGTTTTTGTTTGATGCGTCTAACACACTGCTTCTTTACTCGCTCAATGGCTCCGTAAACAAGACCATTCTCTGCGTCATTGGAGTGCGGGGAACCGTGACGGGAACCGACTGGGAAGCCAACATTACCATTCCGTTCAATGGACTGGAAGACACGACACGGTATATTGAGGATGCCGAGAAGGTGGAAGAATGGCAGGAACGAATCGCCAAGCAACTTCCTGGCTATACGGTTCTGTATGGGGCTGTGGGTCATTCACTCGGTGGAGCCATCTGCGACGACTTTCTTCGTGAGGGACTGGTGGAGTCGGCTCTGACGTTTAACTCGGCGATTGAGCCGAAGAATCTGGGTATGGCTCACGAGGGGTTTGACATCAAGCGTGTCTATGCTCACGGCGACCCGCTCCATGACTTGTTCGGTCGTAATGCCGACCCGCCTCCACTGATGCTGGACTTTGGCGACGTCAATGAGATTCTCCGCCACGAGCCAAGCAACGTCATTGAGTTCTTCAAGGCGAAACTGAACAAGCACTACCTCAAAACATTCAACGACGTAGGTCAGGGCGATGACCCACTGATGCTGGGTAAGGGCAAACCGCGTAAGAACCTGTGCGGGACGGGTGTGGGTCGCAAGTTTCGTGGCGGCGGTGTGTTTGAGCATGTTCCAGCCCTGAGTTGGGAGAGGGCGGAGAGAGATGCTGCTGGTCGCCCTGAACTTGAACGTCCTCTCAAAGACATAGAATCAGGTATGAGAGCATTGGCACATATTACGAAGGACCCCCCAACGGCTGCGATTGAGCGACTGATGGCGGACTCGGTATTTGAGGCGGTGAATCCGCAAACGGGGTTGGATGCCGCCCATAAAAAAGCAGAGGAGATGGCGATTATTCAAGCGTTCAGGTCAACACGTCAAGCCCAAATAAACGCGTTGGCTGCCTTAACCAGTATGGCAGAAAAGCATAATCTGACGGGTCAAGAGGGTCGCAAGTTGGCTTACCAATACATCAACGAGCCGAACTCGGAGCCAGGGGGTAAACGCCGCGTCAAAGAAGCGAAGCCGAAGATGAAGGCGGAGGAGGTGGCGGCAGCGGAGGCGGAGGAAGAGGCGGAGCGACGGGCGGATGAGGAGAGGGCGGCGGCGAAGAAGTCGGCGGAGGAGACGGCGGCGGCACCTGTGAAGGGACCTGAGGCATCGCCTCCGTCGGGTAAGACAGCGAAGAAGAAGGCGGCGGCGGCGGCGAAGGCGGATGCGGCAGCGGCGGCAGCGAAGAAGGCGGCGGAGGATGAAGAGGCGTTGAACGAGTCCATGCGTCAGGCGGATGCGGAGAGGGCAGAAGCGGCGAAGAAGGAGGCAGAAGCGAATGCGAAGTCAAAGGCGAAGGTTGATGCGGAAAACAAGGCGGCGAAGGAAAGACAATTGGATTCCGCATTGAACGCTGCCCGAGAGCAATACGACAACCTCTCCTCTGTCCTTCTCTTTTATATTGAAGAATACGGAAGACAGTTGAAGGCGGGGTTGAAGAAAGAAGAACCGTTTACGATGCCCCCCACACGGAACAGTGGGGCTGTAGATTTTCCAAACTACGACCAATTTCGCCAAGTGATTGGTGCGATGACGGAGGAAAGTGATTCGCTCAAACGCGAGGCAGACACGTTGGATGCGGAGTTGAAGGCGTTGAGAGGCAAAGGGAAGAAGGGCGGGATGCGTCCCAAAGCGGTGCCCGACCGTAAGCACACCCTCGCACTCCTGATGGGCGAAGGCAACCAGCACAAGCCGTTCCCCTACTCTCGCTCGGACTTGGCGGAGGACAAGAAGGCAATTGAGAGGTCCAGGCACTACCGAGCATTGACCAAAGCCAGGCGGCTCGGCATCAATCCACCCAAGGAGCACCAGGAGATGGCAGCCGTGCGGGGTCTGAAGCCCAAGAAGGAGACCACACCAAAAGAAGGTTCCGAGAGGAAACCTTATGTTGGGGCGAAGATGAAGCGGGACTTCTTGAAGACCCACTCTGCGACTGAACTCAAAGCCGCCATTCGGACGTATAAGAAGGGTGGGGTGAGTTGGGAGTCGCTTATGTAGTGGGAACCGTGACCTCCGCCCAGAGGTCTCGCAGGTCCATGGCTTTCGGCTTCATATACTCCTGCTTGATTAACTCGCGTCGGACGTGGTCCATGTTCAGGGTAATGTGTGTGGTGCTGGACTTGTAGGCACCCCTGTTCACGCCCTCCACCTCCTTGGTGAACGGGTTCTCCTTCATGAACCTCGTAAAGGCACTCTGGCTCATCTTCAAGTCCGCCTCCTCCTTGTTCTCCGTCATCCACGTCTGGAACTCCTTGAACATGGAGGACGCCTCGCCGTCTATGTCATCCTCCTGCTCTACCTTGTGGATGACCCATCGCAGAATGGGGGAGACGTTCATCCTACGCAGCGACCTCCACGCCTTCGTATGCGGTCGGTTCATCTGGAACTCCAGCGGGTTCTTGTAGCACTTGAACGCCTTCAAATACTGGTAGAATGCCCGAGCCACCCGAGGGTCGTCCATCGCCGCCTTTAACTCCCCGAAATACTTCTTGTCCTCCCGATGACTGGTGTCTACGTCGTAGTAGGCGAACCTGCGGTCTCCTGGGGTGCCGCCCGAAGACCCCATCGGGTTCGGGGTGTTCGCAGCGAATAAATACCTCGCATGGTCTAACGAGTCATACTTCGGCACACCCTTGCGATTGATGGACCGCTTCTTCTGGGTGACCATCTCTTTCAGGTATTCAATCTGCTTCCCGTTCACCGACCCGTTCGCCTCGGGGACGAAGACCAGCAACTTGTGTTCTAGGTGTTCCGTGAAGGGGTTGTAGAGTTCGTCGTTGTTGGCGATGGTCACTACATACTTCTCGCCGATGACCTTGTCGCCTAGGAACTCCAAGAGCAGGTTCTTACCGTTGCCGCCTCCCTCTGCGAGGAGCCGATGAATGTCCCGCAGCACCAGTGCCACCTCTGACTTGATTCCTGGCTCCTGAATGAGTTGAGCGAGGAAGTTCAGGGCGAAGTAGCAGTCGCCGTCCTCATTCTCGGGCATAAGGGTGGCGATGTGTCGCAGGATGGGTTGGATGAGGTCCATGACCTCCTCGTCGGGGACTGGGGGCAGCGTCTCGGCAACCATACCCTTGTAGAGGTTGTAGACGTTAGGCGGACAGACCAGAGGAGGCGGAAGGAAGTCCATTCGGTCATACTCCTTACGAGTGGGGTCCTTCATCCACCAGTGGTAGAAGGACTGCTTGACCATCTTCCCGTCCTCCCACTGTCGGAAGACGTGGGGCATATACTTGACAATCGCATCGTGGTGGCTCATCATTTCAAACCGCCCGTTGCTGTGCTGGAACATAATCTTGGACCCGATGACGCAGCAGGTCTCTTCGTGCTTCTTCTTTAACGCTATATACTCCTCGTTCTCCTCCTTGTTAATCAGGGTCTTGAACACCGCGTCGTTCTCGTTCTTCAACCACCAGTAGATGGTGCGTAGCGAGATGGGTTCCTCCGTCGGGCGGTTGGCAAAGGACTCGTAGACGTGGTAGGGTTCGCCCTCCCTATACTTCGGGCTGCGGCGACTGAACTCGTCAAACAACTCCCAGCCCAGACCCTCGTGGTGAAGAGCCAGTCCGACCTTAATCCAGTCCGAGTAGTTCTCGCAGTGCTCCACGTTAATACTCATCAGAGCCGTCCGAACGTCCTCCGACGTCTTGCTAATGTCCACCTTCAACTTGTCCATCCCAGCATTCTCCTTCTTGACCGTCTCTCGGATGGTCTTCCTCTGCTCGGTCGTAAGGTTCGGACGGAAGATGGAGTTGATGAAGTCCACGATGGACTGCGGACACTCGGGAACCCCGTCGGGCGAGGTCGGGAGGTTCTGGAACTTGTAGAACTGGGTTCGTCCCGCAACATTGTAGCGGCTCGGCTCTACGTAGAGCAGCCCGTTCAGGTTGCGAATGTCCAGAGCCAACTTGGCGTTGGTCGTGGTGCGGAGACGTTCGTCGCTCTTGAAGAGGTAGTGGATGCCCTTACGGGTGACCTGCTTGATGGCTCCTGCCTCCTCGCACATCTTCATCAGGGTCTGGTTGTGAGGGCGAGTCGGGTCGTCAATGTCAATCGCCATGACCCCGCTGATGGGACCCGTCCGAAGAGCATACCCCGTCGCACCCTCTCGGCATACGGGGTCGTCCTTCCAACTCTTGGAGTGGAAGTCAAACCGCTTCTTCCCCGCCGCCTCGTCATACCCCATGTCGCCACTTACTACCGCCCAGCCAAGTTGGTCGTATGTAGCCAACATACTTACTACTCCATTGAGCGGCGTTCCCTTAAAGCCACTTACTTTACTTTCGTCCATACTTGCTTACATCTAGTCAAGAGTATTTTACATCCGTTTTAAACGGACACCTCCGACGTCTGGGTGTGGTGGATGTAGCAGTCGTCCCACTTGTTCTGGCGGAGAAAGACGTAGCCGTTGCTTTCTAGGAGCCGACGGATGCTCTCCCGCTTCGCCTCCTCAAAGTTATGCTCCACGTCAATGAGCCCGAAGACCCACTTGGAGAAGTCAAGTGCCTTCAAGATGTCATACTCGGTTCCCTCGGTGTCTAGGGAAAGGTATTCCATGAACTTGGGGGCGTTGGCGGTGACGAGCAGGTCGTTGAGGGAGACCGTCTTGACCTGAACCTTACGGGACTTGTCCTGTGCCGCCTTGTATTCGCCCGTGGAGAACCCAGTGATGCCCGACAGCATTCCGTGTTGACCACCACTCTCCACCACCGCAAACTCCACCGTCTCGCCCGTCGTGTGCCAGACCGCCTTGTCCGTAAGGAAGCAGAACTTACGATTCTTCTTCAACTCCTCAAACATGGGAGGGCTCGGCTCCGCACAGATGCCTGTCCATCCCTTCTCCTCTAACAGCAGGGTGTTGGAATATTCTTTTCCATCATACGCCCCGATGTCTACAAAGTAGCCCACGCGGTCAGGGTAGGCATTCAATACCGATGTGTCCTGTCCAAGTTGGGAATACGGCATTTGTAGTAAGTAAAGACAATGTGTTTAAGGTTTTTACGGAGCCGTAGGAAGCGTGATGCTCTGGACGTCGTCGTCGCCCCCCTTCAAATACTCCCGCTGAACCGCTCCCGTGTGCCCCATCTTCTCGGCGGTGTCGTTCATCTCCTGAACATCATATTTGTTGGAAAGGTAAATATGGCGAAGCATCGTAGACCCCACACGGCGACCAAAGATGCGATTGAGGACACGGGTAATGGCATTCACGGCGGTCAGCGGCGTTCCATTCGCCTGGACGAGAAGCGGAAACGCAGGGGTCTTGGCGGTGACCTTCTTCCCAGCGAGGGCAGGGTGGTGCGAGAGGTAGAGGTTCAGCGACTTGACAAGGGCGGGGGGCACTGGGAACGACTGCTCTCCGTGTGTCTTGCTGGTCTTATACTTGCGGAACATGAAGTGCGGCGGGTCAAGGACATAGTAGTTGCGGTCGGGGGACGTTGCCTGTTTGTGGCTCTTCACTACGTCCATGAACTGGTAGTCCTGATTACGCCGCGGGTCAAACTCCGTGAAGAGGGACAGCAGAGCGTAGGAGAGGAGACCCTCCCACTGCCCGACGCTGACGTCCTTTCCGAGTGACTTGACCTCCTCCGCAAGACGCTCCTCGTGTGCCTTGACCACATCCCACGAGAGCCAGTTCTTGTCCTGCTTCTCCGACTTGATGCTGGTGTCCTTCTCGCGGGACTCCTTGCTACGCATCATCATCTCGTTGTAGTAGTGGGCGTAAATCTTCTTATACGTCGGCTTGTCCTTGACCGACGACAGGGCAGCAACCACCACGGACAGCAGGGTCTTCTGCGTGGACTCGGCGAACTCCGACAGACGCTGGTCTACCGACTCCTTGTTCTTCAGCCACGCAAGGTTGGTGAAGGGGCGGTTGTTGTTCAGCGAGTAGAGGGAGCGAATATACTGCGATGCTGTCTGGTCTGCGACGCCACGCTTCTCAACGAGTTCCTTATGAAGGGACATCATATACTCGGACACGGTCTTCATTTAACTACTAGTTAGAAGAAGTATTTACCATCTAAACGACTCACGGGACGAGGTAAATCTGGAAACGTGCGAGGAAAACGGATTCGCAGCCGAGTAAACAACGGACAGCACAATGGCGACCTACAACAAGATGAACACGGCATTCAGCGACCAGCGGACTCTTCTCCTCAACCACAAGCAGAAGGGGGTCGGCGGACGAGTCAAGGACAACGACGAGAACAGGTGGATTGACATCATGGTGGAGAACCTGAACCGACTGGAAGAGATGGTGGCGGAGCAACTGGCACAGGAGCACAAGGTGATTGACGACATCCACGAGCATATGGGCGGGGACTTGGTGGCGGAGGTGGGAATGAGGGTCAAGGCGGAGGAGGAGGCAGCGGGGCTGGAGTGGGAGCGGAACAAGGCGTTGGAACGTTGCCTCGTCGCCGAGCAGTCGCGGGACGGCTACAAGGCACTAGCAGAGAATGCGGTCGCTACTCTGGAAGGGCTGCGGAAGGAGATGGACAAGTTGGAGAAGCAGATTGCCCTGCTCCCTCACACCAAGAAGGAGGAGGACGCCGAGGTCTAATGGGTAGAAGAATTAGGACAATTTCCCAAGACCTAAACAGGTCTCACACTTACTCATTTACTCTACTTTACACCCGTCCTTTTGGTTTCGGGTAGATTTTATACCATTTTGACTCAATCAGTGTCCGAAAAAAAAACTTGTAGACGCATCTCACTTTTTCAACTTCCCTAGGGAGTGTTTGTCCAAAAAAAGGTCCATTTCTACCCATTCACTTTGACATCCATCCATCCTCGCGGATGCGTATAGGGTGGCGAATGTAGACAGGCACACGAACCACCCACCTCCAAGAAAGGGCAGGACGGAACCAGTTCACCATCAACGTTTGACATAGGAAGAGTTTATTTCAAATCCAATCCAGCGGCGACGCATCTTCTCACACGCCCGACCTGTCGTGCCACTCCCCATGAACGGGTCCAGCACGAGGTCGCCCTCCTTACTGAAATGCTTCAAGCACTCCATCGGAATCTCCTCGGGGAAGGTGGCGGAGTGTCCGTTGCCCTGCGAGGACACGGGAATCTTCCAGACGTTGTGGGTATACTCGGTCGTGTAGTAGTGCGTCTTCGGGGTCTTACCCAGCACGTAGATTGGCTCATAGGCATTGGTCAGGCGGTTCCGCATCGGGATGGGGTTGTTCTTGTGCCAGATGATTTGGTCGTTGACGAAGTAGCCCCGACGACGTAGGCGGTCCACGATGTCGTAGGGACGCATCACCCCCGTCTCGCCGTAGGAGAAGCCCAGGTTCAGACACACGACCGCATCCTGCTTCAACTTCGGGTGGACGGCTTCAAAGAAGTCCTCAATGGTATAGAGCGGCTCCCCTACATCCGCAGTGTAGTGGAACCCGTTGGCTCGTTGGTATTTGTGTCCGCTGTTGTAGTAGGGTGGCGACGTAATGATGAGGTCAATGCTGTCATTGTCCAACTGCTTCACCAAGTCCAAGCAATCGCCGATGTGCGTTTTTCCATCCATCATTTACCAGTATGCGAGTTTAGTTTACGAAAGTAAAACCTACGTAAGGGTAAGGATGATTACCATCTGTCAATGCCACACGCCGCTGCCTGGTGCCGACCAGCATCGCTGGAAGATTACGGGGGAGTTCGTTGACATCCTCTCGTTCCTTTGTGAGGTCGTCCTGAATCGGCAGCACGGGACAGAGATGCTTCTCCACTCGCAGCAGATGTATGAGACGGATGATGCGGTTGCCTTCCACTTCACCTCCAACTGGGGACCCGAGAAGATGAATGAGGTTCTCCACTCCCTGTGTTCGCATCACCTCGCCCTGCGGGACGGCATCATCTACCTGGGGACTCCTACCAACCCTACCTACGCCCACCTCCCGCAGACCCCACCGCATGGGGACATTTGAAAAATGGGGTTGTCGGGTTCGCCCCTGCCCGTTGGTCGGTTCCTACTCGGTCTCGGAGAAGAACGCCACCTGGACGTTCTCTACGTCCCCTACCGCCTTGCGAAGGTTCCGCTGCCTCGCCACCATCTCTGGGTCGGTGGGCTTCTTCTGTAAGAGTAGACATGGCACCGCCGCCTGTGCGACCTCGTTGAAGGGGCGGAGGTCATACCCCTGCTGTGCGAGGACCTTGCGAGGAACCCCGTCTATGAACCCCGCCTCCAGCGTAAAGTCGGGGTGAGCGATGGACGGGACATTCTCCTCGTAGAAGAAGTCGTAGACGTTGCCCTCGTCGTCCTCCAGCCAGGCGTGGCTGTCGTCGTAGTTGCGAATCGCGTCCCGTAGGTTGAGGTCCCGACGCGTCCCCCCGCCATACCCGATGGACATTGACAAGCCGTTCTTACGGTCAGCCCAGATGATGACGGCTCCGCAGACCCATCGTAGGTTCTTCCCCGTGAGGTTCTTGTAGACGATGATGTTATGTGCGGCGTTATACCAGCACTGGTTCCTGACGTAGCGGAAGGTGGTGTAGCGGAGAGTAGAGAGGACGGTCATTCTTGTCGGCGGCAAGACCTATTTGCTTACCCGAACAGAATCCGTTTTCAGCGTTCCAATAGGTAAATACCATAGAGCATTCGTATATACGTAGAGCAGCATCGTATATACCAAAATCACATAGGAAAAAGCAGTAAAATCATTAATGATTTTACACGTGTTTTTGTATGTCTTTTCGTATATACCAGCATCATAGCCGTATATAGTGCGGTAATGAGGTATTTACCTCTCCCATAGGCGGGGCGGAGTAAAGACGGGCAAAAGAACCTCGTAAGAATACAATGCCTTACAACCCGTATAACCCAAGAACCAACGGTCGCCCACGCAATCCCAAGGCGGCTGCGATTACGGGCTGTCCTGCCCTGCCCCTTTATGATGCGGGGTCGGCTGCTCTCCCGTCCCTCGTCATTACCAACTTCTCCCTAGCAGGTGGGTCGGGTAGTAGTGCCACGGTCACATGGCACTTGCTGAACGGAGGAGACGGGAACACGTCCTACGTTGTCTACCTGTTCGGCGGTGCCAACTCTCCGCCCGTCTTCCCTCGGGACGTAGACAACTTCCCAGCGGGGTTGGCTACGACCTATACGTCTAGCATCACACTCACCGCCAACTGGTATTACTTCTTCCTCATCGTCGCAACCAACTCTGCTGGGGTGAACGAGGCGGTCTCCGCGACCCTACAATATGGTCCACCATTCAACCCAGCAGGTCTGACCGCTCCGCTCGTCACTTGGTTCAAGGGTGATTCAGGTCTCACATCAACTACCTGGGCGAACAATGGAACCAACGGCGGTAGTGCCACGTTCACTGGACCGACGACATCCCAGACCGTCAATGGTCTTTCGGCGGTCTCATTCAAGCCAAACGTAGGGTATGCCACCTACACCACGAACTTCACGGGGCAACCTCGTGCCTTCTTTTGGGTCATCAAGTTCAATGCTGCCCTCACCTCAACTCCTATTCCCCTCGCTGGAAGCACTTATGGTGGCGACCCCTTTATTCAACTCTATACCTCTGGGGCACAGCAATACATGGTTCTCGCATCGTTCGGAGGGTCTACAAGTATTACAACCGATGTGTTCTCCGCAAACCAAACCTCCCTTGCTGCGGTGTTCGGAGAGTTCGCATCGGCGACTGTTGGCAATAACCTTGCCTACTACAACAGCACGTCGTTGACACTGACTGGAAGCAACGCAGCGAGTGGGTATTCAACGGGAAGCCGAACGGGGTATTTGAATGCCTTCGCCAATCCCAGCATCGTTCCGAACACCCAGTCAATAACCTACTGCGAGGTGCTGGGCTATGACGGCGAGTTGACGTCTACCGATGTGTTGAACGTCGTGAATTACTTACGGACGAAATGGGGGACTTCGTAAAAAAGGTTAAGTATAAAAACTCGTTAGTAGGTAAGGGAATGCCTGTCGTTGTATTCAAGGGAATAGAGGGGTGGTGCGACCGCCTTCAAGTTCTCGCACACTGCTTCGCATACTGCCGCAAGTTCAACACGGCACTCTGCGTGGACTGGGACGATGCTATATGGTGTGGGATGAGGGAGTTTGACTTCTACGACTCGTTTGAGGTTGTAGGCATCAAGACCATCAAGAAGGAGCAGGTCTGTCGGATGATTCATGTGAGTAAGAGCCGCATCAAGATTGTGCCGCCCTGCTGGACCCTTGACGAGTTGGTTCGGTTCCCGCCGAACACGATGGACAAGGACCACGAGGGTCCCCTAATGCGGTTTGAGGTCAACGAGAAGATTGATGGCGATGTGATTGTGACCAATGGACGAGGTGAGAGGAAGTGGGACGTCACGGACCTTGCGACCCACCTGCGTGTCCGCCCGAAGATGCGGGAGGCAATCAAGACCATCTTGAAGGATTTCAACCCGTATGGGACGACCCTTCACCTGCGGGGAACCGACCGCCCCGACAAGGGCTTCGTGGAGAATGCGGTTCGGTATTTGAAGTCCAAGACCGAGTTGAGGATTCTGAACGTCATCACGGACTCCAAGGAGTTGTGGGACCACATCAAGAAGGAACTGCCCCGTGCCAAGTTGGTCAACCCGAACGCCAAGTTGCTGAACCTTCCGCCTTCGGTTCACGGGACGCATCAGACAGACCCCCGCGAGTTGAAGCGGTTGGGCATTACCAAGTGGGACATGCTGGTTGACCTACTGGCGGATTGGTTTGCCCTGTGCTTCTCCAAGGGCGGCATCGGGCGGGAGGAGTCCACCTACTTCTCCATGGCTCGGTCTCTTCACCTGCTGGGAGAGGACAAGGTAGAAGCCATATTGGGGTGGAAGCCCGATGGAATAATCATTGCCCCTAACAATGAAGCCGCTGTTCTGTCGGAGCGGGTCCAAGAGAAAGCAAGTCAAGATGCTGGAACGCTTGTTCCCAGTTCATGAGGTCTATGTGGAGCCGTTCTTCGGCGGCGGTGCGGTCTTCTTCGGAAAGTCGCCTAGTAATAAGGAGGTTGTAAATGACCTGGATTCCCAGTTGGTTCAGGACTACCGACGAGTGGTGGATGCCCCCACCTCCGCCTCCGCCTACCCCACCCCAACAACCCTTGCCGCTCAACGGCGGTTCCTTTCAGGTCACCAATCCACCGTCGGTGCGAAAGTGGTTGAGAGTATTCTCCGCAGGTGTAATGGATTCGCAGGAACATACGTTGAAGACGCATCTGCTCTCGCCACCGACTCCAACCCCGCCCCCAAAATCAAGAACATCGCCGCCTACAAGGAAAGGTTAGGTTCGGCTACACTCCTGAACCAGGACTACCGCAAGGTCATTCGGAAGTATGACTCTGCCAAGACCTTCTTCTTCCTAGACCCGCCCTACGAGAAGAGCGACGGGCTGGGCTACGCCGCGGGGTCCGAGTCCTTTGACTTTGACGAGATGGCGAAGGTGCTGAAAGGCATCAAGGGGGACTTCCTCATTACCATCAATGACTCACCACGCATCAGGGACGCGTTCGCGGGGTTCCAACTCTACCCGTATGGTGTGAAGGGGCATCATGCCAAGACGTCGCACATTGGTCAGAAGGACAGGAAGGAGTTGCTTATTACCAACTATACGCTGCCCCAGACGTGGCGGCGAGGAGAGGGCAACCCGTTCTTCAAGAACTACCTTCGGGCGGTTAAGGTGAGGGCAGAGTTGAACGGGTATGACCCTGATGCTGTCCGCATGGCAGACGACGGCATCCATAAGGTAGAATACAAGACGCCAACAGGTCAGACCGTTCGGTTCGGACGTGTTGGGTATGGGGACTTTATACTTTGGACTCATCTGGAAAGGGAAGGGAAGGTCCCAAAAGGGTATGCCTTACGCAAACGGGCGGTCTTTCATAAGTCGCACGAGGCGATTAAGGGAGATTGGAAAACGAATCCGTATTCTCCTAACAACCTTGCTCTCGCTCTGTTGTGGTAGTTTCTTGGTGTCCTGCCACCTTCCCAGATGAATCTTTGCTTTTTTGTTCTCATAACGCTTTGGCGGTATATACGGCGGTGGACCATTGAAGGGGGGTTCCTCTTCATCGCCTTCCAGCCCCACGCCCCACCATTTGCTCATTGTTTTGGTTGGCGACTTTACATGTAGGCACCCATACGGGACTTCACGCTACGAGCCGCCGAACGGACGTCGTCCTTGATGCCCGAACCGACCATACGCTGGAGGTCGGCATCGGGGGCGTGGGCGGGGCTGGACAGGATGTCCTGCTCCGTCAGCACACCCTTGATGATGCGGCTGGAACCCTTGATGGTCTCAAAGAAGCCGCTGCTGATGGGGACGACGTAGAGGGAGAGACCGTTCAACTGGGCGAGGAACTGGTTGCCGACCGTGAGCGTGAACTGGAGCGTGAAGTTGCCGACCAGACCAGGTGCCTGACCCGCCTGAAGGGCGAAGTCGCGACCAGGACGGAGAACCAGCGGACCACCCGCCAAACTAACATACATGCTGGTCACCGTCGTGCCGAGAGCCGCACCCGACGCCTGGCGACCCTCACCGCACCACGTGTTGAAGTCCATGTCCAGACCGTTGTTGATGGACATCTTGTAGAGTTCATACTGCGTGTGGTTGGCAAGGAGACCCGAGAAGTTGTCAAAGTTGATGCTGACGCCCTGAATCGGCAGCGTGAAGTCGCCGATGGTGCTGTCCCACAGACCACTCGCAGGGGCGTTGACCGTGCCAGTGCCCACGAGGGACTGGTAGGGGACCGAGCCCGTCGTGCCAGTGCCCGTGCCGAGCGACGTGGTCGTGCCAGTGCCGACGTTGAAGATGGACTGACCAGGGGTGGTCGGCTTGACGTAAATCATCAGCAGGTCGGGGATGTTCGGCAGGGTAATCGTGTTGGACGTCAACTGAGTGCCTGACACCAGCGACTTTGAGATGCTAGACGATGTGCCGATGTAAGACGGAAGAGCAGACACCACACCCGTCGTGATGTAGCGAGGAAACTCCATGTAGGGCACGATGCTCTTCGGCGGCAGCGGGACGTCCAGGGCAGGGGTCATGAACTGAACCGACAGGGCGGGTTGGAACGAATACGGGGCGTAGGACGACGTAAGACCCGTCGTGACCCACGCAGGGAGACCCACAGCCGTGATGCCCGAGGTTCCCACCTGCTTACCGACGAGCGAGGAGGACAGGCGGACGGCACGACTCGGGTTCGGGAGCATGTTCATCTGAACCTGGAAGTTCTGGACACCGAAGAGACCCGTGGAGAGTTCAAAGGCATCACCGAAGATGAACGGCGGCAGGAGGAGTTTCTCCGTGGACTGCCAACGGAGGTAGACCGTCTGGGTCGTGCCAGTTCCACCACCCGTGTAGGCAGCCGTGGTGCCAGTCGCCGCCACGGGAAGACCAGGGGAGGCGAGGATGGCACCCGTGCTGTCGCAGAACCACCACTCCGCCCACGCACCGTTCGGCGACGAGTCCGACGTGTAGCGGACACCGTAGCCGTTAAGCGGGGAGTTGTCGTAGAGCGGCTGTCCGCCCTGTGTGTAGGAGTTCGGCGGGTTGTAGGCGTAGAGGTCCAGCATCGTCGGGCAGGTCCGCTGCTTACGGTGCTGGGCGAGGTCCTGAAGACGGAGAACATAGTTCAGCACGTCCGCCGTGTTGACAGTGACCGTCGCATCGTTGATGGTCGCCGTCATCTGCTGGACGCACTGGTGGGACGGGAAGGCGGCGAGAGCCACGTCGCCAGGACCCATAATAATCTGACCGCCCGACGGGGCAGCCGCAAAGGACACGGCGATGCTCACGACACCGCTGCTAATCCAGTCCACGGCACGGTCAATGAAGACGTTCTCGGACGGGACGATGACGTTGAACTGCTGGGTGGAGTTGTTCGCCGTCTGGGCGTTGAAGGACACGTTCGTGATGCTGAGGGCACCCTTCTCCACGGCATACTTCGGCTTCGTCTGGATGACACGAGGGTCGTAGACCGAATACTTACTCACTTCGGTCGTCATGGTTTGTTAGGACGACAAGGAGATTTTTTGGAGAGAAACGCCGAGCCACGTCGCTCTACTTCTTGACAAAGCGGAGGCGGAAGGAAACAGTTCCCGAGTTGTATAACTGAATCGGGATGACCTCGTTGGTGAGGCGACTACGCCACCCGAGACGAAGGTCAATGTTCGTCAGCCCACCCTCGCTCGGGTCTAGGGCTGAGAAGATGGGGGTGAGGGGCTTGTAGAGGATGAAGCCACGCCACAGGTCCGCCGTGATGGCATCAATCGGCGTCTCCAAGAGGACCTTCTGGGATGCTCCACTGAGACCCGTCGCACCTCCCGAGTTGGAATCGCCGAGTTGGACTGGGTTGGCGTTCATTTCCAGGCGAACGGGCACCTGCGTCGTCGTGAGAACCAGCGAGGCGACGGGCGACCAGAGAGAGCCAGTGGAGATGAAGTCCTGCGTCTCTCGGAAGTAGTAGAGGAGGGGCGAACTGGCAGACGACCAGGGCGGCGAGAGTGTGAAGATTGAAGAACTATTCGGGATGACGTTGATGATGTTCTCGGGGTAGTAGACGGGCGTGGTGGTTCCCGCAACCCAGGAGACCGAGGAGGGAGCCGTGACCGTGGAAGAGGTCTGGGTGTAGGAGTAGGATGTAGACGCGGACGACAGAATCTTGCTCTGCCCACCGAAGTAGACGGTGTCAAAGTTGGTCATCAGTCCCTCCAAGTTGGTGTTCATACCGACGAAGGAGAACTCGGACGCACCATAGGCACACGAGCCGACGGAGGTTCCCGTGCCCGTGCCCGAACCCGTGCCCATACCCGCACCGTAGTAGGTGTTGGTCGGGAAGAAGGGAGACCACGGCTGCGTTGGGTCCAGCACACCCTGGGTTGCGGAGGACACGGAAGACGGGGAACCAGGCATGGTGCCGTAGGGCAGCCACGAGGTCAGGGCATCTTGGACGAGGGAGAACAGCCCCGTGTTGTAGTCATACTCAAAGTAGGGGCATCGGGTTCCGCCGAAGGTTGTGTCCAGGTTTGCCTTATACATGACCGTCCTATACGCCGTCGTGAGGGCATTGTTCAGGATGTCCAGCCAGTGCGAGTAGGAGTAGACAAAGTAGTAATTGGACTCCGCCTGGCGAGGAACCGCCGTCGTCGGGACAATTGTGAACGGTGCCTGGTTCTCAGGAACCCAGGTGAGCGGAACCGTAGCCACATAGGACCGAGGAGATGCCGTCGTAGACGTGCCACTACCGATGGATGTGCCGATGGAGAGACCAAAGGACACGGTGTAGATGGTCAGGTTGATGTCCGTTCCCGCCACAATCTGCGGAACCAGAATCGGCAGGGTCTTCTGGCATCCGTTGAGTGAGATGTTGTCCACGCTCACCACATACTGGCTCGTGTCCTTGATGAGCGGGAACTGGCGAGTGTCCTGGAAGTAGATGGTCGGGTCATCCGTGGTCTGGTTGGTCGCAACCGTGTTGTTGACGATGGTGGCGTTGTAATACACATACTCACCGTCCGCCGAGGAACCTGTCTGAATCCGCTGCGTGAACGACATTTGTAAAAGGGAACGTTTTGTTTTTGCCTTACTTACCGACCATTTGAGGTCGTCAGCGACCGATGAGGTTGTAGGTGAAGCCGCTGACGAAGTCGTCGGGGGGGATGCCTGTGGACTTTACGAGAGCCGTATACTGGGGTAAATCCAGATGCTTCAAGTAGAGACGGGTAAGGCAATGACGTCCACACGTGTTATTGTCGTTCCGCTCCTTCTGGAACTTGACAGCATTGGACTTGATGGTGTAGGGAGATGCGTGGAGCAACTTGGTGAGGTGGTCCGTGTCCTGTCCGAACTCGTGGAGTTCACCCTTGGACAGCCACTTCTTCTCGCCGTCGGGCTTGTAGCCGCCATACGGGTCAAAGTATTCAATGATGGGCTTGTCGCGGAGTTTCAGGAGACAGACCCAGTGTCCCGTGGACTCATTCTCCGTTAGGTAGAGCAGCATCAGGCGACCCTTCTCGTCCAGCACTTCGTCAATGCTCCGTGCTTTCAGCAGGTCGGGGTAGGACACTATTTTCAACGTCGGAATGACCTTCCGCATGTCCGTCTCCGACAGGGCGTATGACTTCACTTCCTCCGCTCTGCCCCCCTTCCGCAGGGCGTCCGCCTGTTGGATGGCTCTCTCCAACTCCACTGGTTTGCGGGAGAGTGCTGTCCCGCCCACGTAGGTCCTGAATCCTGACCGTCTGCCCATCGTGTAGGGGGAAATCTGAAGGTGTGGGGGCATCCTTTACACTGTTGGACGGGTAAATAGTGATGCGTTCTAAACCATTGGCTTCCTCGGGCTTTGCGATGTCCTCTACCTTACCAAACTTGTCGGTGAAGACGGAGAGGATTTCGGGCGGGATTAACGGGCTGATTTCTTGGAGTCGGTCAATCTGGTCCCGCACATACTTCAAGAGAGCCGTGGGGGTTTGTCGCTCCGAACGAGGCAACCCCAGTTCAACCGAGAGGAATCGGTAGAGGCGGGAATACTGGATGGAACTGATGCGGTGTCCTTCCTGTCGCTTTGCCCAGCCGAAGTAGGACCCAGTGGTGTTGAGGACGGACACGAACAGCGAAGACACCCCCAGAACAACGGGGGTATAGGACCATCCTTGAAATATTTGCTCACTGCCGACTGACAGGAACCCAGTGATGGCGGAGAGGATGATGACGGGGAGGTCAATGAAGGTCTTCCGTCCGTCGTAGAGTTCTTCTGCCCGTTTATGACACCACGCAAGACAGTTTGCCTTTTCGCCCGTTTCACGGAAGTAGTCCTCCAGAGAGTGATGCCATGTGATGAGAGGTCCCTTGTCGGCATCATTGCTCATTTGTAGAACCGCAAGATTCCAGAAAGGTCCCAGGAACCCAATGGGTAGAAAGGGACCCCTTTTGGGACAAACACTCCCTAGGGAAGTTGAAAAAATGAGATGCCTCAACTTATTTTTTTTCCTACCTCTCTTTGAGTCAAAATGGTCAAATATGTTCCCAAAATCAAATCCTTACCTGCTATTCTATGTAAAAATGTATGTCTGTGACCTGTTTAGGTCTTGGGAAATCGCCTTAATTCTGCTTCCCATTCTTTTTTAGAGTTGCGGGTATTTACTCAGACGTCGTGGTCTGCGTGAGCCGCGGCGGCGACCCCGTTCATGCTCCACTCGGGCGGAGGAGGAGGAAGTGCCCCGTTCCGCCCTACCGCGGCGTAGGCGGCGATGTAGCAGACCTCGCAGCGGTAGAGCCGCTTGTTGTCGGGCATCTTCAGGAACCGAACCCCGTGGGCTCCGCTGTGCCTCCCGCAGGGGCAGTTCCGCTTGTGGATGCCGCCGAATGCCGCGTTGGCGGGGATGCGTCCCTCGTCCCGTGCCAGACGGAACAGGGCTTGTGCCTGTCGCCTAGCGGGGAGGTTGTTGAAGCCGTCAATCGCCCTCTGGGGGCGGTCGGGGTCGTTGTTCCGAAGGTCTACGCGGTTGTGGACGACGACGAGAGCGGGTCCGCCTCCGCCTCCGCCTCCGCCTCCGCCTCCGCCTCCGCCTCCGCCGAGAACTTGGGGAACTGGAGCGGGAACGCCGCCCAGCGGGACGTAGGGAATAGGGGCTCGGCAGAGGGGGCAACACGCCCTCCGCTCTCGCGTCAGACCCCAGCCCGTCTGGACGCTCTGGATTCGCGGTTGGCAGTCGGCACAGAAGGTGTGCCCGTTGGGGCAGATGGGGGCTCGGTCGCGTAGCACGTTCTCGTCGTAGCAGATGGGGCAGTCGTGGTCGCCTGGCTCGGCGGGAAGGTCGGGGATGGAGGACATTCTTGGCTTGGGGGGGAGATGCTATGCCGTGAAGCATCTGAATCCGTTTTTTACGTTCCAACCCTGATTTTTACCCAGCATCTACCAAAACCCCGACCCTCGGGGTGGTGCCTCCCTGAAAAGACCCCGATGCCTCTAAAAACGCGTGTTGGAACCCTAAAAACGGATTCTCGGACATCACGGCAAGAGGTGAGTGCCCCCGACGACTACCTACTACTCTACCTTCACAATGTCTTCTACTACCTCCACCTTCTACATCCCTGCCTCCGACCTCTCCACCCAAGACCTCCGAGCCCTGAAGAACCACTCCGACCGAGACATCCGCACTGCCCTCGCCAGGGACGGGGCGACGAACCCGTTTCGCCAAGAGAACAAACACAGCGGGTTCAACGGTCTCCACGACCGCTCAATTGCGACGGACGAGGACATCCTCTTCAGCGGCGTAAACAGGGAGGGCAACGGCGTCGCAATGTTCCACGAACTGGAGGACGGCACCGTCCGAATGGTTCTGCCGCTCGGCACTCCGCCCGACCAGGTCGCCAAGTTCACCGCCCGACTGAAGTTGGAGGAGCGGAAGTCCAAGTTAAAGGCACACCTGAAGAAGAAGGTTGCCGAGAAGACCAAGCCCAAGCAGAAGCGGGAGCGGACGGAGACCGCAGAGGAGTATGCGGCACGGTGGAAGGCGACCGCCGAACTCCTCGGTAAGGAGGAAGCCGCCAAACTCCAAGACGCCGAGTTCTGGGAGGGACCGCAGCAGGTCGCGGCGATGGACTAGACGTCCTACAAACGGGCAGGGGCGAACCCGACAACCCCACATTTTTAAATGCCGAGTAAAAACGCAGGTTGGAACGGCAAAAACGGAAGTGGTTTAGGTAAAGTAGACGGACTACACCCAAGACAAGATGAACACCGCCACCTTCACCCTTCACGCCATGCGTCTCCTGACTACGAAGAACCTCGTCAAGCCCGACCACGCCCAGACCCTCACCTGGAAGGATGAGGTAGACGGGTGGACCTACACCCTCCACGCGAGTTGGCTCTACCAGAAGGGCGACCCCGACGAACTGTGGCACGACGTCCACGTCACAGCGAGAAAGAAGGGCGAGAGGCACACTTTCTCGGTATGGTTTGAGAAGGAGGGTGAGCACTACAAGGCGGTTTAGAGAGGCACCCACGAATAGAGCGACGGTAGTTTCGGAACATTACTTCTTACTCACTTTTTCTTTACGGTTGAGCCGCCAGTAAGAAGTGCCGTAGTAAAGGTAAATGTATGCCGCCAAGGGTAAGGGCTACTTGGACAAGCAATACCAGACCGAGAAGAAGATGTGCTATATTCGGACACCCCCTGAACTCTGGGAGCAACTGAACGCCGAGTTCCATTTCACGCTGGACACATGCTCCTCGGACAAGAACCATCTGTGCCCTGACTACTTCACCGCCGAGACCGATGGCTTGAAGTCGGATTGGGGGACGCATACTGCCTACTGCCACCCAATGTATGACCGCCACCTCCCCAAGTGGGTTCAGAAGTGTGCCGAGCGTAAGGAGGGAGTCAGCGTGATGCTGCTTCCCGCCTCCACCCATACCGTCTACTTCCACAAATACATTTGGAAGAACCCTAACTGCGAAATCCGTTTTCTCGCGTGTCCGCACAAGGGCGGTAAGGCAGGATGGTATATGGCTACGGATGATGGAGATGTGTCGTCTAGTGTTGGGTATATTCGTCCTTTGATGGTGCTGGTCTTCACTCCGTCTTGCGGTCCTCGTGAAGCAGGAATGCCTCCGTCTCGGTGATGGCGTAGTTCGGGTAGTTCTTGTAGAGGCAGACCCAACGGGACCCGCCGCGACGGATGTGTCCGATTTCCTCCTTTTCAAGTCCGAGGTAGGTCTTCAGCAGGTAGTTCAGGGCGTGGGCACCTGTGGAGAGCGGGTAGACCACGATGTGCGTTGCCTCCGTGAGTAGGAGACGGGTCTTGGAGTAGTTGGTGAGGTAGTGCGTCAGGCACAGCATCGTAATGTTCTCGTGGCGACCCATGATGGCAATGTCATCAATCAGTTGCTGAATGACCTTCTGCTCCTTGCCTTGGAAGGTGTCGTAGTCGTCAAAGATGACCAGTGAGTCGCTCAACTTCTTCAAGTCCTCGGTCGTCTTCAACGGCGTCTCTACCAGTTTGGCGGGTTTCAGGCGAACGCACTGACGACCCTTCATGCTGTCCAGCGTGTCATCGGCTTCCAGTTTGGAAATGAGGTAGACCTGACGGTCAGGGAACTGCTTCATATACTGCTCGGCGATGCCCTTGGCAATGTGCGACTTGCCGCTGCCCGATGCTCCCGCAATATACCAGACCTCACGCTTCTTCGGGTCAGGCGACGGAATGAGTTGGAAGTGCGACCCGTGGGGCAGTTTGACGTGGGTAGACGCATCTTCCCGTGCGGCACCGCTCATCTCCTCGTAGGCATCCATAACCCCAGGGAGCCGAGCAATGTCGGGCGAGAGATGGTCGGGCGGTATGCCACGGGCAAAGGACTCTTGGAGGACACGCATCACGTCCTGCTGCTTCCGTGCGGGGAGTTTGGCGAGACGATGCTTCCCCAACTCCAACTCCTGGACTCCCCCCTTCCCACCCTTTTGTCCGTCTTGGTGTAAATACAGCGTGTCTCCGTTATATTCCCCACCCTTGACCTTGGCGATGGCGACACCCCCCTTGCCCTTCTCAAAGTCAATGCTTACGGGCGACGGCATTTGTTTACCCAGAACATTTTCTCCTGCGGACTTGGGACGAACTTACACCTTTGTAGGGCGGTAATCCTTACGCACAGGAAGTAAACGTCCTACCTCCAACTGATGCTTGGTTTCCTCTTGTAAAAGGTCTTTTAGTTTGGGAAGCAACGCCCTTGGGTTGGAAGCGTGGTCAAAGTCAGGGAAGTAGAGTTTCGCCATGCGGTCCCGCATCTGGTCCAACTCCTTCCGCTTCCTCGCTGGGGTCATTGCGTCAGGGAACTCCTCCATCAACTCCAAGTCCGAGACGACGGTGTAGACCGCACCCAGCGGGGAGTTCAGGACCCGACGTAGTTCGCCCTCGTCCGTGAGGTTGCCCCTCTCCTTCGCTAGGGACAGCATCCGCTTGGCGACCTTGACCCAGTTCTCCTCGTCCTCGTAGAGCAGAATGTCCTCCGCCAGAGCGTCCTTCAACGGCTTGGTCTGTGCGAATTGCTTCTTGCCGTCGTGCCACAGAATGATGTTGCTGACCTCAATATACTTGTCATTGACCCACGCCACGGCGTCCACCTTCGTGATGCCTGTGGACTTGAACGCGTCCTCCAAGTAGAAGGTGTGCTTACGGAACGTCTTGTGCCCCGCATAGACCTCCGCGGGAGTCCACCGCAGAACTCCGAACCGCAACTCCTTCCTCGCCCTCAACTTCTCGGGAACCGTGAGATGCTCCTTCAGGAGTTTCTTGGCTTCCTGAACCTCGCCCTCGGTCAGAATCCCATCCTGCCACAACTGACCCAGATGCTTGACCTCGGCTTCGCGGTCATATTCGCCCGTCAACAAGTTCCACGCCTGAACCTCGCCGCACTTGATGTCCGTAATGGTCGCCACCTTCTGTGTCCGCTTCACCAGGGCTTGAAACGTCTTGGCACTGGTGGACTTCAACGCCACCGCCTCCATGAGGTCATAGTCAGCCGAATACATGACCTGATGGTCTCCCGCCGAGCCCACCACATTCGGAGGTCCGATGCTGACCGCCTTCAACACCTTCCGCAGAGGCGTAGAGAACTGGTCGGGGAATGGGCGGTGTCCTCCTTTCATTTACTTCTTGTATAGGGATTAGAACAAATGAACTACACGATGGACACATGGTTCCTTAATAACTTCTCTAATGTGGTTATTACGCCCGTCCGTGCGTCATTCCCGCCACTCTTTTCTCTTGTGGTAAATAGAAATGAGCAACTTTGTTGGCGACCTTTCGTTCGGACAGAAGTGGGAGGCAACAGCCCGACTCATCATGAGCAGGACCGAGGATGTCCAGGAGGTTGCCCCTCAGGGAATGTTTAAGGGGTGGGACTTCCGAACGAACGTCGGCAAGTATGAGGTGAAAGCCGACCGTCTTGCCTACAAGTATGGCGGCAAGACGATGTTCATTGAGTTTGCGTGTTCGGGTCAGCAGAGTGGCATCAACACCACCGAAGCCGACTTCTACTTCTATATTATGGTCAAGCCGAATGGTGAGTTTGAATGTTTCCGCATCCCCATCGCCGACTTGAAGGCGGCGTGTAATGGATGCGTGGTGAAGAAGGGTGGCGACGGATGGAGGGCGAGTGGCTACATCGTGCCCGTGTTAGAGCAGTTCAGGGTTCCTAAAAGTGTGCCGCATACGGACACCCCGACCCAGCATTCCCTGAGGATTGTGCTCCCGCCTCAAAGTTCGTGTCCGTCGGGTAATACCAGTCCGACGCCGAGTTCGTAGGGCGGGGGATGTCTCCGCCCTTTCGCACCCCCATCCCCGAAGTGCCAATCGTAGCCGCCTGGCTCTGCTCACGCAGGAGGACTGGACGCTGCTGGGCGGGGAGAATCTTGACGGTCTGGTGAGCGATGTGCCGACGTTGGAGTGCCTGGATGTGGTGCCGTCCAGGACGCTGTGACTCGCAGAGTCCCATTTGTCTACTCATTTGCTTCCTACCGCCGTTTTTCTTTCCCCCACTTCTCCGTAGGTCCCTGATGAAGTCCGAGTCAGGGTCATACTCACTCTCCTGTGCGTGAGCGGCTTCAAACCCAATGCCATACTTTGCCTGGAACTCCTCCTCGCCAGTCATTTCCTCGGGAGCCGCCACCGACTGACTTGCGGTGAACTGCTCGGGCTCTACGACCTCAGGTTCGGGCTCGGGTGTGGGCATAGGCAACGGCTGGAAGAGCGAGGGCGGCGGCTTGGGCGTTTCCTTCCTACTGTTCTTCCACCTCGCCAGTGCCTCTTTGAGAGAGACGTCGTAGTCGTGAAGCCAGTAGCGTTCGTAGAAGTCGGCAGGGGGGACAGGCATCTGCCATCCATTCTCCTCCAAGTCCTCGCTTGACACATTCGTCGCATACCACCTCTCAAACGACGTCCAGTCACCATCGGTCTTCGGGGCATTCGGGTCCTTGATGAACGCATCCTGACCTTGGGCGAGTTTGTTCTGCGTGTCCTGGTAAGCAATCCAGTTGAGGTCCTGCTGATGCTGTCCCTCCTCTGCGGGTGTGCGTCCATTGTGCGATGTCTTGAAGTCAGCCAGGTCATCGGCATCCTTCTTCGCCTTGGCGGCAGCGGCGGCTTCCTCTCCCTGCTTCTTCCTTATTGACTCCAGTGTCTTCTCCACCTCCTCCTCCTCCGCCTTCTTCTTTACCTCACACGCATCATTGTAGCGTTCCTCGTGAGATTCGTCCTTCCAGCATAAGCCGAGTGTCCCTGCTGTTCCCACGCCCCCGTCCCAGCCAGGCACCGCCTCCCAGTCGCCTCCCAGTCGGTCGCAGTCGCACTGGGAATACGCCCACTCCTTACTCGCTGTGAACTGACCCAAATCACATGCTTCTTCGTCGGGGTCAACCTGACCGCCACACGACTTCTTCGCCGCACTCGCCAGGGGTCCATCCTCGGTGTCCTCGTCCGCCTCCTCCTCGCACTTGCCGTCCTTGTCAGTGTCCCAATAGGCACACTTCGGCTGGGGGCACGACGCAGTCCACGTTCCCTCGGGTGCGGTCTCGCCCATCCCCTCCTCACCCCACGCATCACCCTGCTTCATCCACTCACGGATGTGTCCCGCACACACGCTCACAGGGTCGTCGGGGTTGACGACCAGTGTAGAGCAACCAGTTTCCGCATCCCAGTCCTCGGGGTCGCAGTCGGGCTTGGGGCATTCCGCAGTCCAGGTCACGTTCTTCGTGGGGTCCAGAGCCCAGTTTGACTTCATGCGGTCGCACGGGGCAACATTCCGCTTCTGCTTCTTCGGTGGGGGCGGGGGGCAGTTCGCAATACACGGCGAGGGAGCCAGTCCTAGGTCAGATGCTGCCCTATACCCCGCAACCACAATCTTGCCGACCTGAGCCGCACGGGCGACATACGGCAGTGCCTTGGCAGCCGTCGTGCCGAGAACCGCCGCCTTCGTGATGGCAGTTGCTGCCGCACCCGCAGCCCCCGACGCACCAGGAATGGGGATGAGAGACAGAGCAAGAGACGCAATGTCCAGACCATCAATCGGCTTACCCCGAGCCGCGTCGGCAATCATCTTGGTGGCAGGACCCAGAGCGTTCAGTGCCATTGCGACGAGCGGACCCGCCGCACCGCCCGTCAGCATTGTTGCCGCAGCACCCGCAATCATACTGATGAGCATAATGTAGGTGTCGGGGTTGGTCATGGTCTTCTCCCACCAGTCCTTGTTGCCAATGCTTCCTATGATGGCATCGCCCAACTTCTCCAGACCTTTGGCTACGCCGTTCTTCTGGGGGTCCAGAGCATCACCCAACTTGGCTCCCACCTCGGCAAACGCCTTGTCCGTGTCCGCACCGAACTTGCGGAATGCGGGTCCGATGCCGTTCTTCTCGGGGTCAAAGGCAGCGGCGAGGTCCACCCTGCCTTCCATCAGGTCCTTCATACCATTCGCTACGTCCTCCAGAGTGCCTTTGAGGTCAATCTCGGACTCCATACGCTTCCCACGAACTCCCTTATTGTAGCGGGTTTTGAGGCGTGTGTCATGGTAGTGGTGGATGTTTCCGTCATGACAATCCGTAAATGACCAGCAGTTGCCGAAGTAATCCCTCGCACCAGGAGCACACCCCGAACACTTCAGGTCGCCCCAACACGCCGTGCCGTCATCACGCTCACCAGGACCGCATCCGCGTTCAATACAGGTCAGCACACCCGAGTCCGCATACCCTGGAGGGCAGTTCTTATTAATACACTCAATGCCCGTGTCCTCCTCGCCTGGCTTACACTTTTGAACGCACGTCACACCCGTGTCCTTCTCATCGTCATGGCAGTTCTCTACACACAGACCCGCACCGTTGGACGAAAAGCCCTCGGGACACTGCTTTAACTTACCGCCCCGACGAACCTTCTTCTTCCGTTCCTTCTTTGTATAGGACTCCATAGGCACTTCCTTCTTGGGACGAGAGGCACCACCCGACTTGGTTCGTAGTGCCTTCATTCCATCACACCCGCATCCGCAGTCCATCTCCTCCATCTGCTTCTCACACCAATCCAGCATATGACGTCCCAATGCTGCTCCTGTCTTCTTGGTATGGGGATGGGCTTCGGCATACGCGTGGGCTAAATACTTCAAGTCCGCATCAGTCAGTTTGGATTGCGTCCGTGCGAGACGCTGATGCTTACTCACACAAAACTCACCCTTGCCACATCCACAATCCTTGCCCTTGCCCTTCATATGAACGTATAACGCCCTACGCTGTGCTTCTGCCTTCTCCTTTGGTAGTGGCTGTTTGGAGTGCTTCTCCCCAGTCGCCTCTGTGACGACCCAGTAGAGGTCGCGACCTCTTGCCTTTCGGAGGGCGTATGGCATTTGGTTAAACGCCCGTTCTTTTTTGCTGGTGTTAAACCAAATGTCAACAGGCGACCAGACAGCATACCTTCGGAGCAAGTTGGCGACCCGTCGCAAGATGCTTGACTACGGAGGTCCTGGCGGACAGTGGTCTTCCCCGCACTTTGCCCGTGATGGCTTCCAGCACTGGGCGGAGTCATCCGCACCTGCTCGTGAGGGAGGTTCAGAGAAAACTCCTGCTATGAAAGAAATGCCAAAGGAGAAGCGTGGCGGCGACGTCATTAGCGATGTGTCAGACATGGTGACCAAGTTGACGAACTTCTACAATGAGGTCAAGGAGAAGACGCCGATTGTAAAGACCATCCTGCGGGACCCGACTGCCCAGAAGATTGCGAAGAAGGCACTGGGTTCGTCCATTGGCGGTGTGATGGATGACATCGCCAAGTATATGGAGATGGTGGGTCTCGGACACATGACGCACGACAGGGAGATGGTGCGTCGTGTCGGCGGCTCCAAGTCCTTCAAGGAGTGGGCGAAGGAGGAGGCGAAGGAGCACCAGCACGGCGGACGCATCGGGATGGGTGAGCCATCTTACGCCGAGCATCAGATGGACCCTGCGATGCTGAAGAAATTCATGGCTATG
>Ga0214172_1000237_pt1 | contig 28563 bp, 33 predicted proteins | sample TroBogEpilimnion_29_FD_153010 | JGI IMG/M metagenome (GOLD analysis project Ga0214172, IMG submission 153010) | Freshwater microbial communities from Trout Bog Lake, WI - 12JUL2007 epilimnion | ecosystem: Environmental > Aquatic > Freshwater > Lake > Epilimnion/Euphotic zone | place: Trout Bog...
GTTAACAATTGTAAATGCAACTGATGCTCCAGGCATGCTCTGGTGCGTAGGCTGAACGTCAGCGGCAGCGTCAAAGTATAGTTCTGGGCGTAGTGCAAAATATGCCATGCGGTCATAAGCGGCCTTTGAGAAATCAAGGGTGCTCTGACCTGTATATGCGTCAGCCATTTGGCAGACTCCTTTGTTTAGTGGGTTTTAAGTTTTAGGCTTAGAACGCACCGCGTGAAGAATACATACCAAGCTTTTGCCCGGTACTACCTTCGACGATTCGCATGACATCTTCTGGAGTTGAAGCCTCTGCAAGTGCTGTTAGGTACTCCTGCTGTGGGTCTGGCATTGCACCAGTTGTTCCCTGAGTTGCACCCTGAGCACGGCGTAGAGCCGCAAGTTCAGAATCATTCGATGATGCTTCGGATTCACCAGTCTGGAGTATGCCATATTCTTCAGCCGACTGACGGATTGCTTCTAATGAAGCCTCTCCATCATACGCCTTACGGAATAGTTGACCTAATCCTGAGTCTGGAATACCAGCCTTTGCAAACTGAACTTCACGCTGTTGAGCGGCTAGTTCAGACTTCAAAGTTTCTAGTTCCTTACGAGCCTTTTCTGCTTCACGCAACTGCTTCCTAATATTAGGATCTAGCGGTTGACGCTCTTCAGTTTCAACTTCGTCAAATTCATCATCGTATGCCATGTAATCGCTCCTTGCGGTACGCACTTTACCAGAGGTTAATAAAGCGGCTAATTTTCAGCATTGTTGTACGCACCTGGGTCATGCCCTCCCAAGCGGGGTCGATAGTTAGCTCACCTACGGCCACATAGGGCCAACTACCTATGCAAATTGTATCATTCGCTTTTCAAATGTTACGTTGTTGCGTATCCTAGACCAGTTATTCCCTTGTTGGATTCTGCGTATCCACCACCCCTTTCGAAGGGGGCAGCCTTTGCCTGCTCTGCCAACTGTACAGTTCGAGCCGCAGCAGCCTGGTTTGTACCAGCAAATCCTGCCACCTGTGAACCAATAAGAACGTTGGTATCTAGGGTAGGCACATTCTGGCCTGGAGTAGCACGGGTCAGAGACATGTCCTTAGAAGCGTTTAGAAGGGCTCCCTGGATTTGGGATACTCCTGCACCCAATGGGTTATTGCCTGTCGCAGAACTCAATTTAGCCATGTCTGCGAGCTGACTAGCACCTGTCTGCGTAAGCCCAGTTAGACCTACCCTTGAACCGTAATCCTGGATCTCTGCCGTAGCCACCTGACGTTGCATAACTGGCAATGCCTTCTTAGGGTCAGCAAAGTAAGCCATAAGGTTGTTTTGGTCAACACCGTATTCTTGAGCCAATAGTTTTTTAACATTTGGGTCAGCGTTGGAAACTGCTGAATAGATGTCTGTGACACGCTGGTTGTATTCAGCGGCTGAAACGTGACCTTTAAGCAGGTTACCAATTTCCTGCTGGCTTGGCATTGGCGCACCAAATTGAGTAGCCGTGTTCATAACTGTTTGAGTGTAAGTCTGGTATTGAGATTCAGTCATGTGGATAGCACCAGGACTTGAATTGTATTCGGCAAGACCTGGAAAAGCTGCTTTGTAGGTGTTGGTATTGCGAACGTTCTCAAGGATTTCGCTTGTTGAAACCATACCAGCAGAAGCAAGGTTGTGAACCAACTTAGTCATTTCGGGTGTGTCAATGCCCCATGTAGTCAAGCTAACGTCCGCAGATGCTTCGGCGCTGTACTTGGCAGATTCGCTTGCCCCAAGAAGAACGGCATTGTCACCTGCCTGAATAGAATTTTCTAATGTACCAACTGACTGCGTAAGAGCAGAAGTCTGTGCCACTTGGGTTTGAAGTGCATTAGTAATTGCACCAATGTGACCGCCCACAGAACTGTAAACCGGCATCATTGCGCTTACACGCTCGGCAAGCGTTTTACCTAAAGCGGTGTTGTTAAGACCAAGTTTGTCCATAACAACTTTTTGAATCGATGAAGGAAGGTTAAGAATACCTGCCATCAAAGAACCAGAAGAACTAAGTGATAAGTTTCCTGGTCCCATCGTTGGTAAGTTCAAAGGTTGTAATGCGTATTTCTTAATGTCCTTTGCTGAAACTCCAGCCGCTTTAAGTATCTCAGCGTTAGGCAGAATAAATGGCTGGCCAATTAAAGTGTTTGGGCCAGATAGGTTAATGCCCGCTGCAGTAAGTGCAGATACGGTTTTTTCATCAGTGGTCGTTGAAGTTGATGTGGCAGGAAGTGATACCTGTTTGCCATTTACAACGTATTGTCCGTTTGAACCAATAGTTGCATTTTTTGGCACCATAACAACGCCGCTTGGAACAGCACTATTTACCGGAATGTATGCAGCTTTGTTTGTTACCGGGTCATAGTAAACTTGAGAGTTTGGAACTGCGGGTATTTGACCACGTTGTATTTGTTCAGGAGAACCCCACGCAGACGACCCAGGTGGAAGTGTTACATCAGCCATTACATTGCTCCGTTCGTAAATGCTTCGTGAATTTTTGTTCTTACGGTATTCATTGCTTCTTGTCCTTGTGGTGTTTGCGCCCAACCAAACGAAGGTTCGGATTTAAGGTGCATCATCCATTCATTCAATGTCATAGGTACTGGTCGTCCAGTTTGTGGATCACGAGAACCTTCAAGAGCGACACGCATCTTTGGGTCACCCTGGAAGTTAGGTTCAAACTGTTCTCCAAGCACTTGCTTGCCAACTTGACGGTAAGGGTCTAGAAGATAGGCAGTGGGAATACCAGCGGCAATCTGAGGTGCAAACGTTGGGTACAGTCCCTGAGCGGTTGTCTTGACGTAATCAGTGAATGACTTAACGGCATCACCACCGCTAGCAGCGTGGCTAGCAAGAACTCCGTTAAGAGTGTCCTCACTGACTGGCACGTGGTAATCGTGAGATATCTTCTGCAGGTCTTGTAGCGTTGGCGCTGGCTTAGGTGCTTCCGCTGGAGTCGCTGTTGATGTGTCCATTGTGTTTGTCATAGTTATTCCTATTTAGTTGGTAGGTTTCTAAGAACCGATGTCATGAAGTAAGAAAGTGCAGGAGCAATAAGCGGGTTGCCATTGGCGTCCGTGGCTTGAGCAGCTTTGGTCATTTCGTTGTACCAACCTTGTTCAATAATGCTTTGCACCTTTGAACTACCGGCACCCTTGTATTCGGCAACAGTAACGTCATACGCATCAATAAGGTCTTGGTACATGGTACGGTTTTGCGTTCCACCAAAAACAGAATTAGGTACGTTGGTGTCTGCCAACATTGTTTTCATCTGCTGAATGGCTTGTCCTTCGTTGTAGAACGTGTTGTTTCCACCTTCAAACGATGCGTACCAAATTGGGTTTTCAAGACGGCCGTATTGCTTTGCGGCGTTAGTAAGAAGTTTGTAGTTTTCGTATCCAATATTTCCACCAACGGGCTGTCCATTGACTTCTGTTGGGTATTCCTTTTTAAGCCAGTTGTAATAGAAATCATTACCGTTAGCAATTTGAAGTTGGTTGTAGTATTCATCTGGTGAGTAACGAGCACGAAGCCCAGCAGCAAGCTCCAACTGGTACGCCTGTGGTGAATAGGCTGTACTGCGGTTGACTAGGTATGCTGCAGCGTATGGGTACTGCTTTGCAATCCAATAGTGGTTCTGCAATAGATCTAGAGCTGATGTTGTTTCAGAGTACGAAGAACCCTTGCTCATTGTGTGCGAAACAATGTCGTAAATGTGATTAGGGTACCTGTTGGCAAATTCAGTAGCAGCTTGCTCAAATGTGTAAACAGGTACATCTTTGAACGTTCCATCTGGTTGCTTAACTTTTTTGGTTTCGTTAAGCAGTTGCTGGAATTGCGGGTTCATTGAAAACTGTTGTTGAACGCTTGTAGCAAATGGCGCACCAAATCCAATTACCGCTTTGACTGCATAAAGGAATACAGAAGCCATGTGAGCTTGGTGCATAAACTCATCACGGAACTTGGGGTCACTCATGTCTTGAGCAACTTTCTGATCCGTAGCGGCACGGGCGTATGTAGCAGCCTGTGATGTTGACATTCCTGCCTTAATTAATTTGTTGTAGTAATCTCCGTAGATTTTCTTAGAAAGGTTGTCTACAGCGTTGTTAATAACATAAATGTTGGCAGAACCAAAACTTGAGTTGTTTTGATTAAGAATTGCTTCAGCAAGGTCAACAGTGTTACGAGCAACGGTTGAAGGTACAAGTTCACTAAACAATGTGCTGTTAGCTGAGATTGGTCCAAGAATACCTTGAACAACTTTGTTGGCAAATGGAACGTGAGCAAGACCAAACCAATTGCTTGCTTCTTTAAGTGGCAAAGAAATCAAGGGTCCAACCGCTGGGCGCATCACGCTACCCAAAATTCCCATTCCTGCTTCGCTACCCGTGGGAATAATAGAAGAAACAGAACCTGGGTCAATAGCAAGACCCATAGAAAGTTTGCCAAGCATGTCAGAACCAAAGCCGGTTCCAAGACCTGCCAAAGCACCCATGAACTCGGTTCCTGGTACGTTAACAATTCCACCGCCAGAACCAGAAGCTTGAACGGAAACAAAGTTTGTTGTAGCAAGGCAAACACGCATGTACTTTTCAAAAGCACCTGGGTCGTCACGGAACATTCTTAAAGCACGACGCCATGCCTGGTTTTGCGCAAAGTAGAACGGAGCAACAACACGCATGTTCTGTTCAAGAACCGTTTTGTCAAGTGGGTTGTGGACAAACTTAGACATTTTAATTGTCGTTGCTTCATGAGCCTTAGCTTTTGCAGATTCGTGATCAATAATGCCTGCTTCTTCAGAGGCACGTAGTTTTTCCATTTCTTGGTCGTAAAGCATCAGGTAGTTGTGGTCACGAACGTAAGTGTTTACAATTGGACCAAGGATTGCAGCGTGTCCCTTGTTGGAAACTTCAGTCAAGAAGTTAGCAGCCATAGCACGACGCTTACCTGAACCTTCTGACAAAGCTTCCATAGCAATGCCACGTGGTTCAGAACTCTTAGCAAAACGCTTAACGTCGTTCTCTAGGTCTGCAACGTTTTTAACTTGTCCAGTCCCTGCCTGCTCAACGAGCTGAGCGTGAACCTTCCATGCACCTGTGGCGTCTCTACCGGCAACTGTGTGGAAAACGTGGTAAGCAATGTTGTCTGCCCAGTCTTTGTGTGCGTAGAAAATTTGACGCTGACGTGGGTTCATAAGGTCGACACGTGTTTTTTCGTTTGCGCTTAATGTAGCGTAAACTTCTTCATCTGTCTTAGCTACCTTGCTCTTATTAAGGTGACGGTCAAATCGTTCAAGTTCAGAAGGAGGCATTGATTCAATTGTTTCAAAAGCTGTGCGAGAAATGTTTTGCATTAAAGCTTCGGCTTCTGTGTCTGTCTTAACAGTGTTGACGCCTCGTCTTAGGAATCTGTATTCACTGTTAGTCATCAACTGTTCGTCAGTAGAATTCTCACGTCCGTATTTAATAAGAAGATCACGCATATCTTGTGTTGCAGGGCGTAAGAAATTGTCTGTGTAAAGACGGCCAAGAGCGCCACGAAGTCCAGTTATGTAATTCTTGTCTCCAGCATTACCTGCTCGGAAAGAACTGTTTTCGTAACGGTTGCTAATAGTTTGGTTGCCATGCCCGTCATCACCGTAGGCCATACGAGACGCTGTAATGTCAGAGTCAAAGATGTCAACAGTCTGGCTGTGAACGTGCATTGGCAAACCATTACGTCCAAAATCCAACATTGCTTCGGAGAAGTTCTCAACCATTCGTTCGGTACGAGCGTCCCAATTGATTACGTTCCCTTCAATACCGTGAAGAACTCCGCCAGCTATGTCACGTGCTTCGAGGATAGTTGAAGCAACAAATCGTCCAAATGAAGAAGCCAGCTTTTGGTCAAAGCCTAAATCATCACGCTTAAGCATTTCTCGGAATGTTCCCTTAAAAAGATCACGTTGTAAAAAGTTATTTAGTTTTTCTTCTACAGCAGAACTAAGAGCGCCACCACCTGCTTCGTGCTTGAGGTATGAAGTAAGCACCTTTGCTTTCAATGAGGACTGTGCGCCTCCACGCAGCCAAAGAAGAATAAACTCACTTGTACCTACACGCTCTGCCCAACCACCGGAGAACAAAGCCATAGGTGCAAAGATTTTACTAACGTACCAGTTACCTGCGTCTACCGCTGCCTGGAAGGTATTACGGTAACGAGGGTTCTCTGCACGTAGTTTTCCTAGTTTCTTTGCTAATGCAGCTGTTGCTTTTTCATCAATGTTTGCAACACCATTAACAGCTTTTTCGTAATCACGAACGTGTTGGATAAGTGCTTTTTCATCAATGGCGTTACCTTGAAGTCGAACGGTCAATTTGGTCATTGCGTCATCTAGGGCATGCTTTTCACCCATAAGTGTGTGCATGTTTTCAGGCGTCATTTGAGTAATGCGAATTGATGGGTCTGGTGATGCGTGGTCTAGCTGACCAGACAAAACTCTGTACTCATCGGCGTTAATAACGCCTCTGTCAAAGTCTTTTAGAATAGTCTGGTGTTCACGGTAAAGCTCACTAACGGCACGTGCGTGGTCTGCCTGTGTGCGTATGGCGTCGTAAACTTGAACAAAAGACTTGTTAGCGTCTATTGCCCCAGGAAGCTTTTCCCCCATTGACATTGCATTTCTTGTATACTCAGCAAGTTCCCTAGACTTGGTGGCGTATGAGATTTTAGTAAGTTCTGGTATTTCAGATACGGCCTTAACGCCAACTTCTTCTGGTATGTGTGCAACACGAAGAATGTGAATACCATTTACTGTTTCCTCTGAAGGCACAACACCCAAGACTTTAAACTTTGCACCAAACGGAAGAATAAATTCTTTTTCTTGACTTACTGTTGTAGGGAAATCTTTGTCTACCTCATGCTTAAAAACATTTTCAACAAACAAACCTTGTGTTCCTGGCTGATTAACAATTTCAACCATGAGCTTTTCTCCACCACGCTCAGTAAAGCTTTGCGCAATGCCTCGGTCAAAACTAGTAGAGGAGAATCCATCTTCAGTAAACGTTTCTCCAGGCTTAAGGTCTTTTAGGCCCAAGATGTAATTTTCTGCAGGAGAACCCTCACCTGCAAGCCCAACGGACAAACCTCGGTACGTCATTACAGAATCAGTAAGCGGAGCAGTCGACTTAATAAGACTTTGAATTTTTTGTGCTGTTTCAGCAGATTGGTCGGCAATATCTGATTCAAGGAATTGGCTTTGACGGAGTACTTGATTTACTTCATCAAACGATCCGCCTGCAAAATTGCCCCATACGCTTGTGTATGATTCAAGAGCCGCAATTTCATCAGGAAATTTTTCACGAGAAAAATCTAGTGATGTCTGTCTATCTTCAATTTCTTTAACAAGGTTGTTGCGATTAGTGATTGCCCTGGTTGCTTCAGCATTCCAGTCAGTAATTTCTGGACGTATTTCAATAGTTGATGCGTCCCAAACTTTAGTTTCGATTCCTTCTTCAAGTGCTTTTGGAATACCATCAAGAACAGCATTGCGAAATTCAGCAATTTGTTCAAGTGATTTAACACTTAGGCGTGCGGCAACGCTTGCTTCAAGATCTTCTGCAGGTGTTAGTTGTAATGCAAATTCTCGCAAGCGTGAAGCAAAACCCTTCATGTCACGTGCGCGTGGAAAGTGAAGTGTACCAAGCTGAGTATCTCCAATGGCGGAGTTAGTAATAGCCCCTCCGGGCTTTGGTGTTAGGGAGCGGTCGCCACCTTGTTCACCGTGAACCATTGCACCTGCTTCTTCACTAGCGCCATCAGCACCAGTCATACGCATTACTTCTTTGAATACGTCTTGTTCGAGACCAACCTTTACAGAATCAAAAGTTGCTTCTGACATACCAGCGGTTACTCTACGCATAATGGCGTGGTAGTAAGCGGAGCGAACGACGTTAACGTATTCTTGCTTTGAAGCAGTGAGTAGCGAACTACCGATAGTGTCCACAACTGTACGGTGTACACCAAGTTTTAGAAGGCTGTCCATAATTGCAGGGATAGCGTTCTTGCTGCCTGGGTTAATAGTAAAGTTTTCCCAACGTCCTGTTTCTTCGCTGATGTATGCTTCCGCACGACGAAGTTGCCCAGCAACCCATTGACCAAACCTTTGGCGTGAGCGAATACGTCCTAGTACTTCTCCTTCACCCACAATGTAATTAGTGCTGTCTGGCTTTGGGAAAGGGAATGGTGTTTCTTCTTTGGCAATGTTTTCTATCTGCTGGTTAAATTTGATGTCTGCGTTCATAGCATCACCAAGGGTTATTGAAGAACCATCAACCATAAGCTTTGCTTTGGTAAATTCGTACATCGTCATAGACGGTGCTTCGTTTTTTAAGAAACCAATACCTTCGGCCAAGTCAGCCCAAATAGCTTGTATTTCTCCTAATGATTGAGCTTCGCCAAGTTTTACAAGAATCTTTGCGCCTTCTTCGCCTGGAAACAAACCACGAAATCGATCTGCGATCTGAGCTGCGTTGTGGTCAGCCATCCATTGAAAAGCACGAGCAACACGTGAATATTGTTGAGTAACTCGGTACACATCTTCGCCACTGCGAATACCCATACCACCAAACAAATTGCCTAGCGGACCGCCAAGGCCTTCCAATGTTAGAGCTTTACCAACAACGCTACCAACAGCACCTATTGGGTCAGAGGCAAAGTAATTTGCGTAAACATCAATAGGTTTAGCAATTGCTTCAAAAAACGCACCATGGTCAAGACCAAGATAGTTAGCCATAACACTGCCAACGCTTCCCATTGGTCGTCCAAGGTCGTCAACAGGAACACCATTTGATGTTTGATTCCAAAGACCACTTAGTTCAGGGTCTTGGCTAATACCAGCGTGCGCTGTTAAATACATCATGTTCAAACGCAGGTCTTGTCCTGGCATCATTAGTTTGTTAGCAACAGACATAAACGGCTTTAGCGGCTTAGTTACAATTCCTGCTACGTCACTAGCAAATTGAAAACTTTTACCACGTGCTGCTTGCTGTGCTGAATCTGCAGCGACTTGTTCAGCCTTAGCTGCGGCTTCTTCCGTTGATCCACGAATAGCAGATTCTGGAATGTCCATTTTTGGAATTGCACCAGATGCAGTCTGCTCCATTGTCATAGAAGTAGTTTTTTCTTTACCCTGGGCTTCTTCGATCAAAGCTTTTTCTTCTGGCGTTATTGTTGCACCTTCTGCAGTTGCGGAAGCGGCAAGGTCTGCGGCTTCTGCAGCAGCTGGGCCCATAATGACACTGTGTGTCACCATGGCAATTGCCAAGTATGGAAGAAGATAACTTAATGCGTAACTAGCACCACGACGTTTTGCAAGCGATTCGTAAAAAGCTGCAAAGTGCGCCATGTTGTTATATGTTTCAAAAGGATTTAATGAATTGCCTACGCCCACAATGGCGTTTGCGGCAGAGTGATAAGCGTCGTCAAGGTTGGCTACATTTCCTTTACCCCAAGTCCAACCAGGTAATAGGTTCGCCAAAGGTCCTTGCGTTTGGCTTGCACCCACCTGCCCACCTGTTAATACTTCAGCAGTAGTTGTTAAAGTTCTGTTTTTTGTATTGTTTACCCAATTAGCAAGACCAGATGAAGCTCCAACTACAGCACTTAAATCGTTTTTAATATTTTGTGCAGGAGATGGTGGTTGCCATGTTGCAGGGTCAGCACCTTCTGGAACTTGAAAAGTAGTTTGTGGACCTAAATGGAAATTTTCAAACCAATTGGTTACACCATGTGTTATTCCAGTTGCGGCTTGTGATGCTGTTTGTAAAACAGAACCAAGTGGGTTACTGTAACTTCCATCGTTTACGCCTTCGTTGGCAAACCAGTTCCATGCCCTTTCAAGGCCACCAAATGCATTGGCAAAAAATCCACCGGCTTTTGTTTTGGCAGGATTATTACCTGAACCTCCAACAGCTTCGCCAATGCCCTTGTGAGCATTAGCGTACAGTGTCATAAACTTTGTTGCCATTCCAGCAGTGTGACCATCAATGCCTGGTACTTGCAACATTGCATGTGCAGCGGCTGGATCAGAATTCAACTTTGGGTTAGCACTAACCATGTCCGCTAAACGTCCGGTATCACTTGCTTTGTACGCTAAGTGTGCTTGCAAGTCTGCAGGGTTATTATCCTGCGGATTAGGAAACGATGTTTGTCCAGCCATTAAAGTCCAAGAAGGCGAGAGGCTTCGGCAATGGCAGAAACAGAAGAAGGAACGTTAGGCATCTTTGATAATGCATCAAAGGTTGCGCCCACTGGAGAATTAGGGGCGGCTTGATTAGCCAAAACTTCAGGTCCAGGTCCAGGCCCAAAAGGAAGTCCAGCCGTGACAGGTTCGTTAGGACGCTGTGTTGCCTCAAGGTGAGGAAGTGAGCCTGGCATTGGTACTGACTGTGCTTGTGGTGCAGGCGCAGGTGCCGCCATCTGTGGCATGGGTGTAGATCCCATTGGCACAGCACTTTGTGCTTGCATCTGCTGTCCAGCCATTCCGTACTCTTGTCCCGGAACCGTCATCTTAGGTACGTTAAGGTCTGTGCGGTTTGAATACGCAGTACCTTCTGCTCCTTGGCGTGTTCCGCCTCTACCTGTTCTTGGCATTTATTAAACTCCTGCTGGTGCTGGTGCTGGTGCCTGTGCGACTGGTGCTCCTGGCGCTGGTGGTGCTCCACCGCCACCAAGCTGTCCAAGCAAATCTTGCAAACTTGGCTTACCGGCTGGCGCTGCTCCCTGTACTGGGTTTTCTGCTGAAACTCCCATACCAGGTTGCATTTCAGGACCAGGTGCTTGACCAGGTTGTGGTTGCTGCTGTTGCTGTTGTGCTTTAGCCGCTTGCTCTTCTTGCATCTCTTGGTGAATCTTATCAACTGCATCTTCTAGAGTCATGTGACTCTGTGCTTTTAGTTTAGCAATGCGAGCAATAATTGATGGGTCAAGTTGTCCCTGCGCTGCTTGCTGTTCAAGACCAGTAAGAAGTGATTTGCGAAGTCCTTCAAGAACCACACGGTCTTCTTCAATCTGTGGGTCTTTGATAGCTGGTGAAAGAATACGAGCAGTCTCAGTAGACATAATTCCTGTACCAACAAGCTGACCAATAGAAACTGTCATTGAGTTAATGTCGGTTCCTGGCATTGGGTAACTAACGTTGCTGAAAGTTGTTTCAAATGTTGTGTCTGGTGTGTAGTCAGGGTGTTCTACCTTACCGTCTGATCCCATAAAAAACATAGATGGCTTTGAGCCGTAGTATGACTTCATAATGCGTACAGCACGTAGGTTTTCAAGTTCCATAGAGTTAGCCAGAATTTCCTGGTATTCCTGAAGTGGCATGTCAACAGTGGCAGACATAACATCTTGTCCACGTCGTCCCGTACGAATGTTAGAAGGTGACTCTCCACCAAACTCTGCAGGGATTCCAGCAGTAAGACGCTGTGAACGTTCTAAGTTGCTAAGAGAAATCTGTACGTCTTGTGTCTGCTGTGGGTGAACAATCTGAATCTGTCCTTTATCCAAGATTCCTCGGATACCCTGCTTACCGTCTGCTTCTTGCACAATACGTGGCGACGTTGCAGCGTTGGCAGGTGATACCACCCATTCGTCAGGGAACACACCACGGAACACAGCAATAGTGTTAAGTGCGTCCAACTTAGCTTCACGCTGGTACATACCAAGCATTTGGTCAAACTGACCCTGCAAACGGTCAAGAGTAATGCGACCTGAAATAACAACAGGGCAAATCTCTGAACGGTTGGGAATACGCTCAAGAATAATGTGCGAGGCTACACTTTTAGCAGTGTCTTGCGAGAATGGTGTTTGCTTTGGCTTTTCTGCACCAACAGCAAGAAGCACTGTTTCATCAGCGTCTAAATACTCAAGAATTTCAAATAGGTCAGTGTCTGACTTGTCACCCTTATACAAAGCACGCATCTGTGCTGGATAGTTGTCTTTCATCCACCCAAGTGGGCGACGGTCCGCAAAGATACAGTCAACTGGTTCCATGTTGTCTGGATCAACCATTGGTGCTGGGAATGTGGCAAGAGGGTTACGCACACGCCAGAAAGGAATCTGACGCTTATCCTGTGGGTCAAGAGACACTGGAGAAAGTGATACTGCGGACATACCATAAGCGGTAAGGTGACGAGCACGACGGCGAACCTTGGTGCCCATCTTGTTCATTTCCCACCAACCCCAGTTAGCACGCTTGCGGTCCATAGCTTTGTTTTCTGAAGCCTGAATACCAGGGCGTAATGCTGGGTAACTAATGTTGGGTAGGGTAGAAGCAACTCGCATAGCGAATTGGTCGATACCCTGAGCGATAAGGTTTGGAATAGCGGGCTTTTCTGCCTCGTCTAGTTCTGGTAGTGGTACAATTACGTCACCGTTGTAGTGATCACGTACTTCCTGCATGCGTCGGAACATTCCGCTGCGGCTCATGCGGCGCTCCTGGTACATGGTTACGATCTGACCTGCGGCCTTATCGTTATCAGGGGAAAGGGCCATTGATTACCTCAAGTTTGCTAGTTGGGTATTTCTAACCCAATTTGGTCGCCATGCTTTTACTATTTTTGTAACGGGCATGTAAAGGTTAGGAAGGTTCCATTCAAAGAACCATTCCGCCATAACACAGTCGTCGGTACGTCCATGGGGGTATCGGGTCACCTCGTCGATAAGTTTCATCGAGCGAACTTTGCCTTCCCCCTTACCCATCAATCGTACACGACCAAACTTCCAATGTTGAGAAATCGTCGTAACACCGTATTCAGCGTCCGATTTATTGGAGGTTGTATTGTGAGGAATAATCTCTACACCACGCAGTTGGCGCCATCTTTTGAAATGGTCATACTGCAACATAAATCGCTGAGCTGCGTTTTGTTCAACAATCCAAACTTGAATTGGGAAGCCTAAAGAAATAGATAAACGCTGCCAATCTTCCATAACCCCAGTAAATTCCCCTTCGTTGTAATTGTATTCGAGGAACTGCGGAGCTTCCATTTTGGCCCTAATCAAGTCCATAAGGAATCGCTGTTGAGACTCAGGGTGGTAAATCCAACACTGGATAGACCAGTAATTGGTTGGAGAAGGGTCTGCCGTGGCAACTACTAGACAATCGCTAGCCATAATGCCTGGGGGCAATTCCCATCGATCTCGGTCATGGTCAATGCACCCTGGGCTGTTGCCGTGTCCGTAAACCCATTCGTTCTGAACCAATACTTCGTCTAAAGCCAGGTCTTCCTGCTGGTATACAACATCAAAGCGTTCTCCTCGGTTGGACATAAGGTTAGAAATGTCTCGCCATCCGAGACGGCGTGGGTCCAAGAGACAACCTTCGGGGTAAGCAACAGCCGAACGTTTGTGATTATCTGGTGTACATTTTTCTTCATAGTGTGCCTTGTATTTTAGGTGTTTGTATTTCTTGTCACGTCGAAGCAATGCCGTTTCTTCTTCACTCAACTTGTCCATGGCATCTTCGTCCTCTTCTTCCAGAGGTTGCACCATGTCTAGAGCAAAGCGATAAAGGTCGTCAGGAGCCAAGCGCTGACCAATAAGAGCAAGCATACCTGCAGGTTCAAGTCGAGTTTCTGCAACGTCTTGGTACCAGTCTTCCATTGCTTCTCGTTGTTCTGAAGAGCGTACCTTGCGAGGGTCCACAAGGTCGTCCCAGAAACAGCCATCGAAGCGTCCTCCGATGAAACCACTATCCATACCATAGGCACTTAGGGTTGGCTCCTTTTCACTAATAGCACCAGACTCCTCTGGTTGCATAACAATAAAAGCTTCATTAGTCCACAGTTCTTTTTCAAGTGGTTTGAATCTTCCGAAGTCGTGCGCCATTGTAGTTACAGCATCCATAGCTTGGCCACGAGCTTTAAGCATTTCATCTGCTTGTTCTGGAATCACACGTTCTAATGAACGTCGAACACGCATGAGGTTTCGTTTAGCGAGGGACATAGTTGCACTACCAGTCAACAAACGAGTTGATCTGTTACGGCAAATAACCCAGCATGTTATGTCGTGAAGTAGCGTGGTCTTACCAGAACCAGGTGGCATGTTCATAACCACGTATTCTTTTTGATCTGACTCAAGCAAACCTACAAGGGCTACACCTGCTTCTTCCTGCCACGGAGTAGACACACGACCAAAGTAACGTTCACGGAAATAACCAAAATCTTCAAGAGCAAGCTTTGCTTCGTCTGACAAATTGTCATACGCAATAGGGCCTTGTAGTTTGGCTTCCTTTTTAAGTTCACGGTAATTGCTAGCGGAACTGTCAATGCCTTCGTCGGCACGTAGATTCTGAGCAGCCTTTTCTACACGGTAAGCAGTAGCTTCTGAGAACTTAGCCTTGCGAGCACTTTCGGCAATAGAGAATCCTGCCGTGCGTGCTTCAAAATATTTTTTACGTTGTACTGGTGTTACAGCCATTTATCGGTACAAAGCGTCGTGAAGTAATCCCCTAATTCTATAACCGTTAGCGTTTGAATCACCTAACGTAAAGAAACCACCGAGGTCGTCCTGGAGGTCTTTAACTGCGACCACCAAGACGTAATCCTCAATGACGGGCATAACCCATTCGTTGTCTTCTAAAAACTCAGCATTGATGCCGTTGAGAAACTTAGGAAGGTTAGCTTCTAACCATTCCTTAAGAGAAATCTCAAGAGCATCGCTGCTCATTACGCAGGTGTAGCTGTATCGGTTTTAATGTTTGCAACTGCCTGGTTAACCAAGTGGTTAGCAAGGGCAATGTTTGTGTCAAGATTACTTTTTTTGACCAAGTGCAAAGACTGGACAAAAGTCGTTGACAATATGCATAGGGAAGCAATAAGACCCTCAACTCCTGCAGGGATCTTAAAGCCTGGGTGGATAATGGCTAGCACAGCTCCTGCTCCAGTGAGCAGTGATGTGACGTGTGGTGCAATGTTTTTCTTCATACAAAAAGCATAGCATGAACACATGGGGGGCGCTAAAAAAATATTTTAATTTTTGAGCACCAAGGTGCAAAGCCTGCACTACGACTGGGATTTTACCCATGCTTCGAAGGGCTGGCCGCCAACCGTGATAGTTACACCACGACGCTTGCGTCTGACCCTGCGCCTGTACTTGGGATTAAAAAGCCAAGTAGAGAGGTCAGTACTATCCCGCTTTTTTTTCATTACTTCTTTTTACGAGCCTTAGCCTTTGGCTTGGGAGCGTACTTCTTATTTGCAGCGGCGATGGTCTTTTCCCCGTGCTTGTCTTTAGGTCGGCCGCAGCCGCAAGTTGAACACATATACCCAGGATAGCACAAAACCCCCCAGTTTCGGGTGGGGGGCTTAGTGCCAGTGTTGGATTCGGAAGTCCAGTACTGCGGTAGGATTTTCCTACGTACACATTCTATACACACACCATACACCTGTCAAGTAAAAAATGTTACGACAAAGGTTGCATTGAGAGCTATGAGGGTGTAGTATTGGTATACCACCAACGAGAGTGGTCGTGCGTGAAAGTCGCCCCGGAGTGTGAGTCTTACTGCCATGCATGTAAATGCCCTGTACGTAAGATACTCGCCGGAGTTACCCGGTTAGAGCGGGATTCGGTCGGACACGCACTTTTAGCCTAGCTACTTGATGAACTGTCGAGGCAATAGAACTCTGCCACAGACGAGCCTCGTGTCCATGACGGGTTGGATGTCCCACAAAGCTCACAAGCATTTCTAAGCTTTTTTGTGGTTGGTGATGCGGGGCAACTTGTAACTAAAAGCAAGTACTTTTGAAGTAATCTTTTGAGAGAAAAAGCACGTCATTCTCTACCCTGCCATTCCCCGGCCGAAGTGTGCCCCAAGATCGTTTGGAGAGAATGACAGTTCACGATTTCCTAGATAACTAACGATAAATTAGATACCCCCTCGGCAGATACCCGGTCAAACCTTGAGGGATTTGGCCTGCATTATAGTACTAAACCACCCAACGCAAGGGGAATGGAATGAAAGTGAAGGGATTAGGGATTAGGATTGATGAGCATTACTTATAAGTAGCAAGCTCCCATTGTCCAGCCAAGCAATCCGAAGCCAAGACCAACAGCGGTCTTGGTTGCTTGTCTGATACAGGCCATCTACTAAGCATAAGCCTGATCGCCTGCGTTTGGTATGCATTTATCTGCGGGTGAACAATAAATGCCTTATACCAAGCCTCGGCGATTCTATCTCTATTAAACCTCGCGGAAAACCCGCTTCGGCCCCGACGATACTGGGACCAATAATACTACTACTACTGACAGTCGCTCGAAAATCAATGCCACGCAAACCATGTCCATTGATTTTCACGAATCCTACAGGGTGTCTCGCCTTGTAAAGAACCCCAAAGCTGACCCAAACTACTGTGATGTTGACAAGCAACATCATCAGGGCTTTGTCCCAGCGCCTGTCTCGATATTTTATAATAATTGTCAACAGCAACAATTTTTATAAAAATCTCACCAGGTGTAATCAAAGATTCCAGGGTAACCTGTGCCAGGTCTTGACAAACTCGAACGGCAAGTCTCAAGTCTAAGAAATCCATGCAAAGGGCATGTATTTCAAAGACTTAGACCAAGGCCTCATTAAAACATGGCCGTGCAGTAGCTCGTCCTATGTTTTGCCCTGGTTTCGGATAAACTGTCAGTTGTAGCAGAGGGCTACATGACAGAAAGGTCATCATGACTACAGAGTTAGAGGCTGTACCCAATGAATCCACATTCCTATGTGAACATTGTGAGGAATACAAACTAGTGCGTACCCCACGCTCTGGTGGTGGAACACCAATTTCAAACCGTTATACGGTTATGCAATCCAAGCATGACACCATAACCTACACCCTGCCTAATGGACGTGTCAGCACGTTCACCCAGCAGGTTGAGGATCCAAAAGAATGGTGTCGTGACTGTATGTTGAACGACTCCTACTTTTGTGAGGAGTGCGATAAGCGTTGGTGTTCAGACGACTGGGACTACACATTTGTTCAGGGCGACGCTTACTGTGATGAATGTTGTGAGAACCGCTTCACCTGGTGTGATAACTGTGATGAATGGCGTGGTGGCCGTTGCACTGAGTGCGACCCACGCTCACGTGTCATTCATGACTACAGTTACAAACCAACGCCCATCTTTCACGACACAGGCGAGGACGACTTCAGGTCTGTTCACTCGTCTGTGCCATACATGGGCATTGAACTTGAGATAGAAAACCGTGGCAGTGTTTCTACTGCTGGGCTGTCGGACACGTTCCATGAGTGGGACGAGGACGAAGAGAATTTCTATCTCAAATACGATGGATCGTTGTCTAATGGGTTCGAGATTGTCTCACACCCACGCACACTCGAATCATGGAAAGAATTGTCTAGCGACTTTCAAACCATTCTCGACAAGCTTGGTGAGATGGGTGCGAGGTCTTGGAATACTAAGACTTGTGGACTACATATTCACGTCAGCAAGAACTCATTTAAGAGTGAGTTCCACATGGCTGTGTTCAACATGTTATTCAGTCGCAATGCTTACGACTGGCAACGTGTTGCAGGGCGTGAATCTAACTACGCTAGGTTCGACCGTCTGCAAGGCAACGCAGTCAAGTTGGCTAAAAACAACTATGATAGCAATCACTTTGACGCTATCAATTTGAGTCCAGAGCACACTATCGAAATACGTATATGGAAACCATCTTTACGTTTCGGCCGTGTGCTTGCTGACCTCGAATTTGTGGAGTCAGCTCGACTATATACATCAAAACTTACAAGCCATGATGTCATGAACGGCGCGTTGAATTTCTTCACGTACGCTCAGACACTCGACGCTTGGTCTTACCCTAATGCCCGTCGTGTTCTCGATGGTGCCAACTTTACAACACCACAGGAGGTGTGATTATGTGTATTGCAATTTGTGGATTTAACCAGTACCCAACTCGTAAGGAACTTGAGCAATCTTGTCAGGCTAATCCAGACGGATTTGGTTGGGCTTTCGTCATTCAGACACCAGATGGTCGCAAACTTGAAATGTTCAAGACCATGGTTGCCAAAGAAGCAATCGACAGTTACCTATCGTTCATCAAGCATTACGGCGACGACATTATGTGTCATGCCTTTCATGCTCGAATCGCTACGCATGGTGCTGTCAATCTTTATGGTTGCCACCCGTTTAACATCCAAGATGACTCTGATTCTGTCATGATTCACAACGGTATTTTGCCCATCAGCATTGCCAAGACTGACCCACGAAGTGACTCACGTATCTTCGCTGAAGATTTCTTGCCCAAGCTCGGTGGCGTTCACGCCCTTGCTGATCAAGACATCTTTGACATTGCAGAAGGTTTCGTTGAAGGCAACGGCTCTAAGGTTGTTATCCTATCGACCACGCTTGAGGTTCCACTACTCATCTTGGGCGAAGGACTTGGGCATTGGCACAAGGAACGACCTAACCTGTGGTTCTCTAACAGGTCTTACCTACAAAGCACGTTCGGTTACACGTACACCAAGCCATCGGCTAGCGAGTACGCAATGTTTGACAGTGACCGCAGTCTGCCTTGTGTAAATAAAGCGTGCAAATCGTATGTGCCAGTAATTGAGGACTTCTGTTTCGACTGCTACTGGTGTCAAGAATGTGACCAAGCAGACGCTAACTGCTTGTGCTACGGCTCAACCACCATTAGCAAGAAAACAGCAAAAGAAATGGAGGATAACCTACTATGGGAAATAATCTAAAGTTCTGGTTGCTCCACCTAGCCTCGGTTGTTACAGGTTACCTAGTTGCCCTTAAAATCCACTATAAGTGGACGGGCAACTGGGAAATCAACCGAGGTACATCCGACCCATTCGCAATCATGATCTGGATCGCAGTAACTTGCGCTCTGAGTTACATGATTTACAAATGGTTCGAATGACATTATAGGTAACTAATAAAAACTGGCTCTCAGGTGGGTTCACACCCACCTGGGGGCTTTTTTTTCAGTCGTGCCTGCGGCACGTCACGGCTGACTGATTACTCCGTAACCGCGCCCACGATTCAAGGCGGACTGATTACTCCGTAACCGAGCTTATCAAAAAATAAGGGAGCCCCTGCGGGGAATTGGAGTTAGAGGGACAACTCCCCGCAAGGGCAAAGGTCACAGTAGACGAAGGGGAATCTACTTGACCGACTCAGGGGTCGATGACCCACGAAAATCTCCACCTACAAATCTAGCATACGCTTCGTAGGTGTGTGCATCAATTTTACGATAACGTCTTTCAAAGCTGACCCCTTCAAAGCAATAAGGCAAAGGTCTGTGGTTCTTTGTAACACGGATCAAAGCCCATTGATAAGGGTTCTCAACAAGCATTTTAGCAATGGCACGGTAGTCGCTAGGTTGCTCCTTCGGCATTGGCGGTTCTTTCCATTCAAACTTGAGCATTAGATACCTGTCTCCCCCGATGCCTTAAGATAAGCCAAATAATCTTCTACAGAACCAATAACAGGTTCACTATTTTTGACAGTAATAAGGTTCATCAACCTACCGCATGAAAAGCACTCAGGCTTAACAATAGGCAACTTAGTCGTAATCTCAACCGAAGCGTCGCAGTGATCAGGGTCACACGTATAAGAATACTTTTCCCAACTCATAGCCCGACCCCCCAAATGTCACAAACTTCCATAACTGCGTCGTTAAGTTGCTCAAAAAATGATGCTTGTTCTTCTGGACTTAAATTAGCGCTAGCTATAAAATCCTCAGTTATTTCAGAGAACCAAAGCACCTCTGAATTGTCTGCTCCAAATGTCTTAATTTCATTCATTTCACCCTCCTTAATTGGTGTATCACTACACTACACCTACGGTAGGGCTACTGTCAAGTTATCTTTCTTATTTTTTTACGATAACGAGCCACACGAATACGAGTGCTAGCGTTGTAGGCATCAATACATGGCTGACATGCCTCATGAGTGGGATCTTTCATCTTTTGGCGTCTGTGCCATGCCCATCCTCTGTCTGTGCCATGCTCTACCTCGTGTGACTGGGAGCGACTAGGAGGCTTGTATCCTTGCGTTACGGCGACTATACGGAGTTCTTGGTAGGATAGCCCACCCCAAACTCCCCAAGCTTCTTGGTGGACTAATGCCCACCGTAGGCAATCAAATTTTATTGGACAATACTCGCAAATCTTTTTTGCTTCTTGAATCTTGGAGGAGCGGTCACTGAAGAAAACCTTAGTCTTTCCTATACAGTGAGCGCTCCCCCAGTCAGTCATTAAAACGCTTCTTCTGGTGTTTCTTCCTTCTTCTTAGAACCGAATGGCAAAGATGAAACCTGTGCCGTTGCGAATCTCAGTTCAGGACCTACTGCTTCTGCGTTGATCACAGTCTTGGAGATGGTCTTGCCATCTTTTTCATAACGGTCTTGGTTCAATGTGCCGTTCACGATAACTCGGTCGCCCTTGTGTAGTGAGTCAGCAATTCCCTGAGCCAATGTTCCCCAAGCTGAGCAATCGAAATACGAAACGTACTCTTCTTCTCCACGCTTTCTATTTACTGCTACGGAAAAGTTAACAACTGCATTGCCTGCGTTGGTAAACTTAATGTCCGGGTCTGCTACTAAACGTCCTATGATGGTCGTACTCATTTCTATCTATACTTTCTGTCTCGTTAATACTGCCTTGTAATTCTACACTAATAACCAGCCATTTGCAACAGTTTAACCATGTCTTCCAAGGTCACAACTGCATACGCACGGCCAGCACTTGTGTTACGTCGCTTGATAACCGCCAAGCCAATGTCGGCTTTGGCGTTGTTCTTTTCTGCTTCGGTTTCATCCATGATAGAAGCGAGAGTTATCTTGCCTACGTTCTTGCACTCAATGATGATGGCGTGAGCAAACCCATTTAGATCACCTTTGTCTACCGTGTTGCCAGCACCGTATCTACGCTCGACCTGTGGGTAGCCGTTCTCGTTAAAGTACTTGGCTACGTCACGCTCCCACTGACTGCCTTTAGCTTTCTGTGGCGTTGTCATTATTTAATAGCCATCCATGTAAGAGTCCAAATACAGACAAGAATTATTACGAATGATGTTGTTGTCATTTCCACGCACCAAAAATACCAAATAAAACAAACAAAAATAATGCAATAGCACCTACTAAAAATACGTCAACCAGTATGTTAATTAGTGTTGTCATCTTCTTCTTCCTTTGCCGCTTCAAGAACTTTCAAATAGTAATCGACTGCTTCACGGATAGTCTCATCGCTGACACCAACCTTCGAAAAAGAATCCAGCACCATCAACAGTTGGTTCTGTAATGCGTTTACAAATTCTTGGTCAATCATTTTGCACTTCTCCTTAATACAGACTTAAAGTCTGCTGGCATTGGTATTGATTCTTCTTTACGGCGTTCTAATTCTTTTTTCCAATCACGATTAGGTTGACGATTAACTATCACGGGTACAACTTTGGTATCACGTGCTCGCTGTGCGTTCATCTGTTCGTAATTCTTTCGAAGCTTCTCAGGTGACAAAACAACTGTGCTCCAAAAATCATGACCTTGCGACCAATCAATCATCGATGTAATCTGCTCGACGGTTAACTTGTCAATGCGCAACATCTTTTCAATGCAACTAATCGCAGACTCATTAGTTCGACATGGCTTCCTGTTGTTAGCAACCATCGCCTTTTGCAAATGCTTCAACAACTCACTAGCCTTAATCCAGCTTTGTGATCTAACCACACCTTTGTTCAGAGCTTTGTACTTTTTAACTGCCTCTTTTGCCTGATCAAGCGTAACAAATCCATCGTCAACTAAATAACATAAAACTTGTTTGTAATCAATTTCCTGTGCCATTAGTCTCCCTAAACAAACAGAGTGCGATGATGGTGTACGTAGCAAGATCAAGCAATGAATCTTCTATCGACTCGTTGACAAGGTTTTGTCCTCGTGCTGCTGCTTGAAGTCGTTTAAGTTTGTCCGTGGCACGTGTCATGCAACCAACCCAACCTGGAATACCAAAATCTTCGCTCGCTCGCACGTTCGCAAACGGATCGTTTGTCTTACCATAGTCAGCTTGCTTCTTGTCATGCATAGACTGAATCTCTTTAAGTATGTTGCTAAATTCGCTCACAACCATCTGTCCATTCCGGGTACAACCCATGATTTCTATTGTAATAAAATACTGCTACTGCTTGTTGTTGATACACGTCTGCTTCGTTTGGTGTAGCAGGTAAGCCCTTAATGTTCTGACGAGCGTACTGCCAAATCTCAGGCATGAACTGAAACATACCTTGAGCACCTGATACCACATTGGTATCGACTACCTTGCCACGACTCTCACGGTATGCAATGCAAGCAAATTGTTTCTGTGCGTGTAATGGCAGAGACAGCAACGGGGGGGTGGGCATCGCCGTCTCTACCAATTTAGGCTGTGCTACATCTTGCACAGGCGTACTTTGAAATACATTAAGTGACATAAGTATTGCACCAACTGCAAGTGTCGACCTAATCATTTTCATCCTTAAACGATGGATGGTTCATGCGAGAGAGAGTTATCTCTAGCTCACGAACTGCAATTCGCAGGTCACGTATCTCCATCATGTATTCTTCGACTCGACCAAGCAGAACTTCGTTTCGTTCTCTCAGGTAATTTAATTCAATCTCGTTGTGCATTTGGTTCCTTCTCCTCAAATTGCGTTATCTTGCTCTTGTTGCTAGGGCAACGGTGTAATACTTCTTCTGCTCGTGCTTCGATAAGCAACAAACACTTTGGACATACCCACTTCCTCATGACCCTCCTTAGATCTTGATAACTGTGAACGGTTGCATCGCCATGTTGCAGTGACGCACCGTGACTTTCAATGCTACACGAATTGCTACATCAGGTTCTACTCGTTGTTCAGCCAGAACCCCGATAGCACCAGTAGCGACACTATTACCAGCACCGATAGAAGCATAGTTCTCCTTAAATTTAATAACAGAAAAATCGTCTGAAATCTCAAATAAAGCTTTCTTTGTAACCATTAACAAGTTCCACTCACCACCGGGGTTCGCTTCAACAAGATGATTACGCAGAGCGTACGGGTCAGTAAGTCCAGACTTGCGAGCAAGTTCAATAATTCGGAAACTGCCCGAACCACCGATCAAAGCATCGCCAGCTTTCCAAACCTTCGGTTCACCCGACAACTGGTACAAGCCACCTTCATCAAAGGCGCCTGAGTCTCCACCTATGGCGTAGTTTTTACCGTTTGTGTAACCGATGATAACTGTCATTGTTCCACCTTAAACTTTTCTGGCACTATGCCACGATAGGGCAGTTGTTGTGGCTGTGGCTTGAATGACGCACCACACAAGTGACACAGGACTATTGGAGCCTGTGCACTTATGTTGATACGCCAATCATGCTTACAGTACTTCATGAAAGCTCTAGAATAACTCCAGCAATCTCGGCCGATGACAAGTCGTTAAGCGACTTCAACTCACGACCCATAAGACCTTCAACATACTTCTTTCTGTCTGCTGGTGCTTCAAACTTCTTAGACAAAAGATCACGCATGTTGTCTAGTGCTGTTGGTTCCTTGACTTTTGGTGCTGACTTAGGCTGTGAAGCTTTGTTGCCATCGTCATCTTCGTCTGCTACTAGACCTAGCACGCTCATGTATGAGTACCTGCGAGCGTACGTCACCGCACTACCCTGACCCTGTGGGTCTGACTTAGGCAAGTGCAGAATCATTGAGTAGGCAATGAATTGACCTGATTTGTGGAGCAGATAGGTAAGTAGTGAGTCGGTGCCATCTTCTGCGTGAGTGATGAACTGACTGACTGCAAGACCATGCTTCGCTAGCACGGGTGCTGTGTGTGACACAACCTCTGGCAGACCTGCATACTTGCTCTTAAAGAAAGGGTTGGTTGACCCCTTCGGTACTGCACTGAACTCAGCCTGAGCTGATACCAATGCGCTTGCTAATTCGTTTATCTCTGGACTTTGCATAATGTTCTCCTTAGAACTCTGAGTCTAACTTATAACCAAGAGCCGCAAATGACACCATGATTGTTTCCATGGTTTCAAGGCACGCCTCATAGTTTCTTACGTGGGCTAGGAATACTGATTCGTCGCCCTCTTTTAATACAACTGCCCAACTGTCCCCGTCCGTTTGGTCAGGAAACAACTTCATGGTTACTTCTTTGCCTGTAATGGTTACCGTAGGTGACTTCATTATTTGGCCTTTCTCTTAGTTAAAGCACTATTAGAAATCTTGATTACTCCATCGCCGTCGTCTTGGCATAGTGAGCGGTAAGAACAGTAGTCGCATTGCCATGCACGTCCGTTAGGATCGAGCTTCATGAACTTGTTGTCATCGTCCTGCGCCCAACGCTCAGGCAAGAACCCTGTGTCAATGGTAAAAGCAAAACCTTCCATTCTACGTATCTCACCCTGAGCAAGTGGTTCCCACTCAGAGCGTGGTACCTCGAACTCGGCTAAGAAACGATTAACACCAGAGACACCCATGTTGTTTGCCTTGTTAATGGACAAGGCTTCAAAGCCAATGCTACCCATGACCAAAGTTTCAATGCGAATGTCGGGGTTACCCAACTCAATGCCTATGGCGTTCATGCCAGCCTGTGCAACGGCTTTAGCAGAGGCGCCCTGTGGTGCTGATACGGTTCCACGCAGACGGTTCCAACCAACCTGCTTGTCAAAGCCGTACGTACCCATGGTCTTTAGTTCGTAAAGAACGTGAGTGCCACCGTAGTTGGTGCCAACGTCATAGATGTCAATAAGTGCGTCACACGAGCCTGATAGGAAATCTCCTATCATAGATGGGACTTCAAACTGAGCAGAGGGAAACCTACGACTAATAGCGTCTTGTAACGCTTCGTGCACAATGGTTCCTAGACCTGTAGCCCAAGCTCCTGCAGTGTCCATTGGTTCCGTTGGATCAACGTCAAGTGCCGCATAACCTTGCTGACGACCACATGAAAATGCAGACGAGTAGCGAAGCGGTGTGCCCATAGCCGTTGGCTTAGGAATTAAACTTTTAACATGTAATTCCTCAACAAGTAGTGAGGTAATTACCGGGTTCGATACTTGATTCATACAACTCCTTCCTAGAGTCCAACCAAGATAGCAAATTACCGGAGCTGTGTCAAATCTTTAAATGACCGCCAAAGTCATGGGTTACACCCTTAACGGCAATAAGGTTTGCTTGCACGTAGGGAATGTGGTTGTCGTGGTGCCACTTGCTAGGGAAAAAACTGCGTAAGCAGGACACTTGGAAACGTACACGGCCATCAATAAAGTCCGAGTATTGCTTGTCGGTGTGATACCAGAACGAGTTTTCGTTCCAAAAGGCAATGTGCGTTGGGTCTTGAAAAGCACCACGTCCATCGCTACTTGGGGTCATAGACAGAAGCATGCCACCGTGAGCTAACTTGTCGTAGCACCACTCCATAAACGCCACCTTGTCAGGCAAGTGCTCCATAAAATCGTGCGCACGGATCACTCCAACGCTGTTGTCAGCAATGTCCATGTCAAAGATGTTGCCAACGTAGTCGACGCCAGGACCAGGGCGTAGGTCAACGCCTAGGAACCCTTCAGCCTTGTTATGGTGTGCGCCTAGGTCAAGGGCGAGCAGGCCCTCATGCTTAGCCCAAGCCACAGCGTTACGCTCTACGGTCTGGTGGTACAACTCCACGGTGCCAGTCTGAATTTCGGAATTTCTTACTGTCTGAGTGTTGTCAGGGTGCACACGTTGCAAGTACAGAATCTCAGGAATGTGGTAGAACTTGGTTGCTTGGTACATACGAGCCATCAAGTCCTGGTCGTCCAGTACCTCTAGATTGGCGTTATAGCCCCCTATTTGGTCGTATACGGCCCTGCGAAAGGCACGTAGGTGGTTGGGTGCGTACCAAATGTAGGAGAGGTTGTGGGGGTACGGCTCAAAGGATAGAGCTCCCTTGTACCCGTCCTCTACGTAGTATTTCCAACCGTGGGCTGGGTCAAACTCGGAGTCGTCTGGCTTACCGTCCTCAAGAATCTGAGCGGTATCAGAGTAAACAAAGCCCACCTCTGGCATGTTGTCAAATACGTACTCCACGTCCATTAAAGCAGTAGGCAGAAGTATGTCATCGTGGTCTAGCTCAAGGAGAATGTCACCCCTGCAATAGTCCATGCACTCACGCTTAAGAGCGCCAACGCCCTTGTGGACAGACCAATAGACCGTAACTCGTGCGTCCTTTGGTGGTTCCCACTCGGCATCGCCGTTAAGAAGAACAATCCATTCCCAGTTAGTATTAGTCTGCTCGTTCAGAGAACGGTAGCACTGATCAAGGTACTTGGGGTCGTGGCTTGGCGTGAATACGCTAATCATTGTCATGCCAGTTCAGGATAGCACGAATGTACATAATGACGTACAAGAAACTGTACAGAATAAAACCGTATTGTTTTGTCTGTACAGCATAGATTACCCAAAGGCACTCGTTAACAATAAGAACAAACCAACCCCAACGCAACTTGGAACCAACGGTAAACAGACCGAAGGAACCAACAATGGCAAGTATCCAAGACCAACTCATTAGAACGAATACTCTACGTTTGGGTATTTCTTCTTCATGAATTGCACAAGTGGCATCTTTTCATAGCGACGGCACAGGTAATCCAAGCTGACAAACATGGGGTCGTATGAACCCTCACGCACTTCGTGCTTAACTACTATTCCTCGCCAGTGGGCGTTCCCCTGCGGGCCTTTATAGTCCTCATCATGGAGATAACACGCGCCCGCGACAAGCCCATGTTGGCTCTTGCCAGCGACGAATCTAAGCCCGTACGCAAGCGTTTGTTGGTGGCCCATCGTGAAACTATGGCCAACGGATTTAAGTCTCGCTTCAACGTTGCCTCCTAGGGGCTTGCCTGTCATGGGGTTGTAGAAATAGTGGCTGTATGCGACACCATCCAGCCACAAAATTTGCAGGTATGGAGTTACTTTCCATCCGCTTCGTTCGTAATCGAGGTGGTCTGTGGTAACAACTCCTTCAAGTTGTGCATCCATCGAGACAGCACGGTTGATTCGATCTTCGTGGTTGCCGAGAAGGATGTACCTCTCAGGGTTCCATTTTGCGTGCCTGGTCTTACGACGATTCTTGTTGAAGTCGGTAAGGGCTTGGTTAAGGATTCGCCATGCTTCATTAGCTGCTTCTATGTCCTGCTTGTAGCGACGACCCTCCATCGCCTTCTTCCCCTTGTCGTACATCGAAAGAGAAGGCATGTCGGCATGGTCGCCTAGGTGAATAATTTTAATTGGTTCATCGTGGAACTCGTCTACAATGTACTGACCAATCCATTTCAGGTGGTCTGTTGGTACTCCAGCTTTCGCCTGAGTATCAGGAATAATTACGTGTGTTGTTGGTTTCTGCAAGGTGCCGCTCCTTGGTTAGTTCCGCCCATCAGGGAGTCTAACACACAAGTTAGGCACAAGCAACTATTTATTTGTACAAGCTCCAGCAACTTCGGCAGGAGTAATCGAGTAAAGGTCAGGCCATTCCATTGCTTTGGGAAACCCCCCATACCACAAAGCGCCAGCCACTAGGCCAGAGCAGATCCAGGTACGGGATTTACGTAGACAAATGGCGTCGGGAAGAAAGTTATCAAGGGCACATGAAAGTATGCTAAGATAACTGTATTTCAGCCCCACCTGAGAGCGAGCAAACTTAAGTACTCGTTCTCTATCTACCGTGCTCGGTAGTTCCACTACCTCGTACGTCCCTCCAAAAGCAGATTGCTCAAGAGTTAGATTGTCGGAGATACCTTTCGGCTGGGCTTGGATGAGGTACCACTTGCCATCCACAAATCGATCCAGAACGGCAACGTGATTCCACTTTGAGTACTCTGAGTCGGGCATGAAGTGTTGCGCCCATCGGATACTCTTACCGATAATTCCTTTGGTTGAACAAAATACCAAGTCACCTGGGTTCATCTTTCGCCTCCAACACCTCTACACGTTCTTCTAAAGAGTTCAATTCATTATCTTGTCGAACATCAGTAACATCCTCGATGTTCTGATGGCCATGGTGAGTTGCGAAATAAGTACTGATGTACGCAGAAACAAGACAAAAACAAACCAACTGCCAAGTGAAGTGACTAACTGCTGTCTTAATGCAGAAAATGTTGGCAAGCCAGTATCCCACTTCGGTCATGCCTGCTACGTGTGGTCGACCACGAGCTTCAGCCTGAACCATAAGCACAGAGAATACGTTGGCAACGCCAAGCGATAAGGCTGCGAGTAGTGCTATCTTCATTTGTCGTCCTTTAATAGTTTGTGAATCTCTTGAACCAGAGCGTGTGTCTCTAGGTCTAAGTTGTAATCTTTGATTGAGTGCTCAGTGTCAAACTTTTGCAGCTCGTCAGATAAACGGTCAGCTCGTTTAGCTGAGATAAGTAGCACTGATCCTTGTAGACCAGCCACCATAGAAAGAACTAGGTTAAGTCTAAAGAATGGTGCAGGGTCAATGCCGAAACCAGCAGAGAGAATCCATAGCACCATAGCGGTGCAGAACACAATAAGGAATGTC